>WNFG01002036.1_pt2 | contig 18976 bp, 15 predicted proteins | sample 5400431 | NCBI WGS metagenome assembly WNFG01 (sample SAMN13153346, study PRJNA577476) | soil metagenome | isolation source: 120 cm saprolite under Douglas fir tree site 2 hole 3 replicate 2 | place: USA:California | collected 2015-04-18 | reverse complement strand
GCCGTAATTCTCCCACTCCGTGGTAGCCAGCAACTCGGCAAAGCTTTCGGCGTAGCCATCCTGCGGCAGGTAGCAGGGTTTCTGCCATCCGAAGACGTTGTAAGTGGGCATGCCCCAGGGCGTGCACGGATAGGTGCGCTTGCCCATCAAGAATTCTAGAAATAGCGGCGACAGGTTAAAGCGCCAGCTCGGCTTGCGGTTCGACAGGATTGCGCGGAACATGCGGCGCGTTCGCGCACGTCCGAGGAAGTGCTTCTGATCCGGGGCCTTGTCGTAAGAATATCCAGGCGAAAGCATCATGCCTTCGACTCCCAGGTGCATCATTTCGTCGAAAAAGGCACGGACACTCTTGGGCTCAGCGCCGTCAAACAGCGTGGTGTTAGTGGTAACCCGGAACCCGCGTTTCAGGGCCTCGCGGACGGCGTCAACCGCGATGTCATATCCGCCCTCGCGGCAAACCGCCAGATCGTGCTCTTCGCGCTGACCGTCCAAGTGCACGCTGAAGGTCAGGTATTTGCTCGGCTTGAAGAGATGAATCTTTTCCTTCAGCAGCAGCGCGTTAGTGCAGAGGTAGATATATTTCTTGCGTGCGACCAACCCCTCGACGATCTCGCCGATCTGCGGGTGCATGAGCGGTTCGCCCCCAGGGATCGACACCATGGGCGCTCCACACTCGTCGACGGCGCGGAAGCATTCCTCAGGCGAGAGATCTTTTTTCAGAATGTGAGCCGGATACTGAATCTTGCCGCATCCTGCGCAGGCGAGATTACAGCGAAAAAGCGGCTCGAGCATCAGCACCAGAGGGTACTGCTTCCGTCCAGCCAATTTCTGGCGCAGGACATAGCTGCTCACAGTCCACATTTGTGAAACGGGAACACTCATGCTGGGTTGAGAACTCCTGCCTTATTTTATCAAGATTACGTGGTTAGATGGGGACAGCGAGCCCTGAGGTGCCGGAAAGGAAACGCTTCCTAGTCAGACTTCGGCCATTAGCATGATGGCAAATATCGTTGAAAACAGCCAGGTTACCGACACGATTCCGGGTGCTTGAGCAGCTCTCAAAATGAGTGCCGGTGTGGTATAATTTTTACAGTCGCCAAATGACCCTAAGTATTAGCAATTTCAATAACTTGAGTCTAACGCAGCAGCGGACTACAAGGGGTTGCTCGGGCGCGATTTTCCACCACTTTTCTGAAGCATGAGCGGGATCGAGTTCAAAGAATAAATCCGGGCATTTTCGCGGAGCGGAATGGCCACAAAAGAGATTACTCCCATCGTAGAAACCAAAACAAAAAACGAAAAGGTAACTCCGATCAGCACCAACAACGGAGGCAACGGCGACTATACCGCGGACTCTATCAAGGTGCTCGGCGGCATGGAGGCGGTGCGCAAGCGTCCTGCCATGTACATCGGCTCGACGGGCGAGATGGGGCTACATCACCTGGTGTACGAAGTCGTGGACAACTCCGTCGACGAAGCGCTCGCCGGCTTCGCGGAGAAGATTGACGTCACCATTCACATCGACAACAGCATTACTGTGGTTGACGACGGGCGCGGAATTCCTGTGGATGACATGGAGATTGATGGAGAAAAAGTTTCCGCGGCACAGGTAGTGATGACCAAGCTGCACGCCGGGGGGAAATTTGATTCTTCTTCGTACAAAGTTTCCGGTGGGTTGCATGGCGTCGGCGTCTCGTGCGTCAACGCATTGAGTGAGGACCTGGAGTTGGAGATCTGGCGTGACGGTGCGACCTGGGAACAGACGTATTCCAAGGGCGAACCCACCATCAAGCTTAAGAAGACAGGAGCAACCAAGAAGCGCGGAACCAAGGTTCACTTCGTTCCCGACAAGAGCATTTTCACCGCGACCGAATATAACTACGACACGTTGGCTCAGCGATTGCGCGAACTCGCGTTCCTGAACAAGGGACTGCTGATCACGCTCACAGATGAGCGCAACACGGACGCGAAAACGGGCGAGCCCAAACACTCCGAGTTCAAGTACAACGGCGGAATCGCGGAGTTCATCAAGCACCTCAATCGCGGCAAGCAGGTTCTTCATGACAAGCCGATCTACATGGAAGCCGAGCGCAACGGCGTGGTGATGGAGATCGGCCTGCAATATAACGACGCGTACTCGGAATCGGTGTTCAGCTTCGCGAACAATATCAACACCGTTGATGGAGGCTCGCATCTGTCGGGCTTCCGCACCGCACTGACCCGCACCATTAATTATGCCGGTCAACAGATGGGTTTGTTCAAAGATGTAAAAGAGAACCTGACTGGCGACGACGTGCGCGAGGGTCTGGTCGCGGTGATCAGTGTGAAGCTGCCGCAGCCGCAGTTTGAAGGGCAAACCAAGGGCAAGCTGAACTCCGATATTGCCGGGGTAGTCACGGCATTCGTGAACGAGCGGCTGGGCGCGTTCTTCGAGCAGAACTCAACCGTGGCGCGGAAGATCATCAACAAAGCCATCGATGCGGCACGAGCCCGCGAGGCCGCGCGCAAAGCGCGGGATTTAACGCGGCGCAAGGGTGCGCTCGATTCAGGCGGCCTGCCGGGAAAACTGGCGGATTGCTCAGAGCGAGACCCGAACCGCTGCGAACTGTTCCTGGTCGAAGGCGAGTCGGCAGGTGGGACGGCGAAGCAGGGGCGCGACCGGCGCTTCCAGGCAATCCTGCCGCTCAAAGGAAAAATTCTCAACGTCGAAAAGGCACGCTACGACAAGATGCTGGCCCACGAAGAAATCCGCGCCATGATTACGGCGCTGGGCACCGGCATTGCCAAGGATGACTTCGACGCCACCAAGGTGCGGTACGGCAAGATCATCCTGATGACTGACGCCGACGTGGACGGCAGCCACATTCGGACACTGCTGCTCACGTTTTTCTTCCGGCACATGCAGGATTTGATCAAGCGCAACAACGTCTACATCGCGCAACCGCCGCTCTATTCGATCAAGAAGGGCAAGTCGCAGCAGTACATCAAGAACGACGACGAGTTCGATAAAGTCATGTTGAAGCGGGCTGCGGATGGGCTCGTGGTGCGTTACGGGGACGGCGCCGCAAAACTCGAAGGCAAAGAGTTATCCCGCTTCATGAGCGTGCTGAAAGAGTATCTGGCCTTCTTCGACAAGGTCGATAAGCGAGTGCGCGACGAACGCGTTACGGAACTCCTGGCGAAACTCGACCTGTCCAAGCACGGTGACTTTGAGGGCGACAAGAAAACTCCACCCGCGAAACTTGTGAAGCTGGAGAAGCAGCTGAAGGGCCTGGCCAAGGACCGCGGCTTCAAGAGCGTCGAGCTCCAGTTCGACGATGAGCACAATCTGTGGCAGGCCGTGTTCGTGAGTTCGCATGGCGTTCCGCATACTATCCACTGGGAATTGGCGTCGAGCGCCGAATACCGGCAGATGATGACCAAGTTCAAACTGATCGAGGATTACATGGAGCCGCCCTTCGTGATCGAAGCTGTTGCCAGACCTTCCGCGAGCGAGAAAGATGCGGAAGGTGAAGAGAACGAAGCTTCCGATGCGGAAGAAAAGAACGACAAGAGCGACAAGAAAAATGTGAAGACCGCTGCCAAGCGCAAGGTCGAAGTGGAAATTGTCGAGAAGACGAACGCCCGCGATCTCTTCGAGTATGTGAAGAAGGCGGGCACCCGCGGCTATGACGTGCAGCGCTACAAAGGCTTGGGCGAGATGACCGCTCCGCAACTCTGGGAAACAACCATGGATCCCGAGCGCCGCACCCTGCTGTTAGTGAGACTTGAAGACATTGCCGAGTGCGAAACGATCTTCACCACGCTGATGGGCGAAGACGTCGAGTCGCGGCGGAAATTTATCGAAGAGAACGCGCTGGACGTGAAGAACCTGGATATCTAAAAGATAGTTGCCACGGATCTGCGCGGATTTTCACGGATTAAACCTGCTGGTGGAGCGGCTCTTGAGGCGCTCTTTTGTCATCTTGAGCCGAGTCGAAAGATCCCTTGTACCCTGGGGCTGCCAGCCGTGCCTCGCCGATGACATTCGTATAGAGAACTCCCTGTCGGGCCGCTGCTGGATATCCGCGGGCACGGGGTCCCTCGACTCCGCATGACCGCCCTACGGGCGCTCATGCTTCGCTCGGGATGACAGTGTTGGGATAAGGAAGGCGCGGCGATCGACGCTTACTTCTTCACCGCCGTTTGCTGGCTGGCCACGCACTGCCACTTTCCATCTTTCATCTTCACCCAGGTATCGGTCCAGCGCTCGCGGCGGTCGACCTTGGTTCCGTCGCCATCCACTCCTTTGCCGACCCAGGCACCGGTAGCGATTGCAGTGTCGCCATACACGGACACTTTCACATCGCTGATTTCGTTCTGCTCCCACTTGCCGCCCTTCAGATTCGAGAGCAATTCCGATTTGCCGGAGAGATTGCCATCCACGTCGGTGTTGATGAAGTTATCGGCCAGCAGCGGCGCAACGTTCGCCGCATCACCGGCCTTCTGGGCGTCGGCCCATACCTGCTCCAAATGAGTGATGCTGGCGGCAATATTCGTTTGCGCAAACAGCGAATGTGGGACAACAGCCAGGGCTAGGATAAATGCAATCGCCGCAAGCGCTTTTTTCATGGGAATTTCCTCCACCGGTTGACCGTGCCATCTTAGGCCGCGTCATTCGTCCAGTCAATTTGGCGCAGGGTATGCGCGTGGCACTACTCTCTGTGAGGCAATTCCCCAATTGGGAAAAACCTTGTCAATATGTAGGAGTTACGCGATCCATCGTAAAGCGAAGGAACGAAGGGAAATATAAAGGCACTAATATACTTGCCTGACTTTTCGATCTAAAATGATTGTGCCGTGACAGGTTAGCGTGGCAAAATTGACACATGGATGCGGAGAGAACAGTCGTAGTGTCGGAGGCTGGATTGAGCGCTCTGCTCACAGAACTTAATTCACGCCAGGGCCTCGCGGAAGAAGTCGCAAGAGTGATGCAATCACGTCAGAGTCTGGGCGAGTTTCTTTCAAGCGCGCTCGCAGAGGAGCTAAAATCTCTTTCGCCCGAACGCGATACATCGAATCCGGTTTCATCGCAATGTCGATAAGAGATTGAATCGCGGTCACCCCGGCTCCTATTACAGCTCCACGAAGAATGAAGTTCTCAATCATCAGTTCTTCGATGCCATCAGCCATAATCGACGTTAAATCTTTTTCTGGTTCCATAGCGCCGCGAATTATACGCCTGAACTATGCCAGCCCCTCTATGTGATAGGCCTTCGTTCTCTTCGGCTGCTGCGGAACTTCAAAGGCTTTGATCTCTTCCCGTGAGCAGTTAGAAAGCAGCAAGTCTAAGCCTACTTTGTCGAGAAACTTCATGGTGTCAGGCCATTGCCGTCCCGTCGCTAGGCGGAGCATCCAGTCTGGCTTTGCTTTTGGGTTTCCCAAGCGGGTTGGCATGAACAGTATCAGGAGATAGGCGAGCAAGTCAGCAGCCTGTAGTTGCACAGCATCCAGCGAAGTCGGCCATGACGGTTGCCCCAGCTTCGGACCCCACGACAGCCCCGGCAGGTTCTTGAGAAATTTGAAATATTCCCTGCCGTAACCGTGTAATTCCCGGTTGAGATCAAAAGCAAAATGCACCCTCTGGCCGCGTCCACAAAACTCGGTCGCCATATAGATGCAGAATTGAAACGGCACAAAGTAAGCCTTGCTTGCAGCGCCCGAACTGGTGAACTTGCCAGTATCGAAAACACCGCCAGTAAGGTAGCGCCTCTCGCCGTAGGTGAGCGCATTCCAGTGCTCTTTTCACAAGGCTGCAAGAGAGAGGGTAGATCTTTACGGATATGATGCAAGCGAGAAGTTCCCTGATGAAGCTATCAGCCTTGTCATCCGTCCAATTCTGGTATTCGTCGAGTCGTTGGCCGCTATCGTCGCGCTGAAAAAAACGCTTTGCGTGGAACTCTTTGACGTTGTGTCGCGCGAGAATCCCTTTCCACTTTCGTTCGAACCTCTTCCATTGGCCAGGTCCGCCGACGTAGCCTGCGAGTATGCAAAAGTCGGTTTTGTGGTCGATTCCACTCTCGTCAAGATAAGCCTGCATCATTGCAAACAGCTTCCTGTGCCCGTCCATCGGATGAACACACGCAACCATTTCTTCCACGTAGGAAACGCATTGACTTTTGTGATGCGGCATTTGACACTAATAGCGTCGTGCCGCAAAAGCCAATCCTCCCGACCGCTTCCGCCAAGAATGAGACGGGGGAATTTGCCAAGTTCACGAATTTTGTGCGGCGACTTGTAGCCGTGCCGCACTCCGAAATAAAAGCTAAACTCGACGCCGAGAAACTTGCGAAGACGCGGAAGCGGAAGGCCGTTTCCCGCGCCTCCCGCGACCGGGACTAGAAAGCCGTTTCTCCCACCTTGCCAGTCACCTCCGCGAAGGTGAGCCGCTTCCCCACAATCTGTGATAAGGCTAAGTGAAATCGGTCCGCATCGTTCAGCGGATTATTTTTTGTGGCGCGATTGTTGAACCGGAAAGCTTGCTCGTCCACGTATCGCCCCAAGTGAAATGGTTCCACGGCAACGTAGGTTCCATTCAATGTGCGCTTGAGCAGACTCCAGAAGTTTTCCAGTCCGTTAGTGTGAATCCGTCCGTCTACGTACTGCTGGAGATGGTTGACGAATTGATGAGTGTATTGCTTTGCCAGTCCGTCGTAGACCACGGATTGATCGGTGTACACCATAGAGCCGTGCTCGACTTCTTTCAGGATCGCAGCTTGCAGGATGGTGCGCTTGATTTTTGGCACCACGCTGGCGCGAACCTTGCGCTGCTCGCGGTCGAAAATTCCGAATACCGCAGTCTTGTTGGAGTAGCGCCCCGGATTGCTCACGGCGGCCTTTGTGGTCTGTCCGCGCGCCTGGTTCATTTTCAAGCGGCGAGCTTTGTGCATGTTGCGGACGGAGCCGCCGATGTAGGTTTCGTCTAGCTCGATTTCGTTGCCCGGTCCGCCCATCTTGGAGAAGGAGCCGGACTGCATGGCTAATCGAATCCGATGCAGCATGAACCATGCGCTTTTCTGGGTCACTCCCAGAGCCCGGTGCAATTCGTAGGAGCTGACGCCATTCTTACAGGTGACGATCAGCCACAACGCGGGAAGCCACTTCTCCAGCGGGATCGGCGAATCCTCGAATACGGTGCCGATCTTGAGCGAGAATTTCTGCTTGGGGTGATTCTCGTAGCAGCGGTAGACCCGCGCCTTTTCGAGATAGGTAATCTTCTCGGCTCCGCAGGTGGGGCAGCGCACTTTCCCATCGGGCCAGCGCACGAAGGCCATGAACTTACGGCAGTTATCGAAGTCGCCGAAGAAGAGAATCGCTTCTTGGAGTGTCTGTGGGCTTTCCATGATGTTGAAACGATAGCAGAAAAGTAACAGTCAGTCAAGTATATTATTGCCAATATAAATCCAGTTGGCATGTCCGGAATGCCTGTCTCGATCTGCTATTCTAAAACTATAGAGTAAAAATTCTAGGAAAAGAGGCGTGGCCTACGGGTCGCGCCTTTTCTATTGCTCTAAACCCGTCTCATTAGCGGTTCGGGAAAACAAGCGGTTCGGGAAAACAGCGGGCCCAATGAGTACATCTGCGGCGTGTATTTGAGCTAAGGGAGAGCGAACCTCGGGAGCGAAAATGAAATACTGGGAACAATTCACCAGCCCAAAACAACGCGGAGAATGGGTCGAGTTGCGCTTCATGGCGCAGGCCGCGCAGCGCCGCTTCATCGTCTCCAGACCTTGGGGAGACATGCAGGCATATGACGTGGGCATTGAACACGGACAGAACTTTCTTCGCGTCCAGATCAAATCAACCACCTGCCGGTCGGGCGCGGGATACCGCTGCATGTTCACGCCCAACGCCCTGAAGAAGCATGACTACTCGCTGGACCAGATCGACCTGTTCGCCGCATACGTGATCCCCACCGACGCTTGGTATGTGATCCCCGCCGCAGTGCTCCTGGGCCCGCGAAGAATCACCATGGCGATGCTAAGCCCCGTCACGCCGCCGGTGAAGAAGAAGTGTTACCGCTACGAATGTTACCGCGAAGCGTGGAACCTGCTCAGCAGGAGCCGCAGCGAGCTGGTCCGCGAGGTGCAGCTTGTGAAGAAGACCTGACTCCGCAGCTGTCATCTTGAGCGGAGTGAATAGATTCGCTTGCGAATCCATTTGCGGAGTCGAAAGATCCCTTGTCCCGATGCGCTACCAACCGGCTCAGCGAGGAGTTCTTACCACGAACCTCGCCGGGCGACGTTAGTACAGAGAACTCCCTGTCGGGCCGTTGCTGGGAGTCAGGGGGCATGGGGTTCCCGACTCCGCACGGGATGACAGGGTTTGGTCCCTTACGTTGACGCGAGGCACCCGGTTAGATTTCCGGTATGTCTATCTCGTCACGGGCAACGCCCTTTTTCAGCAGAAAGTCCTTCAATCGTCCGAAGCTGGGTGGTTCCGGATACACCGGACCTAGATACTTGCCCCCAAGCTTCTTCTCTCTCTCTTCCGCTAGATTCACTCCATCCACGGTCATTAAGATCAGCTGCCCTACTTGCACGCCGGGATGCAGGAGAAGAGGTGTGTTCGAGACATTCGCAATTTCCAGCGTGAGGCAGCCCCTGTACAGCGGGTGAACCCAAGGAGCCGTTTCAATCACCATGAAGGTGCGCGCGATTGACGACTTGGTGAGTATTTGACCCGAGAGGTCCGCGGGAAGCTTAAGGTATTCCAACGTCGCTCCAAGAACCGTCTGGTGCGCCGGAACCACGAGATACTTTCCCAATGGCACGTGGACCCGAAACTGCCCGGAATGAAGTTCGCTGCGATCTAGCGTGACGAAGGGCAGAGGGGGGACTCGAGGCAACAGGAAATGGGTGCCCAGTGTCATGTCCACCGAGTCTGCGGACAAAGCATCCTTCCCCAAGGGTGTGACGACGAGGCTCTGATCCTCTTCGATCTCGAGGTCGAGTCTGCGCGCAATCTCGCGTTTGGAAACCACGCCCATTTAGGCTCCCTTTGAGTTGTTCACGAGCAAGTAATCGTCGATGGCTTTCATTGCCCAGGTCTCGACCTTCCTAGCCCATTTTTCACGATGGGTCACCCACAAAGGCCTTTGGTCCTCGATACCCTCTATCAGATGGTGCAACTCTGTAAGGTAGAAGCTGTAGGCAGCGTTTAGCACGGTAAGGGGCGACGGATGCCTTGGGACCTGCCCCTTCGCCACGATGACTGAGGACGGAACGATGCCTCGTACCAGATATTTGTCCAGCGTACCCCGGAGGGCGTGATATTCTTCCACGCCACTTTCGATATGTCCTACGCTGTTGTTAACGGCCCGACGGATCGCCAACATCAACTTGGACAACGCGTCTAAGATATTACTCTCGTAGCGCTGGAAACCGACGATAGGGACCTTGAAGCCTGATCTGGGGAAGGCCTTCGCCAGGGCGAGCAAACGCACGTAATGTGTGCTGTAGCCGGCTATCTCGTCCCACCAACCGAGTTCCTCAAGTGATGCAACGTGCTGCTGGAGTCTGTAAAGGTTCGCCGGGTGAGTGGACGTAAACTTGGCATCCTCTGCAACCGCGGGCGGGTGGAAACTTCTTCCAGAGTGGTCCAAGGCGTTGGGTAGGTCTTGAATTTCTATCCACGCATAGCAGAACGCTGGCCCAACTATTCGAACCGCGAAGAGGTCACAAAACAGCTCTTCGGCCCATTCAGCTACAAGGTTGCTTATGAGAGCGCCAAGGTTCGGCGTTAAGCTAGTGACGCCGGCGAACGAAGCGTTTAGGGCGGACCTCAAATCCGGGGCCAGTGCTGTCGCAACTTCCCTTTCCGAGAACGCGTAATGGCCGAATTCGTGCGAAATCAGGCAGTTGAGGAACAGCGATTCGGATTGTGAATACGGAATTCCTATCATTCCCAGATTTCTGTCGAACTTCCTGGGGCCCACAATGCTCGCAATGTTGTCTGCGGTGCCGCGAACATGGCCGGCGTTTACCTGCAGGTAGTTGAGAAGCTCGGTATGAATTACAACAAACTGCGTCGCCTTGAAGTGGTCGATTTCGCGGAATCGGTTAACAAGTGCGCGAATAAGCGGAAAAGGCAGGTGTAGGGTGTCCGCTGCAGTGGCTGGTTTCAGTCTTCTATGTAAGGCCTCCCAAGAGCTTCGTAGAAGCCAAAGTTCCTGCCGGGTGAGGTTATAGTCGATGGCGGTGGTCCGCTCTATTTTGTCGGGAAAACTTCGGAGGTAGGCCTTCGTGGCGATTCCGAGTTCAAGGACGTAGTCGATGAATTTTTTGTTTGCTTCCAGGTAAGCCGGATAGTTCCCTGTAAGTTCACAGCCCGAGCAGACTGAGTCCACGAAGCGATATAAAGACGCCGCATCATGCCTCACGTCCATGTCGGCTCGGGTGCCGCCTCTAGGAGTCGCGGGACAAGAGCCCGCTGTTGTAGTGATGCAAGGCCCGGTTCTCCAGCGTGTAGAAAAACTCAATAGGTTCTTTAACGTCCCGGCGAGGCGCACCCAACAACTCCGAAAGCTTCTCCGGAATTTGCTTGTCCTTGAAATCGTCAACCACCTCTTTGAGCGTCATAACCTGTTCGTAGCGGGTAAATGGGGAATCGGTGGGCATTGGACCGAACAGATTGTTCTCGTCGCGAGACTCCCTTAAGGCGCCGAGCAGACTCTCCAGTGATTCCTTGAATTTTCTGTCGAGAGGCCCGCCTTCCTGATAGCAGCGAAGCGAACTGATTAGTTGTCGACATGCGATTGCGAGCGACAGGTATCTGGACTGTGACTCCGAGGTGGGGTGCATGAGACGGGCCTCCAAGGCTACGGTTCCAGAAATTAGGAACTCGGTCATCCTAAACTCTCGGCACTTTCCGTGCAAATCTTCACAGTCAATTTTAATTGACAGTTAAATTTAATTGACATTCTGAGAAATGTCAAGTATTAGTGACCAGCGATATCTCCATTTCCGCGAGGTCTGGATGTCGAAACACCCGCTAAAGGACACTGCCTTACGCTGCGCGTTCATTAGGCTACTCTCAGAAATTAGGCGGAGAGATGAACGTCTCAAGGAGAAGGAAATCGCCAAAGTGTTGCAGGTCAAAAGACAAACTCTGTGGCTTTACACGAAGGGTCGAGCTACACCAGGGGGAGAAGTAATCAAGCGGGCGTGCGACCACTGGAAAGTAAAACTTTCCATCAAGGGATTTGAATTCTCAGGCTCCGCCTTCGAGACCGCTAAGAAAGCGCCTCCAGAGTCGTTGCCGAGCCAGCAGATGATGTTCGACGTCTTAGGAACGCTGACAAATAAGAACCTAGAGGCAAAAGTTGTCGGGAAAGTGGGCGACAGCTTCTACTTACAGATCCGAATTAGGGAAGCCAGCTAAGTCTTCACTGAATCAGCGTCCCACCATTTCCGCCATTCGGCTCCGCGTCGGGGGCAAGGACCACCGCCGCCGCCACTCGGTCGCCGGGCTCCAGGTGGAGTAGGCGCACGCCTTGGGCGTTGCGGCCGGATTCGCGGATGGTGGTTGAGTCCATGCGAATGATTTTGCCGTAGTGGCTGATCAGCATCACCTCGGAGGTTTCGTCGACCTGAGCGATGCCCACTACTTTGCCCACACGCTCCGTAGTCTTAAGGTTGATGACGCCTTTGCCGCCGCGATTGGTCAGGCGATACTCGTCCGCCGCTGTGCGCTTGCCAAATCCGTTCTCGGTGACGGAGAGGATCAGAGAACCTTTGACCGTTACATCGATGACCTCAGGCTCGGCCTCGCCCTCTACCTTCGCTGGGGCTGCCGCCGGCGCGTCCGGCTTGGTGGTGGTTGCCATGCCGACTACGTAATCGTCTTTTTCGAGATCGATGCCCCAGACACCGTAAGCGACGCGGCCCATGGGACGAACGTGGCTCTCGTCGAAACGGACGGCCATGCCTTCGTGCGACGCGAGAAAGACGATCTGGTTGCCGTCGGTGATCCGCGCGGCGACCAGCTCATCGCCTTCCTCGATGGCGATGGCGTTGATGCCATTGGAACGCACGTGGATGAATTCGGTGAGGCTCGATTTCTTCACCAGCCCGTTGCGGGTGGCGAAGAAGATAAATTTGTTTGCTTCTTCGAGGTTGCGAACGGCGAGCATGGTCTTCACCGTTTCCCCGGGCTGCAGTCCGACCAGGTTGCCGATGTGTTTGCCTTTGCCCGCGGCGCTGACGTCGGGGACCTCGTACACCTTGAGCCAGTAGACGCGGCCTTTGTTGGTGAAGATCAGGATGTAGGCATGAGTGGAGGCGAGGAAAAGATGCTCGACGAAATCTTCGTCGCGCGTCTTCATGCCGGTGCGGCCCGTGCCTCCGCGGCGCTGCATGCGGTAGGTGGAGATCGGCGTGCGCTTCATGTAGCCGGAGTGGCTGACCGTGACCGCTGTCTGCTCGTCCGCGATGAGGTCTTCGAGCACGATCTCGGCAGCTTCATCTTCGATCCGGGTGCGGCGTTCATCACCGTAGAGCTTCTTAATCTCTTCCAATTCCTTGATGATCACGCCGCGCAGTTTCCGCTCGGAGCCCAGAATCGATTCGTATTCCGTAATGTGGTCGCGCACCTGCTTCAGCTCGTTCGAGATTTCGTCGATGGAAAGCTTGGTCAGGCGATGCAACTGCAATTCCAGAATGGCATCGGCCTGCTTCGTGCTGAAGGGCTTCTCGGGATCAACCTTCGGCGCGCGCCCTGTCGTATTGATTTCGATTTTCTTGCCGCCGAAGTATGCGACAAGGTTTTCGCGGGCGTCGCCGCGATTGGCGCTGCCGCGAATGATGACGATGACATTGTCCAGATGGTCGAGCGCCGTGAGATAACCTTCGAGAATGTGCTCGCGGTCGCGGGCCTTCGAGAGCAGATAGGCAGTGCGGCGGCGGACTACGTCGACACGGTGGTCGATGAAGTGTTTGATGGCCTGGATCAGGCCCAGTTCGCGCGGTTGTCCGTTCACCACGGCCAGGAAAATCATGCTGAAACTTTCCTGCATGGCGGTGTGCTTGAAGAGCTGGTTGAGAACGATCTGCGGCTCGGCGCTGCGCTTCAACTCGACGACGATGCGCATGCCGTCGCGATCGCTTTCGTCGCGGATGTCAGAAATGTCTTCGATGTCTTTGTTGTTGACCAGTTGCGCGATGCGCTCGACCAGCCGGGCCTTGTTCACCTGATAAGGAATTTCGGTGATGATGATGGCCTGCTTGTCCTTCGTAACGTTTTCGATGGCAGCCTTGGCGCGCATCATGAAGCGGCCGCGCCCGGTGCGGTAGGCTTCGAAAATTCCGGCACGCCCGTGGATGATGCCGGCAGTGGGGAAGTCTGGTCCCTGCACGTACTTCAGAATTTCCGCGAGCTGCGCGCTGGGATTGTTGATGAGCGTGATGGTGGCGTCCACAATTTCCGTCAGATTGTGCGGCGGAATCTTGGTAGCCATTCCGACCGCGATTCCGTCGGAGCCGTTGATCAGCAGATTGGGGATGCGCGTGGGAAGAACATCGGGTTCGCTTTCGCTGCCGTCGTAGTTGGGATGGAAGTCGACCGTGTCCTTGTCGAGATCTTCGAGGAGAGCGGTTGCAACTTGCGCGAGCTTGGCTTCGGTGTAACGATCAGCCGCGGGCGGTCAAGAAGAGCAGTGGCAACCTGTGCGAGCTTCGCTTCAGTGTAACGATCCGCAGCCGGTGGATCTCCATCGACCGATCCAAAGTTTCCCTGCCCAAAAATCAACGGATAGCGCATGCTCCAGGGCTGAGCCAGCCGCACCAGCGCGTCATAGACGGCCAGATTTCCGTGCGGATGGTACTTGCCCATCACCTCTCCGACGATCCTGGCGCATTTCCGCGTAGCCCGATTCGGCTGCAACCCCATTTGTTGCATCGTGAAAAGTATGCGGCGGTGCACGGGCTTGAGTCCGTCACGTACGTCGGGCAGCGCGCGGCCGATGATCACCGACATCGAGTAGTCGAGATACGAACGGCGCATCTCGTCTTCGATGTTAACCGGCTGAATATTCAACGCACCGGGGCCGTCGCCACCGGGAGGTGGAGGAGTCAGGGGTAGTTCAGGATTTTGATCGTCAGCCATGGGATTGCTTTTAGCTCTTAGTCTTTAGCTTTTTCAGTTTGAAACTCAGCCTTCAATTACGGCAACTAAAAGTCTCGTAACTGATTGTAATTACAGGATGTTATGTGCTTGTTGAATTAGAGAAATTATATCATGATTCAGCGCTTCCCGCTGGTTCGGGAAAGTCTGGGCTGATTACAATGATGGTGCTGTCGTTGATCGCTTGAGGAGTCGCGGAGATTACTTCTACGGTCTCGTGATTACTTCATTCGGTGCGCTGGGCAGCACGAAGTGTACTCCGTGTTCCTGGTTGGACTTGACGGTCTCGGGCAGGTTCAGCGTGGAGAGTTCAATCTTTTTATTCCAATAACCATCTGAGTAGTAATCACCACGAGCGTAGATTGTGCCACCGGCGATGGTGTAGTCGCGCACTACTTCATTGTGCCCATCACGGAATACCAAGACTACCGGCGCTAACACGCGAGCCATGACTTCGTGAGCAGGACGCTTGTTGGAAGCGAGATTGGCAGAACCTCGTGCTGTGGACGGGTTCGGCGCCTGATACGCCAATCCGTTGGCAGATGGATTCTCGCCATTCAGTTGTACGTAGCGGCCGCCCTGTAACTCGATCAGCAGAGGTTGGGAAGAAGGCTGCTGCTGATCCTGCGTGCCTGTAATCGGGGAGAGAGCCTGGAGAAGAATATTTGGTGCCTGGGCCGCCGGTGGAGATCCTGCTGCAGAAGAATCATTCGGATAGGAAGAGTCAGATAACATTCCGAAGGCGGAAAGCAGCGACGAGTAAGGATTGGAAGGTTGAAACCCGCGGTGACCATCGAACTTCGGTCTCGACATCAGATCGCGGAGGAGCGTTGCGGATGCGTCGGGATGCGCCGGGTCAGCGACTGGGGTAGTGGGATGTGCGGAACTCGCGGTTGTCCTCTGAGCAAAGGCCCACTGAGCAAAGGCCCACGGCGTGACTGCAGTGAGCGTTGCGACGAGGAGTAGTCTGCGCATGATTAGTTCGCCTGAGTGCCTGGGGGCAGTTGAAAAGTCACGCCCCGGTCGTCGTTCTGCTTTTCCGTCGCGACTAAGTCGAGATCGGCAAGCGCGATTTTACGCCGATGTCCCGGAGTTAGGTCAAACAAGGTCTGGCCAAAGATCGCGTAGTTTTCCACCTCAGACTGATGACCATCCCTGAAGACGAGTACCGTTGGCACTGGCGGTGGTTCGGGAGCGGGAGGCTCTGAGGAGACGGCTTGGGTCGAGTGGGTCGGGGCTGAATCCTTAACCGGCGGAACATAATCTTCTGCTCCGCGTCCGCGACGGTCGAATATGGTTGGACCGCCTTGGTAATCGGAGTCAGGTTCGGCGTCCGGCGCGGAATCCATTCCATAGTAGTCGGGAGGAACTGCGTAGACCGAGCCGTAATAGGGGTAGTAGTAAGGATATGCGAACTGCGAACCACGGTGGTGATCGCCATCGTGATCGCGATCATGTCGCGGCATGGAGTGGAATTGCACACCGGCATGTGGCGCGAAGCCGCGCGGGCCAAGGGATGTGACGCTGGCAGGAGTTCCGTTGATCGGATGGCCTCCAAAATTCGGAGACGTTACTGAGGACGGCACGCCATTGATCTGGGCATGAGCGTGGGAAACAAATAGCGCAGGCAACAATGCCAGGGCAAGAACCGCGACCGAAGCCAGCATCCAGCGGCGCACGGACGTATGATACTCCAACGAGCAAGTCATGGACACCTCATCATGAGCAGCTAACCAGTCGCTCTTTGCTTAGTTAGATTGCCAGTGGCCGCTTTCAGATGCATGTAGTAAGGCTCGGTTCCGCATGGTACGGATGGCCGTGCAAGCTTTTGAAACTGCTGGCGGTAAGGGTTGTACGAGGATGACGGACTATACTTTGGTTTCGAGATATTATCCTTAATCTTTTGAGCTATGAAGTCTTTCATCCGTTTCTCAATTCTGGCGCTTGTTCTGGTGACGGTGGCGCTTGTCTCTGCGCTGACGGCAATGCGATTTGCCATCCACGGCCAGGAAGTCGCGGTACCTTCCCTAGTGGGATTGGCGCCCGCGGAGGCGGAGCGAGCGATTGCGGGGATGGGATTGCAGATTGAAATTGAGCGACAGTACTACAGTCCGCAGATCCCCGAAGGGAAAATCATGTCGCAGCTGCCTTTGCCTGGAACAAAGGTGAGGCGAGGCTGGCAGGTGCGCGTGGCGCAAAGTCTGGGACCAATGCGGATCGCGATTCCAGATGTTGCCGGGCAAAGCCAACGCGCGGCGGAATTGAACATACGGCGGCGTGGTCTGGACGTGGATTCTACGGCGGAAATTCCGGTGCTGATCGGTCCGGCGGATCAGGTGCTGGCGCAGAGTCCGCCGGCGAACGCGAGCCAGGTAGCGGCGCCGAAGATTAGTCTGCTGGTGACGGTCGCTGCTGATCCGCAGGCGTTTGTGATGCCGAACTTTGCTGGCCAACCTTTGGGTAGCGTCAGCCGCACGCTGCAGGACGCCGGCTTCAAACTCGGGAATGTGAGCGTGGCGGCAGCAGCGAATCCTTCTGCGACAACTGCGGAAGGGACCGCGCCGATTGCTCCACTTCCACCGCCCCCTCAGCCGACCCCCGCGAGCATTATCGTTTCGCAGACACCGGTGTCGGGACAGAAGGTCGCGATTGGTACGACGGTGAATTTCGAAGTACGGTGAAGAGGGACTCGAAAGGCCACGTCTGGGCCAGTTTCTTTCGCCCCGTTGGGGCTTACTCTCACTCCACTTTCTACCCACGGCTTGCGCCCCTTCGGCAGGCTCAGGGCAAGCTGTGGGCTGCATTCTTACGCCGCTTCGCGGCTTAACACCGCGAGCGGAGCGGCTCAAATTCTTTCCAGGATTGCGGCGAAGAATCCATCGCAGGGCTGAATGCCGGGGAGAGTGCGCAGGTAGGGACCGCGTGTGAGCAAGCCTGGTTGAGCGCAGGTCAATTCCCCTTCGGTTTTGAGACGCTCCAGTTCAAGGCCGCAGTCGAACAAATGAACACGGTTGTCTTCGGCTAGAGCGCGCTCAACTACGTTTTCGTTCTCTTCTCTCTCCAAAGAACAAGTCGAGTAGATGACGCGTCCGCCGGCGGCGACTTGAGCCAGGGCGGAACGGAGTATCGCGTACTGGCGTTCGTGCAGGTCGGTGAGATCCGAGAGTTTGAGCCGCCACTTGATCTCCGGATTGCGCGCCAGTGTGCCGGTGCCGGAGCAAGGAACATCCGCCAGGATGCGATCGAAATGAATGAGCGACGGAAGATTGCGGGCATCGGCAACTGCGATGTTTATCTTTTGTGCGCGGCAAGTTTCAGCAGGACCTTTATTCGGTCGGAGCATTCTTTGAAGCAGGCGCGCTCGATGAGGGTGAAGCTCAACCGCGGTAATCGTGGCGTTGGGATTTCGATCCGCCATGACCAGTGTCTTTCCGCCTGGGGCTGAACAGCAATCCAGGATGCGCGAGCCTTGCCCCACAAGAGCCGCGACCAGCTGTGAAGCTTCGTCCTGAATAACAACTTGGCCGGTACGGAAGGCCGAGGTCTGGGTTACATCACCTCGTTGCACCCGTCGGGCGGATTTGAGGAAGGCTCCGGGAACGAGCTCGATGCCTTCAGCAAGCAGGGCAGTTTCAGACGCAGCGTTGCGCAGCCGGATAGTCGTAGCCGGTACCGATTGATCGTGCTGACAAATACGGTGGGCAGCAGCGAACCCGTATTCATTGGCCCAGCGCTGGACCAGCCATAATGGATGCGCGTAGATGCGGGATAGAGCTTCGGCCGAGGCGCCCGTGTCTGCATCGGAAAGCTTATGAGCTGCGGGTATTCTCGCTGCAAGCTTCCTGAGCACCGCATTAACAAATGGGGCAGCGGAGCGTTTTCGCGATCGTTTGACCAACTCGACGCTTTCGTGGATCGCGGCGCGGTGAGGAATGCGATCCAGCCAGCGAAGCTGGTAGAGACCGAGGCGCAGCGTAATAAGAATCTCGAGGTCAAGTTTGGATAACGCTTGCGAGGAAGCATGAGCGATCTCGTCATCCAGCAGGGAACTCCAGCGGAGAACGCCCATCACTAGCTCGGTGGCTAAGGCATGATCCTGCGCGGAGAGGCGTTCATGGGCGGAAGAGTGCAGAAGGTCCGATGCATATGAAGACTCCTGCTCAACGCGAAGCAAGATGTCGAACGCGGTAGAGCGCGCGGCGCTTACTGCCGGTTTCGAATCTCGGGTCTGGGGTTTCAAGATGTCAGTATGACGGAAGCGGAGGCGCGGGAAAAGGCGGTCCGGTCTGGCTCAGTTTTACTGCTGACAACGCGGCGATGCACGCGAGATCCCCTTCGGCTGCGCTCAGGGCAGGCTCTCACTCCGCCTGAAGTACGGCTGCGTCGGGATAACGCCGGTAGAGATTGCAATAGTCAGAATCCAAACTGAGCCACTGCCGGCGGGCCAGATGCTGCGCCGAAAGAATGTCAGCTTCCGAGCTTTTCACCCGGCTGGGGACGATAACCGTGAACGAAGTCGCGTGCGGAAGAACGCTTTTTGCCTTCAAGCTGAATCTCGAGGAGTTCGAAAGAAGTATTGTGACCGCAGCCGACCAGAAGGCGATCGCTCTTTACGTAGAGTTCTGCGCTGGGTAAGGTGCCATCGGCCATCACGCCTTTCCAGATGTGCAAGTTCTTGCCACGAAACTTTGTGTACGCACCGGGCCAGGGTTGAAAACCGCGAATGCGATTAAGAAGTTCGGAGGCGTGGCGGGAGAAATCCAGCAGTCCGTCTTCTTTCTTCAGAATCGGCGCAAGAGTCGCCAGCGAACTGTTT
>WNFG01002240.1_pt1 | contig 18987 bp, 18 predicted proteins | sample 5400431 | NCBI WGS metagenome assembly WNFG01 (sample SAMN13153346, study PRJNA577476) | soil metagenome | isolation source: 120 cm saprolite under Douglas fir tree site 2 hole 3 replicate 2 | place: USA:California | collected 2015-04-18 | reverse complement strand
CAAAACTACGGTCAATGCATTTGGACATGGTTCCTCCGGAACGGCCGGCGTGTACCGGCATTTATGGGTGGCTGGTCACGATCATCGGCGAGGCGGTGCGGCGTGTCAAACCGCGAGCGCCACTGTCTTGCTCGCCCATCCCAGGAGCTCGTCGGGGGAGTGTTGACCCGCACGCCCGAACCCCCAATACTCAGGTTCGCGTGATCGAAAATACCTATCCGTCTTCGAACCAGTGGAGCGTCGAGGTGAGCGCGACGCTCGTCTCTCTGCGCTCACGGGAGGCCAGCATCCGAAAGGCAGGATCCTCGGCCAGTCGCTCGGCGTCGTTGGTATCCTCGTAGCCCGCCAAGCGGCTGTAGATCGACTGGCGGAATAGGTCTCGCAGGGGGAATTGACGGTTGTGTCCGGTGCGAGGGTCAGCGAGATGTTGTTCGATCAGCGTGTTCAGGCCGAGGTGTTCGTCCAACTCACGCGGCAGTAACAGCCCCGCATCGGACGTCACCGTGGCGCCCCGGAACTCGACGCGGAGCTGGGGGTTGAACGAGAGGCGAACCGGGCCAGATGTCGCGTCACCCATTAGGTGGTACCCTCCGCGTCAGCGAGAGCTCCCGAGAGCCGCGTCTTTAGCGGACGTTGAGCGATTATCCCTCGCTACGTTCAACCTTCAAATCGAAAATGTGGGATTAAGCGCCGGGGCTGAATTCCCTGTCAGGCTGCTAAACCCAGCATGAAATCCCGTGAAGTCTTAGGCGCTGCGGAGGCCGAGCCGGGCCCGCCGGACGACTTTCGACGACGAGTTTGTCCCGTTCGCTTTGGGGTTGAAGGTGGGGGCCCGTCGGACCGTCCCCAAAACGTCCCCGCGGATCGGCCCGGCAATGGGAGCGTTTCGGAAGTGACGGAAAAGATTGGTCGGGGTGAGAGGATTTGAACCTCCGACTCCCTGCTCCCAAAGCAGGTGCGCTACCGGGCTGCGCCACACCCCGAACTCAGCGGAAAGTTTATCATTTCTTTGCTCCGGTGGTCTTGGAAATTAAGCAGGTGCTCATACCCAGTGTCGCCGCGTCCAATAAATCGGTTGGCTCAGCGCCTCGTCGCCCAAATTCGGTAGACCACACTGTCCTCAAGTATCCCTAGGTGTCCTCGAAAAACCGTCAGCCTTACGTCAGCGGACACGGGTCCGCGCCGTGCTCCCAGGTGCCGCTGAGGTGTCAGGGGCGGCCCGGGGTGTGGACGCGTCAGACTTCGGGGGCTGACGCCACGCGCACCCACCCGGTGTGGCTGCGGCGGCACGACGCGCCCTGGCCGCCGAGTTCAGGCCTGTTCGATCAGAGGCCAGCCACGTGGACGTTTGTCTACCTGCCGGGCAAGGCACGACCCTATCCGCTGGAAACAAGGACCTGGGCGTCTTCGAGGGGAAGGGGTTCGCGAACGCGGTTTTCGCGATCTGGCTGGGTCCCAAGCCGCCTTCCGAGGATCTGAAGAAGGGGATGCTAGGCTGACGGGGTGTTGTGAGAGGAGCGCGCACGCATGAGCGTCTGGCAACGGGTGACGAGCGAGATCAAGACCATCGGGCTGGTCACGCTCTATTTTGCAATCTGCTTCGGAGTGATGATCTTCCTCAAGCGGCTGGTGCTCGCCGCGCACCAGATCGAGTTTCGTGGCCTGTCGATCGCCATCGTCGGCGCGCTAATCGTCGCAAAGGTCGTGGCCGTGATGGAGCACGTCCCGCTGGGGCGAAGAAGACCGCTGCGTCCTGACCCGAGAGTGCTTCCGCGACAGCGGAGCAGTCCGCGAAGTCTCGATGCAGAACCTCTGCCAGCTTGGGGTGCGAGAGGCCAAGCTTCCTGCGGCCGATAGCCGTCACACGTCCAACGGCGGGGGTGGTCGAGCGCGTAGCGAAGGGCGTATCCGCCGACCATTCCGTCGCGCCGACGATTCTAAGCGTCGGGGCTCACGACTCTATCAATCCCAGTTGAATCCCCCCACTCATTCGCGCCATCTTACCGAACAGAAGCCACGAACCGTCGAAATCGGATCCGACAACCAAGCGAGAGGGGCAATGGCGATGAAGAGGCTGGAAGGAAAGGTCGCGGTGGTAACCGGAGGCAACAGCGGGATTGGCTTCGCCACGGCGCGACGGTTTGCCGCGGAGGGCGCCCACGTGTTCATCACGGGCCGCCGGCAAAACGAGCTCGATGCGGCCGTGAAGCAGATAGGGAGACAGGCCACCGGCGTTCAGGGCGACGTCGCGAACCTCACGGATCTCGATCGCCTGTACGCGGCGGTGAAGCAGCAGCAAGGCCGCATCGATATTCTCTTCGCCAATGCCGGCGGCGGGGCGCTCGCGCCCCTCGGGGCGATTACCGAGGAGCACTTCGACAAGACATTCGGCGTCAACGTCAAGGGTCTCCTCTTCACCGTGCAAAAGGCGCTCCCCCTGTTCCGGGACGGCGGCTCGATCATCCTGAACGCTTCCATCACGGCGTCCAAGGGCATGGAAGCGTTCAGCGTCTACAGTGCCACCAAGGCTGCCGTGCGATCATTTGCCCGTTGCTGGACGGTCGATTTGAAGAACCGCCGGATCCGGGTCAACGCGATCAGCCCTGGTCCGATCGACACACCGGGCTACAAGAACCTGGGGCTGACCGAGGAGCAAATGGAGGAGTTCAAGAAGAACGTCGTCACCACGGTGCCGATGGGCCGCATGGGCGATCCGGACGAGATCGCGAAAGCCGCCCTGTTCCTCGCCTCGGATGACAGCAGCTATGTCACCGGCATCGAGCTGTTCGTCGACGGTGGGATGGCCCAGATCTGAGCAGTCTGGGCCAAGCCGACCAGCCCGTCAGCCCACGGAAGCCTCGGAGAATCTAAGCACACCCGCCTGCCTCGAGGACGCGTCACGCCCGGTCAGCGTAGCTGCCCGGACGGCCCTCCTCGGTCGGCGTCTGTATGGGTGATCGCGGCTAATGCGGCAAAGGATTGCGCAATCACCCGATTACCTGAGTCGCCCGCAGCAGGAGCAACTCGCGGGAGCGTCAGATGGCCAGGTGTCATCCGAGTACAGCTATCTCAGCCGCCGCCTGCTCCAGCCCAAACTGCATGTCCATCTCGCGGTACATCGTCGTCGCGCTCGTAAGGTGCTCCTGCGCCTGCTCGCGTTTGCCCGTGCGTCGATAGAGTCTGCCGAGGCCAAGGTGGCAGAGGGCGACAAGTGGCCGCACCCCGCGTTCGTTGGCGAGCGCCTGAGCACGGCCGTAACAATCCTCGCTAAGACGTTTCTGGCCCGCCGCCGGAACGTTCATGATAGTGTGCGCTCCTCAAGCCAGTCTACGTAGAGCCGGCGCTCCGCAAACAGCCACTCCCCGTCCCTCTTCACGAATGTGTCGAGGTAACGAAGCGATGCGAGCATCAAGCGTCGCTTCCCGCCGTCGATTGTGACGTGGTGCGCCAGGCAGTAGGCTTCACCTGTGGCTCGGTCGCCCGTCAGCGCGAAGATTGTGCTCTGTCCAACGAAATGCGTCGTGGCATCATACTGGTTCAGATCTGCGAAGACTGGAGCAAGCGCGTCGCGCGAGTGCAGCTCCTGCGAGGGCTTCGGATCCTTGGCGTTCATGTAAACCACGAAGTGGGTGTCCTTGGTAAAGAGAGCCATTTGTCCCTTCGCGTCGCGACGATCGGCGCAATGGGCGTAAGCCTCGATGAGTTCCCGGATCGCAAGGCGATCCGCGGCTTCTGTGGGCGAGATGGCGATGTTATTGCTCATGAGAGTTCTCCCTAGGACTCGAGGATGGCCCGGGTTTCGAGAAACGCCTCGATTCCGTACCGGCCATATTCGCGGCCGACGCCGGAGTATTTGAATCCGCCCCAGGGCGCCTGCGGATCGTCCGTCATGCCGTTGATCACGACGCGGCCTGCCCGCAATTGAGATGCCACGCGGCGTGCTCGCTGGAGGTCGGGCCCGATGACTGCGGCGTGAAGGCCATATTTGGAGTCGTTGGCGATTCGGATCGCTTCGTCCTCGGAGTCGTAGGCGATAACGCTGAGCACGGGGCCGAAAATCTCTTCCTTGGCGATCGTCATGTCGTTTTTCACATTCACGAACACGGTGGGTTTCACGAAGTAACCCGCTTCGAGACCTTCCGGATGGCCCTCGCCCCCGGCCAGCACTTCGGCGCCTTCTTCGATACCCTTGCGGATGCAGGATTGCACGCGCTCATATTGTTTTTGCGACACCATCGGTCCCACGGCCATCTTGGGATCGGCCGGATTGCCGACGGTGAAAGCGCGCATCGCATCTTTTATAGCCAGCTTCACCGCCTCTAGCCGGCTCTTCGGTACAAGAAGACGCGTCCCGGCGGCGCAGGCTTGACCGCTGTTCAAAAAGGCCATGGTGAGGGCCGCCGGGATGGCCTGGTCGAGCGCGGCATCGTCAAGCAGGATCGTGGGCGATTTTCCGCCCAGCTCCAACGTGACGCGTTTCATCGTCGCGGCGCCGTCGCGCATAATGCTTTGACCCACCGCAACCGAGCCCGTGAAAGAGATCTTGTCCACGTCCGGATTACGCACGAGCTCTGCCCCGACGAGATCCCCTCGGCCCGTGACGACGTTGAGAAGGCCCTTCGGAAGTTTGGCCTCGTGCAGCGCCTCGACCAACACCCGAGTCTGGAGCGAGCTCAACTCGCTGGGCTTAATGACGGCCGTACAGCCGGCGGCGATGGCCGAGGCGAGCTTTAAGCAAATGAACAGCGCGTTCGCGTTCCACGCGGTAATGAGACCGGCCACGCCGACCGGCTCCAAGGTGACCGTCGTCTTGCCCCAGCTCCGTGTCAATGGAAGTTCCTGGAGCGCCTTCTCGGCGGCCAGAAACGCGTTGACGCCTGACTGGACGATGGGCCCGGCGAACTGGACGACACCTCCGTATTCCTCGACCATCGCGGCCGTCAGATCGTCAAGGCGCGCCGAAGCGGCTTCATGAAGCCGGCGCAGAATCTTCGCGCGCTCTTCCTTGGTCGACCGGCCGAAATTGGCGAATGCGCTCTTGGCTGCGGCGATCGCGTGCCGAGTATCCTCTTCATCGGCCAGCGTGACGCGGGCGATCACCTGACCGTTGGTCGGCTTGATCATGTCCATGACTTCACGGCCGTGGGATTCAACGAACACTCCATCGATGTAGTGCGTCGTTATTGTCTTAATCGTGTCCCCCTTCGTGATTGTGGTCATTGCTTGTTCCTTTATTCTGAATTCAGAACGAAGTGACGACGACGCGCGTGAGCGAGCCGTCCTTGAGCGCCGCGTAGCCGTCATTGACCTCGCGCAACGCAATCCTTTTCGAAACCAGGTCATCCAGGTTCATCCGGCCTTGCAGGTACAGTTCTGCGTACATGGGGATGTCGCGCTTGGCATTGGTTGAGCCGAAATTCACGCCTTGAACGCGCTTCTGCCGGTCGATCGCGCTCACGATGTTCAGACCGATCTCGACATCGGGTCTTGCCACCCCGACCAGGTAAAGTCCGCCGCCAACGGCGAGCATGGCGAGACCCTGCTCAGCCACCGACTTGAGCCCCACGAAGTCGAAGACGTGATCGGCTCCTTCCGAGAGAAGATCGCGGACGGCCTCTACGGGCTTCGTTTTTGTTGAGTCGATGACGTCGGTGGCGCCGAAGCGCCGGGCCTCGTCGAGCCGGTTCTGCTGGATGTCGATGACGACGATCCTCGACGCGCCGGCGATACGCGCGCCACTCACGGCATTAAGCCCAACGCCTCCGGCGCCGAAGATCACGACAGTGTCGCCGACGCTAACGTTAGCGGTGTTCAAGACGGAGCCGGCACCGGTTACAACGCCGCAGCCGAGCAGCGCAGCCTGAGCGAACGGAAGCTCCTTGGGCACGACGGCGAGCTGGTTCTCATGGATAAGCGCCCGTTCGGCAAAGCCGCCCAGCCCGAAGCCCTGGAACAAGCCAAGCCCATTTCGAGTCAGACGCGGGGCATCGGTCGGTCGGCGCAGCGTCGACTCCGGATGTCTGCACTGGAAGGAGCGGCCGGACAGACATCGACCGCACGCCCCGCACGACTGCGCGAGAGAGCCTACGACGTTATCTCCGAGACGGATTTGCGAGACGTCGGGACCGACGGCGGCCACGACCCCCGCGACCTCGTGACCAAGCACTGACGGCGTGGGAACAAAATCGTGAGTGGCGAACAGTAGGTCGGTGTGACACAGCCCGGAGGCTTGCACGTCGACGAGAACTTCGCGTCCAATCGGCGCGGCGATGTCGACATCCTCGAAGTCGAACCCACGACCGAGTGCGTTAAGTACAAGCGCCTTCATGTGTCGCCTCCTTACAGTTGCCTTCGAACCGACCTAGCGTTCCCAAGGCGGCCGGGAGGCCGGCGCTTTGCCGGCTTCGGGGTTGGTCGCTTTTACTGAATCGGTTTGGCCTTTGTTTTTTTTCTTGCCACCTTTCGCTCTCGTGAATCTAATTTGACAAAGAGTTTCTAATACGTCCAAGACATCTTTACTATCAGACCAATCGCGATAAACTATCAAAATGGAGTTGCGGCATCTGAGATATTTCGTTGCGATCGGCGAAGAGCAGCATTACAGGCGCGCTGCGCGCAGGCTGCGCGTGGCTCAGCCCGCGCTTTCCCGCCAGATTCAGGATTTGGAGGAGGAACTAGGCTTCAAACTTTTCGAACGCCTCCCGCGCGGCGTGAAATTGAGTGCAGCCGGCAAGCTATTCCTGGAGGATGCGCGACGTATTCTTCAGGAGGTAAGCGACTCGGCTGGGCGTGCGGGCCGTGTGGCCCGGGGCAAATCAGGGACGCTGCGCGTCGGGTTCGCCGAGAATGCGTCCTGGCGCGGCGTTGTTCCGGATTCCTTCCGGCGATTCTGGGAGCAGCAACCCGACGCGGAACTGCAACTTCAACCGTCGGCGAGTTTGGCACAGTTAGAAGCTATAAGATCCGGTCGTTTGGATGCAGGGTTCGTCAATTTCATGCCAAAAGCCGACCCGGAATTGGACCAACTTCCCGTCGCCATGAACCATGTCGAGCTGGCCGCGCCCAAAAGACACCCTCTCACAAAACTCAAGAGACTCCGCCTGCGGGACCTAACGGATGTACCGTTTGTCTGGTTTCCAAGGCGGGAAAGCCCGGCGTTCTACGACCACCTGATGCACGAATGTTATCGTGGCGGTTTGAAGTCTCCCCGCATCGTACAGGAGGGACTGAACGAGGCAACAATCCTAAGTCTCGTGTCGACCGGCTTGGGCGTGGGATGGGTCCTTGGAACCGCACGCTGGCGGTGCCCTGAAAGCGTTGTCATCTTATCCGTGGTCGATTTGGACATGCCTCTGACGTTGGCTCTCGCGTGGAGAAGGGACAATGCGTCCCCTTTGCTCGCGAACTTCATCGCCGAGGTGCGGCGTTTGCCAGACGTGCGAGCGCTCAAATAAAGGTTGAAGGCGTCGAGTTTAGTTCCCCATCAGAAGGCTGGGGTTTTTGTACCGATGGACTGCTTTTGAGGCTTTGACGACTTCTACGGCTTTGTAGAATCAGTAAGTTGCGAGGCTTGAAAAGTCTTCTCATCGAACACCTCTTCGTCGCCATTTTGTGACTAGCCCTCATTGTCTCGGCTTCATCCATTGCTTTCGAAGCCCTACTCAGCTTCCTGACGAAGCGCCAGAACTACACCCTGCGACCAATAGTCGCGGATCCTTCGCCGTCGGTTCTCGTTTGTGCGGGCGCAAGGGACGACGGGTCTTCTGCAGGCCACCTTACGGCTCGGCGCGGTCCCCAAAGATCTTCGGCCTAGGATTCTCCATCGGCGCGCCGTCCGCAGGAGTCTTATCCGCCCTACCATCCCAAGCCTTTCACGCGCGCTAGCGGAGCTCATTCGCGCCTACAGTTTCACCGGCACCGAATGTGGCCCGAGCACCTGTCGTGCTTACCACGGGGCGGCAGCCTAGTAGGTTACCCGTAAGTTGGCCACGGATTTCTGTGCTTACTGCGTGGCCACGGTTCCTAGAGATAGCTGTGGCGCTGACCAACGTCCCTTGCCAAAGACCGTCCGCGGCTGACGCCACGCTGACGGTTTTCGAGGGATCGGTGGGGTAAATCCGGGATGTATCGGGAAGCATACAGTGAAGGAAAGGGATGAAGCGGGAACACTTTAGGACCACACGGGACGTAGCGCCCCAGCGCTCCCAAAGCAGGTGCGCTACCGGGCTGCGCCACACCCCGAACTCGTCGGAAAGTTTACCATTTTTTGTTCCGGTGGGTCCTGGAATTGAGCAGGTGCTCGTACCTAGCGTCGCCGCGTCCAGCAAATCCGTTGGTTCGGCGCCTCGTGGCCCAAATTCGGCCCATTGAAGCCACAACGGCAGGGCAGAGCGCGACGGCGGCGGCGACGTAGCCGTCCACGTCGCGCGCCATCGTCCACATCACAAGGGACTTGTCGGCGATCGGCCCCAGGAAGCGATCCGTGGTGTTCGTCGTGTCGCGATCGGCTCAACTTGTGGCGCCCTGGAGGCTCCGCCGGCCGCTGGAGCGCGTGCGAACGATTAGGAGCCGCGGATGAATGGTCCGCTCGTCAAGACGGGACGATGACGCCGGCGCCATCAGGACCCGCTCGGCGAAGCGCTGCACCTCCTGCGGATATCGGGTCTTTGGTTGGATAGCACTCGCCCCTCAACAGCGAGACGCGACTAAGACACGCGATATGGTGACCAGGATCGCGTGGGTCAACCTGCGCGGCGGCCTCCTTGCAGTGAACGCGCGATATCCGTATCGTCTCCCCATGATCCTCGTCTGCGGCGAAGCGCTCTACGATCTCTTCCTTGCGGACAGCGATCCACAAGGGGTTATCGCCATCGATGCGTGGCCGGGCGGTTCACCTTTCAATGTGGCGATCGGGTTGGCCCGGCTCGGTCAAGCCGTCAGCTTCTTCTCGAGCATATCGACTGACGTGTTCGGCGAGGGGCTGGTGCGTCTTCTGAGACGGGAGGGCGTGTGGGACGGCTATTTACGCCGCTCTCCGGCGCCTTCCACCCTCAGCATCGTTGGTGCCGGCCCTCAAGGTACGCCCCACTACAGTTTTCGCGGCGACGGCGCTGCTGACCGGATGATCTTGGCCGCCGACCTACCGCCGAGGATCACCGGCGTGCACGCCATTCACGTAGGTTCGCTCGCCACCGTCGTCCGTCCGATCGGGGAGGCCCTACGGTTGCTCGTGTTGCGGGAGTCGAGCAACTGCGTCGTTTCATACGATCCAAACGTCCGGCCGACGGTCGAGCCTGATCCCGACGTTTGGAGGCGAGCCGTCTCCAGTCTAGTCACGATGTCACACTTGATGAAACTCAGCGCCGAGGACATCGACTACCTCTATCGGGGCGCTGACCCGAAAGCCCTCGCCGCCCAGTGGATCAGGGCGGGAGCGCGTCTCGTCGTCCTGACGCGCGGGGAGTTCGGCGTCAGTGCCTGGACACGCGGAGTCCACGTGCAACTTCCGGCCGAACGCATCACCGTCGTCGATACGGTGGGAGCTGGCGACGCGTTTCAAGCCGCACTTCTTGCGGGACTTGCCGAGACTGGTGCGTTGTCGCCGGAAGCGATTGCTGAGCTCGACGAACCGGCGCTCTCTCGGCTCCTCACCTTTGCCACTCGTGCCGCGGCGATCACCTGCTCTCGACGCGGCGCCGACCCGCCTCGTCGCGCCGAGCTTCCGGCGCTACATGGCCGCTAACCCGCGCGCATCGAGGCACACCACTCGGCGCCATACGGACTCACCAACAGGTATAGCCGCCGTCGACAACCACGACGCTGCCCGTCATGAGGCTTGCCGCGTCTGAAGCAAGGAAGAGCACGACGGCAGCGACCTCGTCGATCTCGCCGAGCCGTGCCATCGGCGTGCCGCCGATCCAGGAGTCGTACAGCGCCGGCTTCGACTTCACGAAGGCGTTCAGCACCGTGTTGATGTAGGTCGGCGCAACCGCGTTCACCCGGACACCGCGCGTGGCCCATTCCACGGCGAGCGACTTCGTCAGTTGGTGGACCCCGGCCTTCGACGCATTGTAGTAGCTCTGCTCCTGCGGTCTATTGACAATGAAGCCCGACATCGAACCGATGTTCACGATCGAGCCGGATTTCTGCGCCAGCATGTGCCGGCCGAAAGCGCGGCAGCACCAGAAGAGGCCGTTCAAGTTCACGTCGATGACGTTTAGCCAATGCTCGTCTTCGACCCGTTCCGCCGGCGTCTCGCTACGCGCGATTCCGGCGCTGTTGACCAGGATGTCGATACGACCGTGGCGCCCCACTACGTCATCGGCGACCCGGTTGACTCCGGCGCTCTTCGTCACGTCCATCACGACCATCCCGGGATCGTAGCCCTTTGCGCGCAGCTCGTCGCGCCCGGCCTCGAGGAGGCCGGGATCCTGGTCTGCGATGATAGTGGTGGCGCCGGCTTCCGCCAGAGCCTCGACGCAACCAAGGCCGATCCCTCGGGCACCGCCGGTAACGAGTGCAACCCTACCAGGCACTTTGAACTTCTCAAGGTACATCGTTTCACCTTACCCGCCCAACTTCATTGGCGCAACGCCCGGCCCTGCGAGTCAAACCGGTGGATGCGGGCCGGATCAGACGCGAGCCGCACCGGGTCGCCCTGCTTCAGGCCGAGCTCGCCAATTGCACGCGCGGTTATCCCGTCCGTCTGCGGGACGTCGATGTAGAGGAAGGTGTCGCTGCCGAGGTGCTCGGCGGCGACGACCGTTCCGCGCCAGCCCTCACCGTCACGGCTCGCCACGATATGCTCTGGCCGAACCCCAATCGTGGCCGCACCCATTCGAGCGGCAAACTCACCCGACACGAAGTTCATGCGGGGCGAGCCGATGAAACCGGCGACGAAGAGATTGTCGGGCCTCGCGTAGAGCTCGAGGGGTGAACCCACCTGCTCGACCCGCCCTCCGTTCAACACGACGATCCGGTCGGCGAGCGTCATGGCTTCGACTTGGTCATGGGTCACGTACACGGTGGTCGTGGCGAGGTTCTTTTGCAGTCGGGCGATCTCGAGCCGCATCTGCACCCGCAGGGCCGCGTCGAGATTCGAGAGCGGTTCGTCGAAGAGAAACGCCTTGGGCTCGCGCACGATAGCGCGTCCGATGGCAACTCGCTGACGCTGGCCGCCGGACAGCTCACCCGGCTTGCGGTCAAGATACGCCGAGAGGTTCAAGACGTTGCTTGCGGCTTCGACCTTGCGCGCGACCTCGTCGCGTGGACGCCCCGCCATCCTGAGGCCGAACCCGATATTCTTGCGCACGGTCATGTGCGGATAGAGCGCGTAGGATTGGAACACCATCGCCAAGCCGCGTTTCGCCGGTGGCAGCTTCGCGACGTCATTGCCATCGATGATGATGCGTCCGGCGCTGACATCCTCGAGTCCGGCGATCAGGCGAAGCAGCGTCGACTTTCCGCAGCCCGACGGCCCTACGAAGACGACGAAGGTGCCATCCTTGATATCGAGATCAACGCCCGGGATGACGGTCGTACGGCCGAATGTCTTGCTGACCCCTTCGAGCCTAATGCTGCCCATTGCGACCCCTCCTCCACATGTCGCTACTTGACCGCACCGAATGTGAGGCCACGGACGAGCTGCCGTTGCGTCAACCAGCCAAGTACCAGGATCGGCGCAATGGCGAGCGTCGACGCGGCCGAAAGCTTCGCCCAAAACAGCCCCTCCGGACTCGAATACGAGGCGATGAATGCGGTGAGCGGGGCGGCCTTCGACGTGGTGAGATTGAGCGTCCAGAAGGCTTCGTTCCAGGCGAGGACCACGTTGAGGAGAAGCGTCGAGGCGATGCCGGGCAGTGCCATCGGCGCGAGCACGAACACGATCTCGCGCCCGGTACCGATCCCGTCCATCCGCGATGCTTCGAGGATGCCCTTTGGGATCTCCTTGAAATAGGTGAAGAGCATCCACACCACGATCGGAAGGTTCGCGAGGCAAAGAAGCGCGATCAGGCCGATATGGGAGTCGAGCAGGCCGAGATCGCGGTAGATGAGATAGACGGGCACCAGGACGCCGACCGAGGGCATCATCTTGGTCGAGAGCATCCAGAGCAGAGTGCCGCGCGTTCGCTCGGTCGGGGCGAACGCCATGGCCCACGCCGCGGGCACCGCGATCAGCATGGCGAGCAGCACCGAGCCAAACGAGAGCACGACCGAGTTCCATGCGTGGGCGAGATAGTCGCTGCGTTCCTGCACGAGGCGATAGTTCTCCAGGGTCCATTTGAAGAACAGGAACTTGGGCGGTATGGAGAACGCCTCGAGCTCGGTCTTGAAGCTGGTCAGCACCGTCCACAGGATAGGGAAGAAGATCACGAAGCCGACCGTCCAGGCCACCACCGTGGTCAGGGCGATCCGGGCCGGGGATACTCGGCGGGCCATCGTCAGGCCTCCAGGTTCTTGCCGACGAGGCGCACGAGGAAGAAGGCGACGATGTTGGCGAGCACGACCGCGACGATGCCGCCGGCCGATGCGCCGCCTACGTCGTATTGCAGCAGCGCCTGCGCGTAGATCAGGAAGGCGAGGTTCGTCGTCTTGGTCCCCGGCCCGCCGCCGGTGGTGACGAATATCTCGGCGAAGACGGTGAGCAGAAAGATCGTCTGGATCAAGATCACGACCGTGACGGCGCGAGCCAGGTGCGGCAGCACGATGTGGAAGAAGAAGGGCAGCGGTCGGGTGCCGTCCATGTCTGCCGCCTCCTTCTCCTCGTTGTCGAGCGACTGCAGGGCGGTGAGCAGGACGAGGGTCGCGAACGGCAGCCACTGCCATGCGACGATGAGGATGATAGCGAGCATCGGCACCTGGGCGAACCAATCGATCGCCCTGAATCCGAGCGAGGTCGCGATCCAGGCGAAGACGCCCGAGACCGGATGCATCAGAAGGTTCTTCCACACGAGCGCGCTCACCGTCGGCATGACGAAGAAGGGGGCAATCACCATGAGCCGGACGATCGAGCGGCCGACGAACATCTGGTCGAGGAGGAGCGCGATCAACACCCCGAGCACGACGGTGATCGCGAGCACGGAGCCGACCAGCACCAGGGTATTCAGCAACGACCCGATGAAGGCCGGATCGGTCAGAAAGTAGGTGTAGTTCTCGGCCCCAACGAACCGTTCAAGGCCCGGATTGAGCAGGTTGTATCGCAGCGTCGAGAAATAGATTGTCATCGCGAGGGGAACGATCATCCACGCGAAGAGGAGGATGACCGAGGGCGCGACGAGGATCCGGCCCAGCACGCGCGTGTGCTGCGTCGCCATGTTCCACCTCTCTCCCTGCCTGCGACTCGCCGCCGGGGCGCCCGCCGGCCCACGCCGTGCGCGTGGGGGCCGGTCAGAGGTGGCTACTTGTAGCCGGCGCGGGCCATCTCCCGCTGCGTCAGCGCCTGCGCCGATGCGAGCGCCGCGTCGACGGTCGCCGTGCCGGTCAAGGCCGCGGCGAACTGCTGGCCGACGCCCGTCGCGATGCCCTGGAACTCGGGGATCGCCGCGAACTGCACGCCGACATAGGGCTTGGGCTTGACCGTGCCGTTGATCGGGTCGGCGGTGTTGATCGAGTCGAGCGTCACTTTGGCGAACGGCGCCGCCTTGAGGTATTCCGGATTGCTGTAAAGCGACTTGCGCGTGCCGGGCGGCACGTTGGCCCAGCCCTCCTTGGACGCGACCAGCGCGATATAGTCCTTGCTGGTGGCCCAGGCGATGAACTTTTCGGCGGCGTCGGCCTTCTTCGATCCGGCCGGCACTGCCAGCGTCCAGGCCCACAGCCAGTTCGCCCCCTTGCCCAGGCCCGCCGTCGGGGCGAGCGCGAAATCGACCTTGTCGGCGACCTTGGATTCCTTGGGGTTGCTGACGAGCGAGGCGGCTACGGTCGCGTCGATCCACATGCCGCACTTGCCGGCGTTGAAGAGGGCGAGGTTTTCATTGAAGCCATTCGTGCTGGCGCCCGGGGGACCGGCGGCCTTCATGAGGTCCACGTAGAACGTCAGGGTCTTCTTCCATTCAGGACCGTCGAACTCGGGCTTCCACTTCTCGTCGAACCAGCGCGCGCCGAACGAGTTCGCCATGGCCGTCAGCAGGGCCATGTTTTCACCCCAGCCTGGCTTGCCGCGGAGGCAAATGCCGTAGGTCTCCGTCGATCGGTTGGTGAGCTTCTTGGCCGCATCGGCGATGAAGTCCCATGTCGGTGCGGCCGGCATCTTGAGCCCGGCCTTCTCGAACAGGTCTTTGCGGTACATGATCATCGAGCTTTCGCCGTAGAAGGGCGCCGCGTAGAGCTTGCCGTTCACGGTGAGGCCGGCGCGGATCGGCGGGATGAGATCGTCCACGTCGTAGCCGGGGCCGAGCTTCTCGAGGGGTAGGAGCCAACCTTGCTTGGCCCAGATCGGTACCTCGTAGGTTCCGATGGTCAAGATGTCGAACTGCCCGCCTTTGGTGGCAATGTCCGTGGTCACACGCTGACGCAAGACATTCTCCTCGAGGGTCACCCATTTCAGGGTGACGCCGGGGTTCTTGGCGGTGAAGTCGCCGGTCAGGCGCTGCATCCTGATCATGTCGCTGTTGTTGACGGTCGCAACGGTCAGGGTCGTCTGGGCCATCGCTTGGCTGGCGAGGATCAGGGAAATCCCCCCGATAGCGGCGCGAAGCGGCATTCTCATCGTGTCCCTCCCCGTTGAGTGGCTGAACGCTCGTCCGGGCCATATGCTCGGCGCGGCTTCGGCGATTGTCAACAGTGATTCGCGGCCTGTCCAGACTCGGGTTGATGCTGCGGGGTCCGGCCGCGATCCGATAGCCGTGATGGCGGCGCTTCGCCGCGCGGCCCCTTCAACTTGCCCAGCGACGCAGCAGGGCGCGCGCGAGGGCCATCGCCCGGCCGCGATGGCTGACCGCGTGCTTTGCGGTCGGGCTCACCTCCCCGAAGCTCGCCCCGAACGGCGGGTAGTAGAAGATCGGATCGTAGCCGAAGCCGCCGGGGCCACGCGGTGAGTCCAGGATCATCCCCTCGACCGTGCCTTCCACGGTAGCCTCGCGGCCGTCGGGGCCGGTGACCGCGATCACCGCCCGGTAGCGAGCGGTGCGCCGCGCGGGCGGCAGGCCCGCGAGCTCCCGCAGCATGAGGGCGTTACGCTCGGCATCGCTCAGCCCCTCGCCACCGTAGCGGGCCGAGAGCACGCCGGGCTTCCCGGCGAAGGCGTCCACCTCGATGCCCGAGTCGTCGGCCAGCGCCACGGTGCCGATGGCCCGGGTGACCGCCCGCGCCTTGGCGAGGGCGTTCTCCTCATAGGACGCCTCGCCCTCCGGGGGCAGGACGATCTGCGGGTAGACCGAGAGATCCTCCACGCGGTAGGGCAGACCGGTCAGGAGGGCGGCCAGCTCCCGGCCCTTGGCCCGGTTTCCCGTGGCCAGGACCAGGCGCGGGTCAGAGGCCGAACTGCTTGTCGTCACGCGCCGCGAGGGCGCGGCGCTGCAGGCCGACCAGCCGGGCGATGCCGTCGCCGGCCAGCGCCAGCAGCTCGTCGAGGCTCGCCTTCGAGAAGGGCGTCTGCTCGGCGGTACCCTGCACCTCCACAAATGCCCCGGCGCCGGTCATGACCACGTTCATGTCCACGTCGGCGGTGGAGTCCTCGACATAGTTGAGGTCGAGCACCGGCCGGTTGCCCACCATGCCCACGCTGATCGCGGCCACGCAGTCCCGGATCGGCGAGCCGGGCAGGGCGCCGGTCTTCACCAGCCGCGCGATGGCGTCGGCCACCGCCACGAACGCCCCGGTGATGGCCGCAGTGCGCGTGCCACCGTCGGCCTGGATGACGTCGCAGTCCACCCACACCGTACGCTCGCCAAGCTTGGCCATCTCCACCACCGACCGCAGGGAGCGGCCCACCAGGCGCTGGATCTCCTGGGAGCGGCCGCTCGGCCCGCCCCGCTCGCGGTTCATGCGGGTATTGGAGGCGGTGCAGATGACCTTGGTGTCCCCGAACTCCACGAGGACGGAGCCCTCGGGATGGCGCAGGTAGTCGCGGGTGATCGTGACGGGTCGGAGCTGGTCCGGGCGTCGTCCGTCGTGCCGGAGGTGCGTCGCGCTCATCGCTTGGGCAATCCTTTGGGTGCCGGGTTCTGGGTCTGGGCGGTGCGCAAGCGCTGGTCGTAGCGACGCTTGTACTCGGCGAGGCCGGCGTAGATGGCGCGCGCCAGGGCCTCGCGGTGCTCGGGAGTGGCCAGCTTCTTCTCCTCTTTTCGGTTCGTCAGGAAGCCGATCTCGATCAGGATGGCCGGCATGGCGGCGCCGCCGAGCACGTAGAAGCCCGCCTGCTTGACGCCGCGGCTGACCAGGTTCAGCGACTTGCTCATCGAGTCCTGGACCGTCTCGGCCATGAAGCTCGACTCCTCCTGGAACTCGGACTGGGCCAGGTCCCAGAGGATGCTCTTGAGGACGTCGCCCTGCCGTCGGGAGGCCGGGCTCTCGAGCTGGACCACGTTGTTCTCGGTGGCCGCCACCTGGCGGGCCGCGTTGTCCGAGGCCTCGGAGGAGAGGAAGTAGGTCTCGACGCCCTCCGAGACCGCCTGCGGGTGCGCGTTGGCGTGGATGGACACGAACAGGTCGGCGCCCTGCTTGTTGGCGAAGTTGGTGCGCTCCCGCAGCGGGACGAACACGTCGCTGTCCCGGCTCATCACGACCTTCACCCCGAGGCCGGGCTCGATCATGCGCGCCACCCGACGCGTCACGTCCAGCACCACGTCCTTCTCCATGACCCCGCTCGGCCCCATGGCCCCCGAGTCGTGGCCCCCGTGGCCGGCGTCCAGCACGATGAGTCGCAGCGGCTGCATGCCCCCACGCCCCGGCTCGCCCCCTCCGGTCGACTCCTTCGGGCGGTAGACGTCGATCACCAGGCGATAGGGATCCTGGAGCACGGTGTGCTTGATCTCGCCCGCCGCGCCCTCGAGCAGCACGCGCAGCACCGCGGCGTCGCCCACCGCCTCGAGCCGCACCTCCTGCACGAGCCCGTCGCCGATCTCCTCCACGCGCGGGCGGCTGAGCGACAGGCCGGGCAGCCGCACCCGCACCTCTTCATCACTCGCGACCACCGCGTAGGCAAGGCGCGCACCGGTCTCGATGACCACCCGCGTGAAGGAGGGATAGGAGCGGTAACGGAGCTCCTCGAGCGGCACCGCCCCCTGCACCGGCTTGGCGACCGGCTTGCGCGGCTCGGTGGGCGCGGCGATCGAGACCCCGGGGACGAGGCGAGGCAGGCCCTTGCCCAGGAAGTCGCGCGAGACGAGCCAGCTCGTCCCCACCACGCGCGCGGCGGCGTCGAGCGCGATCGCCTCGCCCTGCAGGGTGGCCCGGGGCTGACCGCGGACGAACTCGACGGTGCGCTGGTTGACGGTGAGGATGCCGCGGTCGCCCTTGACCGACCAGGCGCCCTTCAGCAGCGCCGCCAGGTGATCGGGAGCGATGTAGGCGCTGCCGTCGTCCATGACGGTGATGGAGAGAAGGCCGAGCCGTCCGGACCGGTCCCGCACCTCCACCGATTCCGAGCGAGCCGCCCCCGCGACGCCGACGAGGAGTCCCATCAGCGTCACCAGCAGCAAGCCCGTCGCCAGTCGTCGCGTCATCGTCGTTGCGTCCGCAGCATCCGTCATTCTAGCAACGGAGCGTGGGGGCTGCTAAGCAGGAATTTATGGTAGGCTCCGCGGTCATGGGCCAATTCGGCATCGGGCAGTCCATCAAGCGCTTCGAGGACGTGCGCCTCCTGCGCGGAGAGGGGCGCTTCAACGGCGACGTGAACCTGCCCAACCAGGTGCACGCGGTGCTGGTGCGCTCACCCCACGCCCACGCCCGCATCCGCGCGATCGACGCCGACGCGGCCCGGCGGGCGCCCGGCGTGCTGGCGGTCTTCACCGGGGCCGACGTCGCGCGCGACGGGCTCGGCACGATGAAGATGACGCTCAAGCGCACGCGTCCGGACGGCTCGCCCATGTTCGCGCCCGCCCACCGCGGCCTGGCGGTGGACCGCGCCCGCCACGTGGGCGATCCGGTGGCCCTGGTGGTGGCCGGGACCCACGCGCAGGCCGAGGACGCGGCCGAGCTGGTCCGCGTCGACTACGAGCCGCTCCCCTCGATAACCGACACCGGCACCGCCGCGCAGGCGGGCAGCCCCCCGGTCTGGGACGAGTGTCCCGACAACGTGTCGAACCTCCACCAGCTCGGCGACAAGGCGGCCACCGACGCGGCCTTCGCGGGGGCGGCTCACCGGGTCCACCGGCGCTACGTCATCACCCGGGTGCACGCCCAGTACATGGAGCCGCGCGGTGCGCTCGGAGTGTACGACCCGGGCGAGGACCGCTACACCCTCTACGCCGACGTCCAGTATCCCCACCGGGTACGTACCGCGCTCGCCACCAACATTTTCAAGATCCCGGAGCACCAGATCCGGGTGATCGCGGGCGACATCGGCGGGGCGTTCGGCACCAAGGGCTGGCAGTACCCCGAGCACCGGCTGGTGCTCTGGGCCGCGCGCAAGCTCGGGCGCCCGGTCAAGTGGCAGTGCGAGCGCCGGGAGGCGATCCCCGCCGACGAGCACGCGCGCGACAACGTGAGCGACGCCGAGCTGGCCCTCGACGCGCAGGGGCGCTTCCTCGCCCTCCGGGTGCGGACCTTCGCCAACGTGGGCGCCTACGTCTCCTCCGACCGCAATTTGCTCGCCACCTTCAGCAACATCGCGACCCTGGTCGGGGTCTACGCCTTCCCGGCCGCGCACGTCGCGGTCCACTCGGTGCTGACCAACACCAACGCGACCGCCCCGTATCGCGGTGCCGGCCGCCCGGAGGCGACCTACGTCATCGAGCGGCTCATCGACGACGCGGCCCGCGAGCTGGGGATGGATCGCCTCGCGCTCCGCCGTGCGAACCTGATCCCCGCCTCCGCGATGCCCTACCG
>WNFG01001575.1_pt1 | contig 18990 bp, 16 predicted proteins | sample 5400431 | NCBI WGS metagenome assembly WNFG01 (sample SAMN13153346, study PRJNA577476) | soil metagenome | isolation source: 120 cm saprolite under Douglas fir tree site 2 hole 3 replicate 2 | place: USA:California | collected 2015-04-18 | reverse complement strand
TGAGCGTCCTTGCCGAAGTCTATGGCTCCGCCGACGCGCAACAGAAGTTCGTGAAGGACTTCGCAGCGGCCTGGACCAAGGTGATGAACGCCGATCGCTTCGACCTTGCTTGATCTCTGCCAAAAGGTTTTCGAAGGCTTTTAAGGCCAAGGTGCTCCAGCCGTGCGGCTTGGCCGGAACGATGCGCTGGACGGCGCCAAAGCGTGCTGTCGGGCCTTCCATGGCTGCTGGCAACCCTAGAGCGTTTCTCGGGTAGGTCGAATCGAATAGGGCACGCCAACAACCGCCGGCAATGGTACATCAGACGTGGCAGGCGACCGCTCCGTCGAGCAGCCTAGTTCATTGGCGGATGTCATTCGATACGCTGTCGGAGCTGACGATTCGAACGTGATGCTCGCGAAGGTGGAAATTGGGTGCGAGCCGTTCACACCAGAACAGGTTGCCAAGACGGTCGCAGCGCTCAAGGAGAACCCGCCGGCCCCCTTCGACCTATCCGTAAAGACACGCGTCTTCTCGACCAAGTTTCAGTTCGTCGAGTTCGAGCTGCGCGGTGCGGTATGGACCACTCAAAGTCTCGAGCTTGTTGCTCAACCCAGATGTCCCCGAGGAACTCCAGGAACTGTTCGAGACACTAACGACTCCATAGACGGGTAGTGCGACCCCCGAAGCGGACATTAAGATTTGGGAGCACTTACCGTTGCTACTGCGTTCGGCTGAGCGCAGTCATGGCAGTCAGCGAGTCAATGTAGTCCCGCCATTGCACAATCTTGCGGTTCTCGATAGTAACGACCGAGATGAACCGGTTGTCGTAGGATGCGCCGGTTCTGATAATCTTCCCGTGCACATCGTATTCGAGGATCACTACACGAGCATCCTGGGATCGATGCACGACGAGCGCGTCCGCACCGTGCAGGATGATGTTGTTGCCGTAGCCGGCATACAGCGCCATCAGTGCTTCGCGACTATTCAGCCTCTGTGGCCATCCCGGGAAAATATATCGAAACTCGAAGACCGCGTTCTCGGCAATGGTATCGAAATAATGGTCGCCATCGCGACCTGACCGGCCAAACCCTGCTGGACTATGTCGAAGAAAGGGTCGATCGCTGTGAAGGCCTGGTACTTTGGATCGGTCATGATTGGTTTCCTAACTGTCGTGCGCCTCGACGTATGGGAATCCTAGCTCGGCGGCCACTTGTCGAACCAGATGCGCCTGCGACTTGAGCGCCGTCATGATAGCTGCTCTAGGCTTGGCCGTTTTCAGTCATTGGCGTCCCGCTCCTTGTGGACTGCACCTAGCGTACTTCGACCTGGCTAGAGGTGAATTGAACCCCCTCACACTATCGCGACGTAAACTAACGCGGGGCTAGAGACCTTGCAGTTAAACCGCGCAACAGGAGAGTCGAGCGATGGGTCGACGTTCAATGACTGGCGGAGTGGTCGGTAAGGGCAGTCAGAGAATTCAATACGACTTCAGGCTGAACGGCGTTCGCTATCGACCCTCCTTAAGAGCGATATCCACGGAAGCCAACTTGCGCCGCGCACGCGAGCACTTAAAGGTCATCAAGGAGCGGATTCGGCTCGGCACATTCTCGTTTATCGAGGAGTTCCCGGATTTTCGCGACCTACACAAGGTCTTCCATCACTCTCCGTACCGCACCTGCGACCAGGTCTTCGATGAATACTTGAGCTACTGCGACTCGCGGCTCAGCAAGCATGATCTTTCTTTCGCAACGGTCACCGGATACCGTAAAGTCCTGGACTCCATCTGGCGTCCTAAACTAGGTGCCCTTCCTTACTTGCAGGTCCGGTATTCGACGCTTTTAAAGATCGCCTCGCAATACAAAACTTGGAGCAAGAAGACCTACAACAACAAGATTAGCGTGCTCCGTCGCGCTTTCGAGTTTGGCTACCGCGATCATCCGGATCATGCAAATCCCGCCTGGGCCCTCAGAGGCGCACGAATCCGCCGGCGAGACCTACCTCGAATTGACCCCTTTCGAATCCAGGATGCCGAAGCGCTGATTACCGCGATCCACCAAGACTGGGGCGACGTACAAGGTAACTTTCATGAGCTTCGCTTCTTCACCGGACTTCGGCCGTCGGAGGAGATCGCACTCAAAGAGCGGGACTTCGATGAAGTCCGCGGAACTCTTTCAGTCACCAAGGCCCGTGTTTACGGCGTCGATAAGGACACGACCAAGACTCATGAGGACCGTGTTATCCAGCTTTGTCCTCGCGCGATCGCGGTCCTCTCACGTCAACTTGCACTCCACCGTCACTTGAAATCTCGGGGGCGAATAGATCACGACCAGTTGTTCTTCAAGCACGACGGCGCGCCAATTCGAGATCTCGGGTACCTGGCGAAATGCTGGCGCAAAAGCTCAGAGCGATTGGGCTTGAGGTTCCGGCGCCCCTATTGCGCCCGGCACACCTCCGTCAGCTGGAATCTCATGATCGGCAAAAACCCGCTCTTTGTCTCCCGACAACACGGACACAGCGTCACGACCATGTGGCGCACCTATGCGGCGTGGATGGAGGGTGCACTGGAAACCGACATCGCGCTGATCCAGGCGGCAATAAACAGAGACGGACGAGCTATTGAACGGGTGTCCAACACCCATATCGAGTTGACCTTGAGTGTGCCTGCAGTGGCCGGATTTGGCACTCGATTGGCCACTCGGCGCGAAGCGCCAGAAGCTCAAGTGCCTGATAAAAAAGGTCAAAAGAAGTGGCGGAGAGGGTGGGATTGTTCGCGGCTGCGCCGCGAATCCTCCGCTTCGCTCCGGACCGACGCGTGCGCGTCGTCCAAAATCGCTGCGCGATTTTGTCGAACCCGGGTGGGTTCGTCCACACACCCCGCACCCCCAAAAATAGAAAAGGGCCTCAGAGCAGGCCCTTTTCTATTTTTGGCGGAGAGGGTGGGATTCGAACCCACGTGCCGGAATTACCCGACCATCCGATTTCGAGTCGGCGCCGTTATGACCACTTCGGTACCTCTCCGGTTAACTTAAAACTTTACAGAATTTACTTAAGTTTTTACGGCGTTAACTTAAGCAATATTGCACTGTGACGCGATAGTCAGCGGTGATAGAAACGCATTTGTCAAGGGTCCGCGGAACGAAATAAAGGGTTATTCTAGCTCATCGGCAACGGGCCTGTCTCATCAACAGAACTAGCCCAGCCTCACGGAATCAAAGCTCACGACCGTGCGTAACTCGACACTCCACAACAATTGGCAACGCTGGACGAAAGTCATCATTTCGGTTGCGGCCGTCAGCTTGCTGTCCACGTGCACGCCGATACCGAGCTTGATCGACCAGATCAGGACCCTGGGGGAGTTGCGCGTGGTCACGCGCAATGGTCCCCTCGCCTACTATCGAGGCCCGGACGACATGCCGGAGGGGCCGGAATACGAATTGGCGCGTCGTTTCGCCGATGAGCTTGGGGTGAAGCTCAAGATCACGGCAGTGCGCAGTTATGCGGAAATCTATGCGGCGCTCACCTCCGGGCACGCGCATTTGGCCGCAGCGGGATTGAAGATCCCCTCTCAGAACATCCCCGGCGTCGAATTCGGCCCTGCCTATCAGCGGGTTCGCGAACATTTGATCTACCGGCGCGCGGCAGTGCGTCCGAGTTCGCTTGCTGAAATCGGCAGCGGAGATCTGGAAATAGCCGCCGGCAGTTCCCACGCGAAGACCTTGTACGCGGCGCGTGATTTGCTGCCTGATCTCGTGTGGGTGGAAAACGCGAGCACGGATACCCAGGCGCTGCTCGATGGGGTGGCGGCGGGAGCCATCGATTACACCATCGCCGATTCCACGGAATTTGCGTTGGCGCACGACGTCCATCCGGATCTGCGCATCGCCTTCGATTTCGCGGGCAGCCAATCGATCGCCTGGGCCGCAAGCACGCGCGACCCGGGATTTCTGCACGACATGAGCAGCTATTTCGCGCGGCTCAACGTCAACGGCGAGCTCGCCGCGATCGTCAAGCGCTACTACGGCCGCTCCGAGGATCTGGAGTTCGTCGGTGCGCGCGGCTTCATGCGGCATTTGCAAAGCCGCTTGCCGCTTTACAAGAAGTGGTTCGAAGAAGCGGCCGAGCAAAGCAGTCAAGACTGGCGCTTGCTGGCTGCCATCGGGTACCAAGAGTCGAAGTGGAACCCCAGCGCAGCCTCGCCGTCGGGTGCAAAGGGGCTGATGCAGCTGACCAACGATTCGGCGAGCGAAGCCAAGGTCACCAACCCCACCGATCCCAAGCAGAGCATCTTCGGCGGCGCCCGGTATTTCCGGCACGTGTACGAAAAAATCCCAACCCACGTGCCGGAGCCGGATCGAACTTGGTTTGCGCTGGCCGCCTACAATATCGGTTACGGGCATTTGGAGGACGCGCGGGTGCTGACGCAAAAGGCGGGGCGCGATCCGGATTCGTGGCAGGATGTGCGCGAATTTCTGCCGCTGCTGGAGCAGGAGCATTGGTACACCCAGACTGAGAATGGATATGCACGCGGCTGGGAACCGGTGCGCTACGTGGACAACGTGCGCGGCTATCGGGATCTGCTGGAATGGGCCTGGGGCGCCGGTGACGGCGCCGGCAGCGGCGCCGGCGCGGTCGCCTTGAACTAGCGCCGAGTCTCGAAGAAATGCCGCAGCAGCGCGGCGCTTTCGTCGCTGCATACACCGCCGAATACGTCGATGCGATTCGCGAGCTTGGGCTCGCGCGGCAAGTCGATGACGCTGCCGCAGGCACCCGCTTTTTGATCCCAGGCGCCGAACACGACTCGCGAAATTCGCGCATTCAACACGGCGCCCATGCACATCACGCACGGCTCCAAGGTCACGTATAGCGTGGTCCTTCCAAGCCGGTAATTGCGCAGTCGCTGCGCCCCCGCGCGCAGTGCAACGATCTCCGCATGTGCCGTCGGGTCGTGGTCGACGATCGGCCGGTTCCACCCATCGCCGATCACTTCGCCGTCCAGCACCAACACGGCGCCGACAGGCACTTCGCCATCCAGCGCGGCACGCTGCGCCAGCTCGAGTGCACGCCTCATGAAATCAACATCCCGGGACGAATTCACCTGAGGCGCCATCACTTTCCCCGCCGTCCGCGCACCTATCGCATCACTAATCGCCGCACAAACCGGAAACAGCACGGCAGCACTATAGCTCAGCGAGTTGGGAATGCCGACCACCGAGTCCAACAGGACTCGTCATCCGGCGCCGGGCTGTGCGAGCGCTCATTTCATCGATATTGCGCGTGCGGATCGACCGCAGTTCGGGCCGGGGTCCAAATAGCAAGTCCATGGAGCGGACTAGCCAGTAGAATCTGCAGATCGCCCCGGGAGGGCAGATACATAAAGAGAACGAGGATTTCATGCGTGGATTTCTGTTGGCACTGGCTTGCGTGGCAGCTCTGCCCGCGTTTGCCGACGAGGGCATGTGGACATTCGACAATTTCCCGGCCATCGCGGTAAAGCAGCGCAACGGAGCGGACATCACACCCGCCTGGCTCGACCATGTGCGGCTGTCGACGGTTCGGCTCGCGAATTGCACCGCCTCGTTCGTCTCACCCGAGGGCCTGATGCTCACCAACCACCATTGTGTGGAATCCTGCCTCGCGGAGCTCTCGTCCAAGGACCGGAGCCTGGTCGAGCTTGGCTTCGCCGCGGCGGATCGAAGTGCCGAGCAGCGCTGCCCCGCACAGCTCGCGGACGTGCTGGTCGGTACCGAGAACGTGACCGACACGGTTTCCGGTGCCATCGCAGGCTTGAGCGATACGGCCGCCAACGACGCACGCAAAAGGACGCTGACCACGCTCGAACAGGCTTGCGAGCAAGCGAGCGCGAAGGCGAAATCCGGCAAGCTCCGGTGCCAAGTCGTGACTCTGTACCAGGGAGGCCAGTACTTCCTCTACAAGTACAAACGCTACGACGACGTACGACTGGTGTTCGCCCCGGAGGGGGACATCGCGTCTTTCGGCGGCGATCCGGACAATTTCCAATTTCCCCGCTGGTCGCTCGATTTCTCGATACTGCGGGCCTACGAGAACGGCAAAGCCGCTGTCACGCCCAATTATCTGCCAATCAAATTCGACGGACCCGCCGCCGGCCAACTGGTATTCGTTGCCGGCCATCCGGGCTCGACGGCACGCCTGCAAACGCGGGCCCAGCTCGAGTTCGACCGGGACCTGCCCCTGCCCATCACCTTGATGCGCGCCGCCGAGCTGCGCGGCCGCTTCATCCAGTTCGGTACCACCAACCCGGCCGACGACCGCATCGTGCAAGCGCCCCTCAACAGCTTGCAGAACGCGATCAAGGTGCGCCGCAAGGAGCTCGATGCGTTGAACGACGCTGCGCTGCTGTCCGGCAAGTCCGAAGCGGAAGCGAAGCTCCGGGCAGCGGCCCATCTCGCCGGCACTGATCCCTGGCATGAAATCGAGTCCGCCACCGTCCGCGAGCGCGTGCTGTATCTGCAGTACACCTTTCTGGAAAGCGGCGCGGGGTTCAATAGCGCCCTGTTCCGCGACGCCCGCCTGCTGCTGCGGGGTGCCGACGAGCGCACGAAGCGCAACGTCGATCGGTTGCGGGAGTTTACCGAAGCATCGCTGCCGTTGATTCAGCGTGAACTGTACGCACGGGTTCCGGTGTATCCGGAACTCGAAGTATTGACGCTGTCCTTTTCACTCGAACGCATGCGCGAATGGCTGGGCCCGGATCATCCCGTGGTACGCAGGCTGCTGTCCAAGGAATCGCCGGAGGCACTGGCGACGCGGCTCGTTGCCGAGACCATGCTCGACGACGCCGATGCGCGCCAGCGATTGTGGCAAGGCGGCAAAGCGGCCGTGGACGCGTCGCTCGATCCCATGATCGCGTTCGCGCGCGCGGTCGACGCCGACGCCCGCACCCTGCGCAAGCGGTACGAGGACGAAGTAGAGGCACCGGTTGTCGCGGCGGCGCAAAGAATTGCAGCGGCGCGATTCAAGGTCTACGGGACCAATGTCTATCCCGATGCGACCTTCACACTGCGCCTCAACTACGGGACGGTCCAGGGCTGGGTCGAAAACGGCACGCCCGTCGAACCGTTCACTCATCTGGGCCGCGCCTTTGAGCGCGCGACCGGCGCCTCGCCCTTCAAAATACCTGCCAGTTGGATGAAGGCGAAGGACCGGCTCGACATGGGAACACCCTTCTGCATCTCGACCAACAACGACATCGTCGGCGGAAATTCGGGCAGTCCGATGATCGATGTCGACGGCAAAATCGTCGGGCTGATGTTCGACGGGAACATCCACTCGATCGCCGGGCACTACTGGTTCGACGCCGCGAATAATCGTGCGATTGCCGTGCACCCCGCGATTATTCGCGAGGCGCTCGGCAAGGTGTACGGCGCGAAATCGCTGCTGACCGAGCTCAATGCCCAATGAACCCATCGACGGCCGATCAAGTCATCCCCCGGCGTGCCGCGACTTCTCGATCAAGCCAACGACTGTTCCCCACGACATCGGACCCTGGTGCATGGCGAAGACGGTGTCGACGATGAGGTTCTCGCGCTTCACGGCCTGCGCGACTTCGTACATCAATTCCGGATCATAGAGCGTGCCGTCGTCGTTCAACGACAGCGTGTCGCTTGCATACAAGAGGTGGCGCTCCGGAAAATAGACCATGTATTGCCGTTCGGTCGACGCGCCGCGCAAGGGATAGAGCTCCATCCGATTCGCGCCGCTGCCAATCTCCTGCTTCTTCGCCACGATTTTCCAGTGCGGCGCTTTGGAATTCGTCGACTTCTGCAATGCGTCGGGCTCTATCGTGTGAGGCGCGCTCATCATCCTGTCGAGTAAGGGCTGGTTCAGATCGAGGATGTAGACAGGCAGGCCCAGAGCCACGGCCTGCCGCACGCCGCCGGTATGCGGCCAGGAGTCAGAAGTCGACAGAACGGCGCTGACCCGCAGACCCGGGTAGCGCTTCCGAGCTTGCCTCACCACGCCTTGCGTGTACGGTCCTGAAATCGGCGCTTCGAGGATGATGATCCCATCAGGCTCCTTCACGACGGTCGCGTTCCACGATCCGGCATAGAGATCGATCCCCGGCGCCAGAGCGGTGGCTTGCTTGACGCTGAACGATCGGTTCCAGCCCGGCGAAGCTGCACTTTGCTTGACGGCTCCCGCATTCATGTCGAAGGCCTTCTCATCGATCTGAACTTCGAATTCCACATTCAGCGCCTGCGTCGAGCTCCAGACGACGCCATTGCGCTCCTCGACCGAGTTCGTAGGGAAAGTGATTCCCTCAACCAACCTCCAATTGTCGTAATAAATCCGCTGCCGTACGTCGCCCCAGAAATACCAGAAATCGTGAAATACCTGGGTGGTCTCCACGGCATCGGGGAGATGATTGAATGGATTGAGAAGCACTCGGACCGGAATGCGCCCCCAGCTGAAAGCCACCACGGCATGGGGAGTCGACCGCAGAATCGCCGGCGCTTCAAAGTGCAAGTCGGACGCGCCGGCAGCGGTCAGCAGAACGCGTAGCGGACCCAACGCCAGCGCTTCCCGGGACGCATCCAGGTCACCCAGGGAACACGGCGAATCGCCGAATTTGGTGTGGTACACACCGCCGCCGGGACCGACCAGCAACGTGGTATCGGAATCCGATTGATTGGGATCGGATTCCGGCCATGTCAAATTCGCTTCCTTGAGCAGCCGTTGATTGGCCAAGTCCAGCGTGGTGCGGCCGCGCTCATACGAGGTGATGAATGGCGCCTGCCGGTAAGATTGCTCCATCAGCAGCGTATGGCCGACCGTTTGCAGGCGTACGCTTGCCACTTGCTGCAGGCGTTCCCGACCACCCATCGCGTCCAGCGCCGCGGTGACGCACTGCTGCGGACTTTGCTGGGCGCAACCCGGAGCGCCTGCGGATTTCTCATGGGCATGGGCTCCCGCGGCCACGCACAGCCCTGAAACGGTCAACACATACTTCCCGAGACGGGCGTGCGCGTAGAAGCGATCCATTGGGCTTCCGATGGGCCATAAAGACGCGTTCGAGCTTAACCCTCACCTCCCCGCAGCGGCGAGCGTCGGCGTATGGAGACGGTGCATTGCATGCCTGGTGCCGTCATTTCGATAGAAACTCGGTGACGAGCTTGATGGTCGCCTGCGGATTCTCCTCCATGATCCAATGGCCGGAGTTTGGGACAATGCCGACCGTGACGTTGCCGGCGACAAAACGCAGCTCGTCCGCCTGCGCCGTGCCGAAGGATTTCTCGGCGCCGACGGCGAGCACCGGCATCGGGATCTTGCCGCCCTTGGCGAGCAGCGCCTTGTTGTCGACCGCATCCTGGCTGAACGCACCGAACTGTTCGAACGCGTCGTGCATCGCATGCGGCCGCGCATAGAGAGCGGCGTAGTGCTGGCGGGTCTCCTCATCGATCCCCTTCGGATCCGCCGAGAGTTCATTCCAGAAGCGGTCCAGATAGATCCGCTCGCGCCCCCGTACCAGCCGCTCCTCATCGGGACCGCGGAAATTGAAGTGCCACAGAAGCGGGCTGCGGATGATGTTATCCCAATCGCCGATTCCCGGGAGCGGAGCATCGATCACCGCCCACCGTGTGATTCGCGACGGGTACTGTGCCGCCAGCGCATACCCCACCATGTTGCCGATGTCGTGCGTCACGAGATCGGCCTTCTGCACCTTGAGGGCGTCCATGACGCCGATAATGTCGACCGCCTGATTTTTCTTCGTGTAGCCCGTATCCGGATGGTCGGATAGCCCCATGCCGCGCAGATCGGGCACGATCACGGTGTGATCCTTGACGAGCACTGCGGCCAGCGGCGCCCACATATCGCCCGTGTCGCCGAAGCCATGCAGCAAGACCACCGCCGGACCATGTCCGCCCACGCGAACGTAGAGGTTGGTGCCGTTGGTCTGCATCATCTGGGTGTGAAAGCTCTCTGGATAGGACAGGACACGCGCGAAAGCAGGCGCCGCGAGAATCACCGCGGCGGCGGCGGCCGACATGAATCTAAACATATGAAATCTCCCGTGTGACCGCATTGTTCCGCCGCGGCGGAACCGCAAATTTATTGTGAATGGCACTATAGACTTCCTAACCCAACGCCCGCCAGCGACCGCCGTCGCCTACCTAGGCTTCGATGCCGATTTCGCGCAGTCGTGCGATCTCTATGCGTGGCGGGGCGCCAAACAGTCGCCGGTATTCGCGACTGAACTGCGAAGGGCTTTCGTAGCCGACACGATGCCCGGCGGTGGCGCATTCAATGCCCCCGGCGAACATCAGCCGCCGCGCTTCGTGAAGCCGCAGATGCTTCTGATACTGCAGCGGCGACATCGCGGTGACTGCCTTGAAGCGGTGATGCAGCGCGGACGGACTCATGTGCACCGCTTCGGCCAGCTCCTCGATGCGCAGCGGGGCCGTGAAGTGTTGCTTGAGCCATTCGATTGCGCGGACGATGCGATGATTGCCGCCGTCGCACTCGGCTAGATCCACCAGGCGCTGACCGAGCTCGCCGCGCAGCACGCGATAGTAGATTTCGCGCCGCACCGCCGGCGCCAGCACCGCCATGTCCTCCGGCGTGTCGAGCAGCTTCACCATCCGCAAAACGGCGTCCAGCAGAGACTCGTCCATGCGCGCGACGAACAGTCCGCGATCGGCGGCAACCGGCGCCGCGCCGCGGTCGCCCAGCTCCAACAGCAGGCGCGCAATTTCCTCGAGGTCGAGGTCCATGCGCAGGCACAAGAACGGACGTTCACTGGTTGCTTCGAGCACCTGACCCATCATCGGGAGGGTGACCGATACGACCAGGTAGTTCAGTGCGTCGTAGTAGAACACTTCCTCGTTCAGCAGCGCGCGCTTGCGGCCCTGGACGACGAATCCTAAGCTCGGTTGACAGACCGTCGCAGTGCACGCCGTAGGCACGCTGCCGCGGACCAGCGTGAGCGAGGGGAACGCCGTTGGATGTGCGCCGTCGACAGGAGCCAATCGGGCGAGCCGCGCCGTCAAATCCTGCTGCCGTTCGGCGATCGCCTTGAGATCTTGGGGTCTTTGCATTTTGCTGTCGAACATGGGTCTCGTGTGGTCCTTGAGATACGGATGGATGGCAATCGTAGGCTGCCCGGACACTTAGACTACGCTGCTTGCAGGATCAGGCAAGAACCAGACAGCAATGATCTAACGCCGCGATGCAGCCGGTGCCTAGGATGCGCTCTCCCCACTTTACCTGTTGAGAGCTATCATGGGCATGGTCATTCCTCGTCGCAAACTCGGTCCGCAGGGCCTTGAAGTCTCCGCCATCGGTCTCGGCTGCATGGGCATGTCGGACTTCTATGGGCCGGCCGATGAAGCCACCAATCTCAGCGTGCTCAATGCCGCGCTCGACATCGGCATCAATTTTCTCGACACCGCCGACGTGTACGGCACCGGCGCCAACGAGCGCCTGCTCGGAAAGATATTGAAGACGCGTCGTAAGGAAGTCGTGCTCGCCACCAAGTTCGGCCACGTACGCGGCCCGGATGGTGCATTCATCGGCATCAATGGAGCACCAGAGTACGTGCACGCGGCCTGCGACGCCAGTCTCGAGCGGCTCGGCGTCGACCACATCGATCTGTATTACCAGCACCGGGTCGATCCGAGAGTTGCGATCGAAGAAACCGTCGGCGCGATGGCCGAACTGGTCAAGGCCGGCAAAGTGCGTCATCTGGGATTGTCCGAGGCGTCGGCGAACACCATCCGGCGCGCCGAGAAGGTACATCCGATCACGGCCCTGCAGAGCGAATACTCGCTGTGGACACGCGATCTGGAACCTGCGATTTTGCCGGTTTGCGAAGAACTCGGCATCGGCGTCGTTGCCTACAGCCCGCTCGGCCGTGGTTTCCTGACAGGAGCAATCAAGCGGATCGAGGATCTCGATGCCGGCGACTTTCGGCGCGGCAATCCGCGCTTTTCCGGCGAGAATTTTGCCCGCAACCTGCAGCTGGTGGAGATCGTCTCGGAAATCGCACGCGAGGCGGGCTACACGCCGGCTCAAGTGGCCCTCGCCTGGCTGCTCGACTGCGCGCCGTACGTCGTGCCGATTCCGGGAACGCGCAGCATCAGGCGGCTGAAGGAAAACGCGCTTGCGGTCGCGGTGCGCTTGGAGGAGTCTCAGTTCGAGCGGCTGTACGGCATCCTGCGCGAGCAGCCCGTGGCGGGCGACCGAGTCGCCGCGCTTGACTATTCAAGTGAATACTTGAATAGTCAATAGATGACACAAGCGCATCGGCAGTTTAAGGACGCCATCTACGAACAGCTTGCTCGGATCGGCAAGGCAGTGTCAGCGCCCAAGCGGCTGGAATTGCTCGAGTTGCTGTGCCAGGGACCTCGCACTGTGGAAGCGTTGGCTTGCCAAGCCGCTATCTCCACTGCGAACGCCTCGCAGCACCTCCAAATACTGCGTGCGGCCCGGCTCGTCGACGCGGAGAAGCACGGCCTTCACGTCGAATATCGACTCACCGACGACCGGGTGAGTGATTTCTTTCTCCAGTTGCGCAAGCTTGCAGAGTCTCAGCTCGTCGAGTTACAGCATGTTGCGCAGCAGTATCTTGAAGAGCGCGGCGCGCTGGAGCCAATAACGGGCGAAGAATTGCGACGTCGAATTCAGCGGAGCGAAGTGGTTGTTCTGGATGTTCGGCCGAGAGAGGAATACCAAGCGGGCCACATTCCGGGGGCACTGTCGGTGCCACTCGCAGAACTTAAAAAGCGAGCGCATGCCCTACCCAAGAGTCGCGACATTGTTGCGTACTGCCGGGGACCGTACTGCGTCATGGCTGTCGAGGCGGTAGAGCTGCTGCGGAATAAGGGATTCCGAGCACAGCGCATGGAGCAAGGCGTCATCGAGTGGCGCGCCCGCGGCTGGCGCGTCGCTACAGGGAGGGAGGGTTCCCACGCATGATATTCAAGCCTTTTTACTACTACGAGACGGGTTGCGCGGCCTATCTTTTCGGCTGCGGGAGTCTCGGCAAGTGCGCGGTGGTCGATGCGCATGAACACGACATCGCGGCATATCGTGAATTTGCGACTGCCAAGGGTATGCAGATCACGCACGTCATCGATACCCATGTGCACGCCGATCATCGATCCGGAGGCCCTTCGCTCGCACGGCAAGTCCGCGCCGCCTACTGTCTGCATGAAGCGGCGGATGTTGCATTGGCGTTCACCCGGCTGCACGACGGCCAGGCGATCGAATTAGGCAATACCAGTGTCAAGGTACTGCACACACCCGGCCACACGCCGGAGAGCATCAGTTTAGTGGTGACGGATCATCGTCGCGGCGGCGATCCGTGGTTTGTGCTCACGGGCGACACGCTGTTCGTCGGCGCTGTCGGGCGGCCGGATCTACCCGGACATGCCCGGCAGAACGCGGGGGAACTCTACGACAGCATTCACCAGAGACTGCTGACGCTGCCCGATGCGCTCGAGATATTTCCCGGCCACTTTGCCGGCTCGCTGTGCGGCGCCGGCATGAGCGGCAAACCGTCGAGCACCATCGCCTTTGAGAAGCGTTGGAATCCTTTGCTATCGAGTCCAAGAGATGAGTTCATCGAAGCACTGCTTGATGTGCCGGCCAAACCGTCGGCGATGCAACACCTCATCCAGCTCAACCAAGGTCGAGCAGCAACCACATCATGAGCGCAGTGCGCCTTGGGTTGCGAGCGAACATGCCGCAATTCGCGCTGCTGGTGCTGGTGAATGCCTTCGTCGGTGCGATGATTGGGTTGGAGCGCGCGATTCTCCCGGCCATTGCCGAGCAGGAATTTCACTTGGCGGCCACGGCCGCCGTTCTATCGTTCATCGTGGTTTTCGGCCTCACCAAGGCGTTCACCAACTATCTGGCCGGAACTCTGGCCGATAGGATCGGGCGCAAGCTCGTGCTCATTGTCGGTTGGGTGATGGCTGCACCGGTGCCGTTCCTGCTGATGTGGGCGCCAACCTGGCGGTGGGTGCTCGTGGCCAACGCGCTCCTGGGCATCAGCCAGGGGCTCACATGGTCAACCACAGTCATCATGAAGATCGACTTGGTGGGAGCAGACCGTCGCGGACTGGCGATGGGGCTCAACGAGTTCTCCGGCTATGTCGCGGTGGCCGGCAGCGCACTCGCCACAGGTTACCTCGCCGGCGAGTATGGATTGCGACCAGAGCCCTTCTATCCGGGCGTCGCATTCGTCGTGATGGGATTGGGCCTATCGATATTCGCGGTTCGCGAGACGAAACAGCACGCGGTCGCTGAAGCCGCGCAAAGCGCCGCCCTATCGGCGGAGGCATTGCCGTCTCGACGAGAGGTCTTTTGGCGAACGACCATCGCTGATCGAAATCTCTCCAGCGTCACTCAAGCAGGATTGGTCAACAATCTCAACGATGGCATGGTGTGGGGCTTGTTCCCTCTGTATTTCGCGGCTGCCGGCATCAGCCTTAGGCAGATCGGTACCTTGGTGGCGTTGTACCCGGCGACGTGGGGCATCGCCCAGCTCTTCACCGGTGCCTGGTCCGACCGCGTCGGACGCAAATGGCTCATTGCCGCCGGCATGTGGGTGCAAGCGTTGGGTATCGCCACTACCATACTGAGTGGTAGCCCGTTCGGTTTCGCAACCGGCGCGATGCTGCTCGGTGTTGGCACTGCCATGGTATATCCGACGCTGCTGGCTGCCATCGGCGATGTGGCGCATCCGACCTGGCGCGCGTCCTCCATTGGCGTCTACCGCTTGTGGCGGGATCTCGGCTATGCGATCGGAGCATTGCTCGCGGGTAGTGCCGCTGACCTTTTCGGCCTTGCCGTTGCCATGTGGATCGTCACCGCCCTGACTTTGTTCTCCGGCGTGATTGTGGCGATTCGCATGGCGGAGACATTACCCAAGCTTAGGAGGCCGTTGAGCGCGGAACTCTCGGCTCCCGGATAACCCGACATGCGTCCCCGACCCCGGCGGCGACGTGGGAGCGGTCCACTAACTGCTTGGGATCGCGCTGCGTCGATTGACGAAGAACGCGATGATCACGACCGTCAGGATCAGCGCTTGAGCACTCAACGATTGCTGAGAAGGAAACACCCCGAGCCAATCAATCCGCGGAAACGCAACGGGCGTGGTGGCGAGCCAGCCGGCTTCCTGCAAAGCCTGCATTCCCTTGCCGGTGAGAACCAGCGCGAGAACCGCGATGAGCAGGGAACTCGCCGCGAAGAATGTGCTGACCGGAAGCCGGCGACTGGTGCGCAAAAGTATCCACGCCACTGCCGCCAGCGTGATCGTTCCCGCGAAGAGTCCCGCGCCGATTGCAGGCTTTTGGCCTTCGGTCCACAGCGCGGCGTAGAACAGAATCGTTTCGAACACTTCGCGATAGACGGCAATGAAGGACAGCCCAAATAAGAAAATCATTGATCGACGATCGAGCGCCGCGGAGAGTTTGGCGCGCAAATACGCTTGCCAGCGACCGCCGACACTCTTCTGATGCATCCAGATGCCGACGCCCAGGAGGACGAGCGCGGCGAACAGCGAAGACAAACCCTCGGTGACTTCCCGGCCCGCCCCGCTGACCGCTATGACGTAGGTCGCCACGACCCAGGTTACTGCTCCGGCCGCCAAAGCAAGCGTCCAGCCGATATGCACGTAGCGTACGGCATCGTCTCGATGAGCCTTGCGAAGGAACGCGATCATGGCCACGACGATCAGTAATGCTTCCAGGCCTTCGCGCACGAGAATCGTGAAGGCACCGAGAAAGGCGGTCGTCGGCGTTGCCTGGCTCGCCGCGAGCTCCTGATCTGTCGCGGCCAGCAGCCGGTTCAACTCAATCGACTGCGCTGCAACGGTCTCGGAGGCATGGTTGAGGACCGCGGCACGATACTGCGCCATGTGTGTTTCCAATTGAATGCGCAAGTTGTCGTTACCTGCGGCCAAAGTGGGCTCGATCGGCTCGATGCCGTCTAGATATGCCGACAATGCCAATCGTGCGGCATCTTCCGCGCGACCGCTTCGATAGGCACTGACGCTCGCGGCGAGTTGTGCCCTCACCAGCGCGATGCCGCGTGGTCCCGCAGCGAGGGCCTCCGGATGAGCGCGAAGATAGCCCAAGGCTGCGGCGGCGCCGTCGGCTCCGAAAAGGGGCGCCCATTGATCCTCACGGCCTCGGACCAGCGTCCCAAGATCCGGCACGTGTGCGCGCAGTTGCGCGTCCTGTCGCCATCGAGCTTCGCCCGCGTTGACATACGGCGTGTACGCGAGGCTGCCCGCATGGAACGCCACCGCCCATCGATCCGCCGTGCCGAGTTGGGGGAAGCTCGGCATCGCCGTGCCGGGTACGCCATGAGTGACCGCTTGGTAGAGCGACAGCAAGCTGCGCTCGGCCGCACGGGTGCGATCGGTGAAATCAACCGGTCGAGGCTGCAGCAGAACTCCAGCGGGGCCATCTCCATGTCCGTCCGCACCGTGGCATCCGGCGCAGGTGCTCGCGTAGATCCGTGCGCCACGAGCCAGATCCGGTGCGACGAGCGGTGCCGTCGGGATTGGATAGGCGGCCAGGAGGGCATCGGCGAGCGCGTGCGCCTGCCTCGCGACCCCGTCGGCGGCATCCTTATCGGCGATGCTTCGCGCGAGGCGATCGGCCGCCTCTTGGAGCGCGGAAGAAGCCGGGACCGCCGGCAGAGCATAGAGCTGCGTGCGTACCGCGTCAGCGAACTCACGCATTTCCGCGTACTCGGATGCACTCACCACCCGGCCGTCGGCGACCGCGCCTCGGTAATCATCGGCCAGGTAATCGAGAATTTGCCAAGTCTGCGATGCCTGCCCCGTATAGTCGGTGCGGTTCCCGGCGGTGTTCACGGCGTCCGCGCGCGCCGGAGCCCCGCTGACCCACGCGCCAAAAATGCTTATGACAATGAGAAGCGTTCGCATTTGCAGAAACTATACGCCGCAACACGATTGCCCGCCATCCCCCAATCCGCGTATCGCAGCTGTGCGAGCCGATCGGAGGCGTCAGGTGGGCAGGATAAGCTGCTGCGGCGCGCGACGTAACGAGGCGCGCGCAAATGCGTAGTAGAGCGCGCCTGGCACGAGCAAACCCACAATCCAAGAGATATCCACACCGCCGAGCGGCTCGACCAGCGGGCCCGTGTAGAACGCCGTGGAAAGAAAGGGGATCTGAACCAGGATCCCGATCAGGTAGATTACGATGCCGGTCATATTCCATCGACCATAGCGACCATCCGGATCGGACAACGCCGGCACATCGTAACGCGACCGAGTGAAGCAATAGTAGTCGATCAGATTGATCGCACTCCACGGCGTGAATACCGCGAGCAGGCACAGGATAAAGGACTCGAACGCCTTCAGAAAGGAATGACGTCCGGTCAGCGCGAGCAGCGCCGAGACGCCGACCATCGAGACAATGTAGAAGAACCGGTGCCATACTGAGATTCGAAGGCCGCGTCGAAAACCGCTTACTATCGTCGCCATCGACATGAAGCTGCCGTAAGCGTTCAACGACGTCACCGTGACCTTGCCGAATGCGATGCTGAAGTAAAGCAGTCCCGCGACAGCGCCCGTGGATCCGAGGCTCACGATATAGGCCACCTCATGATGCTCGAATTGCTTACCCGCGAGCGCCGCGGCGAGAACCCCGAAAGTCATGGATATCTGCGAACCGATGACTGATCCGAGGCCCACGGCGGTGAAAACCCGTGCTACCGACGTGTCTCTCGGCAAGTAGCGGGAATAGTCAGCGACGTACGGACCGTAGGCGATCTGCCACGACGCCGACAAGGACATCGCCAGTAGAAACTTGCTCAATGAAAAATGACGCTCGGCCAGCAAGGCCGCGATATCATGGGACGCAAACAGTCTGCTGAACATGTAGACGAATGCGGCTATGCCGACGATGCTCGCAACTCGCCCGAGAAGGTGAATGAATCGATACCCTAGCAGCGTCACGATTACGATGAAGCAACTGAAGATCACGATGCCTAAGCCATCGTCGACATGGAGCAGTTGACCTACTGCTTGCCCGGCCAACACGCAGCCACTGGCAGAAAAGCCGATGTACATCAGGCACACCGCCACGATTGGTATGACTGCGCCATAGATGCCGAACTGGACGCGGCAGGAGATCATCTGGGGTAAACCGAGCTGCGGGCCCTGTGCCGCGTGGAGCGCCATGACTGCGCCGCCGATCAACTGACCCAACAAGAGTGCCACCAGCGACCAAAACACGTCGCCGCCGAATACCACGGCAAGGGCACCGGTTACGATCGCAGTAATTTGCAAATTGGCTGCAAGCCACAATGTGAATTGACTTGCGAGCCCGCCATGCCGCTCCCTATCGGGCACATAGTCGATCGATCGGACCTCGATCGAGGCCGGCACTGCCTTATAAGCGTCCGAGACTGGCATCGTATCCCTGTTTTATTCGCTCGCCGTTGCGACTGTGCCACGAATATGGCGACCTTACGATGGGTGGCCTCCGCCGCGCCTCCCTTAAGCCCGCTCTCCCCATGCAGGAGAGCGGGCTAGCCGCCGGTCGATTGCCGGGTTAAAGAGCCAACCCGCCGGAGACTTCAATTCTTTGGGCCTTCACCCAGCGATTCTCTTCAGAGAGAAGAGCGGCGATCATCGGCCCGACGTCGTTGGGGTCAAGGCGTGGCCACTGCTTGCGGGGCATCGACCGCAGGCGAGCGCAGGAAGGGCAAGGTGAGGAGCGCCGTCAGCAGCATCGACCCCATGGTCAACGCCAGCGCGCTTAGCATGCCGCCGTGGTCGAGCACATATCCCATGGCGCTGGCGCCGACGACCGAGCCCAAGGCGGAAAACGGGGTGGCGGCGGGTACCAGCAGGTTATTGGCGTCGATGAGCGCCGAATAGAGGTAGCAGTTCAGGAAAATCCAGCCGATTTGCAGCAGAGAGATATAGAAGACGAACAATGCCGCCGAACGGGACCCAGTATCATTCCCAGCAGCATTGTGGTCATC
>WNFG01001768.1_pt1 | contig 18998 bp, 14 predicted proteins | sample 5400431 | NCBI WGS metagenome assembly WNFG01 (sample SAMN13153346, study PRJNA577476) | soil metagenome | isolation source: 120 cm saprolite under Douglas fir tree site 2 hole 3 replicate 2 | place: USA:California | collected 2015-04-18 | reverse complement strand
TCGACCAAGGCAGGGGCGAGCGACGCCTCGGGCTCGGCCGGCCTCTGAGCGGCGGCGTCCGTGCTGGCTCCGGCACCCGTTTCCCCCACCCTACCCTCCCCCGCTTGCGGGGAGGCTGGGGGCAGTTGGGCGCGACGCTCGCCGCGCGTATCGTCAAGGCTGGTGGTGAGGGCCTGCAAGTCGGGAACATTGTAGTCGAGCCCGAACGCGACCGTCACCGACGGGGCACCCGGGCCAATGACCTCGCCGTTGACCACGAGTTCCAGCCGCCACGGCTTCAACGGATCGAAGCCCGAATCGGCGGGCAGCGCGAACAGCCCGGCATCCTCCTGCCCCCGGATCCCTTCGCCGAAAGGGTTGACCCATTGGTAGTCGTCCTGCCGGAACTCGAACGTCCTCCCATCTTGAACGACCCGCAGGCGATCGAAGCGCCGGTCGGAGCCCTGAAAGTATCTCGTACCAAGAAAATTGTAAGGACCGTTGGACGCAATGAAGATCGCCTGGGCGTCAGTCGGCATCTTGCGCTTGAAATCCTCGAAATTGATCATGCCGACCAGATTGCCGCCGATAGCGGCGGGCGTGAACAGCGCCGTGGCGAATTCGATATAGAGCCTGTCGCTCCTGCCCAGCGTCACCTCGAGCTGCGCATCCGGCGCACCCGCCGCGGCGAGTGCCGCCGCAACGTCGCCCGAAGTCACCCGCCGGCGCACGACGGCACCGGCGGCGAGGAGCGCGTCCCAGGACTTGCGGCTGAAGCTTTCGACATCGAGGGCCGGAGCTGGGGCCGGGACCCCGGAGGCCGCAACCGCCGCAGGGGGCCGCGCGAGGCGGGGGCGCAGCACCAGTCCCGCGGTGATGCTGACACCGCTTCGCGGGCGAGAAACGTATCGAGCAAGCGCTGGCGCTGGGCGTCGTGAACGATATAGGGCTCGTTGTGGAACACCACTTTCGCCCCGGTGATGCGGCCGCCAAGATCGACCCCGGCGATCACGTCGAACGGCGTCGTCGAATAACCGGGAGCCGCGATGATATCGAGGGTCGAAAACACATAAGCCGCAACCTGGCCGCCCTGGTAAACCGCAATCGCAGGCGGCGAGCCTTCCTCCGGTCCGAGCCGTTCGGCCCCGCCGGGAAAGACCACTGCCATCACCTCGGGCGTGAGCCGCTCGCGCAGCTTGCCCTTTTCAGCAATGGCAGGTGAAACGAAGATGAGCGCCATCAAGGCGATACAGACGCCGCACACCCATTCAATGAGCCTTGGAGATGCATTGACACCGCGCACGGACGGAAAGTTCAACATTCGAATCATACTCGGGATGTCGGCCGCACCAAAAATCTGCCCCCTTCCCTGCAAGCGGGGAAGGGAAGGGTTGGCATGTTCAGAAGTCCGGCTTGTCGGCAATCGGTATGCGGTAGTCGAACAAATGCTGGTTGTTTTCGGCGCAAGCTTCCTCATGCATCGGCATCTGGACCCGCGTGAAGTTATTGATTGCCGACCACGGCTCATAGAACGTGTCTGCGTCCTCAACCCGGAACGTCACTTGCAGCGTCTTGCCGCCCTCAACCAATTTATAGCGTTCGACCACATGCAGCTTCTCAGTATGCGGCGTGCGGAAATTGTCCAAATAGGTCTTGTCGTTCATTGCGGTGGTATCCACCACCAGCGTATCGCCCTCGTAATGGCCGACCGACTCGCCGTACCAGGACGGCTTCGGGTTCGGCGAATGCGGCACGTCGAGATAGACGCGGCGAACCTGCGCATCGCCCGAAAAGATCATCGTTACGGCCTTCGGCGTTTGCACGAAGTGGATCGGCTCGACGACGGCGAAGGCCATGAAGGCAGGAACACCTGCCGGCATGCAACTCGCTCTTGCCCCATAGGGGATTCCGCCGGAGAGCACTTTGCCGTTCTCCCGCTTCATGACCTCCTTAGCCCACGGTTTGATGTTGGGATTGGTGAGATCGGCAACGCGAAATGTCGGCTGGGCTCCGGTGCTCCGGAAGACGTTGTTGGTGACGTAGGGATGGGCGGGATCGTTTCGGGTCGGGCCGGGTCCATCCGGGATGGGTATGTAGTCACCGTTGGTAAGAACCCATGCGGAGTTGTTGGATGAAAAATCAGGCGTCGATCCGCCCGGTTCCGCCGCGAGCATCGGCCCTGCCGCTGCGCCGACGAGTCCGGACAAAATGCCGACCGCAAGAACGGCTTTTGGTGGATTGAAATTGGGCATGGCCCGCTCCCTCAGTGCAGTGCGTCGCCAGAACCGATGTTCGGCGATAGAGTGTTATCGTTGATACGAATTTACGCTGCTCCAACGCATTCGTCACGCGTCAACTGAAGAGGCCCAGCCGAACACAAGAACCTGCTCGTCATTTGGGCTGTGTCGTTCGCCATTCGCTCGTGAGACGTGACCTCCCGCGCGCTCCAGATTGAGAAAGTGGTAGCGTAGGGTGGGACGACGCTGATGCCCGCAAAGAATGCGTCACACGCCCAGGAGCCTCTTCGCGTTGCCTCCCGCGATGGCGGCGCGGGCGGCGTCGTCGAGGCTCCTGGTTGCCGCCAAATGTTGCAGCGGCTCGTACTCGGCCATGTCGTAGGGGTAATCTGTTCCCATCAGCACGTGGTCGATCCCGAAGGTCGCGACCAGCGCAGTCAGCTGCTCCGGCGTGAACACCACCGTGTCGACATAGATCTTCTTGAGGTAGGTCGACGGCGGCTTCGGCAAGTCGCCCCTCGCATCGCCGCGCGCCCCCCAGGCATGGTCGATGCGGCCCGGATAGCCGCCTAGAAAGCCGCCGCCGTGGACCGCGATGATCTTGAGATCGGGGTGCCGCTCGAGCACGCCGTCGAAGACGAGATAGTGCAGCGCGATCGTGGTCTCGAGCGGGTTGCCGATAATGTTGTTGAAGTAGAAGCGGGAGAAGCGTCGCGCCTCGGTGAAGCCATTGGGATGAATGAGCACGACCGCGCCGAGTTCCTCGGCCTTCTTCCAGAACAGCGCGAAGGCGGGGTCGGAGAGTTCTTGACCGGCCACGTTGGTGAGAATCTGCACGCCTTTGAACCCAAGCTGCGTCATGCAGCGCTCAAGTTCGCGCGCGGCCTCGTTGCCGTCCGGCATCGGCACCGTGCCGAGCGCGACGAAGCGGTCGGGCCTTGCCGCCACATAGGCGGCGACGCCGTCATTGATGATCCGGGCGGCCTTGACGGCGATATTCAGCGGAACCGTGTAGTAGCACTGCGGCGGCGGACACATCACGAGCTGCAGGTCGATGCCCATGGCGTCGAGATCGGCAAGGCGCTGGTCGTGGCCGGTCATCAGCCCTCGGCGGTCACTGTCCTGTCGCGCATTGAGGGCCTTGGTCTCTGGCGTCGCGAAATTGATGAGCGGAATGGTCGCCGGATCGAGATGCGGCTTGACGAGCTCCGCCGCCTGCGGGATCGCGATGTGGGAATGGATGTCGATGGTCATGCTTTGCGGTCGCATCGCCCGCCCGGGCGTGGCGCCTTGCGGGCGCGCGGCGGTAGGGCCGTAACGATTCCAGTCCTGGGGCATTCGGAGTCCTCGTTTCGTGTGCAATTGCCGATGCGACTAGACGAAAGTTCATGGGGTGTCATTGTCGAAGTGAGCACCTGTTTTTCAGGACCGAAGGGCGCAATAAGCGCAGCGCATTGCGCCATTTCGGCGCGAAAGACGGTCGATGCTCGAACAACGCCTTCGGAGAGGGGGTGGCGCAATGCGCTGCGCTTATTGCGCCCTACCGGCTATCGCCTCTTCCTGTCGCTGCCGATGACCTTGCGTTCCGGGTTTGCCGGAATGACGGGCAGTAGCAGGTAATTCGGCGTCTTCCGTCCGAAGTGCAGCGTGGTCACTCCGGCGAAAATCTCCGGCGGGCGATCTTGCGGGTCGTCGTGCAGGAACGGGCCACAGCCGGTCAGTTCGTTCTTGAAATTCGAAAGCTTGCCGCCGCTCGCGCCGCCATACTCGTAGTCCTTGCCGCGAATGGTGAGAGCGATGCGGTATCCGGGCGGCGCTACGATCGAGGTTGGCCAAATCTCGATGTCGAGTTCGACGGCTTCGCCCTGGCCAAGCGGCTCTTCGGCATCGTGGGTATGGTATGGCCGATAGGGCAGCGAGCGCTCGAGATCGAGCGCGCGATGGGAGGCGCGCAACCAGCCCTGGGCAACGGGCGTGTGCGGATCAATTGCGCCCTGGAACACCCCCTCCTTGAGGTCGGGCGAGAACACCCGCACGATCAGGAACAGGTCGGCGTCGCTGGTCGACGATGACACGAACAGCTTCGCGGCGACCGGCCCGGTGATTTCCGTCGCTTCAGTGAGCGGCGCCGTCATGAACGTGACGCCGTCGCCCATGGCATCGAAGCTCATCGTGGCCTTGGCCGCAGCAGCGCCGGCCTTCAGCAGGCCGTCCGCCGGGTCAAGATGAAACTTCGTCCACCGGGTGCGCTTGAGCGGCCATTCGTCCTCGGCGCGGGCGACGAATTTCTTGCCCGGATGGCGGACCTGGAGCAGGACCTTGGGCTGCTTGTCCCAGCCATTGTCCTTGCCGTGCAGAAAATGGTCGAAGAACCGCAGCTGCTGCTTGCGGCCGTAATCCGTGTAGAAATGTGTCCAGTGCTCGCCGCCATGGACTTCGAGCCACTTCTGCCGCGATGCGGCCTGAACGAAGCCCTCAAAATTCCCGCGCGGATGAAGGCCCTGGCCGCCCCAATTGGCGGCGGAAAACAGCGGCACTGCGACCTTGTCCCACACCGGCGAGCGAGCGCGATGATAAGCGTCGTCGAGGGGATGGGCGAGAATGTCGCTACCGAGATCGGTGCGGTTGCGGGCGAGCTGATCCTCGCCGAGCGTCTCTGGTCCGCATACAGGCTCTCCGTGCACGGGCGAGCGCCTGCCGCGCTCTCCGGCGCCGTATTGCACGGTCTTGACCTGAATGTCGTACCAGTTCTTCCAGAACGTGCATAAAATACCGCCGTGACGGGTCATGTCGCGGTACCAGTCAGCCGCACCCTCCCAGACGCAAATGGCTGCAAGGTGCGGTGGCTGCAGCGACGCCACGTGCCACTGGTTGATGCCGTAATACGATATGCCGTTGAGCCCGACTTTGCCGTTCGACCACGGCTGCACGCCGGCCCATTCGATGCAGTCGTAGAAGTCCTTGGTCTCGCGGGGCGAGAAGTGGTCGATCACGCCCGGCGAGCAGCCGCAGCCGCGCGAATCGACGCGCACGCAGGCATAATCGTGCGGCACCCATTTCTCCGGATCGACCACCTCCCAGTTCTGATACTTGTTGGTCGAACCCGCGGTGACGTCAGGATGCATCTGCGCCATGCGCTGCCATGCGCTCGGATAGCCTTCCTGAAACGCGAGCCCCTTGGCATAGGGGCCGTAGCTCAGGATCACCGGAAATTTGCCGACCTTGGCGGGCCGGTAGACATCTGCCCGCAGCACCGGCCCGTCATCCATGGCGATCGGAACGTCCCAGTCGATATGCATGCGGTCGCGAAATCCGCTGCGCGGCAGATGCGTCTTGCGACCGCCGCTGCGCGGCGCGTTCTCGCCCAAGGACATGAGTTACTCCATCAGCGCCGCTTGGAACGCTTGCCCGGCTTACCGCGCTTCACCCCCGCCATGGTCTGCAGCACCCCGCATACGGACGCGGTATCCTGCTCGCCGTATCCCATCGAGAGGGCCGCGGAATAAACCGGAATGCTGGCGGAAAACAACGGGGTCGGAACCCCGAGCTTGGCGGCGTGATCCTCGATCACGGCAATGTCCTTGTGGTACAGCTTGATGCTCATGCTGGCATCGTCATAGCGGTCCTGCACCATCATTGGGCCGCGTAGCTCGAACACCCGCGAGGTACCAGCGCCGGTGCGGATGAGGTCGTAGACCATCTGGGGAGCGAGCCCCGACTTGATTCCGAGCACCATCGCCTCTGCCGAGGCAACATTGTGGATCGTGACGAGTAGGTTGGCGACGTATTTCATTCGGCTGCCGTTGCCGAAAACGCCCACATTGTAAGTCGCGCGGGAAAAGTCGGAAAACATGCGGGCGGTTTTGGCGATCGCCTTGGCGTCCCCGCTCGCGTAGATGACGATGTCCTTGACCGCCGCCTGGGCGCCGGTGCCGCTCACCGGACAATCGAGCATCACGTGGCCGGCTTTGCGTAGCGCGGTTTCGGCGCGCTGCTTGTCGTCGAGGGTGAATGTGCTCGCCTCGACCACGATCCTGACGGGAAGCTCATGCCGGGTGATCGCCGCGATCGTGGCATCGAGGGCCTGCGGGTTCGGGAGACTCAGGATGATCACCGGCGCAACGGCGGCGAGCGTTTCCACGGGCGCGATTTCGACCCCGGCGCGCGCGGCGGCGCGCTTGCGGGCCGCATCAATGTCGAAACCTATCACCCGCCAGCCGGCCGCGGCGAGGTGCCGCGCAAACGCGCCGCCCATGTTGCCCAGCCCCACGACACCGACCGTTCCCTTGCTGCGCTTTGCCATTTCTTTGCCCCTAGCCACTCGACGGTTCATCCACTATAAGCCCGGCTTTCATCGCCCCCACTCCAATCCTGGGAGCGCGGGCGTCCCGCCCGCATCTTCGGGGGTACGGGCGGGACGCCCGCGCTCCCCAGGGCAGGGTGGGGGCGGGTGCGTACCGCGCTGTTCCAAGTACTGCAAGGAGACCCTCCATGGCTGTCCCTAAGAAAAAGACGTCGCCATCGCGACGTGGCATGCGTCGCTCCGCCGACGCCCTGAAGCAACCGACCTATGTGGAAGACAAGGATTCGGGCGAATTACGCCGTCCCCACCACCTCGACCTCAAGACCGGCATGTATCGCGGCCGCCAGGTTCTTAAGCCGAAAACCGAAGCGTGAACGGCCTTTGGCTTGCGGGGTTACCTTCCGGGGGTAGACAGAACGGTGCCGGGGCTTCGACGCACCGCTTCCTTCGGAGATCGGCTCCATGTTCCCGGTCGGCGTGCCGCTGCTGATAGTCCCGTTCGCGCTCTACAACATCGTGGTGTTCCTCACGCCGGGGTTCTCCTGGAACAACGAATTCTGGCGTGTTTACATGATTTCGGGAGGTGAATGGGGGATCACACCAGGCGATATGATCATTGCGGGTTCGGTTGTCATTCTCCTGATCGACATGCTCAAGTCGGCCCGCCGCGCAGGCCGGCGCACCATTTTGGATCATGTGCTGTCGATGATCCTGTTCGTCGGCATGCTGATTGAGTTCATGACGGTCAAGGCGGTCGTGTCGAGCACGTTTTTCCTGTTGCTTGTCATCAGCTTCGTCGACGTCGCCGGCGGTTTTGCCGTCAGCATCCGAGCCGCCGTCGCCCGGCGCGACATCCTCCTGGACGAGGCTGGCGGCGGCGCGGGCGCCTGAGGGAGGCAGGGCCCCACCCTTCCCTCGCCCGTTTTGCGGGAAGAGAAGGGCGGAGGTTGCGCCACTTAAACGAGTATTCGAACATACATGCCTCGCGACTTTCACAGCCCAGGCCGCTCGGCGGTGTTTGCCTGCGACGGAATGGCGGCAACCTCGCATCCGCTGGCGAGCCAGGTGGCGATCGGCATCCTCAAGGCGGGCGGCACGGCGGCCGATGCCGCGGTCGCGGCGGCGGCCACGCTTGCGGTCGTCGAGCCCCACATGACCGGCATCGGAGGCGACTGCTTTTGCCTCGTTGCGAAGCCCGGCACGCCAGTCTGGGGTTATAACGGTTCCGGTCGCGCCGCGGCTGCGGCCCGGGCTGACATCCTTTGGGACCAGGGCGTGCGCGCCATTGATCCGCGTTCGCCTCACAGAGTGACGGTACCTGGAGCTGTCGAAGCGTGGTCAGCCGTGCTTCGAAGTCATGGCCGTTTCGGGCTCGACCGGGCCCTTGGCCCCGCGATCCGCTATGCCGAATACGGGTTTCCCGTAGCTTCGCGTGTCGCCTATGACTGGTCCTTTTCGGAACAGGCGTTGCGCGCCGATCCGGGCGCATCGCGCCATTTTCTCGTCGCGGGGAGAGCGCCGGCCGCGGGCGACATCATGCGGTTCCCGGCGCTTGCCGCCACGTTGAAAGCAATCGCAGCGCACGGGCCGAAAGCCTTCTATGAGGAAGCGGCCATCGAGATCGTGGCGACGCTGGCGACGCGCGGTTCCTGGCTCACGCGGGATGATTTCGCCAATCACCGCGGCGAGGAGGTGACCCCGGTTTCCTCCGACTATCGCGGGCTCGCCGTCGTCGAGTTGCCGCCCAACGGCCAGGGGCTCATCGCCCTCGTGCTGCTCAATATCCTGGAGAATTTCGACCTGGCCTCGCTCGATCCCAACGGAGCGGAGCGCCTCCATATCGCACTCGAAGCCGCCCGCCTCGCGTTTGCGGTGCGCGATACCCATGTGGCCGATCCGGCGTTCATGCGCCTTGCGGTATCGGCGCTGCTCGACAAGGGCTTTGCGCGCCAGCTTGCCGGCAAGATCGATCCCCGCAAGCGGGTAAAGCTGCCCGACGCGCCGACGCCCGGCAGCGATACCGTCTATCTCACCGTGGTCGACCGCGACCGCATGGCGGTATCCTTCATCAACTCGCTGTTCAGCGAGTTCGGCTCCGGGATCGCAACGGAAAAAAGCGGCATCATGCTGCACAATCGCGGCGCCTGCTTCGTCGTCGATCCCGATCATCCCAATGCCATCGGCCCGTCGAAACGACCAATGAACACCATCATTCCGGCGCTCGGGGTGCGGGACGGCCGCTGCGAACTCGCCTTCGGCGTCATGGGCGCGCATTTCCAGCCGATGGGCCACGCCCACCTCATCACCAATCTCATCGACTACCGCATGGATTTGCAGGCCGCGATCGACCAGCCGCGGGTCTTTTACGAGGGCGACGCCACCATCGTGGAGCGCGGGATTTCAGCGGCGGCGATCGATGGACTGAAGCAGCGCGGTCATAAGGTCGCGGTGCGGGAGCGGCCCTGGGGCGGCGCCCAGGCGATCGCCATCGACTGGCAGCGCAGCCTCCTCATCGGTGCATCGGACGGCCGCAAGGATGGTTGCGCGATCGGGTATTGATCGCTTTCCCGATTAGCCCTTCGTCTCGCTCAGGCGGTCAAGCCGTTTCTGCACGTCATCAAGCTGGCGCTTGAGATCGTCGATCTCGCCGCCCGGGCCCAATGGCTTTTCAGTCTCGGCAGCTTGGTCACCCTTCCCAGCCTGGGCCTCGCGCCGCGCGAACGGCGCAAACATCGAAAACGCCCGCTCGAACATTTCCATGTTCCGCCGCACCTGGTCCTCCAGCGGGGCGAACGGACCAGCGCCGAAGGCTTGGCTCATGTGCTTGCGAAACTTCTCTTGCTCGCGGGTAAGCGATTCGATCGAAACTTCGAGATAACGCGGCACCAGCATCTGCATGCTGTCGCCGTAGAAACGAATGAGCTGGCGCAGGAACGTGATGGGCAGAAGGTTCTGGCCAGCCTTGTTCTCCTGCTCGAAGATGATCTGCGTGAGGACGGACCGCGTAATATCCTCGCTCGACTTGGCGTCGTAGACGACGAAATCCTCACCATTCTTGACCAAGCCGGCGAGGTCCTCCAGCGTCACGTAAGTGCTGGTTCCGGTGTTGTAGAGCCGCCGATTGGCGTACTTTTTAATGACGATCGGCTCTTCGGGTTTGGCCATGGGCTTCAGTGCTCAACGATGATGGGGTGATACAAAGATGTGACGTCATCTCCGGTATGGGCGTCGATGACAACGAATTTCTCGCCGTTTTTCGCCATCGTTATGAGAGCGCCGCGGGTCAGATAGGTGCTGGTCGCGGGACGATAGAGGCGTTGCCCAGCATATCTCTTAACTAGCGCTGGCCGTCCGGGTTGGTCCATGGCGTGGTTTTGATCCCGGTCATGTCTCGGTAGAGTTTTTTTGCATCCACGTCAAAAATATGACGTTTCATGACAATGGGCTACTACTTTGTGGGCAGCCGCCACATATCTTCCGACGGCAGCCTCCCATCTTCCCGCCCGATGGCGGGGCGCCGGCCTTGGCAGGATGATGATATGCTGGGCCAATTGACAGCGCGAGGAGAGAGACGGCGGCATTGACCATGACGAACTCTGCCGATCGACCTGCGATCCCTGGCAGTCACGCACCCACCGCGCTCGGAAAATCCAAATCAGTCGGCCAACTGCAGCCGCTCACGAGCGCCAGAAAATCAATCGAACAGGAGACTTGTAATGAAAGATGACATTGTCATCGTTGGGGCGGCCCGCACGGCAGTCGGAGCGTTCAATGGCGCGTTCGCCAACTTGCCGGCCCATGAGCTCGGCAAGGTCGCCATCAAGGCCGCCCTGGAACGTGCCGGTATCGACACGCCCCGGGTGTCCGAAGTGATCATGGGCCAAATTCTCACGGCCGGCGAGGGTCAGAACCCGGCCCGGCAGGCGTCGATCGCGGCCGGCATCCCGGTCGAGACCCCGGCCTGGGCGGTCAACCAGCTGTGCGGCTCGGGCCTACGCGCGGTCGCCCTCGGCTACCAGGCCCTCCTCAACGGGGATTCGGACATCGTGGTCGCAGGCGGCCAGGAGTCGATGAGCATGGCGCCGCACTGCGCCTATCTGCGTGGCGGCGTCAAGATGGGCAATTTCGAAATGGTCGACACCATGATCAAGGACGGCCTGTGGGACGCCTTCAACGGCTACCACATGGGCAACACCGCCGAAAACGTCGCCCGGCAGTGGCAGATCACCCGTCAGCAGCAGGATGAATTCGCGGTCGGCTCGCAGAACAGGGCGGAAGCGGCCCAGAAGGCCGGGCGGTTCAAGGACGAGATCGCGCCCGTCATCGTCAAGGCGCGCAAGGGCGACATCGTCGTCGACGCCGATGAATTTCCCAAGCACGGCACCACGCTCGACGGCATCAGTAAGTTGCGCCCCGCCTTCGCCAAGGACGGCTCGGTCACGGCCGCCAATGCGTCCGGCATCAACGACGGCGCCGCCGCGGTGGTGCTGATGAAGGCGAGCGAGGCCGCCAAGGAGAACCGCAAAGTGTTGGCCCGCATCGTGTCCTGGGCCCACGCGGGCGTCGATCCCGCCATCATGGGCACCGGGCCGATCCCGGCGTCTCGCGCGGCTCTCAAGAAGGCGGGCTGGTCGATCGCCGACCTCGATCTCATCGAGGCGAACGAGGCGTTTGCCGCCCAGGCCTGCGCCGTCAACAAGGACCTCGGCTGGGACACCGGCAAGGTCAACGTCAACGGCGGCGCGATCGCACTCGGGCATCCGATCGGAGCGTCCGGCGCCCGCGTGCTGGTCACGCTATTGCACGAAATGGAGAAGCGCAACGCCAAGAAAGGCCTCGCCACACTGTGCATCGGCGGCGGTATGGGGATTGCGATGTGCGTGGAGCGCTAAAGACGGGCGCGCTGGACCGGTTTGGCTGTGAACCTCTCTATTCTCAAATTCCCGTTGGCAGGGAATTTGGCAAGGAAACAGCTCGCAATCCACGCAGATTCCGCTGTTCCGACTTAACTTGACTCAGTAATTCCAATAACTTGTGGCGAATTCCCGTAAGAGGGGCAAAACTCGTGGCGGTTTCTACTTGTCATGGCCGGCTTGTCCCGGCCATCTCGATAATCGGCGTGTGCGCCTTCCGTTACAGAACTTTTGTAGGACTTTATTCCTATAACTTTGTGAGTCAGGATTCTGACGTCGGCCAGCGCCATTTGAGCAAAACGAAATACCCCTAAAAAATAGCGTCGAATCAAGGGATTATGCGCACCCCAAAGTAAGAGGGCAAAATTCGTCGGGGTTTCTACTTAGTCATGGTTGCGCCCTGTTCACGGCCATCTCGATAATCGGGCGCTGTGCCTTCCTGATCGACATCGCCCAGACAAGCCCGGCGATGACGTATCGGCCGCCGCCACGAGTTTTGCCCCTCTTACTAATTCCCTGTCCTTGCGGAGCAGGGAATTTTCTCGGGGGCAGCAGGGAATTTTTTCCGCCGCGCAGGGAATTCATTGGCCGGAGCTGGGAATTCCTGATTTTGACGAGTTTGGCCGCGGCGCCAGTCCCGGCTGATTCCACGTTTCGACGTTGTACGGAGCGCGATTGATCTGCGCTCCTTTTCTTGCAACGCTCTCCAAATTGCCGTGGAGGAGGGCATCATGAACCGCATGCTGCGGACGGCGCGAGCGGCCCTGTGTGCGGCTGCGGTGCTGTGGTCCACCGCGGCGCCGGCCCAGGACACGGCCGTCTTCAAAGACAAAACGATCGACATCTATACCGGCTATACGGTCGGAGGGGGCTATGACCTCTACACGCGGCTGTTGGCCCGCCACATCGGCAAACACCTGCCCGGCAATCCGACCGTGGTGCCGAAGAACATGGAAGGCGCGGCCAGCATCCGTTTCGCCAACTGGCTCTACAACGTCGCCCCCAAGGACGGCACGGCGTTCGGCACCATCGGCCGAGGCACCGCGATCGATCCTCTGCTTGGACAGCCGGGCGCCCAGTTTGACGGGACGAAATTCAACTGGATCGGCAGCGCCAATGACGAGGTCAGCGTGTGCGTTGCCTGGCACACCGTCGGCATTACGACCTTTGACGATCTCTTGCATCGGGAGCTATTGATCGGCGGCACCGGGCCGGGCGATGACACCATCCAGTTTCCCAAGGTGCTGGCGGGCGTGCTCGGCGCCAAGTTGAAGATCATCGCCGGCTATCCGGGCGGCAACGATGCCGTGCTGGCGATGGAGCGCGGCGAATTGCAGGGCCGTTGCGGCTGGTCCTATTCAAGCGTGAAGGCCGCCCACCCGGATTGGCTGGCGCAGAAGAAGATCGCGATCCTGGTGCAGTTCGCGCTCGCCAAGCATCCCGAGCTTGCCGACGTGCCGCTGGTGACCGACCTCGCCAAGACCGAGGACGAGCGCAAGCTCTTAAAGTTCGTGTTCGCCCGTCAGGTGATGGGCCGGCCCTATCTGGCGCCGCCCGACGTGCGGCCTGCGACCGTCGCGGCGCTGCGCCGCGCCTTCATGGCAACGATGGCCGACAAGGACTTTCTCGCCGATGCGGAGCGCTCGAAGCTGGAGATCACGCCGGTATCGGGCGAGCACATCCAGGCACTGGTGGCGGACCTCTACCGGACGCCGCCGGAATTGACGAAACGGCTGGCGGAGATGTTGAAATGAACCGGCAAATGCCGTCATAGGAGAGCAAGTATGAAAAGCGCAGGCGTTATCATTGGGTTGGCTTTTGCTCTCGGGACCCACGTCGAGGCAGCGGAAATTAAGGTCATCTCCACCGGCGGAGCGAGGGCGGTGATGACGAGCCTCGTTCCGGAATTCGAACGCAAGTCGGGGCACAAGGTTGGCATCGACTTCGGGACGCCCGGAAACATGCGGGACAGGCTGCTTCAGGGAGAAGCCGCCGATGTTGCGGTTGCGATTGCGGCAATCCTGCCTGATCTCGAAAAGGCCGGCAAGATCGCAGCCGGCACGCGCATGGAGTTTGCGGCGAGTTACGTTGGCGTTGTCGTGCGCGCGGGCGCTCCAAAGCTCGACGTGAGTACGCCTGACGGCCTAAAGCGAGCGATTCTCGCAGCCAAGACGGTCGCGCTGTCCGATCCAAAAGCAGGCACCCAGCTTGGAGCCACATTTATCGGCGCCGCGGATCGCCTTGGCTTCGGTGCAGATCTTCGATCGCGCACGAAACTCATTCTTGGCCCCGGATCGGACGTGGCGGAAGCCGTGGCGAGAGGGGAGGCCGACTTCGGTGTCACCCTGATAAGTGAAATATTGCCGGTGACCGGCGCTGCGCTGGGCGGTGAATTGCCGTTAGACATCATGCCGCCCACTGTCATCCATGCATTTTTAGTGTCGGGGGCAAAGGATGCCGAGACAGCGAAGGTCTTCCTCGATTTTCTCCGCTCTCCCGACGCCAGCAGAATAATCGATGCCAAGGGAATGAAGCCCGGCCCGCGATAGTGGTATGGGCATGCGAGGGAAACCGATCTTCCGCACGTGCTTCAACGCAGACCGGAGGCCATCACAGCCGCGTGCCGCCTTCACTGATTCCTTCCTTGGGGAGTGTCTGAACCGGTCCGAGCCGGCCGTCCGTGCCGGCAGGCGGACATGTTGCAGTATTGAGACATTCGCGGAATGCTGCCGCGCTCGCTGAAGCTGGGGAAACAGTTGCCGTACATGGGCGGCGAGCTCGTACTCGCCGCCTGCTGTCGCAGGGCCGGATGATTGGATTACGGCCTCCATTCAATCGCGATCGCCATCCTGATCGTAAACATGGTGAGAGCGATGGTGAGGCGGCACGCGTCCGATGCACGCCGGCACCGGATTTGGTGCCGACGAGGTCTCGTCCGACGACGGCGCCGGCACGCCCGCGGCCAAGCCCGCCCGCAACAGTCGTGTCACGATGTCCTGGGTATCGTCGCAGATCATGAAGCGGCGTCTTACCAACCGATCGACGGCCTCGACGACCTTGTTGCGATACTGTGTGTACGAATGATAACGCTCTTCGACCGAAGGGCGCGGATCGCCAGCAGCTGCGCGCTCGGCTTTCGTTGCCTTGAATGGGATGTACTGGCCGGAAGACTCGCATCCGTCATTTGCCCAGACACCCGATCGCAGCCCCCAACCCGTATAGGTCGCGAGCGGTACCGTCAATTCCGGCAACCGGATGCCGGCAATGTCGTTGCCGTCGCTGTCGGTCTTCGGCACGTAGCTCGGATAGATCGGGCCGTTCGCCGGATTGTCCTCATAGGGCGGCGTCATAACTGGCGGGTTTATGGTCGGAATGAAGGTCTTATAGAAATCCGGCCCATAGTTGAACCGGTAACGGGTCGTTTTCAAACCCGTGTAGGTGACGCCGGGGATGCTTGGGAACCCGACGCGCGACTGCGGCAGCGGCGGCACCAGCGTGCCGTCCCTGAGTTTCGGAACCTGCGAATCTGGCGGGCTGATGCCGCGCGTCGACCACTCGTCGAGATCGATCCACAGCGCGCGTTGAACCGGGGCTGAGTCGAGCGGGTTGAGGAACTGCTGGCACAAACCCTTCAACGTTGGGTCGCCTGCGCCGCCATGCTGCTTGCTCGACAGCAAATAGAGTCGCGTGAGCGGATGATCCGCCAGGTCATATCGTCCCGTCGGGTCAGTACTCATCAGCGAGCCGGCCTTCACCCAGTACTCGTTGGCCGAATAGAACTCCACCGCCTGCGGGCAGGTATGAGTGTGCTCGCATCTCTTGTAGCGCCAGTCGCTGGTGTTGGAGATCGGATCGAAGGTCGGCACGTTCGCAAACGGGTACAGGCCCTCGAGATAGAGCTGTTCTTGACGATTGCGTTCGGTGCGCTTGGTCTGTGACCATCGGTAGTTCATGTTGAGGCCGTCACCGGCCCCGATCCATTGCATCATTCCGTCGAAAACCTTCCGGTGGTGCTCGTCCTCATTGAAACCCAGATGGGTGAAGTCGTTGAGTGTCCGGGCCGGCTGCGACGACGTTTCCGTGTAGATGCGTTCGACGTCGCCGGCGAGCGGGTTCGGCGTGCCGGAATCATCTTTCGCCGCGTAGCGCAGGAACGAATTGAAGTCGCGGATCGCCGCAAGCCCCAGCCCGTTCACCGTCGGGTTCTTGGCGATGTAGGAGAACTCGTAGATGTCGTTGGCGACGAAATTCCCCGTCGTCAACTTGATCGCGGTGTTGGTTGCGTCGGTGTACGCCCAGCCGCTGGTCGGGACGACTTGCGGCGTGTCGTCGAGATGGACGCGATGAGTCAATACGGCGTTCGGCGCGCCCTGGCTCGCGGAAGCAGCAGGATAAGCCAGCGTGAATGTGGCGGCGCCGGTCACGATGTATTCATAGCCCGGGCCGGTGAGGGTTGAGTTTCCAGGACCGAATGCGACCGGCAACGATGCCGTCGCTACCAAACCCGACAAGGGGCCGAGATTGTTTTCCCAGCCGCTCCACACTGTGGTGTACCCGCGTGACCAAAGGAACGAATCAGCAAGGACTGCGGGATCGGTGAGCGCGGCTGGATCGCTGGTGCCGCTCGGCGTATTGTTCAGCGTTTGGTACGTCTTGTTTCCGCGATTGGGCGGTTCATACATCATCTTGTGATTGCCGTGGCTGAGGTCCAACGGCTTCAGGATGTAGAAATTATGGTAATAGACCACATTGCCGTTCGCGTTTCTCGGCGCCAGCTGGATATCGGTGATCACCGCATTTTGCGGGTTTGACGGATTAACCTCGCCCATCGCGAACCCGGTGATGAACTCATATTGACCGACAACGGGAAACGAGTAGCCGCCGAAAGCCGTGCCTCGGGTCAGAATTGTGATTTGGGTGATGCGTGCCTGCGCGACGGATGCGGCGGCCAGCACGCTGGTCGCCACAAGGCTGGCGCCGCAGAGTCGCAACAGTTTGCGTTTGGGTCGTTTTGAGGCGCGCACAAGCGGCGTGCCTCGTGCAGTGTCGATCACGATTCAGTTCCTCCCTCAATGTTTGTTTATGGGATCGGTGTCAGCCCCAACGCTTTTGCCGGGTTCTCCTTGAACAGCAGGTCGAGCTCACCGTCGGTGAAGCCGTGGGCCCGCATTGCCTCCGCGAAGGCGCCTACGCCGTCGAGCCCGCCGTATTCTTTGGGGGCACTGACCTTGGTCCAGAATTCCGACAGGAAGCAGAATTGCGGTCCAACCTTGCGGATCGCGTCCATGCGCCCGCCCTCAAGCGTATTTCTGAAATCGAACTCGATGAACGCCCCGAGCTTCGCGGCTTCCTGCATCTGCTCGACGGTCATCTTTCCGGCGAGGTCGAAGGCATGCGTGGCGATCATATGCTGCACGCCCTGACGTTTCGCTTCGCGGAAGACGATCAGGGCTTCCTCGGGCGCGACGTGGCCCGAGGCCAGCACCAAACCGTGCTTGGCGATGATCGAAATGACTTGCTTCACCTCGGGGAGCAGCTCGCCGTTGCGCGACACGGCCACAAACGGCCGATTTGGGTTCTTCGACTCGCGCACCTCCTTTTCCCCATCGCCGGCCGGCATCCAGACGATGCGTCCCGGTTCTCCCTTGATTTGCGTCGCCATGAACTCCACGCCGGCCGGATTGATGCCGCCATTCGGCAGGTTCATGACAAAACCGCCGTACAACGCGAAGCCCGGCATCTCTTGGCGAAGATGGTAGGCGAGCGGCGCTGTCGGCTCATTGTGGTCTTTAATCACGAGTCCGCGCATCCCGCGCGAGCGCGCCACCCGCACATCCGCGATCCCGGCCTGCCCGTTGAGCGCACCGGGAGTCCACGGATCCATGTGAAAGTGCAGGTCCAGCGCGCCCTTGAGCAGGCGAGCGCCATCGGCTTCCCGACTTGACTGAGCGGCTCCGACCGCGGGGTTCGCCAATAGCCCGATGGCGGTCACGATCGCCATGAGAGATACATAAAAGGTGTGACGGTGCCATGTGCCGGCCATCGCAAAGCCTCCTCTCAATCGCTGCGTCCGAAGAGCCTGTGAAACATTTACAACCTCATCCTGAGGAGCGCCGCATCTTGCGGCGCGTCTCGAAGGATGGCAGCAAGCAACCGAAATCGGCTGTTGCCGATTTCGGCGATCTTCGTGCCGAAATCGGGCAGGCCGACTTCGGGTGCCGTGCGTCCATCCTTCGAGACGGCCGCCCATCGAAATCGGCTGTTGCCGATTTCGACACTTTAGGTTGCCGAAGTCGGGCAAGCCCGACTTCGGTGGGCGGCCTCCTCAGGATGAGGTCCGGATTATTTCACACGCCCGCCCCACGCCTTCGCTTTATTCCGCGACCGCCTCAGACGCCGGCTTGTCTTTGTCGAAAATCCTCATCTCGATGTAGCGCGCCGGCTTATCGGTGAGATTCTGCTGGCGGTGGATGGCGCCGCGCGGAACGTAGTTGCTGTCGCCGGCCTTGAGCACGTGCGGCGGCTGTCCCTTGATGGCGAAGGTGACTTCGCCCTCCTGCACCGCCGTCCATTGCTCGCCGGGATGGCGGTGGAACTGGTTGCCAGCGCCCGGTGGCATGGTCACGGATTGCAGCCCCACCTCGCGTGTCGGGTCTTTCTCGAGCGGCATCGTGAAATAGCGCTTGTTCTGGAACGCCGGCGGCGCCGTCTGCGACCATGCTGGTGCAGCAACCATCCCGGTTGCGACAAGCAGCGCCGGGATCATCAATTTATTCATGAACTCCTCCCCTTGGGTTGTTATGAGCGCGAATTGCGAAGTCGTGTTTTCCTCTTCTCAGTTGCCCACCGCGAGCGAACCGGCTCCACCGAGCAGGCGCACGCCCTCGTCGAGCTTGTCCGCGTAGGCGTCGAGCGCTGCGCCGGTTAGCGCCGCATAACGGTCGACGTCGGCCCAGCGCTCCTCTTCGATCGCTTCGCGCACGCCGGGCAGCGTCTTCGGATCGTAGCCGGTGTAGCGGCCGGGCGCGTAGATCAGATGCTTGTACCAGTCTCGCCCGGGCAGGCCGACATCAACGATCAGGCTCTGCTCAGTTTGTCGCGCGAGTTCGATCAGCTTCGCCTTGGTTGCACTCGATTGGCCGGCGCCCTTGGCCGCGAGCGTCGTGTCATAGGCCTTGGCGCTGCGCTTGAGATGATCGAGCGCATTCTCAAGCGGAGCCATGTTGAAGTGCGGCACCCTCTTGAGCGCCGTCGGCGGTCCGCTGCTCTTGGTCGGATCATCGCTTAAGCGATACGCGTTCGCGGCCAGCAGTTTCGCCTGGGTTTCGGCCGCTTCGCGCTTGGCGTCGGCGAGTTTTTTCACCTGGTCTAAATAGCGCGAGACCGTCTCGGCGAAATCGTCGTAGCGCGCGAGCGGAACATCGGCGTCGGCCATGCGCAGAACGATACGCCCCACGGTCTTCGCGAGCACCGGCGCGTAAACAAACCCGGGATCGCCGAAGCGGCTGTAATACTCATATGTGTCATAGGCGGAATGATAGACGCCGCCCACCTGGCCTTCGCCGC
>WNFG01002500.1_pt1 | contig 19018 bp, 18 predicted proteins | sample 5400431 | NCBI WGS metagenome assembly WNFG01 (sample SAMN13153346, study PRJNA577476) | soil metagenome | isolation source: 120 cm saprolite under Douglas fir tree site 2 hole 3 replicate 2 | place: USA:California | collected 2015-04-18 | reverse complement strand
CACCTCGGGGTGCTTGGGGTCATAGCGATGATCGTCGGTAAACGGGACCATTACCAGATTGACCGCAAGCCCCTTCTCGAGCGCCGCAATGTGAGCCTTCGCCCCGTACATGCTGAGCGGTCCGGAGTAGAGCGTGAACGTCTGCAGGCGGTTGGGCATTAACGAGCTCCGGTCAATCTGATTGCGGTCATCCGCGCAGGCGCGAGCGCGGGGTCGGCGTCAGGCGAAGGACCTCGGGTTCCCGGCTGAGTTGATCACGGGCCGCAGGCCACAGTGTATGACTCCACCGTCGGTCCGCCTCAAGGCGCTTTTGATAGGCGGCATAGGCCTGGGTGTCTTTGAATCGCGCGACCCAGATGTAAATATGCTCGCCCATACGGATCGGGAGTCGTGGAAAGTTATTCGGCTGCGCCGAGGTTACATACGTCGCTAAAGTCGTGCCTCCCGCCGCCTCCATACGGGCGCGGAGCGAGCGCTCGAAGAGCGCGCCGAACGACGCCAGCATCTCCGGTTTGGCGTCATAGAGGGTCACCACGAAGAGGCCGCTGCTCGCAGTCGTGTCCGCCGCAGAGGGGCGCGGCGGCACGTCCTTGAATCGCAATGACGGCGACGCAGGTTCGAGCAGAAGCACATTGTCGGAGTCAGCAATCGAAGCATTCGCCTCGCTCCGGTGGGCGTGCCATAGATCGCTGTCGTAGAAGGCCGCTAATTCCCGGGCTCGGGCGGCCATGGTCTGGAAGCCCCGCATCCAGACAAAACGGTCCGGGCGATCGAGATCTCGAAACTGACCGACGACGGTCATCCCGGTGGCGTCCAGCGGGTCCGCGAAGACCCGATCAAAGAGATCGACAAACAGATCCTGACGGCCAGGATAAAGGGTGTACTGGCGAAGTTCCAGTACATTGCAGCAAGAGGCTCCGGCGTTGCCATCATTCGCTTCAGCGCCGATCGTAGGCATCGCGATTACTGCGGCAAGGATGCCGAAGGCGGGCCGCCAGCCGCGCAACGCGACGAGAGCGCCGAGGCGGCGCCGTCGGATTGTGTCTATCAATGCGTTGACTCCCGCGAGAAATAACAGACCGGGCGACCGGTTTTGTGCCATACTCTGGCTCAGATCTCGATGATTTGTCAAGCCTTAGGACATATCGACAGCGCTGTAACACATGAAACCGACGTCGAACCGCACCCGCCAAAACGACCCTGAAGGGTTGCGAGCCCGCGTACTGGACGCGGCCGCCGACCTATTCGAGGTGCGCGGTTACCATGCGACGTCGATGAAGGATCTGATGCAGGCGACAGGCGTCTCCGGCGGCGCATTGCACCACCACTTTCCCACCAAGAAATCACTGGCGCTCGCGGTCATTGCGGACCGGGTCGCACCAGCCGTTCGGCGAACGTGGATCGATCCGATTCGCGCGGCGCCGTCGCTCGCCAAAGGGATTGCCGGCGTGTTTGCTGAGATTGTGAGTGCGGTGGATGCACGGGGTCGTGTCGCGGGCTGTCCGCTCAACAACTTGGCTCTCGAACTCGTTCTGTCCGACGCCGATTTTCGCAGCGCCATCGATGCGGTATTTGTCGAATGGCAGTCGGCGCTGGTCGAACGCATCGCCGGGACTCGAGGGGGTGCTCGACTCGATCGGGCAAAGCGGACAGACGCCGCCGCATTTATCATCTCGGTCTACTCGGGGGCCATGACCTTGGCGAAGTCGAAGCAGAATGCTTTGTCGCTTCGAAGCGCTGCGAGTGTTCTGTCGCATTGGCTACGCGAGCGGGAGTTCGCGGTTGATTTGGGCGCATAGCCATGAGGGTAGAGCGTACCGGCGTCCGCGAGCCTAAGAATCATGGTGACCCTCTATGACCGCGTCGGCCCAGGTCGCCAGTGACCCGAGTATTTCGCTCCTGACTTGCACATCCGTTCGGCCGGAGCGAGCCGGCACATGAAACGAATGATCCGCGGCCTCGAGCAACGTCAAGGTGGCAAGCTTGCCGAGTCGATCGGCGAGCGGCTCGATTAGCGTAAGTTCGGCCAACGCGTCGCGCGTGCCCTGGAGAAACAGCATGGGTATCTTCACCCGGGAAAGGTGAGCACCTCTATCGACTGACGGTTGCTTGGCTGGATGCAGCGGAAATCCAAAGAAGACCAGACCGCCTACGTGCGGAAGCGGTATTTCCGCCTGCGCTTGCGAAGTCATGCGGCCGCCGAAGGATTTGCCCCCGGCGAGCAAAGGGAGTGAGGGTTCGAGCTCGTGTGCTGCTGCAACCGCGGCGCGTATCGTGGCGTGGCAAAGCGCGGGCGGATCCGGCCTCTTGCCTCGTATCTCGATATAGGGAAACTGGAAGCGCAATGTAGCGATGCCGATCGCCTCGAGGTCATGGGCCAAAGCGGCCATGAACGGATGCTCCATGCCGGCTCCGGCTCCATGGGCAAGCACAAGACATGTTTTTGCGGAGGCCGGCCGTTGCATCAGTCCGGACACGCGGATCTGCTCGTTGACCGAAATCGTCACGGATTGTGGAATGGAAGATGCCACCCCGATAGTATGCACCGAAACTCATTTGGGGTTGCAGCGTGACCAGCGACCAGAAGGGCCAAGCGGCAAAGATTGCCGAGCCGCGCGGCGCGCTATTCGGCCGCCGATACGTGCTTCCGGCGCCCGTGACTGGCGCGCTTCAGCAGGTGTTCGCAGAGCCGGTGGGAGGGGTGATCGTGATCGAGCACTCGCGCTACGCGCGACTGCACCGAGGCATGTGTGCGACCACGCGCCCTAACCGCATTCTGCTCGCGATGAGCGGGGCCGCATTCGTTGCGGATCACGAATTGCTCTTGCATGAGTATTTTCACGTGCTGCGCCAGTGGCGCACGGCGCGATTGACGCGTTGGCGCTATGTGGTGGAATCGGTGCGGCGGGGATACTGGGACAATCGCTATGAACTGGAAGCACGCGAGTTCGCCGCCGGCGCCACGGAGCAATACCGCAGATATCTGGGATTCGGCAAACGTCCTTAGTAGGGGGGCGCCTTGCGGGCGCGCTGACTTTTGGCGGCCTCAGTCCACCAAGCGAGATCGTCGGCGAAGCGCGAAAATGCTTTTTCAAGCCCTTGCCCAACTTCACCGATGGGCTCGCCGCTCGCGTTCAGCGTGTGAGAGATGGGCCCGACGGCAAGCGTGCTGGAAATCACCACCATACCCATTTCGGAAAGGGTCCCGTGCCACAGGGCGCCGGACCGGACGCCCGACAGCCGGCCGGCGGAGTAGCTGGCGATAGCGGCAGGACGCCAAAACCATTCCTCGAGAAAATGGTCGGTGAGGTTCTTTAATCCGGGCTGCATCCCCCAGTTGTACTCCCCAACGACGAAGATGAAGGCGTCGGCGGCTCGAATCTTGCCGGCCATAGCTTCCATTGCAGGCGGCGCTGAGCCCCTCGGGTATTCCTTGTACATTCGGTCAAGCATGGGGAGGCCGACGACTTTCGCATCGACGAGCTCGGCGGACTCGCCTCGTGCACTCATTCCTGCCACGATAAAATTGGCCAGCCGGATACCCATTCGATCGGCGCGGTAGGACCCGTAAAGGACGAGAATTCGATCAGCCATGCGCACCTCCGCGCCAGGGCAGGTAACAGGACGGTAACAATTCTATATGAGTAAGGCAGTGCTTTAATGGGCTGGATGGGATTACTCGTTGCAGCATATAGTGCGGGTCCGTGGTTAACTGGGCGATGGGCCATGGAGACGGGCAATGACAAATGAGCTTTGACGTCATCGGCGACGTCCACGGCCAGTATGACAAGCTGGTTTCTCTCTTCCAGCATTTGGGCTATTCCGCTGCCGATGGCGTGTGGCGTCACCCCAGCCGTACCGCCATCTTTGTCGGCGATTTAATCGACCGTGGACCGAAGCAGATGGAGACCGTCCAACTGATACGGACGATGACCGCGGCGGGGACGGCTCGGTCCATTCTCGGAAATCATGAATTCAATGCCATTGCGTGGGTGACTCCAGACCCGGAGCATCCGGGGAAGTTCTTGCGGGATCATCACAAGCCCGGGAATCGAGAGCAGCATCAGGCGTTTTTGGACGTAGTCGAAGGAACGCCGCGGCAGAAGGAAATCACGGATTGGTTCAAGACATTGCCGCTGTGGCTGGATCTTCCGGGCTTGCGCATCGTGCACGCGTGTTGGCATCAGGAATCGATGAATTTGCTCAGCCCGCTGCTGGGTCCAAACCAAACCTTGAGCGACGAGGCGATTTTATTGGGGAGTCGCAAGGGACATCCGGTGTACGAGGCGATCGAAGTGGTGTGCAAGGGCCCGGAGGTGGCATTGCCGCCCGGCATTTCATTTCAAGATAGCGGCGGTAAGGTGCGGCATGAGGTCCGCGTTCGTTGGTGGCAGGAGGATTTATCGACGTACCGCAAAGCGGCGATTGGACCGCCCGGAGATATGGCGATGATTCCCGATGCGCCGATGCCGGAGGAGTGGAAGGCGCATCCCTATTCGGGGCCGCCTGTGCTGTTCGGGCACTATTGGTTTACGGGCAAGCCGGAAGTGATTTCTCCCCGATTTGCGTGCCTGGATTACAGCGTCGCGAAGGATGGTCCGCTGGTGGCGTATCGGTGGGATGGGGAGGAGGCCTTGTCGTCGGAAAAGCTGGTGTGGGTGTAACCCGAGAACCGGTGGCCGATGACGCATTGCTGAAGACGTACCGAGGGGGTCTTCGCCCCGAGCGCTGGGGGAAGTATGGTGATTGCTTTTCGGTCACCGTCGATCGGGTGGTGAGTCTGGCGGATTTCGTATTCGCGTTCTATACATCGCCGGTGTTTCGAATTGAGCGGCTGCTACTCCGTGCTTTCGTCGGCACACCGTCGAGCGATTCCGATGCGCGTGCGCTCGCGGACGGATCGGCCGCTTCATTTGCAGTGTGGTACGTTGGAAAGCGGACGGCGACCCAACTGCTGATGTGTGATCGCTATGAACGGACACGCTCATGGTTTCGGGTCGTGCCGCTGAACGGCGACAGAACTCGACTGCAGTTCGGTTCGGCCGTTGCAGCCGCACGCGACGATCAGGCCGGAGTCAGGGCGCTCGGTGGAACGTTCCGGCTGCTCTTGGGTTTTCACGTTCTGTATTCGCAGGCGCTGCTGCGCGCGGCGAAAGCGGGTGTGACCAAAGCGCCCGTGAAGAGTTAAAGCGCCGCCCGCCGCCGCCGTCAACCGCCGACAAAAGAACCCCGAGGAGCGAATATCTTGTCGACCGCGCGGCGCTCTGCAACCGTGAGTTCGAATTCGAAGATGGACAGGTCTTCGCGCATGTGCCTTTCGGACCGCGTTCCGGTCAAGGGTACGACGCCGATCTGTGTCAAATAACGAAACAGGATCTGCGGCGCGGTGCGTTTGTGTGCCGACGCCAATGCGGTAATGGTAGCGTCAGCGAGGACGTGGGGACTGGCGGTCAGCGTCCAAAAGCTCTGATAGAGGATTTGCTGTTGGCTGCAGAACGCACGTATCTCGCGATCGTACCCGGTCTCGGCATAGAACCGATTCTGCACAACGGCCGGCTTGATGCGTGAATGACGCCACAGGTGCTCGATCTCAGCGAGGCTGTAGCAGTTGCTGACTCCCAGCTGACGGACTCCGCCGGCGTCGACGAGGGATTCCAGTGCGTGCCACGCGGCTAAGGTGCGCTGGGCCGTCGGCAGCGGCGAATGCAGGATGAGGCAGTCCAGATAGTCGGTTTGAAGATTTTGTAGTGAGGCGGCGAAGGACTGTGCGACCTGCTCCGGCAGGGATGCCGTCGAGTCATACGGGATCTGGCGCGGGTCTTGTCCGGCAACCTGCGTGAACTTGGTCTGAAGATAAAGATCGCCGCGGGAGAGCCCCGAGTTCAGGCCGGCTGCAACTCCTGCGCCTACGCCGGCTTCATGGTAGTGCTTGGGCTGGCATGCCGTGTCGACGCCGCGAAAACCTCGTTGGATAGCAATCTGAACCAGGCGCTGGGTATCAGTCTTCTTCCAGGCCGTTCCATAGATGATTCTGGGAATTCGAACGCCCGTGAAGGATGTGATGAATGACTCCATACCGCATTCTGACGAATTACCGGCGCGTCGCAAAAGCCTTGTCGGCACGGGCGAGGAGACGAGGGTCCGCAATCCGTGCGGAGCACGCTGAGAATTTCTCGGTAGGCCCATGCCACTCTAATTCATCGACGTCGGTAAAGAGCGGTGCATCGGTTCGAAGGGTCGCCAGCTTTTTGAATAGCAGCGCGAGATCGCGGCGCTCCCCGAGGGTCTCCGCCGGAAAATCCTCGATCCTTCCGTAGCGTGAGATCAGGCTCGCTGCGCCTTTCGGTCCTATACCGGCGATACCGGGATAGCCGTCAGCACTGTCACCGACGAGCGCGAGATAGTCCGGAATCAGCTCGGGAGCCACTCCAAACTTGGCTTGCACGCCGTCGGCGTTTCGAATGGCCTTGCTCTTTCGATCTACCTGCACAATAAAATCTCCGTGTACACATTGTGCAAGATCCTTGTCCGGCGTCCAAATGCACACTTTCTGTACGCGAGAATCCTTGGAGGCCAAGGCCGCCGCGGAGGCCAGCGCATCGTCAGCCTCGAGCTCGATCATCGGCCAAACGGTAACACCCAAGTCGGCAAGGGCATCTTCCAGCGGGTGGAACTGTGCGAGGAGGGTAGGTTCAATGCCCTCACCCGTCTTGTACCCGCTCCAAAGCTGGTTGCGGAAGGATTCGATGACATGGTCCGTCGCAACGCCGAGGTGCGTCGCGCCTTCCTCGATCATCTGCAGGGCGGTGTTGAGCACCCCCACGACGGCGCCGAACGGCCGATCCTTGTCCTTGGTGAAGCGGCGCAGACCATAGAAATGGCGGAAAAGCTCGTATGTCCCGTCGATGAGATGAATGATCACGAGGCATTATAACCCCCTCGATTCGCATCCCAGGTCGGGCTCGGTAACGCCGCTTCAAGGCGGCTCTAGGCGAGAGTGACCGCCCGCTGCGTTTCCTAAGAGGCGTTGACGTCCTCGAGTGCTTCGAGCTCACCCATTTGCGCAGCGATGGTTCGCTTTCGTGATTCGAGCTGCTTCCAGAGTGCGTTGGCCCGCTCGACGGCGGCGGGCGTGGCGCTCGGTTCGCCGGCGAGCGCGAGATAGTGTGCCTTGGCGGCCACCGCCGCGCTCAAGGCGGTGCGATAGCGGGATTCGAGTTTGCGCAGTCGGGCTTCGATGTCCATGTCAGGAACTCCCCATTTGATGGCGAGGCCAGAGTACTCGGCGTCGTTGACACCGGCGCGACGTTGGCGTGACGACTCCGTGACGGGATCGCCGGGCCGGATGTATCGTGCTGTGTGATTCTACGCCCGCCGCTGGACATGGCCAACCGCTGAACGACTTCGACACCGTTTTTACACCGTCGGTGCGAATTTGCAGCAGCAAATTTATGGCCGGTGGATTTACCGTAGAGTCCATGAATACCATGATACTCCGCGCTCGGCAGATGAGCCTGGCGCTCATCGTAACCGCAGTCATCGACCACGGCCACTTGCAGGCAGATTATTCCGGCGCCACACCGGGCGGATCGGGGCTGACGCGGCTAGGCCGCGACTTGATGCGGCGAGCGGGCGGTGAAGTCACGGCTGAGGTAGCCGCCTCGGACTGGGCCTCCTCGCGCAATCGCCGAAGTCGCTCTCAAGTCTAGGGAATACGAATTTTGTGGGGTCGTTCACCTGTAGGCGGGGCAGGTGTGCGGATACAACGGCACTAGGGCTGCACACGCATTCCGTCGTCGGCCAAGGTGGCCGGGCCGGCGTAGTTCTCGCCAGGTCCGCCCGCTTGCTTTGAGTCTCCTCTCCGCCACCCGCCGCCCAGGGCTTTCACCAACAGCACGCTCGCGCTCATGCGGCGCATTTGAATGGTCACATTTGAAAGCTGCGCCTGCAAGGCGGTAGTCTCGTTCGTCGCGACCTCGAGATACGTCACCAGTCCCGCCTTGTAACGATACTGCGCCTGTTGCAGTGCCTTGGCCGTTGCCGTCACGGCCGCCGCCTCACTGATGCTCTCCTGCTGCAGTTGGCGCAGGGCGGCCAAATTGTCCTCGACTTGTTGATAGGCGGTGAGGACGGTGCTTCGATAATCCGCGACCTGCTCATCGTAAATCGCCTTCGCTTGCGCGGTCTGCGCTCGATGCCGGCCGGCGTCGAACAGCGTCAGCACACCGGCTGCGGGGCCCAACGACCAAAATCGGCTGGGCGCATTCAGCCAATTGGACGAACGCGTGCTGTCGAGGCCCGCCGCGGCGGCGAGACTGAACACGGGAAAATACGCCGCACGCGCCACGCCGATCTGTGCGTTGGCGGCGGCGACCCGGCGTTCGGCCGCGGCGACGTCCGGACGGCGTTCCAAGAGAGAGGAGGGCAGGCCGGGATCGATGGGCGGGGGAGCCAATTCCACCGGCAGAGGATTTGGCTCTAGATGGAACGCCGAGGGGTTTTCGCTGAGCAACACGGCGATGGCATGTTCGGTCTGCGCGCGTTGCAGCCGGATATCGGCGGCCTGTGTGCGTGCGCTCTCGAGCTGCGCCTGGGCTTGCGCCACGTCCGCTATCGCCGCGCCGCCGCCGTTATAGAGATTCTGCGTCAGTTGCAGCGACTGCGTATAGTCCGCCACGGTTTGGTCGAGGAGCACTTGCTGGGCGTCCTCGAAACGCAGTGTGAAGTAGTCGGTCGCCAACTCGGCATGGATCGACAGATTCAGCGTGGCAAGGTCGGCAGCGCTTGCCTGCTGGCTCGCTTTGGCCGACGTGACGGCGTTGCGTACTCGGCCCCAGACGTCGAATTCATAGGAAAGATCGGCTTCCAGGTCGAAATTGTTGTAGATCGGCCTCCTGCCCGGCACATAGGTCAGCGAATTGGTCGACGTCCTGGAGCGGGTCGCGGAAGATGCGGCGCTCAGGGTTGGAAAAAGATCGGCCCGCGCGATTCGGGTGGCGGCACGCGCTTGCTGCAGCCGCGCGAAAGCCGCCTTCAAATCCTGGTTGGCGTCTCCGACCCGGGTTTCCAGCACATCCAGCTGCGGATCTCGAAATATCGTCCACCACGCACCGCGGTTCTGATTGTCCACGGGTTGCGCCGCTTTCCAGTCGCCGGACTCCTTGTACTCGCTCGTGGCCGGCACGCTATCCGGCGTTTTGTAGGCGGGCGCGAATGAACAGGCCGTCAGCGTGCCTATGAGCAGGAGCGTTGCGCTCGAGAGCGAACCATTCATGTGGCTTTACTCTTGTCCTTCGATTGCGCAGGAGGCGGGGCGGCAATGCGCACGAGCACTCCGTCGGTGAGCGAGTCGGGCGGATTGAGAATCACCGTCTCGTCGGCTCCCAGGCCCGAGAGTACTTCTATGGTGTTACCGAAGTCTCGTCCTTGAACGATACTCTTGAGCTTCACGTGTTTCTGTCCGTCCACCGTCGCGACCTGCAGCCCGGCGGCCCGAAACAGCACCGTATTCGCCGGCAGGCGCAGGCTCTCGGCGCTGGCCGGGAGTTTGAAGTGCACTTCCGCATAGGCTCCGGGGAATACTTCGCGGTTCGCGTTATCCAATTCGAGTTCGACCTGCAAGGTCCTCAAAGCAGGGTCGAGGGCGTTCGAGGTGCGTACCGTCTTTGCCGTAAAAGTCTTGCTCGGCTGCTCGGCAAAATGCAGCTCCGCGTCGAGCCCTGGACGGGTGGCGGCGGCGTAGCTTTCCGGCACCTGCACGTATATGCGGAGCTTGTGCATGTCGGCGATGCGAAACAGTTCGGTTCCTGCGCTTTGACCGGCATTGATCAAGGCCCCGATGTCGGTGTTGCGCGCGGTGATGACGCCGCTGAACGGGGCCACGACGCGCTTGAACGACTCGAGCTCGCGCAGCCGCGCCACATTGGCGGCCGCGGAATCGGCGGCCGCTTTCTTGGCCGCGGCATCGCCCGCCTTTTCATCGGCGTCCTGCTTGGAGACCGATTCCGTGGCGAGCAATCCCTTCCAACGCGTATTGGTGGTGTTGGACAGGGCTTCGTTGGCGCGCGCGGTCGCAAGATCGGCCAGAGACTGGCTCATTTGCTGGTCGACTTCGGGCGTGTCGATTTCGCCCAACAATTGACCCTTGGTCACCTGCGTTCCGATATCGGTGCGCCAATCCTTGAGATAGCCGCTGGTGCGCGCGTAGATCGGCGCTTCGATATACGCCTGCACGGTGCCGGGAAGCACCAGTTCCTCGCCCAGCGGCGTGCGATTGGGCGTAACGGTGATGACCGTGGGTATCGACCCTTCCGCTGTTTCCTTGCCGAGCGAGGCGCGCGCCCGCACGCGGGTCACCTCGCCCCACAAGGCCAGGCTCAGCGCGACAATGAGCAGAATCAGCGAATAACGGCGAATCTTGCGGCGCAGAATTTTTTCCGGGTCGTCGGCGCTGGGCTCAGGCATCGGGAATCTCCACGGAATGAATCGGGTGCGACGAAGGGCGCCCATGAATGATCGAGAATACGGTCGGCACGAAAAAGAGAGTGGCGACGGTTGCAAAGAGGAGGCCGCCGATGACCGCCCGTCCCAGCGGCGCATTCTGCTCGCCGCCATCCCCCAGCCCCAAGGCCATCGGGATCATGCCGATGATCATGGCCAAGGCCGTCATGAGAACCGGGCGCAGCCGCGTAAATCCGGCCTGCAGTGCCGCCTCGAAGGCATTGTCGCCGGCGTTCATGCGTTCCCGCGCAAAACTCACCACCAGCACGCTGTTCGCAGTTGCCACACCCATGCACATGATCGCCCCCGTCAGCGCAGGAACGCTGACCGTCGTGTGGGTGAGGAACAGCATCCAGACGATTCCGGCCAATGCGGCGGGCAGCGCAGTGATGATGATGAACGGATCGAGCAGAGATTGAAAGTTCACGACGATCAGCATGTATACCAGCACGATGGCGCCGAGCAGGCCGATCAACAAGCCGTTGAACGAGGCTTTCATCGTCTGTGCCTGGCCGCGCAAAACGACGTGGGAGCCCCTCGGCAGGTCCTTTTCCGATTCGGCGATGATCTTGTTGATTTGCGCGGACACGTATCCAAGATCCGTGCCCTGAACCGACCCGTAGATATCGATCGCAGGGGTCGCGTTGTAGTGGGTCACGACGGCGGGGGCTACGCTGCGATGGACGCTGGCAAGGTTCGACAATATCTGCGACGAGCCGCCGATCCCGCCGCTCAGCGGGGTATTGCCGAGATCGTTGAGATTTTCCAGGCGAAACTGCGGCGTTTGACTGGCGACCTGGTACTGCGTGCCGCTCTTCGGGTCGACCCAGAATGACGGCGCCGTCTGGAAGCTCCCGGACAGAGACACGAGCATATTGCTCGCCACCGTTTGTTCCGTCAGACCGACGAGCTGCGCCTTGGTGCGGTCGACGTCGACGTTGAACTGCGGATAGTCGCCGGATTGGTGGATATGCAAATCGACCGCGCCGGCCACCCCGTGCAGTTTCTGCAACAAATTATTCGCGAATACGCGGTTGGCCGGCACATTGAATCCGACGATTTGCACATCGATGGGCGAGGGCAGGCCGAAGTTCAATATCTGGGTAATCATGTCCGCCGGCAGGAACGCGAACGTCGTCGACGGATAGGCTGCCCCGAGCCTGGTGCGCAGCACGCGTACGAAGTCCGCGGTGGGCTGATGGCCCTCGTTGAGATTCACGAATATATCGGCATCGCCCGGACCCACCGGCGCCGAGGTGCTGTACGCCAGATTGATGCCGCTGTAGGGAAGTCCCAGATTGTCGACGATGTTCGCAATCTGATTCTTCGGGATCACTTCGCGGATCGTTGCCTCGATCGCGTCGCAGAGCGCGGCGGTTTCCTCGATGCGGGTGCCGGTGCGCGCGCGCAGATGCAGCTTGATTTGGCCGCCGTCGACGGACGGGAAAAAATCCTGGCCGAGTCCCGGCAGGGGTCCGAGCGGAAAGGCCAGCAGGGCGGTGGCGGCCATCGAGCCCAGGAAGATGGCCGCGAAACGCGGACCGCTGTGCAGGGCGGCTCCCAGCAACGCGCGATACCCTTCGCGCATCTTCTCGAAGCCGCGTTCGAATCGCTCCTGAAATCGCGCGAGGAAGTGCCGGCTCTTGGGCTTCGCGCCGATGATGTGTTCCTTGAGCCAGAACTTTGCCAGCGTCGGGACCAGCGTACGCGACAGAATGTAGGAGGCCAACATGGCGAAAACCACGGCTTCGGCCAAGGGGATGAACAGGAATTTGGCGATGCCGGCGAGCAGGAACATGGGCACGAACACGATGCAGATCGACAAGGTCGAGACCAGCGCCGGCAGGGCGATCTGGTGCGCGCCGTCGAGAATCGCGGTTTCCACATCCTTGCCGTGCTCGAGATGGTAGTTGATGTTCTCGATGGTGACCGTCGCATCGTCGACCAAGATGCCGACCGCAAGGGCGAGTCCGCCCAGGGTCATGATGTTGATCGTCTCGCCGAGCGCGGACAGACAGCAAATCGAGGCCAAGATCGACAGGGGGATTGAAATGGTGATGATCAGCGTGCTGCGCCAGCTGCCGAGGAACAACAGGATCAACAAGCCCGTCAGTGCTCCGGCGATCACCGCTTCGCGGACGACGCCGGAAATGGCTCCGCGCACGAACACCGATTGGTCGCTGAGCGGCTCGATCTTTAAATTGGTGGGCAGCGACGCGCGGATCTGCGGCAGCTTCTGGTTGATGCTGTTGATGATGTCGATCGTGGACGCTTTGCCGGTCTTCAGGACGCTCATGAGCACGGCCCGCCGTCCCTCCAAACGCACCATGTTGGTCTGCGGCGAGTAGCCGTCGCGGACATGCGCCACGTCGCGGACATAGGTCACGGTGCCGATGCGCGTGCGTATCGGCAGATTATTCAAATCTTCGATCTGATTCGGGCTGGCGTTGAGCTTGATGAAGTACTCGAGCGCGCCCATTTTCTGCGTGCCTGCCGGCAGAATCAGGTTCTGAGCGCCGATCGCGCTGACCACATCGTTCGCGGACAGACCGTTCGCGCGCAGTGCTTGCGGGTCGAGATCCACCTGCACCTGCCGCTGCTTGCCGCCGAACGGAAAGGGGATTGAGGCGCCGGCGACCGTCGCCAACTGCGTGCGCAGGATGGTATTGCCGAGATCGTAGATTTGAGACTCCGGCAAGCTGTCGCTCGACAGCGCCAATTGCAGAATCGGCACGCTGGAGGCGTTGTAAGACAGGACGAAAGGCGGAGTGGTGCCGGGGGGCGAGAACGTCAGCTGAGTCTGCGAGACGGCGGTAATCTGGGCGAAGGATAGATCCTGGTCGACATCGGGCTGGAAGAAATACTTGACCACCGCCGTGCCGTAGACCGACTGTGATTCGGTGTGCTCGACGTCATTGACGGTGGTTTGTGCGATGCGCTCGGAGAACAGCACGATGCGATTCGCGATTTCCTCGGGCAGGATGCCGTTGTAGCGCCAGATCACCGCGGCAATCGGAATCCTGATGTTCGGAAAGATGTCCGTCGCCGTGTTCAGGATGGCGTAGCCGCCCATCAACACGATCAACACCGCCAACATGATGAAGGTGTAGGGGCGTTGCAGGGCTACTTTGACAATCCACATGATCGGCTCCGATTGGAACGCAGAAGCTACCGGCGATCGGCCGGCCGGACTTCCGACAGCGAGGGACTAGGCAAGAACCCAAGTGATGAGCATGCCACGGCCGGGCGACGCCGCAAAATATGCTGCGGCGCGCGAAGCATATTGCATCGATGCGCCGTGGCTTGATTGTATATCCGTGCGTTCACCGAGTTCGAAGGGTTGTGAATGCGACAATCGCGCGGAGGCTTGTGTGCATGGACTTGGGAAATAGGGGCATATGCCCTTAATTGTTTGCAAATGTAAGTTAAACCGCCCGACAAGTCAATGCGAAGGCAGGATGCCGAAGCAGACGCCTGCAGTGGCGCCCGAAGGGCGCGGGCCCAGGATGGGCCCGCGTCAATGCGAAGGCAGGATGCCGAAGCAGACGCCCGCGCTAGAGAATCGGCAGCGAGTTCAGTTCCTTGTTGCTCGCAATGTTCAGCAGGACCGCTCTGAGTTCCGCCGCGGGCTCTTTGCCGAAGATGCTTTCGAAGCGGTCTTCGGCGTGCTGCCACAGACGCCGGGATTTGCGCAGCACCAGCCGGCCTTTTCTCGTCAACTCGACGTAACGCTTGCGCCGATCGTCTGCCGACAGCTTCAGCACCACCAGATCGTCCCGCTCCAAAGGCTTGAGGTTGTGCCCCAAGGTGGACCTATCCATGACCATCGCCGTTGCGAGTTCGCACATGGTGACCGGGCCCTCGCGGCTGCCTCGGTCCACTTCGGAGAGAATGGAGTGTTGAGTCGATTTGATGCCGACGGGAGCCAGCGCAGTATCGTAGAACTGCGAAATCCGGCGCGACGCCTTGCGCAGGCTGCCGCAAGTGCATGCATTGCGCGCAACGCTCAGAGAGCTTGGCATGGATTTATTGCGGCGTTGCAGGGGCATATGCCCCTATTGTACGCCGGGACGGCCAATTCCGGAAATTTCCCGCTCCGGTTCAGGCCGCTTGCTGCAGTGATTTCGGAGCGGAGGCGGTATTCCGAGCGACGATGTCTTCCGACACTTCCCAGAGGCGTCTGGCCAGGCCGGCATCCTCCAGCAAGGGATTACCCTTGGCGATCTGGCAATCCGACCAAAATTCTCCGGTGATTCCGCTGACGCCGGGATTTCCCGCGAGCAATGCCTGGGTTGCCGCACCCCGCTGGGCCGATTTCATGAACCATTGCGCCGCCGACAGCGCGATCTTCAACGGCAGACTCAGATGCTGGTTGAGACGGGTGTTTCTCGTGGCGCCGGGATGAAGCGAATTGACGGCGATGCCGCGGGCGCTCAAGCGGCGCGCGAGCTCCTTGGCGAACAGGGCGTTTGCCAATTTCGACTGTCCGTAAAACGCGAACGGTTTGTAGAATCGATGTCCGTCCAGGTTGTCGAACATGATGCCTTCGGCCGGGGCCTGATTGACGCTGGCGCTGCTGCTCACGATCACGATGCGGCCGGTGCCGTCGCGCACCAGGCCCGACAGCTCGTTCACCAAGGCAAAGTGGCCGATATGATTGACCAGAAACTGCATTTCCACGCCGTACCGGGTTTGCAGGGTCGATAGATTGGCGATGCCGGCATTGGCCACGACGGCGTCCAGTGGAACTTGAAGTGCGCGGATCGCGCCGCCCGCCGCGGCGACCGACTCGAGATCCACCTGCGCGCCGTTGGCACTGAGCGCGTTCATCGTTTCGAATCCGATCCCGGAATTGCAGCCCGTCACCACCATGCGCTTGCCGGTGAGGTCGATGCCCGCAAGCACCTTGTCCGCCGTCGAGCGGGCGCCAAATGGAGTCGACTTGACCATCAGAAATACCTCTCTACCTGGATTGACTCAGCGGCGCGCAGAACATGCGCGCCGCGACCGTCATCCCCTTGATGAATTCTTCTCGAGATGCCGAACGCTGCTTGAAGCCGCGCGCCGTGGCATGCAGCGCGCGCGCCAAATCCGCCGGCGACAACCCGGCCGTAGCGCAGAAACCGTTCAGCGGCGAATCCGCGATGGCGCGGGCAACCGCGAGTTCGAACTGAGTCTCGTAGTAGGCGAGCGTCGCTCCGGCGAGCGAGGTGCTTGCGCACATGAGGTCCGCCGCGTCCGATCCGAGCGACCCGATAAACCGTCCCGACCACGCATCGCAGGCGGCAATCAGCCTCCGCTCCAGGCCGTCTTCTCGGCGGGAGAGGGCGGCGACGGCGGCATTCAGCTGACTGTTGAGCGATTGCTCCACCGCCTTGCGGAACAGCTCTTCCTTGTTGGCGAACTGCAGATAGAGCCCTTGCCGCGACACGCCGGCCGCGCGGGCCACTTCATCCATCGATGTCTTACGATATCCATAGCGGGCAAAGACACCGACGGCGGCCTCCAGCACTGCCGCTTGGCGCGCGTCGGCGGGTTCTGCTTCCGGGGTTTGCGTTATGTTCACCCCGACAAGTTAGACAAGATGGCACTAGCGTGTCAAGTCAGTCGCCCGAGCCGCGATTCACGGAAGTTACGATGGTTATTAAAAACAAGAGGATATACTCATTTTCTACTATGCAACATTAATTTAACAGATTACGTGCGCCCCATCGAACGCGGCGTACTTCCCGCCGGTGCTCCGCTCGTCTGAACGGCTACTATGGAGCCCGCCTCTCCTGGGTAGCCGAGAATGAGAAAAATGGGTCATCCGAGATCGAAGTGGGGCACCGCAATTCGCGTGCTGTGGATACTGCTGTGGGCACCGATGGCCGCGTGGGGAGCAGACGACTATCGGCACCGCGTCGAACAGGTCTTGCTGCACACCCCCCTCATTGACGGTCACAACGACCTGCCCTGGGAGATCCGCGACCGTTTCAAAGGCGATCTGGCGGCGGTTGATTTGAAGCTGGACACCACACATTTGCCCTATCCCGCCGGAGCATCTCCGCTGATGACGGATATTCCACGCCTGCGTGCGGGAGATGTGGGAGGGCAGTTCTGGTCGGTCTGGATACCGAGCGAAATGAAGGGATATCAGGCGGTTCAGATCACCCTCGAACAGATGGATTTGGTCAAGCGCATGGCTGCCCGGTATCCGGCGGATCTCGAGATGGCCTATACGGCCGCGGATGTGCGTCGCATTCAGCAGGCGCACAAGGTCGCCTCGATGATCGGCATCGAGGGCGGGCATCAGATCAACAACTCCCTGGCCGTCTTGCGCCAGATGTACGACGCCGGCGCTCGATACATGACTTTGACGCACACGATGAACAACGCGTGGGCCGACTCGGCCACCGATGCGCCCGTCCATCACGGCCTCACGCCCTTCGGTATCGAGGTCGTTCGGGAAATGAACCGTCTGGGCATGCTGGTCGACCTCAGCCATGTCTCTCCCGAGACGATGAAGGCCGCGCTTGCGGTCAGCGAGGCACCCGTCATCTTCTCGCACTCTTCGGCGCGCGCCCTGGTCGATCATCCGCGCAACGTTCCCGACGACATCCTGCGGTCGGTCGCCGCCAATGGCGGCGTGGTCATGGTCAATTTCGCACCCGGCTACGTGTCGGACGCGCGCAATCGCTGGGACGCAGACCAGGCCGCCGAACGGATGCGCTTCAACAGCCCGCCGTATGTCGGGCTCTACATCGGTCAGCCGGAGCGCGCGAAAGCAGCGCTCGCGGCCTGGGAAGAGACTCATCCGCGGCCGGCGGCCACGTTGGTTCAGGTCGCCGATCATATCGATCACATCAGACAGGCGGCGGGAGTCGATCACGTCGGCCTGGGGTCTGACTTCGATGGGATCGAGGATGCGCCCGTCGGCCTCGAGGGCGTGAACTGCTATCCGGCGCTGCTCGAGGAACTGATGCGCCGCGGCTGGACGGATTCCGACATCGCCAAGCTGGCCGGCGGGAATCTGCTGCGGGTGATGGCGGCGGCCGAGAAAGTTTCCGTGAAGTCGCGCGCCGCGAGACCGGCGTCGAGCACGGTGTTCACGGAGCCGAAGGCGCCCTGATTCCAGGGTCGATTCCGATGCTGGAAAAACACGTTTGGCGGTGTAGAGACTTGGCGCCGGTTTCATCGTTCCCCGCGACCGCGGCGCGGGGTATTTTTGCCTGGCCGGCTGTGCGCGTTTTCAGCATAGAGCGCGTCCAGCGCTCCGCGCATGATCCTCCTGTAAATGGGCAGCATCTGGCGCTTCAGCGGCGCCGGCATTGCCAGCGCGAAACGGCCCGTGGTCAGTGCGAACTGAATCAACAAGGCGCAGGTAGCCATCAGTTCGTCGGAATCGACGGCGGGAAGCAGGGGCTTGCTGATGGCGTGCAATTGACGGGCATTTTGGAGCGTGTCCGCAAGATCGATGCGCTGCAATTCGGCATCGGTCTGAACGGCTGACCAAATGCCGTTGAACAGGGGGTCCGATTGATGCAACTCATAGTATTTTGCGGCGGCCGCTTCGATGCCGGCCGCGAAATCGCTGAACGTTCCGACATCGGACAGGTACCCCCTCAGCATTCGTCCCACTTCTTCGTGGTGGCGCACCAACAGGGCGCGGTTGATTGCGGATTTATCCGCGAAATATTGGTAAAGCGATCCGATGACCACATCTGCGCGCCGCGCGATTTCGGTCATGGTTACGCCGTCCGCCCCTTTCTCGACAATGAGCGAGGCCGCCGAGTCGAGGATGCGTTCCACCGTGGCTTTGGATCGCGCTTGACTGGCACGGCGCCTGCCGGCCGGTTTACGGGTTGCCATTGGGACTTCACGCTCCATGAGTTGCGTCTTCAAACGTGAGTGTTTATCATATTTGCAATTGGCGCAAATTGCGAGCCGGGAAACTCATGACAGGAACAGCCATCATCACGGGCGGCGCCGGCGGGATCGCAGGCGAACTTGCCCCCCTGTTGCTGAAGCGCGGCTTCCAGCTGCTGCTTCTGGATAGAGATGAACACCGTTTGAGCGAGCGAGCGCAAAGCCTCGGCGGCGCCGTCCGCTGCGTCACCGCCGATCTCACCGATCCCCGCGATTTGGAACGTGCCGCGACCCTCATCGCCGGAACGCCGGATCTGGAGCTGCTGGTGAACAACGCCGGCATCATCGAACCGGGGGATGTCGCTGATTTGCCGTACGCCACATTGGAGCGGCACGTCGCCATTAACCTGCTGGCGCCGATGCGGCTTACCCACGCGGCAATCGGCCCCATGATCAGCCGGCGCAGCGGCTGTATCTTGTCCATTGTCTCGGCCGCCGGTGTCGTGTCCCTGCCGGGCAGCGCGGCGTACAGCGCCTCGAAGTTCGGCTTGCGCGGATTCCTGACGGCCCTGAGCCAGGAGGTTGTCCGCCACGGCGTCAAGGTGCGCAGCGTATTTCCGGGGGCCGTCGACACGCCGATGCTGCGTTATGAGGCCACGCACGGCGGTTC
>WNFG01001569.1_pt1 | contig 19022 bp, 17 predicted proteins | sample 5400431 | NCBI WGS metagenome assembly WNFG01 (sample SAMN13153346, study PRJNA577476) | soil metagenome | isolation source: 120 cm saprolite under Douglas fir tree site 2 hole 3 replicate 2 | place: USA:California | collected 2015-04-18 | reverse complement strand
GCCTGGGTGCCTTTCGTCAGCCAGCACAATTACGACGGTGCGGTCGCTTTCTTCACCGGCAACGATCATCGCTATTATGGTCTGTGGTACTTCGGCATCCCGACGCTGATCGAAGACAACCAGTTCTCATCGCCTTTCTTTCACGTCATCAGTTCACGATTGCTCAGCACCCGGGCGCAAAAGCACGTCCGGCAGTTCACCACGATCACGCAGTTCAAGCCCCGCATTTTTTCGTTGCTGGGCGTGCGCTTCGTCATCACGAGCCGGCCGTTGCCGGGCCTCCAGCCGAGGAGCACGTATGTCGTCGTTCCGGGGCATCCCGAGGCGTGGAGCCTGTTCCTTTACGAGCTCGATCACGTCAATACCTCCGGCTATTGGGCGACACGGCCCATGCTGGCCGCGACCGCCCGTGAGGCCTTGCTATGGATGGCTAACCCCGCAAGCTCCAACGACTCGGTGATGTACGAGGATCTCGGCGGCCCGCTAGTCGACGGCACAAGATCGGAGCTCCGCGTGTTTCGCGACCATCTGGTTATCGAAGCGGAAAGTCCCGGCACCTCTCTCCTGGTGCTGCCGCTCGAGTTCAGCCACTGCATCGAGCTCGAGGCGGCGAATTCGGGCTCCGCCCATCTGTTGCGGGCGAACATCAACCACGCGGCAATCCTGTTTTCCGGACATCTGCGGGCTCAGTTGCGTTATCGCTATGCACCTTGGCATTATGGTTGTCGCTTGCGGGATATCGACGATGCGAACGACCTCAGACTGGCTGAGGTCGGATGGCCGGACTGAGACCGGAGATTCTGCGTCAAAGTCTAGCGTTTTCTCCAAACCAGCAGCTTATGATCGAACTTCGCCGCACTCGGACTGGGCCATGGCGCCTGCTCGACCAGCTGCAATCCGTGCCGGTCGAACTCGGCCACGAGCGGCTCGTTCAAGAGGCGCACAGGCGTGATCCGCAAATACGGAAGTCGCTCGGCTAGAAACTCGGAAGAAAAATTGGGATAAAGAACACGGGCCGCCACCATGACCAACCGGTCCGTCGCCGTAGGCAGTCGGCGCCACATCCGCCGCGCCAAGATGCGCAGACTGTTCGCCCAGCATTGGAATGGCATGGTTGCGATCAAGCGGCCGCCGGGAAGCAAATGCGCGGCAAGCCGCCGAGTCAAGTCTTTGTCGCTCGCTTCGATCAATTGCAGAACACCGTCGCTGACGATAAGGTCGAACGGACCGCCGTCCCAGCGCATGTAGTCCGCGCACGCGATGACAAGCCGATGGGCGACGTCGGCCTTGGCGGCCGCCGCGCGGGTCGACGCCACATTGGCCGGCGAGATGTCGAGTGCCACCGCGGTCAGGTCGGTTCGTCGGGTGAGCGCCGCGATCGAGACGGCGCCGGTCCCGCAGCCGAGGTCCAGCAGCCTCGGCTGCGGATGGTCGGAAACAAATGACAACGCGAGCGCGGCCAGCGTCTCGGCGACGTCCCGCCGGGACTCGAAGTGGAGCTCTTCATAGATCGAATCCTGGAATGACGCCATCAGACCGGCTCCTTGGCCTGCGCGATGCGCGCAACGAGATCGCAGGGCCTGACGAACTCGAACCGCTCATCGGCGGCGACCGATTCAATGAACTGGCGGTACGCGGCGAGCATTGGTGCGTTGCCGGTGAAGCCATTCTCGCAATGCGTCAGCAAGCTGACGATCGCGCCGGATCGCGCCATGATCTGCGCCGCGTCCTGCCAAAGCTGTGCGATCGCTTCCGGCGAATAGCCCAGGAACTGCAGACTCCCGTCGCGTGGAAGGGTTATGGGGATCTCCCAAAGATCGCCGATTCGCCACGGCCGTGCCGATGCACATCCGTTGTTGGGGACGGGAAATAGACCGCCGGCAGTCGGAATGCTGGAATCGTAGCGATAGAGCGGCACAAGGTCGCTGAGTAGCTCTTGCGTCCGCAACAGAGAGGGGGCGCGATAGCCGACCGCGCCGAATTGGCTCCCGAATTTCTTGCCGGCCGCAAGCCGTTCCCGGCGTTCTTGGCTCGCCAGAAATGGCGTGCGGTTTGAATGATCGTAACCGTGCACGCCGATTTCGTGGCCGCGGTCGACGGCCTCCCGGATCAGCGCCTTGTCCACGGGCCATGCATGCGGCACGATGTAATTCGCCGACCGCGCGCCGGCCGCCTCCTCGATCGGCAAGAACAGGCGTACCAAGTTCTCCAGGCCTTCGCCGCTGTCGATGTCATGCGTCAGCAGCACCGGAGTCCGCGCAAACGACACGCCCGGGCCGCCGGCCAGATCCGCCGCGACGTCCGCGCTGAGATCGATCGGCCAACCGGGAAACCGGGCCCACGCGGAGCGGCGTGCCCATTGCGCAAGCCCGATGCCGCGGGCCAGCAAGCGGCGAACCGGTCCGGGCACGCGCCGATAGCTGAAGGGAAGTCGCGCTGAGACAGGGGGGCTCGGGGTATAGGCCGCATGCATCCGCAGCTGCGTTGCCGCCAGGCCGGCGAGAGTGCGCGTCTCAGGCTCGTCGAAGCTCGCAGAGGCGACGCAGTCGGCGAGAGCGGCCGGAAAGGTGACCCACATTCCCGCGGCCCACTGCGCGCGTTCGGGCAAGCCCTTCCCGCCAATGCAAACCCTGACCAGCTCAGTCACTGACCCGCTCGCGACGGCGCACATCGCCTGTTTGCTCGGACACGAAGTAAAGCGGTCGATTCTTCGTCTCGACGAAGATGCGATAGAGATATTCGAACGAGACGCCAATCATCACGAAAAGAAGTCCGAAGCAAAGGGTCATGGTGGCCATGAGCCCCGTCCATCCCACTTGGACGTCATGCACCATCCATGTGAACACCAGATAGAAAACCGCGATAATGCTCGTGACCAGCATGACGAACCCGAACACGGTGAGAACCTTGGCCGGAACGGGTGAAAAGCCGATGAATACGTCGTAGGCGGAGTTGAGCATCTGCGCGAACGTCCAGCCCGATCGCCCGCCGGCGCGCTTTCTGCGATCGTAAGCCACGATCGCCTGGTCGAACCCGGTCCATGCCACCAGTGCAAACGTCACGCGCGCGTGCTCGCGAAACTGCCGCACGCTGTCAAGGACGATACGTTCGATGAGGAAAAAGCTCCCGGTCTGGAAACGCGAATTGCGTGGCATCGCGTAGCGTCGCAATACGGTTTCCAGCAATCGCGAAGCGCCGCGCCGCAGGCGGCCATCGGAGCGCGAGCGGCGTGCTCCCCAAACAATGCTCGCTCCGTTACGCCATTCGTCCAAGAACGCGAGGATGGTCTCGGGTGGATCTTGCAGGTCGCACGCAAGCGTTGCGATCAAATCGGCGTCATCGTCTACGTGGTCGAAGCCGGCAGCGATCGCCGTGTGTGCGCCGAAATTGCGGGATAGACGGATGGCCGAAAAGCAACCGTCCGACTCGGCCAATTCCCGGATGATCTTCCAGCTTTCGTCGGTGCTCCCATCGTCCACAAACAGGACCCGGGCGTCGATATCCGAACGTGCGAGCAAAGTCCGCCGGACCTCGGCGGCGTAGGTTCGCAGAATCTCGGCCTCGTTGAAAATGGGTGTTACGATGATCAGAACCGGATTGTTGGGTCGGTCTCGTTGCATTTTACGCACTTGTTCCAATTGCATTCTGGTCGAAGCTGCATCATGGATTCTAGAGCATGTTCCGGTCAACTCCGTGCAGGTTCCTTCATCCTAAGGCGGCTGCGACCCGGCCAAGTCGAAGAAACGATTGCATATGACGACATCTGCTCCAAGGGGACTCACGCGCGACGGGATCGGGCGGGAGGCTGGGCAATGACGCGGTTACCCGCGAACTGACTACAGCGCCAAGCTTAGAGAATTTCAGCAAAAGTGGGAACCGGCTTTCCATCCGAAGATGCGACCACGCAAAAGGAGTGGAGCTCGGTCGCCGCAAACACGCGTTCGTTCAGCGGGAGAGACCAGACACGTCTTTCTGGGCCTTGGCGCTGAGCGTCGCGCGCGGATCGTCGAGCAGGGCGGCGAAGACGTGGCGCAGCAGGTGACGCTGCGAAACGATCGTATAAGGACAGTTCTCGATCGTTCCCGCATCAAGCTGGCGCTTGGCCAGGAGCGGCGGCGCGAACTGATTGAAATCGCGGTCGAGCCGCCAATGGCGCCGCGCCCAGACCTGATGCACCGTTCCGTGCCGGTCCCGACAGCGGTACAGGCGGGCGGTCTCGGCCGGGCGGACATAGAGGTCGATATTGACCGTCTCCTCCGGCAGATGGATCGCGGTTGCGGTTTCGAGGCCCACCCCGATCATCAAAACGTAGGAGCGCGGTGTGACCAATTGCGGCGATCTCGACAATGCTGTTATCTAGGGCAAATCGGGGCCGACTTTGCCCGAAAATGCTCTAAAGGCACGCTCGCTTTCGAGGCAGAAGGCCCGTCAGCTGATGGCAGGGCCAAGATAAGCCGGACACGTTCTTCCGCTCGTGCGATCACGTGGTTGTCCGCAACCACGGCAATTGTCGAACCAGCGGAACGAAATGATCTGCAAACCGGATCGCTTTGGCATACTTTCCAATCTGAACCTGAAGCTGGCCCCACTCGTCGTAATGGAAGCGCAATCCCTCGGGAGCCTTCGTGTAATCCCGGTCCGGAGGTACTTGGCGGAAGACTTCTCGCGCGAGAGAAAAGAATTCCCGAGCCCTTGCCGCTTCGACACGCCGGGTGCCAAGCCAATCCGCGAGTGATCGTTTCAAACTCTTTTCCTCATCCGTCAGCTGGATGGTCTCGAACGACCCGTACGGAAATTCCTGAAAGCGCAGGTTCCATGGCTCCGGCTCGGTTCGACACGCGAGCGGCAGTTCGAAGTTGTCGCACAAGAACTGTTGCCGGCATTCGCGCCAAGCGCTGTCGAGCAGCGCTCGTGCTGCATCGTGGATCACGTTCGAAAGTTCGAACGCGTCGCCAAAGAGCATTCTCGGCCGAACAGCCTCGAGCCATTCCAGCAGCCTGCCGCGCAATTCCAGGAACGGTTCGAGCTGCCCGTCCAACAGCCAGCGGTATAGATCCAATTCACTAACGCCTAGAAAAGTCGTCCGATCGAGTAGTCCGAGTTGTTGGAGTCCGTGCCGCGCCAGTGATTCCCGTTCCGTGTCGCCGCCAGAATCCGCACACGTCAGAAAGAGCAGATGCGGGTGGTACCGCTGCATCAATCCCGCGACCAGCACCTCATGGCCCGGATGCGCAAAGACCATCGCGCAACGGCATTGATCCATGCGATTACCCCGCGGCAATGCAGGGTTCGATGAAGCCGGCGTCGATGCCCAGTGCCCGGAGTTTGCGTTGCAAGAGGGTGAACGCTCGGCGGCGACGCTCGTACGGATCCAACCCAAGCGATTTGAGTACTGCCTTGCGCCCCGGACGTGGCACCAACACTTCGGAAAACAGCGGAAGAAGCTCCCGCAAATGGGCAATGACTGCGTCGCGCGAGGACGGCTCCGTTGCGAAAATGTCCTGGAGCAGAGAAATTCCAAACTGCGCGTGCCTCACTTCGTCCTGATGCGCATAGGTCATTCCCTCGAGAAGGCCAGGAAATCGATTCAGCTTGGTCAGTATCCGACGAATGACCGTAAAGGTGGCTATGGCGATCGACCCTTCCAAGACGACGAAAGCTTGGAACGCGGCCACCGCCACATTGGCGTGACTCGGGTGATTGACCGCGCTGTCAACGACTTCGGTCAGCGAATCAAGAAATAGGCGTTGATACGACGGCGAGATCGTCAATGGACCTTGCGTTTCTGTGGGCAACTCAGCTCCCATCACCTCGTCGTAGAACCGCTGAAAGAAGTAAGCGTGACGGGCCTCGTCCGCGACCTGGGTCGCCAAAAAATACTTCTGTTCAGGACGGGCCAAGCAGGGCAGCAGCCTGGCCGAACACAGAACGGCATGGATTTCCGACGCGCGAAAATGGGAAAAACCGGCAAGCCAGCACCACTGCCAACGTTCTTCGTCGCTGAGGTCCAACCACTCACGACGGTCCTGCGAGAAGTCGACTGCCTGCGCATGCCAGTGCCGTCGCTCCCAGCGGCGATACAGTTCGGTGGGTGTTGGCGCGTCGGAAAACGCGTTCATGGACCGATGCCAAATCCCGCTTCGCACGCGTTGATCGAGGCTGCGTAGATAATTGCCGAATGGGCCCGGAATGGCAATTGCCGCGGTCGCGAGGTTCAGATGGGATGTGGACGAAAAATCGGCGAGAATTGCTTGAGACTATGATGACCGATGGCGCACGAGACCGGATATTTAATCCCTGAGTTGCACGAGCCGGCTCGCCGGCTGGCCCGTCAGCGTGGGACTCGCGACGAATGCGGACCTGCAAACCGCCGCAGTCTCCACAGACGACTGAGGACAAGCGCGAGCGGACGTAGCAATCGGATCAGGGGTCGCACCGACGACACTTGTGCCTCGACGGCGGACAGGCGCTCGTGTATGGCACCGACTTGCGCTGCCGTTGCAGACGGTTGCTGGTCGAGTGCCACGACTTTCCCTGCGATCGCATCGAAGGTGCGCCGGTCGGCTGCTGCTTGCTCGGCAGTCGCCGCCAACTGCTGCCCCAAGGCCGCGGTCTGCTCGGCCGCCGCGGATAGACGCTTCTCGATGGCCGCGAGCTTCTCATCGATCCAGGGATTGGGCGGAAACCGCACATGCCGCGGCGCGGGATCTCCGGCCGCTGGACGCGGCAGATGGTCGGCCAGATACGCCGCCAAGGCTTTCCGCGCGTCCTCCACCGAAGGTGCTTCGCGTTCGAAACGATCGATCGCCTCGACGAAGATCGCCTCCAGCTGATCGATTTGCCGGTCCAGGGTGGCATCCCCGCGCAGGAGCCGCGAGACGGCCGTGGCATCCGCCGCGTCGTAGCGGTCGATCTCGGCGCCGAGGCTGACGGCATCGAGAGGGCGGGTCAACAATTCGCGTCCGAAATTGTTGCGGCGGAAATGCTCGACATTCGCCGTTGTCAGCATGCCGGCGAGACCACGCGGATCGGCGACCACGACCGCGGCGCCCGCGACGGCGCCTTCCAGGGCGGTCCGTGCTGATCCAATGACGAGATCGCAGTCCACCATGGCAGCCAGCGGATCGTCGATCGGCTGTCCGGTCGGATAGCCGACGCAGTCCACCGCAATGCCGCGCGTCGCGCAGGCCGTGCGCATAATCTCCATATGGGAGGAAAGATGCTTGACCACGACGAGCGCGCGGGCCGGTCGTTGTGGCAATGGTGCGCGGCGGGTAAGCAATCGCTGAGCGTCGACCGCGTTATGGACAATGCGCACGCGCTCGCGCGGGACGCCGAATTCGTTGACCAGCATCTCCGCATTGAGCTCGTCGACCGCTACGTGAAGGACGATCTGCGGCAGCGGGCACGGATAGGAGTTCCAGTGATCCCAGGTCTGCGCCACCTGGATGGCCGGCACGTCGGGAAACCGCGCCAGCAGCGTCGCAACGTCGTTGACGCCGGCGCCGAATATGACGTCCGGCGCCTCGGAAATCGACGCGGGATTGTCGACAATGGCGATCCCGGCCCGGCGGATTTGCTCGGCCAGCGGACCTGGATAGACCGTGAAGATGACCACGCGGTGGCCGCGGGCCTTCAACCCGAGAGCCCAGTCTCGCGTGTTCACCTCGCCGCCCGTTAGGCTCGTGAGCCGTCCGTGAAAGATTACGATCCGCATGCCAACGCCCACTACAGGCCGCGACCGCCAAATCCTACCACCGTTCACGCTCGGTTGACCATCATTGTGCGTGGCGGCAGCGCGGGGCCAGTGCTCCGGCGGTACGAGCCGCCGAGCAACGCGATCAAATCGTGTCGGTTTGTATGACGAATTCGGGGCGTGGACGGGCCCGTTATCCGAGAGCGAAAGAGGTGCACCTGCAGACCGGGCGCGATTTTTAGCCTCGGCTGTTCGACGGCAGGAGGGTACCTACGCTTGCTTGGGCCCTGGCGCTGAGCGTCGCGCGCGGATTGTCGATCAAGGCGGCGAAGACGTGGCGCAGCAGGTGGCGCTGCGAGACGATCATGTAGGGGCAGTTCTCGATCGTTCCCGTATCAAGCTGGCGCTTGGCCATCAGCGGCGGCCCGAACTGATTGAAATCGCGACCGAGCCGCCAATGGCGCCGCGCCCAGACCTGATGCACGGTTCCGTGCCGGTCCCGACAGCGGTACAGGCGAGCGGTCTCGGCCGGCCGGACATAGAGATCGACATTGACCGTCTCCTCCGGCAGATGGATTGCGGTTGCGGTTTCGAGGCCCACCCCGATCATCAAAACGTAGGCCTCGTAGTCCCGCATCAGCCCGTACGGACTGTTGCCGGAGACCGGCGTATTGTCGATGTGGTGGCGGGACAACAGGAGAGGCGCCGCCGGTCCGAGCCCCGCCACCGAATGCGTGGGGTGGATGCTGCGCCCGCTGGCGTAGCGCGTGCGGAAAATCTCCGTCAGCACTCCGGTATGCGATGGCGTCTCGAGCTCGTCCCAATGCGGTTGCTCGGGCGTCACCGTGCGCCACGTCATGGTCGGCATGAACAGATTGCCGTCACGCATGTAATCGATCAGGGCTTCGATGATGGCCTCGGCCCGAAGCCCGCGTCGGCTCAGCGGCGCGATCGCGCTGTGAACGACCAGGACGCCATCCTGCGGCACGCCGAAGCGTTCCAGGATCGGCACCAGGGCGGCGGCCTCTCGGCTCGTCGCCATCGTTCACCCCACTACCGCGGGCGTCCTCGACTTGATCTCCTCGATCAGGTCGAGGCAGCGGTCGATGTCGCGGAACGGGAGACCGCTCAGCTGCGCGAGCTCGAGCTCCCACCACTTCACGCGCAGCAGCCGCTCGATGGTCCGCTCGTGAAATCGGTAGCGGATGACGACGGCGGGAACGCCGCCGACGATGGCGTAGGGCGGGACGTCCTTGGTGACCACCGACCCGGCGGCGATCACCGCGCCGTCGCCGACGTTGACGCCGGCCATGACGTTGACGTTATGTCCGGTCCAAACGTCGTTGCCGATGGTCACGTGCTTGAACATGTCGGGCGTGCGCTCGAGCCGGACGAAGTCGTTGTACTCGTCGACCCAGTCGAACGATTTCGGATGATATTGGAACTCGTTGGTGCTGAGCCAGCTGGTCGGATGGTTGAACGGATTGATCGCGGTGCGCGCGCCGATCGCGCCGAATGAGCCGACGGTCGCCCGCGCGACAAAGCAATTCTCGTTCATGCCGAAATACTTGCCGGTGACGACGTCGGGACCGATCTGCGAATTCCGGTTGAGGAACAGCGGACCGCGGATCGTCGATTTGATGATGCGGGCCCCCGAATTGAGCCGCATGATGCCGTGAACGAATGCGGGCTCGGCGCCGGTGTTCTCGAAAAAATCGATGAACAATTCAGAATATTTCATGTCGCTTTGCGCATTGCCCCGTCGGCCGGGCGAATGGCCGCCACCATCCCCGATCCAGCAGCCGGAACAGAACTATCAGGGCGGCTGGTTGCAGGCAAGTTGACCGCGCTTCCTAGCTGACTGCGACTGTTCCGCCGATGGCCGAAAACTGAGCCTCTGTTCGCCGATGGTAAAGATCGATGACTTGCTCGACCGGGCCGAAGGACACGAGGCGTCCTTTTTCCAACAATGCGCACAGATTGCACATCGTCTTGATCATGGCGTCGGAATGGGTCGCGAGCACGAGAATGCGCGATCGGGCAATCAAATGCTGAAGGCGCTCTTCGGCGCGCGTGGCAAAGCGCGCATCGCCGGTCGCCAGACCCTCGTCGAGCAGCAGGATGTCGGGATTGATCGATGTCGCGATCGCAAAACCGAGACGGGTCAACATGCCCGACGAATAGGTTCGAACCGGCAGATCCAGATACTCGCCGAGCTCCGAAAAGCTCGCGATGTCTCCAACCCGGTCTTTGATCTCGGATGCGTTCATTCCGAGGAACATCCCGCAAGTCTTGATGTTCTCGTAGCCCGTATCGTCGAGGTCGAGCCCCGGCGAGGCATTGAAGAGCGGCGAGATGCGGCCATCGAGTCGGATGGTGCCGGTCGTCGGCGCATAGACGCCGGCGAGCACCCGCAGCAACGTGGACTTCCCTGCGCCATTGTGGCCGATCAACCCGAGTCGGTCGCCTTCGTTGAGCTCGAACGTGACGTTCTCGAGGGCGCGCACGACCACGCGCGGTTGCCGCGGTACCTCCTGCCCGAACAGTCTCGCCACCCCCCCAAAGAGAGTCTGGCGAAGGCTCTTGTGGCTGGCCCCGTAGATCGGAAAATCCACGGTCACATTGTCGAGAAGCGCAATTGTCAAGATCGACCTTTCACAGCCAAAAGGCGATGCGCCGACGGAAACGGGCGTAGATCATGAACGTGACCGCCCATCCCAGCACCGCGCCGACAATGGTGGTCGCGTAGCTGAACATTGCAGGCCTGTCTCCAAGCAGCGGCGAGCGCAGGATGTCGACCAGATGGAAGAGATAGTTCGGATAGACGAAATATCGGGCCTTGTCTCCCAACTGGCTCGGCGACCAGAATATCGGCGTGATGAACAGCATCACCTGCACCAGATTCCCGATCAACGGTGGAATATCACGGAAGCGCGCGCTGACCATGCCGAGCAGCATTACCATCCAGGCGCCGTTCACCACCACGATCAGCAGGCCCGGAATGAACAGCAGGATGTTGAATGAGACCCGCTCGGGTAGCGCGATATAGACGACAATCAGAATTGCAAGGTGATGAAACAGGACGATCGTGTTCCGCCACACGGCCATGAACGCGAATGTGGAATAGGGAAAATTCAGCTGCTTGATGAGCCCTTCGCCCGCCGTGAAGGAGCTGCATCCCTCGGTGATAAGGGCGGAAACGAAAGACCAGCTCACCATCCCGGCGGTTACGTAGGGCAGGTAAGTCCTCACCTCCTGCTTGAAAAGAGGAGCCCACACGAACGAAATAGCGGCGATGAAGATGCCGAGGCTCAACGTCGCCCACAGCGGTCCGAACACGGTTCGTCGATAGCGCCGCTTGACTTCTTGCCAGCCGAGGCGCGTCCAAATCTGGAACGCGAAGATTCCATCGATGATGTCGGCTTGCGCAATGGCGTAGTCTGGTTTCACGCGACGCTCTTAAACCGATGGGAATTTACGCATCATGTCGAGGGAAGTCGGGAACACTGGTTCCGCGTAGCATCGAACCGCCTCTTAGGCAATACGCCGGCGAGCTTCACCGCTGCGCTCGAAATGGCACTCGCGGAACACATCTCTTCGATTCTTCGATGGATTGTGCGACCGCATCATCATCATCCCGATCGTGCCGGCGCATAAATGGAGCCCTTCAGGCGATGGCGATGGTGGTGCAGAAACAACGCAAAGGCGTCGTAAGGAGATATTCGGGGAAGCGACAACGCCTCCTCTCCGGTGAGTGCACGAGCGTCGCTGCCCTCGTGCAGCACGGAGCGGCTCCACGCCGCGATGCTGACGGCGACCTCATAATACCGTCGAAAATAGCGGTCCAGTCCGATCGGGCGCAGGTCGTAATCCAGGGTTGCGAAATGGCGAGGTTCTCCGACTTTCAGCTCGAGTTCCTCCCACAGCTCTCTGCGCAACGCCGCGATTTCGTCCTCGCCGTCGTCGACCCCACCGCCGAACAACCCCCAATGTCCGGGATACCAGATGCTCGCGATGTCATCGCGCAATTGCATGATGTAGCGCCCGTCCTCCAGCACGAGCAGCGCTGCGACGGCGTGGCCGATCTGCAATGGAGCGCGCGAGCCGAGGAAGCTTCCAGCGGTCAAAGGTCGCTCCTCCGTCATTGGCCTGACCGGATTTGCAGGTCGGCGATGGGAACGTGAAACTGCTTGTCATGGCGAGCCGGGCGGTTATAACACCCATTGGCACCGGGCGGAAGCTCGGTCTATCGTAAATTGTCCTGAAATTACAGGACGTTAAGGGGACAGGGGTCATGCGCGATTGGTCGAAGGCCGAGTGGGTCGACCCGAGCTACGGCTGGAAGCCGCTGCCCGTGCCCGACATGCCGGAGCGGCTGCTCATCGATTATGCCACGCGCTGCAACCTGCGCTGTCACATGTGCCCGGTTTGGGGCCTCGAGGACGACAAGGCCATCGACAACGTCAAGGGCATCATGAGCCTGGACGCCGCGCGGCGGATGCTCGACGAATTCACCCGCGCCCAGCCGATGGTTGCGCCCAGCATCTATGGCGAGCCGCTCCTGATCCCGAACCTGCGCGAGGTCATCACCGATCTCAAGCAACGCGGCATCGCAGTGGCAATGAACACCAACGGGCTGACGCTCACGGAAGACACCGCAAGGTTCTTCTGCGACGCCGGCGTCGATTCGGTGATGTTCAGCCTCGACTCGACGACGCCGGAAACGCTGATGAAGGTCCGCGGCGTGGACAAGCTCGCGAAAATCGAGGCTGCCGTGTTTCGGCTGCTGCGCATCCGGGGCGATCGCGAATCGCCGCGCGTCGGCGTTTCCATCACCATCCAGAACACCAACCGGCACGAGGCCGACGAGTTCGTCGATCGTTGGGTCGGGGTCGTCGACGTCGTCCGCACCGGCATCGTGTTCGAGAACGGCACGTTCCCGGACATGGTCGAGCCGCCGCAGCGCGTGCCGTGCGCGGTCATCTACAAGACCATGCCGGTGCACAACGACGGCAGCGTGCGGCTGTGCTGTCTGGACGGCGTGCGCGCCACCGACATGGGCAATGTATTCGACACAGGCGTCAAGGACATCTGGCACGGCGAGGAATTCGCGAAGGCGCGCTATTATCATGAGACCGCGCAGTGGGACAAAGTCCCGTTCTGCAAAGGCTGCAACGGTTGGGCCCAATACGAATATGGCGAGGAGGTCAGAGACGGCCTCCTCATTCGACGCTCGCCGGAATACGTCTACTATAATCTGATCGATCGGCTTTCGAGCTGGAAGGGTAATCTCCTGGGCGGCCACAAGCCCCCGCCCGAAGGACTTGTTTGAGGCGGTTGCCGACGCGGCCGTGGATCGAGGCCGCGCTCTTGAGCCGATGGCGGTCCTCGAGCTCGGCATTGACTGCGATGAACGGGGCCCCATTGCGTGGAAAACAGGAGCCTGAACGGCCTCTGCCGCGCTTGGCCTTCAAGATCCGCACGGAAGGATTGGCGTGGCTGAAGAAGCGTCTCGCCGCCGAGGCGACGCTTCCGACGACGAATATCGGCCGATCCATTCATCTCTTGGCGCGACGGGCGCTCGGCGCTTCGGCGGCTCTGCCGCGGGCGCTGCGTCGGGTGCTCGCGACCGAGCATCCGGAGGCGCGCGACGTCTTGTTCGCGTTTTACGATCTCAAGGTCGCTCCGGTGACGTTCGATTTTCTGTGGTTCCTGGCCGCGTCGGAGCTTCGCCGGCGCCGGTCCGGCCTGAAGTCGATTCATGTCGTGATCGTGCCGGGTCCGCACGACGGAGTTCGTCGCGAGCGCGACGATTACGAGATGGCGGTCGATCCGCAGGCGCGACGGGCACGCATTCACAACATCCTCATTCCGGCTTGCCGGCTGCTGCCGAGCTGCACCGGCCTGACCCTGGCGGCGTCGCGCGCGGAAGCGGCGTACCTGAGATCCGTCGTTGCCCGCCACGTGCTGCCGACCGACTATGAGCCCGCGTTGCCGGTCTTCGCCGGTCCGCACAGCTGCCTCGAAGCCGCCCGCCAGGGCGAGCCCGACATTGCCTGCCTGCGCGCTCCCGCCGAGGAGCTGCGTGCGATCGACGCCTGGGCCAAAGCCAATGCCGGCGAGCGGCGCATCGTGACGCTCACGCTTCGGCGTTACGGTTATATGCCGGCGCGCAACAGCAATCTTTCCGCCTGGACGTCATTTGCTCGAGAACTGGATCCAAGTCGATTCCTCCCCGTATTTATTCCGGATACCAACGACAGCATCGAAGGCATGCCGGCCGAGCTTCGGGAGTTCACGGTTTTTCCGGAGGCGGCGTGGAACGTTGCCCTGCGCATGGCGCTCTACGAGCGCGCCTACGTGAATCTCGGCGTGAACAACGGTCCCATGGGTCTCGCCTGGCTCAATGCGCGCGTGCGTTACGCCACGCTCAAGATCGAGACGGCCGATGTTCCGCAGACGACCCTCGAATTCATCCGTTCATTCGGGTTTGAACCCGGCAAATCGCTGCCGTTCGCGACGCCGCTGCAGGAATGGGTATGGGAGGACGATACGCCAGACGTCATCACCGCAGCATTCAATCGGCTGACCGAACGAATTGAAGTCGCATCCTCGACAGGGCCGCGATAGGCAGCATCACGCCCGCGGTCTTCGCGATCGCCCTGCCGCGTCATGGCGCGGCGTGGTCGACGCGGACGTCGTTGCAAGCGCAATCGCCGCGCAGATGTGAATCGTCCCGTTCGCGCCGATGATCCTTGTACTGCAATTGCCGCCTGATCCTTGTGCTGCAATTCCCGCCGGCGCGCAGCGCGACGACGGGTCTCTGCCGGAACCCTGTTAACTAGCTCATTCGCGCCTTGCACGTGCTGGTAGCCCAAGCTAACCTTCGTTCCGGGGAACGATCGTGCACGTGCATCGAGGGTCAACACGGTCAAACCCCCGGGGCGGACTATAATGGCTCGACAGAATGTGCGGTTGGTGGCATTCGCCTGGGGCCGCCGTTATGTTGATAATCTCCTGGATTACGCCCTCTCGGCGGCCTTGGCGCCGGGAAATCTTCCAGCATTGGCAGCAGTTTTCGACTGCACCGCCGTCATCGTGACGGAAGAAAAGCTGTTCAATTACGTTCGGAAGCATCCGACGACAAAAAAGCTGGAACAGGTCTGCCCAATCGAATTGATTTCGCTCGACGATTTGGTTTCGGATCCGTGGCAATACGGCATGACGGTGGCATATGCATTATTCCGAGGGTTTTCCGACCTCGGCCCCGCCATGACCGACACCTACATCCTCTTCCTCAATGCCGATTTCATCTTGGCAGACGGCTGCTACCTTAAGTTGATCGATCGCATCCGCAGCGGCGACCGGATCCACCTCGCACCGAGCTATTGCACGGTCGAAGAGTATGTGAAGCCACGCTTGCGCCAGAGAAGGAACCAAAATGGAGGCATTCTGGCTATCCCGCCACGGGACATGGCTGCGCTCATATTAGGCCACCCGCACAACACGATCCGAGCCAAGACGGTCAATCAATCGATTTTTGAATTCGAGCATGCCGATCAATTCTATTGGAAGCTCGATGCCCACACGCTTATCGGCTATCAGATGCCGATCGCATTGATTGGCATGCGGCCCGAGCGCGAGCTCAGGGATTTGACGACGTTTTGGGACTGGGGAATAGTTTATGAATTTTGTCCGTCGAAGCACCTCAACGTGATCGGGGATTCCGACGACTTCCTCATGATGGAGCTCCGCTCCAAAAGCAACTCGATGGAATCGATATCGTTCGGGCGCAGCTCGCCGAAAAAAATCGCGCGGCGGCTGAAAGGCCACATGACGCAGTACCAACTTGACAACGCCCAGTTTGAGCTCCTGCTGCATTCCCGCGACCTTCCGTGCGACCTGACGAATGCTCGGCGCCGGCTGCGAGCGTATGTTGACGAGGTGCTTTGCCATCTGCCGTCCATTCCAAGTCATCGTCGTAAGCACCCGCAGTGGGTGTACCATCTACGAAACTTCCGCCGCCGGCTCGAACGGAAATCGATCCGGTCTCGCATGGCGCGACTAACGTCCGAGATTGAACGCGTGCAGGACGATCTGGCGCGCGAACGCGGTCTGATCGACGAGTACTTGTCGAGCGACGACCGAGAGCAGGCGTTGCAATATCTCGAGGAAGAATCTGAAAGTACGCTGAAAGTGCTGCATGAAGGATTGGCGCGGCTGGAAGGCGAGTTTCAACTGCAACCTTGGATCCGATCCGCCCCCCAAATTTATCGCCGAATCGCGGGTGCGTCTTATGTCTACCGGGCATCGCGTCGTCGCTTGCGAAAGTTCATCCGCCAGGCCGCGGATAATCGAACATTGCGAATCTTGGCGGTGTGCCCCACTCACAGTTTGCTCTTGGGAACCTTGGAGGGTATCGCAGGACTCCCCATGCACTTGACCTTCGAGTCAATCGCGGATGGCGCTTTGCGGATGCTGCCGCAAGCCCGCAGTTTTGACCTTTGTCTTGTCGAGCTTGCCGATTTGGAGGCGCTGCGTGCCAAGGAGTTGCTCGACGCCATTGCCGGGCAATTGAACGAGCCGGGAATCCTCCTTGTTTATTGGCACGATCAGGGCACCGTTTCGCTACGATCCGTTCACAATCAAATCGTGCAATTCACGCTCGATCGAGCATGTCACGCCAATGCCTACTACGCGGGCTCTTGGGGTTCTGTGTGCGCAGCGAGAGCTCTGCGTCGGGTGAGGAATACGCCGGCCTGGCGCCGCCTGATCCCGTTGGCTTGGCTGACTGCGCTTACTCTTTTCGCCGATTTACGCGAGCGCGCTCGAAAGAAGCAAATGACCACAATTCCTAGGTATTGTAGCAGCGCTACTTTTCTTGTTGAAATTCCGTCGCGGGACTCCGTCGCTCTAGCGGAGGTGCCGATCGTTCCCGGGTCGGAAAAGTCGGCAAAGACAAGGAAAACCGAGATTGCCACTCAGCACAGCGACATCGGAACGACCGGTATCACGCGCTTGCCCGATCAGCGAGCCCACGGCGCACGTTAGAGCGGCCGCTGCATTGTCGCTCTTGCCTCGAGGCGTTCGTAGATGGACCTCTATCACCACAGCAATCCGGTTTTCACCAAGTGGATCGTGGACAATAAACTTCTTGAAGAGAGATTTACAGTCATAGACGTCGGTTGCCAAGGCGGACCGCATCCCCGCTGGAAGATGCTTGGGGATTTCGTTGATTTTTACGGCTTCGATCCGATCGCCGAGGTGATCGACAGCCTCGAGGTCGAGTACCAGAGCCTGACCAACTATCATTTTTATTCGATGGCGCTCGGCAACGAGGATGGTCAGCGTGATTTTAACGTCCGATCGAATAGCTTCAGCAGTTCATTCTACGGCCCCAGTGAGCCCGCGCCGTTTGACGACGTTGAAGGGAGCTACATACGCCCCGGTGCGCGAGCCGTCGAGATACGAAAGCTGGATACGCTCAGTTCCGATGCTCGCATCCCCCTTGCCGACTATATCAAAATGGATTGTGAGGGATTTGAGAGTGAGGTGCTACTTGGCGGTCGCGATTACCTTGCAACATCTGCCCCGCTGTGTGTCACGACGGAAACGAACTTCGGTACGTCACCGACGCACCTCCACACACATTTCAGCACCCTCAACGATCTCCTCCTCCCTCACGGTTTGCACGTATTCGATCTCTCATATGTGCGCTGGCCGCATCCAAATTACACGGCGGCGCTTTCGGGTGCCGAGGATGCCGTACACCGTACCTTGCGCGTTGTCGGTCGTCCGACTACGTTCGATTTCGTGTTTTGTCGCGATCTGGTGGCCGAAAGGGATTGGCCGCAAAACTACATCAACACACCGTCGCCGTACCATTTCCCGAGTGTGGACAAGCTGATCAAGGCCATGATCAACTTCGAGCTTCACGGCTTGATGGACTGCGCGTTTGAAATCGGCGTGCAGTTTCGCGAGCAGCTAGAGGAGCGTATGGACGTATCGTGGGGACTGGACCTGTTATTGGCGCCCGCACCTAGTCCACGCCTTTGAGGGAAAGAACGCGTGTTGACGAGTGGGGCGCTGCATGAAATCCTGCGTCTCAGGTTCCTGCAGTCCGGTGGTCTCGGCCAAGAGGGCGGGCATTGAAAGAAGTCCGGCGCTCGGATTTCACCGGAGAGGACCGTGATCGCAACGTTGGGAGGAGCACATGGGACTTGGCCCCCCGGTCATCGAGCTGTATCGACAACTGAAGCTGCGAGGGGCGCTCGAAGGGGTAGCCGAGGTCATGGAGCTCGGCTCCCAGGACTTCTGGTGCCCCCAGAAGAATTTGATGATAGGCCTGTTGAAGGCGTTCGGCAGGACAGCGGATCCCGCTCTACTCGATACCAGCAACGCGAGTCAAAAGCCGGCGCGCTTGCTCTACGAGGCGCTCGGCCTGAGATACCATTGTGCGGACGTTGACGGCCGAGTCGGCTCGCTCGTCATGGACCTGAACTTCGACTCGATCCCGGACGAGCACAAAGGCAAGTACGACCTGATCACGAACCACGGGACCTCTGAGCACATTCTCAATCAATACAACGTATTCAAGACCATGCACGATTTTGCACGGACCGGAGCGATATTCGTTCACGCCGTACCGTTCACCGTGCATCTGGAGCACGGCTTTTTCAATTACCAGCCAAACTTCTTTGACGCACTAGCGCGCTACAATTCGTACGAAACGCTGGGCATCTGGGTCGGCCCGGATTGGCAGCTTGCGAGCTTCATTCCATGGGATCCGACGCTCCTCGATTTTCTCGCACTTTCGTCAAAGACCACCCACCTCCTCGTCGTCGCACAAAGGAAGATGTACGACCGGGAATTTTGCGTTCCGTTCCAGGAAATCTACGAGGACATGGTGCCGGACGACGTTCGCGGTCGCTATGCCATGGTGGTCGACGGCGAGGTGTTGGACGGCAAACGCGTGAAATACCTGACCAAGGACGCGATGCTTGCGAAGGAATATCAGACGCAGATCATGGGGCTGAACAACGTGATCGCCTCGTACGCGGGGCAAATCGACAAGCTCAAGCACGAGCTTGCGGCGACGAAGTATCAGCTCGACCAGTTGCGGTACGGAGGTACGCCCGCGGAGATCGGTCGCCCGACAAAACGGCGCGGGAGCGAACATCTCAAGCACGGGTATCCGCAGACGACGACGGACGTTACGCACGAGCTCCTTCGGAGGATGCGGTCCAGGCGGCGCGGCAGCAAGCCGTCCAACGACGTCTGATGGACGGCAAGTGGCGCCGGCGACCAGCGCAAACCAAAGAACCGG
>WNFG01001568.1_pt1 | contig 19025 bp, 14 predicted proteins | sample 5400431 | NCBI WGS metagenome assembly WNFG01 (sample SAMN13153346, study PRJNA577476) | soil metagenome | isolation source: 120 cm saprolite under Douglas fir tree site 2 hole 3 replicate 2 | place: USA:California | collected 2015-04-18 | reverse complement strand
CGCGCGGAGTCCAGGTACTGGACGACACGAACCAAGCCTTCTGTGCTGCGAATCAAGTCGATGGGCCGGCCGATCAGCCCATGATTCTCTCCGTTCAGCCAACCGCGGGCCGCCGCATCGTTGGAACCGATCAAGGCGTCCAGCGAGCGAAACAAGCGTACGAACAAGGCACCGAGCTCCCATTCCTTCTTCTGAGCATCCAAGGTATAAGTTCCGTTCGCCATGCGCGATACGGTTGACGGGCTCAAACCGAGAATTTGCGCGAGGCCGGACTGGGTGATTTCCAGCAATGCGGACGCCCGCAAGACCGCGCCGGTCAGTACGCGGCGGGGTTCGGGTTTGCTGTCGGTCGAGGCGCGCGGCATGCGGATGTCCATAGAAATTTTTGAGCGGATTTCATTCTACTGAAATATGAGAAATTCGGCAATCTCGCCCGGCAGCCACGGCGTCAATCGCGCGATCCTCGCGGCATCCGTGGGCAACCTGTTGGAATGGTACGATTTTTCCGTCTATGCGCTATTCGCGATCCATATCGCCGCGAATTTCTTTCCGCACCGCAACCCCGGCCTCGATCTGGTCAAGGCCTTCCTGGTTTTTGGACTGGGTTTCGTCATCCGTCCGCTCGGCGCGGTCCTGATCGGAATCTACGGCGATCGCGCCGGCCGCAAGGCCGCCTTGACGCTCACCATCCTGATCATGGCGGGAGGCACCCTGATCATCGCGGCCGCCCCCTCCTATGCCGCGATCGGTATCGGCGCGCCGTTGCTGCTCCTCGCCGGAAGAATTCTGCAGGGATTTTCAGCCGGCGGCGAAATCGGCAGCGCAACCGCCTTTCTCGTCGAGCATGCACCCTCGCCCAGGCGCGGGCGATATACCGCGTGGCTTCAAGCCAGCATGGGTATGTCGAATATATTGGGTGCGCTCGTCGCCTTCGCCGTCACCACACGATTGTCGGCAGCGGAAGTCACCGGGTGGGGATGGCGGATCCCGTTTCTCTTCGGCTTGTCGATCGTGCCGGTCGGTTTCTATCTGCGCCGAACACTCGAAGAGACCCCGCAATTTCGCGCTGAGGCGGCGCAGCGTGCGGAGACACGGGCCGGTGTGGCACCCTTAGGAATGGTATTTCGGGAGCACTCGCGATCGCTGCTGGTCGGAATGGGTATCTCGATTCTCTGGGCAGTGGCCGTGTACGTGTTGCTGATCTTCATGCCGGTGTTGGCGCAGAAAGCGTTCGGTTTCACCGCGACGCAGGCCTTTGGGAGCTCGCTCATCGGCAATGTGGTGTTCGTCATCGGTTGCTTCGCCTTCGGTGCCTTGGCCGACCGCATCGGCCGTGCGCGCGTACTGACGATCGGCGTGGTGCTGCTGCTGTCGGGAGTGCTGCCCCTGTTTCAATGGCTCGCGTCGTCGCAGTCGACCGTCACCCTCGTTCTAGTGCTGTCGGCTTTTGGCGTGATGGTGTCGAGCTTCACGAGCGTCGCGCCGATGACCCTGTCGAGCCTCTTTCCGACTCGCGTGCGCGCGACGGGCGTATCGATCGTTTACAATGCGGCGATCACGATTTTCGGCGGCTTTGCGCCGGCGATCCTGACGTGGCTCGGTACGAAATCCGGCTCGGTGTTTGCACCGGCTTGGTATGTCGTGTTTGCCGCAGTGCCGGCGATCATCGCGATTCCATTCCTGCGCGGAGTGACCAATGCCGCTCTTGGGGAGAATTCGGGGGTCCCGATCCGGGAAATATGATGGACACCGAGGTGGTAACGGCCCGCGGCGTTGACCGCGAGTCCTTGCGGCACTTGTCGCGGCGCTCGAACACGCGCGGAGTCCTGCAACTATCCGCGCATCTCACGCTGCTATGCGCCACCGGCGTTCTCGTGTGGGCGGCCCGAGGCAGCTTCTTGATCGTGCCCGCCATCGTGCTGCACGGGATCGTGCTCAATTTTCTCTTCTGTCCGCTGCACGAGACCACGCATTGGTCGGCCTTCGCGAGCCGCCGGCTCAACGCGCCGGTGGGCTGGATCTGCGGGGCATTACTGCTCCTGCCGCCGCAGTACTTCCGGCGATTTCACTTTGCCCACCACCGTTTTACCCAGGATCCCGCGCGCGATCCCGAACTGGCGCAACCGGCGCCCGGCACGGTGAGCTCCTACCTATGGCGAGCATCGGGCCTGCCCAATTGGCACAAGCGGATCACCGTCACGCTTCGCCACGCGCTGACGGGCCGGGTAAGCGAATCCTTCGTGCCCGCGCGCATGCACGCGGCCATCGTGCGCGAGGCACGCAGTCTCTGGATCGGCTATCTGCTGGTACTCGGCGCATCGCTCGTCCTGCGGCGGCCGGAGGCGCTGATCTATTGGGTATTCCCTGTGCTCGCGGGACAACCCTTCCTTCGGCTGTTTCTCATGGCCGAGCATACCGGCTGCGCCCTGGACGACAATCCGTTTGGCAACACACGCACCACGTACACCACCGGCGCGCTCCGCCTTCTGGCCTGGCAGATGCCCTACCATGTCGAGCACCACTGCTACCCGTCGATCCCCTTCCACGCACTTAGGCGGGTCAATACGCTCATAGGTGATCGCATCGAAGTCGCGGCGCCGGGGTACCTCGCGGTGCACCGGGAACTCCTGCGCCGATTCGCGCGCCGTGAGGCAACACGGAAGGCAACACCGACGTGAGGATGTCAATGACCGCCGTTGGGCTGCTGGCGGCTCTCCTGTATTTGCCGAGTGCGCGTCCGCAGGCTCCGCAGCCCGACGGCGGCGGCATCCGCCCCGGATCGCTCCCCGCCGCCTGGAATACCGGCGGCCCCAAATGCATGGAGATGCCCGAATGGCAGCTCCAGGAATATAACCCCGACCTCTACTTCCTGCGGCAGTCCGGCTGCACCGACTATGAGAAGCCATTCGTGTTCTTGTTCTTCGGCACCGAGCGCGCGCTGCTGCTGGACACGGGCTCGCGGCGCGGCAATATCGCGCCGCAGATACAACTGATCGTGCACCGCTGGCTGCTGCGCAATAACCGCACCGGCATACCGCTGGTCGTGACGCACACTCATTCCCACTCCGACCACGTGGCTGGCGATGCGGAACTGCAGGCTCTCAACGATCCCAGTATCCCGATGGCCTATATCGCCCCGACGGTGGAAGCCAACCAGAAACTCTACGGTATCGCACACTGGCCGGACGATCCGGGTGCCGTTGACTTGGGGAATCGCATCATCGATGTGCTTGCCATTCCCGGCCATGACGCGGCCGGCGTCGCGTTGTACGACCGACAGACCGCGATTTTGTTCACCGGCGACAGTGTTTATCCGGGTCGGCTATACATCCAAGATCTATCCGCTTTTGAGCAAAGCAATCGACGCATGCTGCGCTTCACGGAAGGCAAGCTCGTCGCTCACATCCTCGGCAACCACATCGAGCAAACCCGAACCCCTTACCTCGATTACCCCGTGGGGACCCTGTACCAACCCAACGAGCACGAGTGGGCGCTGTCCCGAGGCGTGCTGTTCGAGATCCAGGCGGGGTTGGAGGCCATGCACGGCAAGCCGCGGCGCATCACGTATCGCGATTTCTCGCTGTGGCCGGCAGGCCCGCTGGCTCCGGCAACCGACGCGAGCCGGGAGGCGTTCAAGCGCACCCAGAAACAGCAACTGGATCACATGTGGGACCAGTCTCAGCCCTAGAAATTTGGGTCTCGGGCGATTCGGCGCCGGTTCCGAGAAACATGCGTGAACTGCGTCGAAGGATTGGAAAACCGCTATATCCAAGGCGAGATTCGGTCGCATAGCATTTGCCTTCAGGTGTATCCATGGTGTGCGATGGGTACCGCTTCGGCCGGAGCGTCGAGGTGTTAGATCGGTACCCTGGAGTAGGCAATGTCGAACGGGAAGAACCCGTTAATGCTGATGATGGCTCTTTCAATGCCCGGCGCGGGTCATGCGCTTGGGTTGGGAGACATCCACGTGGATTCCGGGCTCAACGAGCGCCTCGCCGCAGAGATCGATATCGTCGGAGCAACCCCGCTCGATTTGATCGACCTCAGGGCTGCCATCGCGAATCGCGACACCTTCCTGCGTTACGGCGCTGATCGCGCATCGTTCCTGTCCTCGACGACATTCAAGGTCACTCGAGACAGCCAGGGCCGGCCGGTGCTCGCCGTTCGTTCCACCGAATCGTTTACCGAGCCCGTGGTGAACTTTCTGGTCGACCTGCATTGGAGCCACGGAGAGGTGGTTCGCCAGTACACCTTGCTGCTCGATCCGGCGGGTTTCGCCTCCACCCTCCCTGCCACCGCCGCGTCGAACGTTCTCGTCGCGTCCAACGTTCCCGCCGCGCCCGATCAACCCGAGGCGCGCGCCGAGCGTGCCGTGCGCAAGACCACGCAGGTCAAAGTCGGCGCAAAAGCCACGCTGCGCGGCGTCGCGTGGCGCGTGGGTGAGCGATCCGAGTCCGATCTGCAAAGGATGATGATCGCAATCTTCCGCGCGAATCCCGCTGCCTTCGACGGCAATATCAACAGGCTGCATCGTGGCGCGGTGCTCACCATTCCCTCGCGCGCAGAGGCGGCGGCGATTTCGACAATCGACGCGCAACGCGAAGTGCATGCGCAGATGACGTCTTGGCGCGCATTTGCACGCGCGGTCGCGGCGAACGGTGCGCTGGCCGCAACGCCTGCTCCTGCGGTGTCCGTCGCGGCGGCGTTCGACCCCACGGCACCCATAGCCGGCGGGCCGCCCAGCGCAGCTGTCTCGACCACCGCAGCCGATAAGGCGTCGGAAATGCCGGAAGCCGAGGCGCTCGGCCTGCGAGTTCAATCGCTGGAACAGAAACTGAGTGAGATGAAGGGCTTGCTGGAAAGCGAGCGGGTCCAATTGCTCGATTTGCGGCAGCAAGCGGAACGTGCCGACAAGCCGGTGCCCGTTGCCTCGCCGCAGGCAGTCGGCGCGCCGCAAACGGTCAGCGTGCGGCACGCGCAGCCCAAGCGCGGATACACGGCTCTGCTTCCGCTCGCCGCGGGCTTGGGACTATTGTCCGCCGCATTGGCTGCTATTTATGTCAAATTCCGCCGGCGCACGGCAGTGTTGAAAGTGTCGCGCAACGATGAGCTTGCCGCGGCGGCCGGTGCAGCGCCTGTCGATGCGGTATCTGAGGGCGGCTTGCCCGATGCCCTCCACGGCGCTCAGAGCCCGGAACAAGCACTTGCGCAGGAACGCGTGCCGGGCGTCGCCCAAACTCACGGTTCCGACCACGCCCAAGCCGACCTTGGCTCCGGTGCCGAACTTGAAGACATCGCTTCAACCCATCCCGCGCTGCCGGCACTGTCGGCCGCGCCGGCCGGGCGCAGCGAAATCGCCGCCGGCGCCTCGTCGCTCGCCGTACCGCAAGACCCGACGGTCAACCTGCACGTCGACACGGTCAATCTGCGGATTGATCCGACGCGGCTCGACTACAATTTTCTCGATCTCGATCTGACCGCGCAGCACGTGCAAATGCCCAGCGTGCTCAACGAGCACGCAGTGGTGAAGGAACGGCGCACGAATCTCGCGGATGTCCTGAAGATCGCGATTGAGCGCGAACCCGACCGCCATGATCTGCGCATGAAGCTCCTCGAACTCTACTATTCTGCGGCGACCACGAACCGGGAGGCGTTTCTGGAAGTCGTGCAGAAATTCGCGCGCGACCGCGACTACCTGCAGCCCGAACAATGGGACAAGATTGCGTACATGGGCCGTAAGATTGCATCCGACAATCCCCTGTTCATCGAGGAATCGGCGGCCGACGATGATCTGGCGAATTGCGCGTAAGGCCGCGTAGAGCGGACGGCGTGCCGCCGCCCCGTTAGGAAGCAGTTACGGCCAGGGTCGGGGCAGCCCGCGTTCCGTTCAGCTTGATGTTCAGACGCAGCTCGTTCGCCGAGTCCGCATTGCGGATCGCCTCGTCATACGAGATGTCGCCGTCGTTGTAGAGTTCGAACAGGGACCAATCGAAGGTCCGCATACCCAGCTCGCGCGACTTCGCCATGATCGCTTTGATCTCGTGAAAGTCTCCTTTGAGAATTCTCTCGGCGATGATGGGCGTATTGATCAGGATCTCCATGGCCGCCTTGCGCCCCTTGCCGTCGGCGGTGCGGATCAGGCGCTGTGAGACGATGGCCTTGAGGTTGCTGGACAGATCCATCAGCAGCTGCTTGCGCCGCTCCTCGGAAAAGAAATTGATGATGCGGTCGATGGTCTGGTTGGCGCTGTTCGCATGCAGCGTGCCCAGGCATAGGTGCCCGGTTTCGGCGAATGCCACCGCATGTTCCATGGTTTCGGCGTCGCGTATCTCGCCGATCAGAATGACGTCCGGAGCTTGGCGCAAGGTGTTTTTCAATGCGTGATGCCAGGAATGCGTATCGATGCCGATTTCGCGATGGGTGACCAACGATTGCTGCGATCGATGCACGAACTCGACGGGATCTTCCACGGTGATGATATGACCCGGCGACGAACGGTTGCGGTGGTCGATCATGGCGGCCAGCGATGTCGATTTGCCCGATCCGGTCGCGCCCACGACCAGCACCAGACCGCGGTTGGTCATGACGATCTCCCTGAGAATTTCCGGCAAAGCCAAGGTCGCGAAATCGGGAATTTCAGCGGGGATGGTTCTGATCACCATACCGACGTGTTGTTGTTGAACGAAGGCGTTGACGCGGAAACGTGCAACTCCCGGAATCGAGATCGCGAAATTGCATTCGAGTTCCTTGGCAAACTCCTCGCGTTGGCGCGGATTCATCAGGGAGTCGGCCAGCTGGCGGGTGAATTCACCGGAGAGCTTTTGCGAGGTCATCGGCCGCATGGTGCCGTGAGTTTTCATGCTCGGCGGGAATTCGTTCGAAATGAAGAGGTCGGATCCCCCTGCACGGCTCATCGCCGTCAACAGCTTGGTCATATAGGACTTGGCCTGTTCTTCCGTCATTGACATATCCCTTCCTCGCGGTATCGAACGTATTGGTATCGTTCTTGAATACCGGCGTTGATTGTATCGGCATGGCCGGCCGCCTTTCCGCGATGGAGTAGTCAACCGTGCCTCGCCGATGCTGCGATCGGCAGGTGCGGATCGCGGCAGACAGGGATTGCGTCGGATGCGTAGGGATCGGCCCTAAGATCCATTGCGGGATTTACCGAAGCAGCCTGTCGCATGGCGTATATTGCCGCGTGGTCATTCGGGGTCCCGCATGCTCAGCCGCGTTATCGGTATTCTGATCTTGACAACCCTTTCGGCGGCGGGCGCCGCCGTGCCGCCGTCGGCACCCGCGTACGCCGTGCATCTCGAGAAGACCTGGATTCCCATGAAGGATGGCGTGCGGCTGGCCGTCACTCTCTACAGGCCCGTTCCTCTCAAACCCGCTGAACGCTTCCCGTCTCTTCTCGAATATCTGCCTTATCGAAAGGATGACGACGAGGCGGTACGGGACTTTGGAACACACATGTATTTCGCAAGGCGCGGCTATGTGGGCGCGCGCGTCGATATTCGCGGATTCGGCGCGAGCCAGGGCGTGCCCCCCGATCGCGAGTATTCGGCACAGGAGCAGCAAGATGCGGAGGCGGTCATCGCCTGGCTTGCCCGCCAATCGTGGTCGAACGGGAAAGTCGGCATGCTCGGAATTTCCTGGGGCGGCTTCAATTCCATTCAGATGGCGCTGAGGAAGCCTCCCGCACTCAAGGCCATTCTCGCCGTGGCCGCCACCGAGGAACTGTTCAAGGAAGACGTGCACTACATGGACGGAGTGTTTCACGTCGATGAGTTCGAGCTCACCATGGATTTGGATCAAGGGCGCTGCGGAGCGCCGGACTTCAGTCTGGATGAGCCGGTGATCGGCCCGCGCATGGAGTCACCGCCGTGGTCGCTCAACTACATGAAGCATCAGCGCGACGGTGCGTTCTGGCGCGCGCCGCTGCGGCCGATCGAAACGCTGGAAGTGCCGGCCTTTTTGATCGGCGGTATGCAGGACGGTTACCGCGACAGCATCCCGCGCATGCTGGATAGAGTGAAAGCGCCGCTCAAGGCGTGGATCGGTCCCTGGAACCACGGTTTCCCGAACGACAGCGATTATGGACCGCTGTATGAATGGCGCGACCAAGCGGTGCGATGGTTCGACTACTGGCTCAAGGGACGCGACACCGGCGTCCTCGAGGACCCGCGAGTCGTGATCTATCAGCAACATTGGCATCCGCCCGAACCGCAGCCGCAGAACGTGCCCGGCGAATGGCGCGCCGAGACCTGGCCGCCCGCGGGCTTGACGCCGATGACCTTGTATCTCCAGCCGGATCATCGCCTGTCGCCGGCCGCGGCCGCCGGCGGGCGCGACCTGCTTCGATTTGTTCCATCCGCCGGCGTCGAGGCGGGATTCTGGTGGGGAGAGTTGTTGACGGATCAAAGGCCGGTGGACGCGTTCAGCCTGACGTATGATTCGGAAGTTCTCAGCGACGAGGTGGCAATTCTGGGTCTGCCGCGCGTAAGCCTACAGGTCGCGGCCGACGTGCGGCTGGCCGATTGGTTCGTGCGGCTGTCCGACGTGGCGCCCGACGGGCGCGTGACCATGATCACCGGCGCCGGCATCAATGGGGCGCAACGTGACTCGATGGCCAAGCCGCAAGACTTGGTGCCCGACAAGGTCTATGCGCTCTCGCTGGACTTGCACCTTGCATCGTGGGTATTCCCGAAAGGTCACCGCATCCGCGTTGCCATATCCAACGCGCTCTGGCCCATGAATTGGCCAACGCCCTATCCCATGACGACCTCGCTGATGCTGGGCGGAGACGCCGCGTCGCGCATCGTCCTGCCGCGCGTACCCGTGCACGGACCGGCCGCACCTGCGTTCGCGGCCCCCGAACCGGTCGAGGAACCCCCGGGGATCGAAGGCATCGGCGGCGGCGGCGGCGCCTGGCCCGGCGAATGGACGGTGCTGCGCGATGAGGGGAAGCAACGCAGCACGGTGATCTGGAAGGGCACGACCGCGGTGTCCTACCCGTGGGGACGGTTCGATCATTCGGAAAAGCTCACCTATGACATCGACGATGCGCATCCGGACATTGCGCGAGTGCAAGGAGATTCAGAATACATCCAGGCGGTGAAGGATCACGTGCTCACGTGGCGCGGGCGCCTCGACGTATCGAGCGATGCACAAACGTTCTTCTACAAGTACACGCGAACCTTGTTGCGGGACGGAGTGATCATCCGGACGAAGACCTGGGAGGAACCGATTCCTCGGGACCACCAGTGAATTCATCGCCTCAGCGCGATTTCAGTTCGGCGCCTTTATTGTCTGGCCGAGCCCCCGGCCCGACGTCTCGGTGCGAGCCAGAACGAGCGCCTGACGAGCGGCCTCCTGCGTAGCGCGATCGCGGCATCTCATCATCTGCTTCAAATCGTCGATCGATCGTTTGCCGGAGAATGTCTCTCGTTCAATCTGGTCGTTCCACGCACATTTTGCCGCGAGAAATTGATTGAACGACTGCGACCTGAAGCCAAGGTTCTTTTGGTCATCGGCGGAAAGCCAGTACGCATCGTCCGAAGCGCGCCGAAACATCTCCTCCACCAGATAATTGGGTACGTTATTCTCTCTCAGAAAGCCTCGTACCCGCATCAAAGCCCGGCTCTCGCCGATTGCCGCATCCATCGGCGGCGCCGGCGCCTTCTCTGCGTCAGCGATGAAAGGACGATTGATTCCCAGGAGGCGTTCGCCATTGACCTCGCGTTGATTGGCGGCGGCATAGATGAAGAAACAGGCACTGACGCAGCGACCGGTGAGCGTCCCGACGATAACCTCCGAATACAGCGACTTGATCAGCCCGGCTATTTTCAGCGCCTCGGCCACATCGCCGCCGTCCGAAGCCAAAATGACTTTGTTCAGCGCCAAGAATCGGTTCTCATCGCCGGTGATCTTCGACAGCAGTTGATCGTAGTCACCGGGCACGATCTCACCGGAGATGACCAACGGCCCGACGGGACCTACGTAGCGGTCGGTAAACGGGTCGTGGTCCATGTAAAAGAGATCGGCACCCAATACGGGCGTGCTGAGCAGGATCAGGGCAAATGCGCTAAGGATGTACGAATCCAATGCTCGAATCCTTCTGCCGTTCTGCTCATTCGCACCTGCAATGATGTCCTCGAATTCTACACAGGTCGGCGGCGCCGAATGATGTCGTCCGACTGGTCGCGGAAGATGGCGCGCACCTGGGACTTCAGGCGCGGTTCCGCGAGGCGCCCTCCGATTCTGTGATCGAGTTCCGCTTCAACGTCATCCGATGCGGCGCTCGCGCGTTTCATTGGGTAACCTCGCTTGGAAGGACCGGCATCGGTCCTCGATCGGGCAATTGCGGGATAGATCAACAGGAGCTATGCAGGTGAATCGCCTTTCTCACAGACAGCTGTGGTCTCACAGACAGCTGTGGTGCCTTTTGCTTCTTTTCGCCGGACTCTCGGCAAATCCGGCTGCGCACGCTGACGCAGTGTCGGCGGTGCAGTTGCTTCGCGAGGGCGGTTGCGGCGGCATCCTGCCGCCCGCTCGGCCGCTGCATCACAGCGCCTTGCTGGACCGGGCGGCCGGGCTGTGGGCCGGCGCGGGGAGTTCGCCGGCAGCAGCCGTCAAACGCAGCGGCTACGACGCGGAAGCGACCACGGGCGTGCACGTCAGCGGTCCGGATTCATCCGTCGTCCAGCTTCTCAGGCGATCGAGCTGCCGCACGGTCATGGACCAGGGCCTGCATGATATTGGCGTGTACACCCATCGTTCGGATACTTGGCTCGTGCTGGCTTCTGCGTATGTAGTGCCTTCCAGCTCGCAGGCGCCCGTATTGGCGACGCGGGCGCTGGGGCTGGTCAACGAGGCGCGGGCCCGCGGAACTCGCTGCGGCGAGCGGTCGTTTGCGCCGGCGCCGCCGGTAAGGCTTTCCGGGACATTGGGGGGAGTCGCATTGGGACATGCGGCCGACATGGCCCAGCACGACTATTTTGAACACCAGGACCTGGCGGGGCGCTCGCCGGCGGACCGGGTCCGCGCCGTCGGATATCAGGAAAAGTTGGTTGGTGAGAATATCGCCTACGGCCCCAAAACGGCCGACGAAGTAGTGCAAGGCTGGCTCGACAGCCCCGGGCACTGCGCGAACATCATGGATCCGAGGTTCGCCGAGATGGGAATCGCTTATGCGGCGGGTCGAGCATCGAAGCGCGGTCTTTACTGGGTTCAAGTGCTGGCCGATCCGCGAGCCTAGGCGCCTCGGGCGATAAGCTTACCCGCGTGGCAACCTGTTGCAGCGCACACTGATCGCGGCTCAGTTGCATTTATAAATGCGGCAGTCCGATCCGCCGGCCTTGCCCAGTTGATCCAGCGCCTCCTGCTTTCCGTGATCGGAAGCCTTCACCTGGGCTTCGGTCAGACAGATTGTGTTCGGAAAATGCGTCCCGGTGAGAATCTGCGACCGTCCGGGGGTGGGGGCGCGCTGTCGAGCGGCGCACGCCGCAATCAGAATCGACAGGAGAACGAGCGTTATAGTTCGCATAATTCGTGCATCCGGTACCGGAGTAACCAGCTGTCCCTGGATAATAGCGCGATGTTGCAAATCTAGCGCTCGTGACTTGCGGACGCGACAGGCGGCGCGCAAACCGTCATTATTCGAGGTGTAGTGCGCGTTCGGGATGGCGCGGGCCGTCCGTCGCGGTACTTATTGCAACCCCAGCGCTATAGGAGGCGCTCCGCTCAATGCCAAGTAGAATTCCCCAGGGTCAGACTCGCGGTTGGATCGTGCCCATCGGCGGCGCAGAGAATAAGGAAAATGATCGCCACATTCTGGAGCGCTTCATACGAGTCTCCGGCGGCGCAAACGCCAATATCGTCGTAATTCCCACCGCGAGCCGCATGCATGAGACTGGGCCGCGCTACGAAGAGATCTTCAAAGACCTGGGCGCCGCCCAAGTAACCGTCATGGATTTTGACACTCGCCGAGACTGCCAGGAGGCCGGGCGGCTGCGGCGGATCGAGGAAGCGACCGGCATATTCTTCACGGGCGGCAACCAATTGCGGCTCACGACTCTGCTCGGCGGCACGCCGGTGGCGAAACTCGTCCGCGCGCGCAATGCCCACGGCGTCACCGTCGGCGGGACCAGCGCGGGCGCGAGCATATTGAGCGAACACATGATCGCGTTCGGCGACGAAGGTTCCTCGGTGATCTCGGGCAGCGTGCGGCTCGCGCCGGGGCTGGGACTCACCAATCGTTTCATCATTGACCAGCACTTCCGCCAGCGTGACCGCCTGGGCCGTCTGATCACGGCGCTGGCCTACAACCCGTTCGCCGTAGGCATCGGTCTCGATGAAGACACGGCCGCCTTCATCGGCCCGGACGAGACCATCGAAGTCGAGGGCAGCGGCGGCGTGACGATCGTGGACGCATCCGACGTGAGCTTCTCGTCCATCGGCGAAGTGGGTGAAGGCCAGCCGGTCTGCGTGCTGGGGCTTCGGTTGCACATTCTGGTCGCCGGTGCGACATTCAACCTGCATACGCGACTGGCGGCCGCCGGCGGGCTGGTCCTCGCAAAAGAATAACCGGGCCGCGTCAGCGCGGCGGAGCAAGGCCCATGCGCATTGTCGATCGTTCCGTCTATGTTGGCCCGTCCCTCTACGCGCGTTTTCCCGTCATTCGCCTCGAATTGGATCTGGGCCCTCTCGAAGCGTGGCCCACCGGCCGCCTGGGGCCGGCGTTCGTCGATGAACTGGCGGCCGCGCTTCCCGGACTGTCGGAGCACGGCTGCTCCTATCGGCAGCCCGGGGGGTTTTTTCGGCGTATGCGTGAAGACGACGGTACCTGGCTCGGACATGTGCTCGAGCACGTTGCCATCGAACTTCAGAATATGGCGGGCGAGGAAGTGACCTTCGGCAAGACACGCACTGCCGGAGCGCCCGGGGTCTATACCGTCGTCTATGAATATGCGCAGCGCGATGAGGGCATCGCTGCGGGGGAGCTTGGGCTGCGGCTGCTCTGTTCGCTGCTGCCCAAGGACATCCGGCCGCCCGAGTCCGTACCCCTGGATTGGAGCTGGCAGGAGGCGCGCGATGAGTTCATCCGATTCGCGCAGCGCCGCGCGCTGGGACCGTCGACTTCTGCGTTGGTGCGTGCGGCAGAACGGAACGGCATCCCCTGGCTGCGCCTCAATGACCAATCGCTGGTGCAGCTCGGCCACGGCAAATACCAACAGCGCATCCAGGCGACGGTCACCAGCCGCACGTCACACATCGCGGTCGAGCTCGCCAGCGACAAAGAAGAGACCAACAAGATATTGGCGACACTCGGACTACCGGTGCCGAAACAAGAACTGGTGCATAACGAAAGGCAGGCGGTGCGTGCCGCGCAGCGCATTGGGTTTCCCGTCGTGACCAAGCCGTACAACGGCAACCACGGCCGCGGCATCTCCATTCGGCTCACGACGGACGAAGAAGTATCGCAAGGCTTTACCGTTGCGCGCGAGCATTCGCGGTCGGTGATCGTCGAGACGTTCCTGGAGGGAGACGATCATCGCCTGCTGGTGGTCAACGGCGAACTGGTCGCCGCAACCCGGCGTACGCCCGGTCATGTCGTCGGCGATGGCCGGCATACGATCGCGCAGTTGATCGAAATCGTGAATCAGGATCCCCGCCGCGGCGTCGGCCACGAAAAGGTGTTGACGCGCTTGGAGCTCGACGCACAGGCGCAGAAAATGCTCGATCACGCGGGTCTGGGGGCCGATTCCATTCCCGGTTCGGGCCAGGTCGTCTATCTGCGTTCCACGGCGAATCTTTCCACGGGCGGTACGGCGACCGACGTCACCGACGTCATCCACCCCGATAACCGCGAGATGGCGGAGCGCGCGGTGCGAGCCATCGGCCTGGACGTGGGGGGCGTGGACTTTCTCTCGAAAGATATTACGGAAAGCTACCGCACGATCGGCGGCGGAATCTGTGAAGTGAACGCAGCGCCCGGATTTCGAATGCACGTGGCGCCGAGCGAAGGCAAGGGCCGCGACGTGGCCGCACCGGTCGTCAATATGCTGTTCCCGCCCGGTGCCTCGGCGCGCGTGCCGATTGCAGCGATCACCGGCACCAATGGCAAGACCACGACGGCTCGCATGCTCGCCCACCTCACTAAAATGGCCGGCTATACACCGGGCTTGACCAGCACGGATGGCGTTTACATCGACGGCCAGCGCACCGTACCGGGCGATATGACGGGTCCGATGTCGGCGCGCATGGTGCTGGCGGATCCGCAGATCGATATCGCGATACTCGAGACCGCACGCGGCGGCTTGCTGCGCGCCGGCATGGGCGTTCGAGAAGTCAATGTAGGCGGCGTATTGAACGTGCAGTCCGACCACCTGGGTCTCAAGGGCATCGACACCCTCGAACAGCTCGCCGAATTGAAACGCATCGTGGTGGAGGTCGCGACCGACTGCGCAGTGCTGAACGCCGACGATCCTCTCGTGCTCAAAATGTCGGGCTACACCGAAGCGAAGAATATCTGTTATGTGACGATGAACCCGCAGCATGCTCTCGTGCGCGAGCACATTCGCTCGGGCGGACGGGCTTGTGCACTGGAGGCCGGCGTCAACGGTCAAATGATTACCCTGTATGACCGGGGCGGCCACATTCCGCTGCTCTGGACGCACCTGATCCCGGCGACGCTCGAGGGCCGGGCAACCCACAACGTGCAGAACGCGATGTTCGCCGCGGCGATGGCATTTTCGCTCGGGCTGAAACTCGACGCGATTCGTCAGGGGCTGCGTACGTTCGATTCAACGTTCTTCCAGGCGCCCGGACGCATGAACGTGTTCAATGAGCACCCTTTCAAAGTGCTGTTCGATTACGGACACAATGCCCACGCCGTCGGAATGATGGCCGATCTCGCGCGCCGCCTCGATGTCACCGGCCGGCGCATCGTCGTGCTCGCAGGTCCGGGCGACCGGCGCGACGAGGACTTGGTGGCCATCGCAAAGGCCGTAGCGGGCCGCTTCGATCACTACATCTGCCGCCGCGATGACGGCTTGCGCGATCGCGCACCGGACGAGGTACCTCGCATTCAGTCGCAGGCCCTGCGGGCCGCGGGCGTGCCCGACGGCGCGATATCGATAATTCCCGACGAGCAGGAAGCCATCGAGGCGGCATTGCGCATGGGCGAGCCGGGAGACCTGCTGCTGATCTTTGCTGACGCGTTGGTGCGCTCCTGGAAACAGATTACCAAATTCAAAACGAGCGGCGCGCCGGCGGCCAATTCCGCCTCGCGGCCTGTGGCGGCCCCCGCGCCCTCGCCTCCTTCATCGCCGGCGGCCCGGGCGAGCGCGGGGGCGTACGGCGATCTCGGCGCTCCGACCGCCCCTGAGGCTGTTCCTGAGTTCAACCTCGAAGGATTCATTCGAGATGAGCGCGGCATCCGCATGGCACCGGAGAGCGACGACTGAACGTTCCGCACGCCCTGCCGTTCGAGGATTCGCGGCGTCTCCTGGGCGGCAATTTGTTCTTTGCGTCCGCGGGGGCGGTGCTCGAGGCTGTCGCCGTATCCGTTGATGATGCCCTGATCGCCGCCTGGCGCATGCGGATTGACCGCGCAGCCAAGCGTCTGGGATGGTCCGGGTGCCGGGCCATCGCGCGCAGGCATGCGAGCGGCGCATCGCTCGCGATCTCGGCACCCTCCGATCAATTGTTCCTGGCGACCGAAGTCAACGAGTGGGCGCTGTGCGCGGCGTTGGTCGAGCGCGATCCGGTAGGGTGGTGCGGCCTCGAGGCGGCACTGGTTGCGCAAGCGCAGCAGGCCGCCGAGAACTCCCCGAATCCGGAGGCGGATATGCCGCCCGTCATCGAGGAATGCGCGGCGCTCGCCCGCTTTGAACGCCTCTCCTCCCTGGAGTCGCATCCGAAGCTCCGCGCGTTGCTCGACGCGGCGGCGGCACGCGGTCTGCCGCACGTCGTCGACGAGTCGGATCTGACCCTCGGGGCCGGGACCGGTGGACGCAGTTATTCGCTAACCGCCCTGCCGGATGCCGCCGATGTCAGATGGCAGGAATTGCGGGACATCCCGACGGCGATCGTCACAGGTTCCAATGGGAAAACCACGACGGTACGTCTTCTGGCCGCTTGCGCACGGGCCCATGGCTGGCACGCGGGATATAACTGCACGGACGGGGTGTTTCTCGACGATGAAGTTCTGGCGACGGGAGACTATTCCGGACCTGCGGGCGCGCGGATGGTGATGCGCGACCGGCGTACGCAGGCGGCCGTTCTCGAAACGGCGCGCGGCGGTATCCTCAGACGTGGCATTGCGGTATCGCAAGCCAGCACCGCCGTCATTACCAATGTGAGCTCCGATCATTTCGGCGAATACGGCATCCATGATCTCGCCGGGTTGGCGGAAGTGAAGCTTGCAGTGGCAGCGGCCGTGTCGGCGAGCGGCCTTTTGGTGTTGAATGCCGACGATTCACAATTACGCGCGCAGGCTGAGCGGCTGGCGCAGCGCTTCGGCCGCAGCCCACCGTTGGGTTGGTTTGCCGTAAATCCGGACCAAGAGACGCTGCGCACGTATCGCTTGCGCGGCGCCTCGACCTGCGGCGTGCGCGAGGGACGGCTGCACCTGAACCACGGCGGCGCCGAACACGATCTCGGATCGATCTCTGCCATGCCCTTGTCGATGGGTGGAATTGCGGCCTACAACGTGGCCAATATGGCCGGCGCGGCGCTGGCGGCCTTTGCGCTCGGCATCGCACCGACGACGATCGCGGCGGTCTTCGCGCGGTTCGGTTCCACGATCACCGACAATCCCGGCCGGTTGATGCGGTTCGTGGTGGGCGGAGTGAAGGTACTGGTTGACTACGCGCACAATCCTGACGGCCTGCGCGGTTTCTTGAGCGTCGCCGATCACCTGCGCAGCGGCACCGGCCGGCTCGGATTGCTTCTCGGCCACGCCGGCAACCGCAAGGACGCCGATATCGAGGAATTGGCGCAAGTGGCCGCCGAGTTTCAACCGGACCTCGTCGTCGTGAAGGAGGAGGAAGAATATCTGCGCGGCCGCGCCCCGGGGGAAATACCCCGGATTATCCGCGCCGAACTCAAGCGTCTGGGGTTCCCAGACTCCGCATTGCCCGTTGCGAACAGCGAAGTGGAGGCTGCGCGCTGCGCGCTCGATTGGGCGCGTCCCGGCGACGTGCTCGCGCTACCGGTACACTCGTCGAGCGCGCGCGCCGCCGTGGTCGCGATGCTGGAGAGGCGGGCATAGGATCGGGATCATCAGATCTTCTGGAGACCATATCTCCGCACTTTCGACAGTAAATCGCGGTTGCCGGGCAGCCCCGCCGCGAGAGTCTTGGCGTATTGGGCCGCCTCGTTCATCTTTTCTCGTGCCAGGTTTCGGTCGCGGTCGTTCAGCAGCCACGGCGCGGGGTAAGTCTGAAATCCCATCCCGTAGAGAATATATTGGTAGCTCGCCGCCGAGAACACTTCTTCACGGTGCGGGAAATCTTCATGCCAGGGACAGTGGTCCCGCCAGTATTCCAGCCATTCACGCAGGCTGTCCGGAATCGATTCGCGAGCCCGATTGTCGATCCAGAATCGAGAGTCGGTGCGTCGACTCAGCACGTAGTGCAACTTGAGGAAATCGACGATGCGTTCCCAGCGATAGCGGAAAGTGTTGTTGAACAGCCGTGCGGCCTGCCGCATGCCGTCGTGGCAACTCGGCAGCAGGTTCGCAATCGACTTTGCCGACAGTTCGATCATGACGATGGCCGACGCCTCGAGAGGTTCGAGGAAACCGGCGGAAAGTCCGACTGCCACGCAGTTTCGAATCCAGAACTCTTGGCGATATCCGGAATTGATGTCGATTTTTCGAAAGCTCAAATCGCGCGATAGATCGCCTCGCGCGCCGAGGTAGCTCTTCAGTTCCTCGAGCGCGCCCTCGTCCGACATGTAGCTGCTGGAAAATACATACCCTACGCCGCGGCGGGTCGTGAGTCCGATGTCCCACACCCAGCCCGAAGACTGTGCGGTGGCTACGGTCGCCGAGGCGATCGCGGCGTCATCGGTCGGGTACGGAATCTGGACCGCCCACGCCTTGTCGATGAAGAGCGCGTCCTTCTTGGATAGGAACGGGACGCCAAAGTGCTTGCCGATCAAAAGCGAGGAAAACCCGCTGCAATCGATGTAGATGTCCGCGGCGAGCACCTCGCCGCCCTTTGTCACGACCTGCGAAATGTCGCCGGAATCCTTTGACTCGACCCGGACGATCTCGTCATACAGGTGCCTGACACCCAGCTTGTCGATACAGTGCTTGCGTAGAAAAGGCCCGAATTTGCCGGCGTCCAGGTGATAGGCGTAATTCGCCAAGCCCGTGAACTCAGGCGTGGTGATTTGCTTCGGCGCCAAGGCACGGCTGCAGACCTCCGTCTGAAAGCACATGCCGGCCGCGAAACTTTGGCCCCGCCGATCCTCCAGCCAGTAGGGAGCCAGGTTGCGTTCTTCGTAGCCGGCCGGCAGCGTGAATGGATGGTAGTAAGCGTCCCCATCGCTGCCGTCCACCCACTTCACGAATTGCGATCCTTGCTTGAAAGACGCATCGCACTCACGGAGGAAGTCAGTTTCGGTGACTCCGATCTGTTTCAACGTGGCACGGATCGTCGGCCACGTGCCTTCGCCGACGCCGATCGGCGGCTGCTGGAGCGATTCGATGAGCGTGACTGAAATGCCGTCCTCCCCTCGACGTGGATAGCGCGACGCGAGCACGCCGGCGGTAATCCAACCGGCAGTGCCTCCGCCCACCACGAGAATCCTTCGGATCGGTTGCGGTTCGACTCGAGATGTCACTTCCGATCCTCTTCAGGGACGCGCGGCAGTCGCGCCGGAGAGCAGCCGGTTCTTGCGGGCGACCAGAGCCGACACGTGCGCGACTGATGCCATCTGAAAGTACATCCATTCGAGAAACTCGCGATCGCGTAATTCCGCCAATTGCGCCGCTGGCAATGCCTTGAGCG
>WNFG01003154.1_pt1 | contig 19028 bp, 17 predicted proteins | sample 5400431 | NCBI WGS metagenome assembly WNFG01 (sample SAMN13153346, study PRJNA577476) | soil metagenome | isolation source: 120 cm saprolite under Douglas fir tree site 2 hole 3 replicate 2 | place: USA:California | collected 2015-04-18 | reverse complement strand
CGCGATTTCCGCCTGGCGCTTGGCGATGACGGGTCTCGCCATGGAAGTGCCAAGGAGATAAGTGTGTTCGTAGACGGCGCCAGCGCGGAGCGTCGGCCAGATGTAGTCGCGCACAAATTCTTCGCGCAGGTCTTCGACGTGCGCCGAAGAAGCACCGGTGGCGAGCGCTTTCTTGCGCGCGGCTTCCAGGTCTTCCTGCTGGCCGACGTCACCGATCACGGCGATGACCTCGCAGCCGTAGTTTTCCTTGAGCCAGGGAATGATGATGGAAGTATCCAGGCCGCCCGAATAGGCGAGTACAACTTTTTTCGGTTTGGGCAATTGTGCTTTCACGATTCCTCTCTTGCGTTTAGATGTTGCCAAGCTCGGGCGCAGCGGTGCTGCGTCCCTACAAAGAAAATTCGATGCCACGCGAAAACTAGCATCGATAGATCAGAACAAAGTATGCAGGATGGCCTTCTGCACGTACATGCGGTTTTCGGATTGATCGAGGACGACCGACTGCGGGCCGTCGAGAATTTCCGGCGTGACTTCGAGGCCGCGGTGCGCCGGAAGACAGTGCATAAACACGGCGTCCGGCGCGGCGAGCGACATCAGCTCGGCGTTCACCTGGTACGGCTGAAACACGGTGTTTCGCACTTGTCCCTCGGCCTCGAATCCCATGCTGGTCCAGGAATCGGTGTAGACGCCCATCGCGCCGCTGACGGCTTCGCGCGGGTCGGTCATCAACTCGATTTTTGCCTTCGTTTCGCGAGCGACGCGTTTGCCATCGGCGACGACTTCGGGCAGGGGTGCGTATTCCGCGGGCGTGGCGACACGCAAATGGACGCCAAGCCGCGCCGCGAGATAAATCAGAGAATGGCAGACGTTGTTGCCGTCGCCAACGTAAGCGAGCTTGAATCCCCGCAGCGCGCCGAATTTTTCCTCGAGCGTGAAAAAATCTGCCAGCGCCTGGCACGGATGAAATTTGTCGGAAAGCGCGTTGATCACGGGAATGTCCGCGTTGGCAGCCATTTCCTCGAGTACGCGCTGATGGTAAACGCGGGCGACGATACCCTGCACCCAGCGCTCGAGGTTGCGAGCGACATCGGCAATGGATTCCCGCGCGCCGAGCGACGCGGAGGCTTGCGTGTGGTCGAGGAAAACCACCGAACCGCCCATGCTCTGAATTCCGACATCGAAGGTGACGCGCGTGCGCAGCGAGGGCTTTTCAAAAATCAAGGCGATGAATTTGCCGTGAAGCGTGGAAGCGTAACGGACGGGGCGAGCTTTGATGTCCGCCGAAAGGTGGAGCAATTCGCGCGTATGCGCGGGGCTCCACTCCGCTCCGGTAAGGAGATCGTTCGACAATGAAATAGGCGCAACGAGAGTCGTCGTAGTCATTTTTTCACCTTGCCGCGGCATGAGCAACGCGTTCGGGATTCGCGGACTTGCCGGAGTCCGAAGCAGAGGCCTGCTGCGAAGCTGTTGCAAGAACAAGTTCAAAGAGACGGAGAAACTCGCGCACCTGTGCGCGGGTGATGATAAAAGGCGGCAGCAGGCGCAGCGTAAAATCGTGCGTGCAATTGATCAGCAAGCCGCGCTGCATGGCCTCGCTGACAAAGGGAGCGCCTTCGACGGAAAGTTCGACGCCGATCATCAGGCCTTCGCCGCGGATTTCGCGGATGAAAGTGAATCTGGATGCCAGCTTGGCGAGGCCCTCGCGCAGCTCCGCGCCACGCAAGCGGATATTCTCGAGCAACTTTTCGTCCTCGACGATCTCGAGGAACTCGATAGCAACGGCACAAGCCAGCGGGCCACCGCCAAAGGTCGTGCCATGCATCCCCGGAGAGACGCGCGAGGCGACCTCTTCGGTGGTGAGAATGGCGCCGAGCGGAAGGCCGGCGGCGAGGGGCTTGGCGATCAAAACAATATCCGGCCTGGAGGGAAATTTCTGATAGGCGAAATAGCGGCCAGTGCGGCCGAGCCCACATTGAATTTCATCGGCGATCAGAAGAGCGCCGTGTTGCTTGGCCAGCGCCCGAGCGCGATACCAGAATTCTTCGCTGACCGGATAAATCCCGGATCCCTCCTTCGCCCTGGACGGTTTCCAGAAGAATGCCGCAAACGGTGTCGTCGAATTTCGCTTCGAGATCACCGACGTCGTTGAAACGCACGAACTCCGCGCCAGGAACGACAGGCGCGAAGGGCAAGCGGTACTTTTCCGTGGAGGTTACGCTAATAGCGCCAAACGTGCGGCCATGAAAAGAATTCTCCATTGCCAGGAAGCGATGCTTTTTTGCGACCGTCCCCGCAGCCTCGTCCGATTTCCGTCCGTAGAGGCGCGCCAGTTTCATCGCGCCGTCAATCGCTTCCGTGCCGCTGTTCGAAAAAAAGACGCGGTCCATGCCGGACCAACCGGAGAGTTTGCGCGCGAGCGGGCCCTGATGGGCATTGTGATAAAGATTCGAGACGTGAATCGCACGCCCGGCTTCGCGGCGGATTACTTTCACAATACGCTGATGCGCGTGGCCCAGCGCGTTTACGGCGATGCCGCCAAGAAAATCCAGATATTTTTTTCCAGTGGAATCGAAAACGCAGGCGCCGCGCCCGTGAGTCATGACCACGGGCTGGCGCTTATAGGTAGGCAAAAGGAACTGCTCGGCATCCATCAAGCGAGTGTCCGACCCGGCAGTTTTCGCAGGCCCGCTCTTGAGCTTGCTAACAGAACGCGGCGACAACCTCTTCTTTGACGACGAAGCGCCCATCATGCCGCCGAAAGAGCCGCTTGCGTGGCGGACAGAGGTTCACGGAGAACGCGCGTTCCGGGGATCAAGGCGACTCCGTCATTGGCGGAGACTTCCGCGGCGTGCGACGCCAGCAACAGGGCATCCGACGAAGTGCCGCCGACGATGCGAACTTCGCGGACGCCGCCTTCGATGGCGCGCTTGGCCGCTTCCAACTTGAGAACCATCCCGCCGGAAACGACGCGGCATTGAACCAAGCGCTCGATTTCCTCACAAGTGACGGCCGAAAGAACTCTTTCCCCATCGAGGACGCCGGCGACATCCGTGAGATAGATCAACTGATCGGCGCTAAGATATTCCGCCGTGCCAGAGAGATTCGATGAATGGCGCATTCAACCCGGTAAGGTAACCCACGAAGCCCAGGCCGCCCTCGACTTCGTTGTGCACCATGGGCTCGGCGACGAAGCATCGAGCGTCCGCGGCAGAGATTCCTACGGCGGATGGCCCTTCCGCGGAGATCGCGGCGGCCAACTTCTTATTCAGCAAACCGGCGAAGACCATGACGGCCACATCGCGTGTCTCGCGGTCGGTGACGCGCAGGCCGGCGACGAACTTGCTTTCGATGGCCATGCGCTTAAGAGTGGCGGTAAAAAGGCGGCCGCCGCCGTGCACGATGAGAATTTCGTGGCCCTGCTGCGCGAGCGCCGCGACCTGGCGCGCGAGAGAGCGCACCGTGGCGTCGTCTTCGAGCAATGCACCTGCGAACTTGATTACGATTCTCATTGAAGTGAGGTTTGCTCCTCTATTCCCAACATGTGATTGAAATTCTGGACGGCCTGGCCCGCGGCGCCTTTTCCAAGATTGTCGAGGCAAGAGACGATAACCAGGCGGCGTCCCGATTTGTCTAGTGCGAATCCGATGTCGCAAAAATTCGTGTGCGCGACGTGCTGCAATTCCGGCAGCGTGCCAGCGGCCCAGAGGCGAACCATAGGACGGCCGGCGTAGAACTGACGGAAGAGCGACTCGACGTCCGCGGCGGTTTGCGGTTCGCCGAGCGTGACGTAGATGGTCGAAAGAATGCCGCGCGCGAGCGGCAACAAGTGCGTGGAGAAAACAACCTGCGACTCGCTCAGGCCGGTGTGCTCGAGAATTTCCGGCGTGTGGCGGTGCGTGAAAAGGTTGTAGGCCTTGAAATTTTCATCCACCTCGACGAAGTGCAGATCGCGACGAGGGTCTTTGCCCGCCCCAGTGGCGCCGGACTTGCAGTCGCAAACGACGTTGCTGCCGGCCGCGAGCAAACCTGCGGAGCGCAAGGATAACGCTGGTGGCGTAGCAGCCGGGGTTGGCCACCAGTCGAGCCTTGGCAATTTCGCTCGAATAAAGCTCCGGAATGCCGTAGACAGCTTCCGCAAGCCATTCGGCGTGGGGCGCGGGCAGCTTATACCAGGACGTAAAAGTTTCCGCTTCGCGAAAGCGGAAGGCCCCGCTCAAATCGACGACGCGGAGACCGGCACGGAGTAAATCGGGCGCCAATTCCGCGGAAACCTCATGCGGAGTCGCAAGAAATGCGGCGCCCGCGCCGCTGGAAGTAATCGCGTCAACGGAAATCGGCCGGAGCGGCGCTTCGCCCCAGCCGCGGAACTGGGGAAAGAGCTCGGCGAGGCATTTCGCACCGTTCGGTTCGCGGACGTAGAAGACCGGTGGCGGAAGTTCGGGATGGCGCAGGAGTATTCGCGCCAGCTCAAGACCCGTGTAGCCGGTGACGCCCACAACTGCGACTTGGCGGGGATTTTTCATTTCACCAGGGCTTCAATCTTTTTCTGGAGAGATTCGCGCGATTTCCGGTTGGGAGTGATAATCAGGACGGTGTCGTCACCGGCGATGGTTCCAGCGATTTCGCCGAACTTGGCGCCATCCACGGCGGCAGCCAAAGGTTGCGCGCCGCTGGGAGGCGTTTTCAAAACGAGAAGATTTTCCGCGGGCCGGATGTCGAGAAGAAACTCGCCGAGGGCGCGGGCGAGCGGGGGAAGAGGCGCGGGCTCTTCGGGCAGAACGGTGCCGGGCTTATAGCCTTCCTGGGTCTTAATCAGCCGCAGCTCCTGCAGGTCGCGCGAGAGAGTGGCCTGGGTCACGCGAAGTTTTTGAGCGGCGAGCCCGCGGCGCAGTTCTTCCTGATTGGCAATACGCCGATCCGAAACCAAGCGGAGGATCTGGCCGTGACGAAATGTCTTCTGCGTGCTCATCGTATATCGAGGCCACCGGCCTCTGTATTTTTATACACGCGATTGCATACTTCTGTCAAATTAATTTGTAAACTTCTTCCTGGCATAAAAGCGTGCCGTCCAAAAGCGCGAGACGCAGAAACGCAGGTCATGTAAGATTCGCACCATTGGCGCGATGCGCACTGGATTTTCCGCGCGGGAGAGGTAACCTATCTTTTGAGCTTTATGGGCCCAATGGGAACGTCCTGCCAAATTCCGGGATGCAAGAACGATCCGCCAGCGGCACTCGCGGAGCAGCGGCTGTGCGTGCTGCACTTCACGCTTTCGCTGGAGACCAGCTGCTCGGAGATGAGGCGTGAGACCGCGCTGGGGAACGCGCCGCAGGAACGGCAGCGCGAAATCATGACCTTCATCACGGAGCACGGAGAACGCCTGGCGCGCGTGGCCACCAGCGGGCTGCACCTGACCGACGACCTGAAAGCGCGAATCTTGAGCACTTTCCTTACGCTGATGAATCTGCGGGAAAACCTCGACCGTTCGAACATGCGGAGCTCGTTCGGACGCTCCGGGCATTTGCCTCGCTGAATCACAAACTCTGAAATGAGAGGTCAGGCGCCGATGTACCTGGCGTAGAGGGAGCGCGCCACGGCGGGATCCCTGGTGCCCTTGAGAATGGCGCGTCCGTCGGCAAAGACAGTCATTTCAAAAGGCGCAATTCGGAAGCGAAGCAGGAAGTCGTTTTGACGAACGTTCTCAACGAGGGGCCTCAAGCGGGCTTCGAGGGCGCCGAGGTCGAGAGCCCGGGCGCGTTCGTGGATCTGGACAGAATCACGGCCGCATAGGGTGATGCGGGGCTGGGCCTCTCCTGCGAGATAAGCGAAATCGCGCCGGACGCAAGCGCGGCATTCGGGATTGCGCGCCACACCGATGGATTGCATGCGGCCGGTCCAGACGTCGCAAGAAACCAAGCGCCCGTGAAGAGCCTCGGGGTGACCGGAGAGGAGTTTCAAGGCTTCGGCTCCTTCCAGGGACGCGATCAGATTGACGATCGGGCCAAGGACACCAATGGTGTCGCAAGTTTCCTCGAGGCCGTGGGCGGCGCCGCCGGATTCGAGAAGGCAGGCGAGGCAAGCCGTCTCGCCGGGACGGATGGCCATGGTCAGTCCGTAGCTGGCGACGGCGGCGGCGTAAATCCAAGGGCGGCTGGATTTTACGGCGACGTCGTTGACCAAAAAGCGAGTCTCGAAATTATCCGTGCCATCGAGAAGCAGATCGACGCCACTGAGAAGCGCTTCGGCGTTGCGCGGGCTGAGATCGGCGACGACACCTTCGACGGTCACGGACGAATTGATGGAGCGGAGCTTGCGCTCGGCGGCTACGGCTTTGGGGAGGACGTTGAGGGCGTCGGATTCATCGAAGAGGGTCTGACGCTGCAAGTTCGAGGGCTCGACGAAGTCGCGATCGATAATTCTGAGGTAGCCGAGGCCGGCGCGAACGAGGAGATTGGCCGCCGCAGCGCCGATGGCGCCGCAACCGACGATGGCTGCCCGCGAGGCGAGCAGCCGCTTCTGCCCTTCCGGGCCGATCCCGGCGAAAAGCATCTGGCGCGAATATTTTTCCTGGAGAGAATTGTTCACGAAAGGCACGGTCCCGGCAGGCGCAGCAGACGCGCCTGTTAAGCTACATGATAGCGCCAAAGGGGACAGGTCAGGCAACGCCGCCGTGCTACGCTTCGTCTGAGCGAATGGAAACATGAAATTGGGCCGGGCAAATGGATGGCGAGGCATTGTCGCGCTCGCGCTCCTGATAGGAGCCGCGCGGACGCACGCGCAGATGCCGCAAGACGCATCCGTGGCAGATACAGCGAAGGAAGAACCGAAGGTCGTGGCGATCCGCATCGTCAAAGAAGATGGGCAGGTATTGTCCGAAGCGCCCTCCGGAATCGCCGTGGAAACCGGGAAAGCGCTGGACCGGAGGAAAATCGCGGAGAGCTTGCGGGTGCTTTACCGAACGGGAGACTACGCTGATCTAAAGGCGGTCGTGACGCCGGCAATCGATGGAGTACGATTGGATTTCGTCGTAAGGGAGAATTTGTTTTTCAACCAGGTACGCATCGAAGGTCTTTCCGCGCCGCCGAGCGACGCCTCGGCGGCGGCGGCGATGCAGAGCGCGCTGGGGCAAACCTACCGGCAGACCACCCTCAACGAAGCTCTGGAGCGGCTGCGAGAAACACTGCGCGATGAGGGCTTGTATCGGGCGGAAGTCTCGGCGGAAACGGTGCCGCACCCGGAAACGCATCAGATGAACATTGTCGTGCACATAAAATCCGGCCCGCGCGCGCGGGTCGGAATCATTCAGTTAAAGAACGGCACGGAGTATCGCGATGCCGAGATTCTCTCTCGCTTGAAAATGAAAGCGGGAAGCGCGATTACGTCGGCCCGGCTGCAGCGCGGGACGGACCGCATTCGGAAGTACCTGGCCAAGAAGGAGCATCTGAGCGGGAGAGCGGCGGTGCGCCGGGGCAGCTATGACTCCGCGAAGAACACGATTCCTCTTGAAGTGGAGGTTACGGAAGGGCCGCGCGTAAAGATAACTTTGACAGGAGCGAAGTTTTCCGAGGGCGAGCTGAAAAAACTGATTCCCGTTTATCAAGAGGGGGCCGTTGACGCGGACCTTCTGGAAGAAGGGAAACGCAATATTCGCGAGCGGCTGGAACGGCTGGGATATTTCGACGCGGATGTGAATTACACGACCGAGACGCATGAGGGGAAGTCCGCTCGCGGCGGGGCGCAGAGCACGGAAGAGATCATTACTTACACGGTGGAACGGGGCAGCCGCCACAAACTGGTGGGGATAGAAATCACGGGGAACAAATACTTCGACACCGAATTGCTGCGAAGCCGATTGCAAATCTTCGGCGGCGCCTTCGCTTCAGCGGGACGCTTCAGCCGGAGGCTGGTGGATTCCGACGCGCAATCGATGCGTGATCTCTACCAGGCAAATGGTTTTCTCGATGCCAAGGTCGAGGGGCACGTCGAAGACAACTATAAAGGCAAAGAGGGCGATGTATTTATTAGTTTCAAGATCCAGGAGGGAAAGCAGACGCGCGTCGCTTCGCTGGCCATCGAGGGAATTCATGCGTTTAAGGAGGATGAACTTCTTGGCGTAATCGGTTCGACTCCGGGGCAACCGTATTCCGATTTCGGCGTAACGACGGACCGGGACAATATTCTTGCGATGTATTTCAATGAAGGATTTCCGGACGCGACCTTTACGTCGACGGCGGAACGCGTCGAGGCCGGTCCGGCGGGACAGAACGCCGAGGCCGGCGGAAGCGCCGCTTCTTCGAAGGAAACTGGAAAAAAAGAACAGAAGGAAAAAGGATCCAAGCCGGCCATTGAGCAGGCCGAAGCCGTTCGGCTGGTGTATCGCATCCAGGAAGGTCCGCAGACGCGAGTGCGGCGCGTTCTGATCGGAGGGTACAAGCACACGCGACTGGGAGTGATCCATCGAGAAGTGCACATCAAAGTCAAAGAGCCGCTCCGCGAAGGGGACGTTGTTGAATCGCAAAGGCGGCTGTACAACCTCGGGGTGTTCAATCGTGTCACTATCGAGCCTCAGAATCCGAACGGAACAGACCCGGAGAAGGACATCGCCGTTCTGGTTGAGGAGGCCAAGCGCTATACGGTGGCCTACGGCGGAGGATTCGAAGTACAAAGGCTCGCCAGTACGACGAGCCCGACGGGGGCGCAGATCCAAGCCGCTCCGCGCGGAATTCTTGAGCTCAGCAAGCTGAATCTTACCGGACGCGGGGACTCGCTTTCCTTCAAGCTGCGTGGGAGCACCTTGCAGGGGCGTGCGTTGCTCGGATATTCGGCGCCGAATACTTTCGCCAATCCACACTTCAGTTTTCAAGCGACGGCGTTTGCTGAAAAAACGCGCGACATCAATACGTTTACGGAAGAACGCTACGAGGGCTCGGTGCAGTTGACCGACCAGGTCACGCGGCTGACGACGCTGCTCTATCGCTACGCCTTCCGCCAAGTGCGTGTTTCCAACCTTAAGATTTTGAGCGAAGAAGTCCCGCTCTTCAACCAGCCGACACTCATATCGCAATTTGGAGTGACCTGGTTCCGCGATTCACGCGACAATCCCGCCGACGCCTCGAAAGGCAGTTTTAACAGCGTTGATTTCAGCGACGCCGATACGAATTTTGGTTCCAGCGCTAGCTTCCTGCGATTTTTCCTCCAGAATTCCACGTATTACCCGATCAAGCGCCGGTTCAGCTTTGCGCGTTCCACGCGATTGGGCATCCTGGTGCCGTACCACGACACAGTTTCTTTAACTTTCCCGCCCCCTGCGCCCGCGCAGTGCATCCCCGGTACAGCGCCACCAGCATCGACGCCAACGATTATTCCGCTGCCCGAGCGATTCTTTGCTGGCGGCGGAACGTCTCTGCGCGGCTTCGCCCTGAATCAAGCGGGACCGCGCGATGTGTGCACGGGCTTCCCGGTCGGCGGTCAGGCCATGCTGATCCTCAACCAGGAATTCCGTTTTCCGATGCGCTTGCCGTTCGTCGGGACGTCGCTTGGTGGCGCAATTTTCTATGATGGCGGCAACGTGTACAGCCGGCTGAGCCGGATCTCGTTCCGCGCAATGCTTCCGGCACCCACGTTCAAACTTGGGCCTACGAATCTGCCGGTGTGCGATACGAATTGCACGAATGAACTGAACTACTTTGCTCACACAGTCGGCTTGGGATTGAGATACAAGACGCCAGTAGGTCCGATACGCATCGATCTTGGCTACCAGCTCAATCGCCCGTCGTTTGTTATTCCGATTCCGTGTCCGAGCAATAACCAGACTTGCCAAGTTGGCTCGCTGGGCCAGCAAAGCACACGGCTCCCCGGTTTTCAAATCTTTTTCAATCTGGGGTCGAGCTTCTAATGCGCGGACTGGCGATTCGCGCTCTGCTCTTCGGGCTGTCCCTAGGGATTGCCGGGGGAATGGCGGCGCAGGAGATCGTGGACCGCATTGTGGCGCGCCTTGAAAATGACATCATTTTATTGAGCGATATCCGCGCGCTAAGCCGCTACCAGCAGTTCCTTGACGGAAAATCGGAAACGGATGCCCAGATTCTCGAACGGTTGATCGATCAGTGGATCGTGCGAACCGAAGCCAACGTATCGCGGTTCCCGCAGCCCTCCGACGCGGAGATTGACCGCGACGTAGAGCGTGTGCAGAAGTCGTTCGCATCGAGAGAGGAGTACGAGGCAAGGAGAAAGCAGAGCGGTCTGAGCGTTGCGGAAATACGGGATATGGTGGCCCTGCAGCTCTACCTGAGCAACTATCTGGATTCGCGTTTTCGTCCCGGCGTGCAGATCGATCCCAAGACGATTGATGATTTTTACGAGAAGTCGGTTGTGCCGCGGGCCAAAGCTCGAGGGCAAGAACCGCCACCACTGGACACGGCACGCGACTTCATTCAAGAAGCGCTCGTGCAGCGCGGAATCAATGACCAGGCGGATCAATGGCTTATCGAGAGCAAGGCCCGGCTGCACATTGAAAAATTTCTCGATGAGGCGGCGAAATGAAGCGCGAGACCCGCCACCCGATTTGGAGCTGGATCATTCACACGCCGTGGGTGCTGGCGGTAATTGCGCTTTTGGCCGTCGTTGTTTTTTTTGGCAGCGGCGCGGGCAACCCGTTGCTGAGCCGGCTGCTGGTAAGCCGGTTGGAGCGGATAACGGGCGGCAAGGTTGAGCTGCGCGCTCTGTCCATTCGATGGCTCGCCATGCGGGCAACCATAACCGGGCTAGTGATACACGGGAAGGAGCCCGCGGGCACGGAACCTCTTTTTACGGCAGAAGAAGTGCAGGCCGGTCTGCGCATCGATTCCTTCTGGGGCCGCAGAGTTTCGCTGAGCGAGCTTGTCGTCCGGCAGCCGCACGTTCACATTCGAGTTGAAAAGAACGGCAACACAAACGTGCCCACGCCTCCGCGAGCAGCTTCCGCAAACAAACCGCTGCGCGACTCGCTATTCGAATTGCGCATCCGGCGGCTGGTACTCGCGGACGGGTGGCTTCTCTACAACGACACGAAGGCACCGATCACCGTGCATGGGGGAGATTTACGGTTCGGCCTAGATGCCGGGGGCACGATGGACCGTCCTTTGTATCTCGGCAACCTTGACTGGCAGAATATGCAGCTTACATCGAAGCCCTACGTGCCCCTGCGTGTGGGTCTATCAGCGAAGTTCACGCTGTGGCGCGATGGCTTCACGCTCGAGCAAGGGGTACTCAACGCAGGGCGTTCGCATCTCGATGCACAAGCGGAAATGAACAGCTTCTCGAATCCGCGATGGAGTTTCCGGTACCGCGGCTTGGTCGATCTGCTGGATTTCCGAGAAACGCTGCGCGAACCGACGGTGCCGACGGGACGGGTCGACGTGCGTGGAGAAGGCCAGTTCGCCAGCGGCCAGTTTAAAGGCAGCGGAAGTTATTCCGGCCAGGACATCGCGCTTCCGTACGAGGTCTTTCATGCGAAGGGACTCACCAGCCACGGCAGCTATCGAATCGACAACCGGGGCCTCGAGATACCGGATTTCTTTGCCGGCGCTTTCGGCGGGAAGGTAACGGGGCGCGTGACGATGCGTTTCGACGGGCTACAATTCAGGGCGGACACCCAGGTGCAAGATGTGAGACTCGCGGGGGTATTGCCGTCGATCGAGCATCGCGACTTCCCCATCGATGAGCTGCACTGGGACGCGCGAGTCACAGCAGACACCGTGGAAACGTGGAGCGGACCCTTCCTGCACTTTGAAATCTCCGCAACTACGGTGTGGGAAACTCCGGAACAGCCGGCAGAACATCATCAACCCGTGGGCGCAGCATGGAAGTTCCGCTATCGCTACGATCCCGGCACCCTGACGATCGACTCTGGTGAATTCGAAACGCCGACGTCGCGTGGCAGCATCGACGGCGTTCTTGCCCCGCGCAACACCATGCTGAATGCGCGTTTTGAGACCGGATCACTGGAGACATACAAAGATTTCATTGACCGCTTGCGTGGAGCCGCGCCTGGCTCCGCGGAGGCTGCAAAACAGATTGCGGGGAGCATGCGGTGGGACGGCAAGATCGTCGATGCCTCCGGCGGGACCAGTTTCCAAGGGCACCTGCGCGGGGAGCGCGCGCGTTACGACGGTTACTCGCTGGATTTCTTTGAAGGCGATCTGACCTACTCGCCCTCGGAGCTTACGCTGGAGCGCGGACACGCGCGAAGCGGCAACATGGAAGCGGACATCGAAGGGTCACTCTCCCTGACGAAATGGAATTTCCTGCCGGGCAACGGCTGGACGGCTGAGGCGAATATCGAGAAAGTTCCTGCCGCGAGTCTCGAACAGCTATTCGGAATGACTTTGCCAGTGAATGGTTCATTGACGGGACAATTTCACGGGCGTGGCACCCGGTCACAGCCAAGCGTTACCGGCCTCTTCGACCTGGCCGATGGCAAATTGTATGGACTCTCCTTTAACCGCCTTCGTGGGCAACTGCACGCGTCGCCGGACGAGGTGCGCATCGCCGACGCGGAGCTGCGGTTCTTCACGCCAGGAAAAGAAAATGGGCGCGGAGCGGGGATTATCACCGGATCGGCTGGTTACCGCTACGCGGATCAAACGATTTCCGCTGACCTGGTGGGCGCCGCGCTTCCGCTGGAAAATTTTGAAAAATTGCAATTGGCACGCTTTCCGGTCGGAGGGCAGGTGACTTTCCGGCTGAAGGCCAATGGCCCGCTGAGAACTCCGCTCGGCGAAGGGACGTTTCGAGTCGTGGACTTGCGAATTGGCCAAGTGGTTGTGGGCAGCTTCAACGGCAAGCTGACGTCGGACGGCCGCACCGCGCATCTGGAGTTGGGCTCTGCCATGACCACCGGAGAGATTTCCGGCGGCTACACACTCGGACTTGCCGATCCCTTCCCGCTGAGCGGGAAGGTTTCGATCAAGAACATTGACCTGGACCCGTTCCTGCTAACCGCTTTGCACTTGAAAGAATTCAGCGGCCATGCGAACGCCGATGGCGACATTTCTGTAAACGGGATGCTGAAGCAGCCGCAAAGCATCATCGTGGATACAAGTCTCTCGCGGCTGGCAATGAATTACGCAAACGTGCGGCTGGAAAACACCGGCCCTGTTCATTTCCGTTCGACGAAAGACAGCCTGGAGATTGACCCAGTGACGCTGCGGGGAACGGACACCAATCTGCAGATTGCGGGTTCGGTGCAGTTTGCCGGGCGCCGGACCGTTGGATTGCGCCTGAATGGCGCTTTGGACCTGCGGCTCATCACTGGTTTTGTGCCGAATCTCGACGCACGCGGTCCGGCGCAAATCAACGCTTCTTTCGAAGGAACGCTGGACCGGCCGAGGATTACCGGCCGCGTGCACATCGAAAACGCTTCCGCCCGCGCCGAGGATTTTCCCACGGGACTCAGCGCCATCATGGGAGACGTGGTGTTCGATGCAACGCGCCTGTACTTTGAGAACATGAGCGCGGAATCCGGAGGCGGCACGCTGCATCTTTCCGGCAGCATGAATTACGCGGAGAGTCCGCTGCGCTACGACGTCAGCGTTCGTACCGATCGCGTGCGCATCCGCTATCCGGTAGGCATGAGCTGGCTGGTGGGAGGTTCGCTGAGGCTGACGGGCACGCCGGCGGCGGGGCTGCTCTCCGGGAAGGTGACGATCGAGCGTGTCACTCTTACGCAAGGCCTCGAAGTTGCGGGCCTGCTGGTGTCGGCCAAGGAAGGCATCACTAGCCCCACAACAAGTTCGCCGTACCTGCGCAATCTGCAATTCGATGTCGAAGCCGTGTCGGCGCCGGATGCGCGTATGGAATGGCCCGGCGCACAATTGCAAGCCGATGCGAATCTCCGCGTGCGGGGAACCTGGGAACATCCCATTCTTCTTGGCCACATTCACATCCTATCGGGTGATTTGTATTTCGCAGGGAACCGCTACCGTGTTACGCGCGGAGATCTGAACTTTTCCAATCCGTTCCGGCTTGATCCGGTTTTGAATGTGGAAGCAACCACGACGATTCAGCAATATGAGATCACTCTGAATTTCAATGGTCCCGCGAGCAAGCTGACGCTGGCATATCGCTCCGATCCGCCGCTTCCCGCGAATGACATCGTAACGTTGCTCGCTCTGGGGCAAACCAGCTCCGAGGCCACGACGCGCAGTGGCGGTACGACTCAGAGCGGAACGGCGGGGGCCTCGGCGATTCTCTCGGAGGCGGTTTCCAGCCAATTAGGAGGGCGCCTGGAGCGCTTGTTTGGGATAACACGCTTTCGCGTTGATCCGGGCCTCGCCGGAGTGGGCTCGACGGGCTCGCAGCAAAACGCGGCGTCGCGCATTACCGTCGAGCAACAGATTACTCGCAACCTCACCATCACCTATGTTTCGAATGTCAGTTCGACGCAGCAGCAGGTCATTCAAGTGGAGTACAACGTAGACCGAAACGTCTCCATTGTCGGGTTGCGCGATCAGAACGGAACGTTTGGCATCGACATAAAGATCAAGAAGCGCTTCCAGTAGCCAGAAGCGTTTCTCGCCTTGAAACTCCCGCTATTAGGGATCTTGCTGCTGGGCCGATTGGCCTTGGCCGCGCTGCTGTCCCCGGCGCTGCTGCCAGCGGCCCTGGCTCTGACCATTCCCAAGCCGCGCTGATTGTCCAATCTCCGGATTCTGCTGCTTCAATTCCGCGAGCGCATCCTTGGCGGCCTTGGTGTTCGCCGCACGGATCGCAGCCTGTGTTTCGCGGTTGATCTTGGGCATCTCCGCGGCGACCTTCTGTCCCAGGGGCGAACCGTAAAACTGCAGGAGCCCCTTGATTTCGTCATCGGTAAAATGCTTGTCGTAAAACACCACCAATTGATTCGCTACCAGGTCGACGTCAAATTTTTTCTGGTAGCTGGCGGCAAAGGCATTCACGAAAGCCTGGCCCTTGTCGTTGTTCGGCACGGTAGCGAGTAGTTTTTCCCGGGATTGCTCGATGGCGGCGTTCGTGCCGTCTTGCACGAGGTCTCGAGCGCCGACCAACTCCATCAGCGAGCGAATGTCTGCTTCCTTAGCCGGGTCAATGGAAGAATTTGCCTGGGGAGGCGCCGCGCTGCCCGGGGCCGAGTTCGCGCCTTGCGGAGCCGCTTGCACGGAGTTCTGTGATGCTCCCTGAATTACGAGGAAAAAAGTGCCGATGTAAATGAGGACCAATGCAAGGACCGCTTTCATGACCGCCTCCGTGGCGGCTTCGCTCGGGTTCGCGCCACGCCAACGATTTTAGAAAGAGCCTTGGAGCAGCGCGACTACATCGCGGGACAGTTGTGCCGCGCCGTTCACTGGCCCAGCGTTCAGGTCCCGGTACAGGTAGTGAATTTCTGCTACGATGCCTCGCCATGCACAAAACGGAAACGTCCAGAGGCGCCTCCTTGGGCGCGCCTGCGCCGGCAGAAGTTGTCGAGCGCGAAGCGGGCTTGCAACGCAACCTGACGCCGGGGCAGCTTGCCATGATCGGCCTCGGGAGCACGATCGGAACTGGTCTCTTTCTAGGAAGCGCCATCTCAGTAAAACTCGCAGGGCCGGCAGTGATTCTGAGCTTTGCCGGCGGAGCGTGTCTCGCGGTGACGATGATGTGGGCGCTGGCGGAGATGTCCGCGGCGCATCCTGCGGCGGGATCGTTTGGACTCTACGCTGAGATGTACCTGCATCCGTGGGCCGGATTTGCTGTTCGACTCACGTATTGGCTGTGCATGATGGTGGTAGTGGGCAGCGAAGTTGTGGCCGCGTCGATTTATTGTAAATTTTGGTTCCCAGGAACTCCGTCGTGGGTTTGGATCGGCTTGTTCTCGCTTGTGATTCTCTGCGTCAACTGTACTACCATCAGAAGCCTTGGAACGTTTGAATACTGGCTCTCGATGATCAAGGTGGTGACCATCGTTGCGTTTCTGATTCTGGGGACCGCGCTGCTGTCCGGCGTGGGATTTCCGAAGGTTGGCCTGGCAAACTACACGGCTCACGGCGGCTTTCTTCCCAATGGATGGAAAGGCGTCGGCCTGGGTGTCATTCTGGGGCTTTTCAGTTTTTTCGGAATCGAAGTTGTCGGAAGCACAGCAGGCGAAGCAGCGGATCCGAAAGCGGCGGTTCCGAAGGCGCTGCGCAGGACACTTATTGTGCTGGTGCTGTTCTATGTTGCCGGGCTGGCTCTTGTTGTTGGCATTGTCCCATGGACGCAGATCGAACTCGTCAAGAGTCCTTTCGTCCACGTTTTTCAGGCGGTGGGTATTCCTGCCGCGAGTCACATCATGAACTTCGTGGTGCTGACGGCCGCGCTTTCCAGTGCTGTTGCCAATTTGTATTTCGCGGCGCGGCTGGCTTTTTCACTCGCGCGCGGCGGTTATCTCCCTGCGGCGCTTGGGCGATTGAGCGGGAAGAGCATGCCAGTGGCTGCAGTGCTGGCTTCCGCGGGCGGGATGGCCGCAGCACTCGTTCTGTCGGAATACTTTAAGGATTCACTTTTCGTTTTCATGATCGGGCTCAGCTCGTTTGGGGCGCTGTTCGCGTGGCTGATGACGCTGTTGACTCACTTGGCGTTCCGTCGGTTTCACCGTCGCCAGGGAAAGCCTTATCTTCAGCTTGGGCCGCCCGGGCCTTGGGCATCGCTGATGGGATTGGCAGGGGTATTGGCAGTCTTGGTTTCCACCTGGTGGGTCCCCGGGTTTCGCATTACCTTGCAGGCCGGCGCACCCTGGCTGGCTTTCCTAACGGTGTGCTATTTTGTTTGGAGAAGAACACGATCCCGCATGCCAGTGCCGGAAGAGGCGCACGATGGATGAACTTCTGAAGTGGCGCGGGGAATTTCCTATCCTTGACCGCACCACTTACATGATCAGCAACTCGCTCGGCGCGATGCCTCGCGGGGTGTACGAGGGCTTGCGCTCCTACGCCGATTCCTGGGCGGAACGCGGCGTGCGCGCCTGGGAAGAGGGTTGGTGGGAGATGGCGATGGGCGTGGGCGACCGGATCGCGCCGTTGATCGGAGCGGGCCCAGGCGAGATTTCCTTGCACCAGAATGTGACGCTGACGCAGGCCGTGATTTCGTCCTGCTTTGATTTCCGCGGCCCGCGCAACAAAGTTGTAATGGTCGAGCTGGAGTTTCCTTCGACTCAGTATTTCTACCACGAGCAACGTCGGCTCGGCGCGCGTGTCGAGGTCGTTCCAACTCCGGACGACATTCGGATTGATCTGGATAAGGTGCTTACGGCCATCGACGAAACGACGCTGCTCGTTCCGATTTCGCAGGTGCTCTTTCGCAGCTCCTACATTGTGGACGCGCGTGCGATTGTTGAACGCGCGCATCGCGTCGGCGCGCACGTGATTCTCGACGTTTTTCAGGCTGCGGGAACGATTCCTCTCGATGTGCGCGGTCTGGGCGTTGATTTCGCGGTAGGGGGAGTCCTGAAGTGGCTGTGTGGGGGACCGGGCGTCGCCTACCTTTACGTGCGCGAGGATTTACGCGCCAAGCTGCGTCCCGCGCTTACGGGATGGATGGCGCATCGCAACCCGTTTGCTTTCGAGACCGGCGCTATCGATCCGCGCGACGATTCTTTCCGCTACCTGAACGGCACTCCGCATATCCCCGCGCTCTATGCGTGCCAACCCGGGCTGGAGATCCTCAACAAGGTCGGCATCGGCGCAATCCGCGAGAAATCCACTAGCATGAGTAGGCCATGCTCATGAGGTTTGCCGCGAACTCCTCGCGCGGGACATCTTAGTCGACTATCGCCCAAAGGGAGGCGTGCGCGTCTCGCCACATTTCTACAATCGCGAGGAGGAATGTGATTTTACGCTCGCGCAAATGGAAGAGATTTTGAAAACAGGCGCATGGGAAAAACATTCGGCGGCGGTTACGCATGCTTGAAAAGAAAGAATACACTGCTCAGCGCGAAGAAATGATTGAAAAGCAGTTGCGACGCCGCGGTGTTCATGATGCCGCTGTACTCGCGGCGATGGCGGCGGTGCCGCGGCACGAATTTGTACCGGAGGAGCTGCGTTCGCGCGCGTATGAGGACGTGCCGTTGCCTATCGGCGCCGGTCAAACTATTTCGCAGCCTTATATTGTTGCGGCCATGACCGCGGCGTTGCGCCTGCAGCCAGGAGAGAGAGTTTTGGAAATTGGCACAGGCTGCGGCTACCAGGCCGCCGTGCTTTCACGCTTGGCTAAGGAAGTTTTCACGATCGAGCGGCGGCCGGAGCTTGCTTCCAGTGCTTCGGCCAAGCTGGCTCGGCTTGGCTACTCGAATGCGCACGTACACTGTGGTGATGGCACGCTTGGTCTGCCGGAACTTGCTCCTTTCGACGCCATCCTTGTTGCCGCTGCCGCTCCTGCGGTTCCGAAGCCGCTTCTCGCGCAGCTTGCGGAAGGCGGCCGGATCATCCTTCCCGTAGGGGACGCAGAACACCAGGAATTACGGCTCATCGAGAAGCGCGGTGATACGTTCCCGACGAAGATGCTGGAAGGCTGCCGTTTTGTTCCGCTCCTTGGCTACCATGGCTGGCAGGAGCCTTCGTAACGATGAGCTCGGCGGCCCCTGATCTCTCCATCATCATTCCCTCATACAATGAGGAAGTGCGTCTTCCAGCGACGCTGGAGCGAATTGCGGAATACCTTTCGACTTCTGGACGCAACGTGGAAGTTTTGGTCGTGGATGACGGCTCAAGAGATGGCACGGCCGCGGTGGCCGAATACTTTTGCATCAAGATTCCCACGCTGCGAGTGGTTTCCAATGAGGTCAATCGAGGCAAAGGCTACAGCGTTCGCCACGGCATGCAGGAAGCGCGCGGCCGCATCGCGCTTTTCACGGACGCGGACCTCTCCGCGCCGATCGAGGAAGCCGATAAGCTCATTGACGCCCTGGAGACCCACGACGTGGCTATCGGCTCCCGGGCGATGGACCGCAGCCTGATCAGCGTGCACGAGTCTCCCTTCCGCGAATTCGCCGGAATCATTTTCAACAAGATTGTGCGAGC
>WNFG01001567.1_pt1 | contig 19029 bp, 23 predicted proteins | sample 5400431 | NCBI WGS metagenome assembly WNFG01 (sample SAMN13153346, study PRJNA577476) | soil metagenome | isolation source: 120 cm saprolite under Douglas fir tree site 2 hole 3 replicate 2 | place: USA:California | collected 2015-04-18 | reverse complement strand
TGGCGGAGAATCTCGATCGCCAGCTGCTGCCGATTTCTCCCGACAGCCAAATGGTGGCGGTCCGCCAATGGGGCAAGACGCCGACCAGTCCCTCGATTCTTTCAGTCGTCTCTGCAGAAAGCGGAAAGATCCTTTACGCGTTCGACGCTCCGGCAGGGATGCAAGCATTCGGCTGGTCGCGTGACGGCCATGCGCTTCATTACGTATTGACCCGTGGAGGCGTAGGCAACATCTGGGAGCAACCGCTAGCCGGAGGCCCAGCGAAGCAAATCACCCACTTCAAGGGTGAACTGATCCGGGACTTCGACTGGTCCCGCGACGGCAAACAATTGGTGGTTGCCCGCGGGCACCTGAACAGCAACGTCGTGCTGATCTCGAACTTCCACTAGAGCGCCGGAGGCAAATAGGAAAAGCCCGGGCGTCTCCGTCCGGGCTCTGCCGCTTCAGAAACACTTTTCCGACTAACTTACTTGCAGATGATGCTGGGATTGTCCTTCGCCAAGTCCAAGCAGGCCTTGCGCTGTTTCGCGCTCTTTGCGGCGTTGTCCACGCTGCTGTCGCCGTCTTGGGCGGCCGCAGTGGCTGCCGGTTCCGAAGGTGCCGGAGACTGGCTCTGGACGGCTGACACCGTCTCAAGCTTGGCTCCTCCCGCCACCACCGGCGTTGGAGCATCCGAAACTGCGGTCTTGCCGTGCTGGCTCCAGTCCGCCACGATCAACTGACAGGCATCCTTGGAGGCGTTCCCCACGGTTCTGGTCGCATTGGTACCGAGCACATCGCCGGCGCGGTTGGCGACCTGGACTTGGCTGTTGGTGCGCAGCAGTCCACGATTGTGCTTCGATTCGCGGTTCAGCATGATGGTGTAGTCGGCGTTGGCCTGGTTGAGTGTTACCGTCACGCCGGAGCAGTTTTTCTGCAGGTCCTTGGTGACCTCCATGCCCTCGTCGTGAGAGTCGATCGACGACTTCGAACCCCATGTTCCCCAGTGCCTTCCGCCAACTCCCGACCCGTTCGTGGCGACATCTTCTGAGCCTTTTCCTTGCACGAAAACGCGTGGTTTGTCCTGTGCCAGCGCCAAACCGCTTACGAAAATAACGACGAGAGCCAACCGTTTCATGATTTATTTCCCCCGAGGAACTATTGTCCTATTCAGGGAAACTGCGGCAAAGTGACCGAAGTACCACACCGGAGGATAGGTAGCGAAGCAAAATGCGTCTACCTTATGTCTTGTTCGCGAGCGTCTTGATCCGCACAGCTCCGCCATGGCTGATCACTTTATTCGAACGTCACGAGCGACATGTTAGGCGGCGGCGATGCGTCGGATGAGATCTTCCTGTTCGGCTTTACTTTCGGCGCCGATGGTGAAGGCGTCGAGCAGTCCGAGCGACAGCGCGTACTTGATGGCTTCGTCCTGACGGTTGCGCAGATCTCCCTGCCCCAGAATTTTCATTCCCACCACGGCTTTGCCGGCGGCTTTCATCTCTTTCAATACCCCAACAACGGTTGCCGGATCGGCGTCCATGGAGGCGCCGATGGGATTGATGCGGGCTAGATCGATTTCAACCCACGGGGATTTGGCTGCGGCGCGCAGGGCTTCGATGCTGTGACAAGAGCAGCCGTGAGCGCGGATGGTTCCTTTTTCTTTGGCTTCGGAGAGCACGTCCATCACGCCTTTGTAGCGCTCGGTCCAGTCGGCCTCGGTCAGGCAGTGCATCAGGCAGACGTCGAGGTAGTCGGTGCCGAGTTCGCGGCGGAAGCGGTCGATATCGGCGCGAGCGGTCGCGGCATCGCGCGCCCAGGTTTTCGTCAGCACCGTGACTTTGTCGCGCTGCACATGCTTGAGCGCTTCGGCGACGTGAGGATGACTTCCGTAGGAATCGGCAGCGTCGAAGAAACGCAGGCCGTAATCGTAGCCATTGAGCAGAAGATCGGAGAGTCCCTTGATGCCGAGCGCAGTTTGGTGCGAGTGGTGGCCAGAGCCGACGGTGCCCGTACCCATAGCAAGGCGGCTGGTCGAAATGCCGGTGCGGCCGAGTGTGACGATGTCGGAGGCGGAAAACTTGTTGGAGAGAGTTGTGTTGGCTATCGCGGCGAGGATTGTTTTGGATGAGAGCCAGGCGGCTCCAAGAGCCGAAGTCGAGCGGACTAAAAATTCGCGGCGGTGCATTGAGGCCTCCTGAGTGAGGTGGCGCGCCTTATACGAGGCTACACCAAAAAGGGCTTACCGCAGAATTCGTGGAGAACTGGCAAAAGGCAATGGGACGCAATATCTTCGGTCTCTATGGCGTCATCCCGACCGCAGCCGCATTTCAGGCGGAGGGAGGGATCTCGCGCGCCGCCATCGCTGTGCCAAGCAAACTGCACCATCCCAGATTGCCTCCGATCGCGGAGTCTCTCGCGAGAGCCGTCAACAGTCATAACCGGTTGTGCGTGGACAACTATGCCAACGCGATTCATTCGAACTGTTTGCGGAAGGCGGCAAGTTGCTGCTGAACATCGGACACTTCCTTGCGCAGGAGCGCGACTTCTTCTTCCAGGTCGGCTATGCGATCTGTGGCAACGGAAGTCGATCCCGTGGTTAGATTCGCGGGCAGGAGTGCCCGCGCCACACTAACGCCACCTGAGCCTTCTGGCTCGCCGGAGAAGAGATGCGTGTATCTGGATTCCTTCGTGCCAGGCTGGCGAGGAAGGATTTTGGCCAGCGGTGGTTCGCGCTGGCTTAGCCGATCGAGCGTAGAGACTACGTCTTCGAGAGCCTCGAAGTGGTACATGCGCTCGGTGCGAGTGCGCAACTCACCCGGCGTTTGTGGCCCGCGGAGAAGAAGCACGCACAAGACAGCGATTTCGCGCCGGTCGAAGTTGAAGACTTCCTGTAGCCGGTGTTCGTACTTGGTGACGCGGCTGTCGGCGCCGCTGGCGGGCCCGGCCAGGCGCTTTTCCTGCAGCGAACTCAGCGAAGTGCGGACGGACTCTTCATCGAGAGTCATCACCGGATCGCGGTTGTTTTTCTGGTTGCAGGCGTTGACCAGCGCATTAAGCGACAGCGGATAGTAGTCGGGCGTAGTGATGTCCTTTTCGATGAGGGCGCCGAGGGCGCGGGCTTCGGTTTCGGTGAGGAGGAGATTCATGGGACACGATCTCTGGAGAAGTATAGGGTAATTTTGGTGCCGGCATTGGCGGACAAACCCTGCCCCGAGCGAAGCCGAAGGGAGTGTCCGCCCCACACGGGCTTAGCCAGTGACCCGGGAACACGGAGGTAGCAGCTTGGTATAGTCTGTTCGGGACGATCTTGCAGCGGAGGTTCCAAAATCATGCGCACGGGAAAAAAGGAGCGAACATGCGGCTGCTTTTGAACTGGGTTCTGAGCGCGCTGGCCGTATGGATTGTGGCCCACGTAGTGCCGGGAGTTTATGTCAACGGTCCCGTCGCGGCGCTGATTGCAGCGTTAGTGATTGGCTTCGTCAATGCGACCATTGGATTGCTGCTGAAGATTTTGACGTTTCCCCTCACGCTCGCGACCCTGGGATTGTTCTGGCTCGTCATCAATGCGTTGATGCTGGAGTTGGCGTCGCTGCTGGTGCCGGCATCATTTCAGGTGCGCGGATTCTGGGCGGCTTTTATCGGGGCGATCGTATTGAGCCTGGTGAACGTTCTGTTGAAATGGATCGTGTTTCCGACCCGCGACAATCGTTAGGCGGGCTGCACGTGATTCACGAGGAACGTTGAACCGGTGTTGTCGTCTGAAAGATTCTTGGTAGCAGCGTTTCTTTCGCCCCAGCCCCGAAGGGGCGGACGAAAATAGCCCAGCGCTTCAGCGCTGGGTCAGGGAACAAATTAGATTCCGCCCCGTAGGGACGGCTGAATTCTCATGCCACACTTTCTGCACGGCCAGACGACCTAAATGTTCCAAAAAGATCTTCTCCATCACAAACGCATCCTCATCACCGGCGGTGGCACCGGCCTCGGCAAAGGTATGGCCCATCGTTTCCTCGAACTAAACGCAGAAGTCTACATTTGCGGCCGCCGCGAAGAAGTTCTCCACAACACCGCAAAAGAACTTTCCGCCCAGGGCTCAATCCACGCACTCCCTTGCGATGTTCGCAACCTCGACGCCGTTGAAGCCATGATCGACACGATCTGGAAAGATGGCCCGTTGGACATACTCGTCAACAACGCCGCCGGCAACTTCATCGCCCGCACCGAAGAACTCACCCCGCGCGCTTTCGAATCGGTCATCGGCATCGTACTCATGGGCACGCTGCATGCCACCATGGCCTGCGGACGCCGCTGGCTCAAGACCGGACACCCCCGCACAGTCCTCAGCATTTCCGCCACCTACGCTCCCGTCGGATCCGCTTATGTCGTCCCCTCGGCCATTTCGAAAGCAGGAGTCGAAGCCCTCACTCGCAGCCTCGCCGTCGAGTGGGGCAACCGCGGCATTCGCATGAACGCCATCGCTCCCGGACCGATCCCCACGCAGGGCGCATTCTCCCGCGTGCTGCCCCGCCCCGAACTTGAGACTCTCGCCCTCGAACGCAACCCGCAACACCGTTTCGGCACGGTGGAAGAACTCGCAAATCTGGCAGCGTTTCTGGTGAGCGATGGCTCAAGCTACATAAACGGCGAAGTCATCCGCATGGACGGAGGCGAATTCCTGCAAGGCGCCGGCGAGTTCAGCAATTTAGGAAGAGCCCTGACCGACCAGGACTGGGAATCAATTAAGCCCAGCAAACCATCTGCCCGCTAGGAGACGCCGCGCCAGTGGGTCCTGGGCGATGGATGGCGACTCTCCGCAGCGGTGAGGCCTTCGCCCTACCGTTCGGGCGTCAACAAATCGCACGCCACGCGAAATCCGTAGTCAGCATATTGAAACTCGGGCGGAATGCTCGAGCGCGCGGAGCAACGCGCAACCTTGATTTGATGTCTCCATGATCCGCCGCGGGAGGCCTTGCGCTGACCCGTCTCCGGACCGCGCGGATTTCGCTCGGGCGAGACGGCATAGTAATTCGGGTCGTACCAGTCGCTGCACCACTCATGGAGATTGTCGCCGATGTTGTAAAGACCGAATGCATTCGCGGCGTACCGCGCGACCGGTTCGGGTCCTGTCTGCCAGCGCGTTCCATAGTCCGGGAGAGATTGCGGCGGGTCGTCGCCCCAGGGAAATTTCTGGCCATCGATTCCCCCGCGGGCGGCGCGTTCCCATTCGGCTTCGCTGGGAAGGCGGTAGTGGCGGCCGGTTTGCGCGCTCAGCCAATCGCAATAGCGAGTGGCTTCATACCAGGAAACTCCGGCGACGGGCTGCTCGGGATGGTTGAAGTTCGGATCTTTCCAGAACGGCGGCTGCACGCTCGCAGTCGCTTGCAGAAAACGCTCATATTCGCAATTGGTGACCTGCGTAGCGGAAAGAAGGAAAGCATCGGTCCAGATGCGGTGCACCGGACGCTCGCAGTCCTGGCCAGCGTCGGAACCCATGAAGAACCAGCCTTCGGGGATGCGTACCAGAGCCTCACCAATTGCATGCGCGGATGCGAGTTGTGACTGAGGCAGAGGCATAGTCGTAACTTGAATCAGTTATCCCAGAGTTTAACAGCGCTGGCTTTCGACTTCAGAGAGCACTAAGGATCATGGGCGAGTTGCGATTGCTTACTGCCGCAATTTCACGATGACTTCGGCAATGTCGTTTTCCTGGAACAGGCGGATGGCAGCGATGCCGGCGGCACCAGCGTCGAGACAGGAGCGAGCGTTATCCACCGTGATTCCGCCCAGGGCCAGCACGGGGATTCTACTTCGGCATGCCTCTGCCAGCAGCGAAAGCCCCGTTGGCCGGACGTGGAGCGCGTTTTCATTCGTGGAAGCGGTGTTGTCGTGCACATTTTTTTCGAAGATAGGCGCGAGGACTGCGAAGGTTGCGGCGTTCGCGGCCGCTTGGGCTACTTCCCGAACGGAATGACATGACACTCCGATGATTGGGTCTTGTAATGAGTTTTCGAAGGGAGTGCCCGCGCCAGATGACCAGATTTTTCTCACTTCCGACGGAAGAATGTCGTCAGCGCGCAGGTGTACACCGTCGGCCAGCGTGGCCAAAGCCACGTCGGTGCGAGAATTAATTAGCAGGGCTGTCCTCGATTGAGATGAGCTGCGCACGATGTTTACCGCTTCACGGGCGAGTTCCTCCAACTCGCGCGCGGGCAGGTCTTTTTCGCGGAGTTGGATGTAGTCGACGCCGCAGCGCGCGGCTTCCGCGATTTTTCCCAGCAGGCTGCGCCGCCGCGCGGATTCGTCGCCGGGGAATGCGCGGCGATCGGTAATGTAGTAGAGCAGGCAGTGTTGAGGCATCAGGAGTTCTGAAAATTCGTTAGGCTTCAGTCAGTGAGGAAATATCAGTCTCCGCAACCCTAATCAATACTGCCCATACCGCCCCTTCACCGACTCCAGCAGCTTCTGCGAGTCGTATCCCACTCCATCCTTGAAAACAATCTCCACATTCTCCACATCGGAAATCTTCACCGACGGATCGCCCTTGATCACCACCAGATCCGCATTCTTCCCCGCAGCAATCGATCCAATCTGATCCTGCCTCCCCAAATACACCGCTCCATTCAAAGTAGCGATCTTGATCGCTTCCACCGGCGAGAACCCAGCCTCCACCAGCAATTCAATCTCGCGCTGATCGCCAAAGCCGGGCACCACGCCTCCATTCCCAGTCGGGTCAAGCCCCGCGATCAGCAGTCCCCCAGCGGCAACGAACGCCCGTTCCAACTCCATGTCGCGCTTGAACAGCATTCCCCCATCGCGCCGTGAAGGCTTGTCCGCCGGACGATTGCGAATGTACAGATAAGCCTCCCGCGCCGCCGGAGACATCGCCTCGAGCACCGCCGTCCGCAGCGGCGGACGCCCCGCCATATCCCCCTCAAACACCGGCAGCGTCGAAGTGATCGCCACGTGATGCTTAACCAGCGTCTCGATCAGATCCTTAGCCTCTGCACCTTTCGTATCCATGTGCTCCAGCGTGTAGTCACCTTGGCTCTCACTGCATTCGTCCGGCTTCTTCCCCGGATCAAGCTGCGTGTTCACAAAAAACCCGTGCTCCAGGTCGTCGATCCCAGCCTCCACCGCCTCCTTATAAGTCACCGAACACAAATGCCCCGTAACCTTGATCCCGCGCTTATGCGCCGCGTCAACCGCAGCCTTCAATTCGGCGCGAGTGATATTCATATAAGCCTTGAACGAAGTCACACCGCGATCCGCCCAGTACTCCACAAACTGACGCGCCTCGTCTGCACTGCTCAACCAGTGCATCTGCAAAAAGTAACTGTGCGCTCCCTCCAGATACGGCCCACTCACATCCATATGCGGCCCCGGCAACTCCCCCCGATCAATCTCATGCTTCAGATTAAGATCGGCATAAGTCTCCACGCTGCCGGTAGTGCGCATGGTAGTCACACCGCCCGCCAGATAAAGCCGAGGCGCCGAGAAGGTCATCTGAGGAGCCACAATCGGCGGCTCGCTGCTCCAGTCCGCCCCAAAATCCGGCCGCGCAATATAAAAAAGATGATCATGCATGCCCACAATCCCCGGCATCACCGAATATCCGTGCAGATCCATAACAGTCGTTCCCGCCGCCGCAGCCACGTCCGATCCAGTTTGTATTGCCGCAATCTTTCCGCCTTCGATCACGACATTCTGATCGTCCACAGCCGCCTTGCCCGTCCCGTCGATCACCCGCACATGCTCCAGAATGACCTTCGGCGCGTTCACGCGGACATACTTCTGCACCGTCTTTGAAAGCGTAGCTTGTTGCCCCTGCATGAACACCGAGAGCAAAACGAGCACCAGGACAGCTGAAATCTTCATCCGCATAGTTCCTCCGCAAGCCATAACATTGTACGTGCGGGTTGCACGTGTGGGTTGCACGTGTGGGGCGGACACTCTTGTCCGCCAACTGATTGAAGCAAAAATTCTCTGGAGGGCCGAAACTGGCAGTGTCGCCAGAACCGTCCCGTTTTGAATCTTCGCCTTTAACCTCCTTCCGTACGCTAGCGCACTTTTACCCCCTGAAGTCGTGTACAATTCGACCACGCTCAGACCTTGGCCATCACAATCAATCAGCCCAGGCAAATACGCCAGTTCTTGGCATCGCTCGTGACGTCCTCGTGCGGTGAAGCACGACCAATTTCAACAAGGGAGCCGTCATGAGAATCCTTCTCTACAACCCCGACAATGGTGTGACTCGAAACTTCATGCCACACCTTTGGATGTTTCTGCTGCAGGCTCTCACCCCTCCCGGCCATGAGGTTCTGCTGATTGACGGCAACGCTCAGCCCATGGACGAGGCTCAGATCGCGCAATACGTCCGCGACCAGAACATCGGACTCGTCGGCATCGGCGCCATGACCAGAATGATCGCCAAGGCGTATCGCATCGCCGACGCCATTCGCGCCACGGGAATTCCCGTGGTGATGGGCGGCCCCCACGTCACCGAACTGGCCGACGAAGCACTTGGACGCGATGGCGGCCCGCGCCACGCCGACGCAGTCGCGCTCGGCGAAGCCGACGAAACCTGGCCCCAGATTGTGAACGATGCCGTAAGCGGCCAGCTCAAAGAGATCTACGCTCCCGTCGACGAGACCGGCAAAGATCGAAAGCCATCACTCAAGCAATATCCGGAAATCCCCTGGCAGTCGATCGATCTCAACCAGTTCAATCTGGTGCCCAAGGCCGCGACCCCGCTGCTCAACCGCGTAGGCGCGGGCTGGGGAACTTTCCGCATCATTCCGGTTGAGTCTGGACGCGGTTGTCCTTACGGCTGCGAGTTCTGCACCGTCACCGGATTCTTCGGAGACTCCATCCGCTTCCGCACCAACGAAAGCGTCGTGAACGAACTGCTCCTGTTGAAGGCGCGCGCCCGCAAAGAGAAGGGCCAGATTGCGATTTTTTTCATCGACGACAATTTCGCCATCAACGTCAAGCGCACCAAGTCGCTGCTGAAAGACATCATCGCCGCCGGCGCCCAGCTCAACTGGGTGGCGCAGATCAGCGCCAACCTGCTGCGCGACGAAGAGCTGGTCGACCTGATCGCTGCTTCCGGCGGCAAGTGGGTCTTCATCGGAATGGAGTCCATCGACCCGGCCAATCTGAAAGACGTGAACAAGGGATTCAACAAGCCCGGCGAATACGCACAAGTCCTCGAGCGCCTGGCGAAACGCAACGTGTACGCCATCACCTCATTCATCTTCGGCATGGACAACGACACCACCGGCGTGGCAGAGCGCACGTTGTCCCAGGTTCGCACCTGGCCACCGGGCCTGCCCATCTTCGGCCTGCTGACTCCGTTGCCCGCAACTCCGCTCTACAAGCGCCTTGAGACCGCCGGCCGCCTCACCCGTCCCAAACATTGGCAGGAGTTCATTCCCTTCGCCATGGCTCACACCCCGCTGAAGATGACCATCGAAGAGGCGCACGCCGAAGTAAAATACGGATGGGCGCAAGCCTACAGTCCGGAGGCATTGGCGCATGCCGTCGAGTCGCTGGACGACCAGCCGCTGGGCTATCGCATCAACATCTTCATCGCGCGCCTGTGTTTCCGTGGCATCTACTTCCCCATGATGGGCCGCTTCGCCTGGCTGAAAGTCGTTGCCGAAAATCGCCACACAATCTTCAAACTAGTAAAAGAAGCCTTCTTCGGCCGCCGCGAGCGCCCCACAAACCCGAATGTCGAGGATGCATACAAAGAAGTAACCGCCGAGCCCGTGTAGCACGGGCGCCCCATCAGTCGGGTGCGGGTGCCGGGATCTAACGTGGGCCACCCGCCGCTCATTACTTCCCCGTATTCGGCTTGAACAATGCCGTGAGATTGAGAGGAATTCCCACACCAAAAAAAATGCCGCTACGATGATGCGTGACTATAGGGCTGGTTGGAAAGATCTTCGTGGTCGTCACTCCAGTCGCGTTGTAAAGAAACAAAGGAAATCCGTCAAACGCACCGGGTTTATTGTTTAACAGGTCCGCAGCATTAAAGTGGTTGTAGGGGGAAATAGTGGGGTTAGCAGCAACGATTTGCGAGGCAGTAACTCGAAATCCATGGGTAGGTTCGTCGACAGGGGACAACGAATACCCGGTCAGAAGGGTGAAATATTTCGTGATCCGGTATCCAGCGCCTACAACAAAACCATTGATGGTTTGATCTGAAGCCGGAGCAAACCGAATACTCAGAAATGTCTCCCATGGGCGATAATCTCTATAGTCCACATCACCGCCCTCCCTGCAGAGTTTCCCATTCTTCGCAGCCTCTGCTTTCTCGTCCTCCGTTCCGCACCACGAGTTCTCAATCCGTCCTCCGGTCTTGTGCCATGGCAAAATAAATCCTCCTCCCAGGAGGATTTCTACCTTCTTCTTACCGACATTTGTCTGACTCAGCGCATTATTCTGAGTGTCTACCTTGTAGCTGGTCGCCTCGACTCCCGCCAAAACAGAACCAACTCCCGTTAACACCTCGAAGTGTTTTACGTCATAGGTAGTGACTGTGAAAGGCTGGCTGGCGGACCCATTCCCGGTAGTAACGATGATGTTCCCGGTAGTCGCGCCAGTTGGAACATCAACCACAATCTTGTCATTCGCCCAACTGCTCGGAGTTGCAGCGACGTTCCCGAATTTCACAGTGCCTTTCGCGGCACCGAAATTGGCGCCGATTATGGTTATGGACGTTCCCACAAGACCCGTTGAGGGCGAGATCGAGGTAATGCTAGGAGTTTGACCTTGTAGCAGGCTTCCGGCCAACAAAGAAAAGAAACAGGCGCAAACGAAGGGGCGCATAGCATCTCCACGGAAAACGTCTCTGATCGATCGTTAGCTCGTGAGCACTGACACCTCGAGCGTTCGTACTGCGTCGATCACTTGCCGTGCGCGAGCCCCCTCGTACTGCACTCGTGCAGACGGGGAGTATACCACTCGCCCTTGGTAAGTCAATCACAATAGACCCCGCGCCACACTTAAGCCCAAAGGGAACTTACTCTCAGGCCAGCCGAAGGGCCCTCCCTGAAACTACTACTGAAAAAGGAAAAGGCCACGCTCATTTCTGTTGATAGCCCTTATTTAATGCCGGCAACGACCTACTCTCCCACACACTTTCACGTGCAGTACAATTCGGCCCTGCGGGGCTTAATGTCGTTATTGCTTGGGCTTAAGCTTAATCCATCCGGCTAAGTGCACGTTACATCCGCCGTGGTTAGCGCTCGGACCGCAGTATAAATCCGCCGACAGTTTGTAACCTCTGATTTCGCTGGTCTCATTGGGACGCCAAGTGCTTTGAATTCCGGTTCCAGCCATCCGGCCCCCACGCCGATAATGAGGCGCCCTGGCCCGCCTCTGTTTCCGCGGCATCTATTTCCCCATGATGGGCCGCTTCGCCTGGCTGAAAGTAGTCGCCGAAAATCGCCGCACGATCTTCAAGCTGGTAAAGGAAGCCTTCTTCGGACGCCGCGAGCGCCCCACAAACCCGAATATCAAAGACACCTACGAAGTTCAAGAGCTGAGCACCTAGTGCAGTTAGTGTAGGTTTTGACTCTTCCTGTGTGGGGCGGATACTCCTGTCCGCCGCCCTTGACTTTGATTTAGTTCTATAGGCGCGGATTTTTCGTTACCCCCGTCCCACTCCCTCCGCCTTCCTCATCGAAACCAGCACCGTATGCGCTAAACTCTCCGCCACCGCCACGTCCCCCTCATCAAACATAAACGGATGCTCCCCGAACACCACCAGCAGCCCCACCGTCTCGCGTTCAAAACGAATCGGCGCAGCCAGAATCGACCGCATTCCCATCCGCCGGCAAGTCTCCGCATCCACCCGCGGATCGACCTCCGCATCGTCGCAGCGCAACGATTTTCCGCTTCGAAAACACTCTCCACAAAATCCAGAATTCACGTCAAGCCGCGTGCCCAACGCCGGAGCGCCACCTCCAACACTGGCCCGGCACATCACCGATCCTTTATGCGTCAGCGCAATCGCCGCGCTCGTCCCCCGCGTAAGCGACCGGGCTCGCTCTCCAACCAACCGGAGCGCAGCGTTAAAATCCGTACCCAGCGGACTGAACTCATACTGCATCGTCCCCGAACCCACAGCCGCGCCGCCCGCCGCCCCCCATTCCCCCTCTATACTGTCCGCCTCCAAACTAATGGACGCCTGCTCTCCACCCGAGCCGCCCGCCGATCTGCTTCCCAATCTGCCTTCGGAAGCCCTGCTTCCCCACCCAGGCAAAGCTGTTCGGCCCACGGTAAGCTTCGGCGCCGTGCGACTGGGAGCACCGGCATTCAGCGCCAGCCAATCATCCAACCGATGTCGCGCGTCTTCAGGCAACTCCGAGAAGCGCACTCCCGCCCGCCCCAGCGCATCGGCCCACGCAATGTATCCGGTAGTCTCCAGCCGCCCCGCCGGTTCCGAGAGATCCAGTTGCACCTGCACAATTCCGCGAGCTTCCACCGGAGTCGCGCTCTGCATCGCCATCCCCTCGGCGCTCAAGTCGAGGATCATCCCTCCGGTAACCCCGTCAAAGCTGGCAAATGCCGGCGCATGCAGCTTCCGCCGCACGCAGTGCCGACGGTCGGAATTGATTTCCTGATTGTCCACGCTGTGCTTCGTCCACTCCCTGCTAAAGATGATGGAAGCAGACTGGGCGAGAGGAAAGTGCTATGGCAGATTCCCCTGGACCCTTGGAAAAGAGCAAAGCTGAATCGGGGAAAAGGAAAAGCCACGTTCATTTTTCTGAACGTGGCCTTGATCGAATAGCGGCCAGCGACTCAAAGCCGCGGGTGTATACCGGGTTAGTGATTCTCAACCAACATTGCCGGCTTTGGGGCAGGCGTCTCCGCATGCACCTCGCTGACCGACACAAGGGTGGCATTTACAACCTTGTTTGAATCCAGCGGCTTCAGTTTCGAAGACTTCAGCTCGTAGCCTCCCTGTTCTGCAGGCACAAGGATCAGCCGCCCATGTCCTTTTGCAAAGCCGGTAGCAATCTCCACACGGAGAAAGTATTCCTGTCCCGCCTTCACATCCAATTCGATTCCCGACTGCTTGTCGTTGGAGTGGAAGTTATGTTTCCCCGGATCAAGTTTCACCGAGAAATACCGGCCGTTTTCCATGCGCGCCAGTTCGGTTTCGTCGCAGTAGACGGAAGGCGCCAGCGCGCTGCCCACAAACTGCTTATAGCGATAAACATAAACCGTAGCCTTGGACGGCTTGGCTTCGGCTGTTTTTTGTAAGTCTGCGGTAGGCTCCTGGGCGATCGCGGCTAAGCCCAATGAGCAGAAGATCAGCAACCCTAGAATTCGAATCGTGCGCATCTAGTCTCCCTGAAAGTTTGTAAGTGAAATCGGGTGTGAGGCCACCCAGCCTTGTCCTGAGATATTCAAGACAGCCTCAAAGATACGGAGCGCCGCGACTCCTCTCAAGTTACCGGAGTACCATCGTCCGTCCGCCCCAAAATCAGGGGGGAAGGTGCGACAACGCGGCCTTCGGCGCGGTTTCTCGCCGAGTGCGCGGCGGCGATGGCGGGGAGCGCTTTTCGGAATTGATCGCGAACCTGTTCTCTCAGTGCGTCGATTTTGGCATTGGCGGGGGGACGCTTGTCAGGGGATGGTGGGACTTGTGGAGGCAGGACGACGGCCCGTCCGGTGGGCGTGATGGCGGCTGTGGAGCTTGCGTTTTCAGGCGCGGCGTTCGGGGCAGGGGATGCCGCGCGTCTGCGTTCTTCTTCATTTTGGCCTTGCGCTTCGCGTGCGGCCTCGCGTGCGGCTTCTCGGGCGCGGGCTGCGGCCTGGGCCTGGCGGGCGGCTTCGCGTTCGCGAACGCCTTCTGCGATGAGGCGATTGACTTCAGCCTCGGCCCAGCGCTGGAGTTCTTCTTTCTTTTTGGCTTTGCGTTGGGCTTCTTCGAGAGCCGCTGCGCGTTCGGCTTCATCGTTTTCATCGTCGTCGATGGAGCGGAAATCAGAGTCGGCCCAGACGGAAGCGCCGAGGGGAGTTTCGTCGACGGCACGAGGGTCGAGGACAACGTTGTGCATGTGGGGCTCGAAGCTGGTGCGGCTGAGATTGGAGCTGGCGGTCTGCAGGGCGTAGAGCATGAGTCCGGCAGCTTTCAGCTCGATGCGGCCGGCGGCCACCAGGCGCATGATCTGCATGAGCGAGACCTGGATGGAGTTGGCGTCCTCGAGGACGGGGAGTTCGAGAGTTGCAGCACGACGGCGGTCATCTTTGAGTCGATCGAGTTTGAGCTCGATGCGCTCTTCGTGGTGACGCTTATGGAAGTAGCAGAGCTTGTTGCGGCGCAGTGCGGGGCATCCGCACTGCGTGCCGTTAACCTTGATGTGCTGACATCGATTTGGAAAAGAAAGCATGTTGAGACCCCTTACCCCCCTCTCCCCTGATCTATTGGAATCACGGGGTTGGCGGGATTTTGAGATTTGATCCTAGAGCTGCAATGAGTTGCGGGCAAAATCTTGAGCCGCAGCGGGTTAGTGCAACAGGAATCATGTTTGTTGTAAGCTATGAAGCGAGTATTTAATATTGCGGAAAGCTAGTAAAGGTTGGATGAACAGGGGTGGTGTGGAAATCGGCAGGGATAGGAAGGTGGCACCGATCAAGCGCGATTGCGATAAACTAGGCCGAGTGAGGTCTACATGGCACAGATGACGCCGGAGGTTTCCAAGCTGCTGGAGCGGGCATTATCGCTATCGGTTGAGGAGCAGGAGGCGTTGGCAGATTCCTTGATTTCAAACCTCGGTGGCAAGGTGGACGAAGGCGTACAGGCAGCCTGGGAAGCTGAGATCGGGAAGCGCATCGCGGAGTTGGACTCGGACAAAGCAAAAACCACTCCTTGGGGAGAAGTGCGCAGGCGCAATTTGGCGAAGTTGCCCCGTGCCCACTAGTGTTGCGGAGTTTCATCCGGGAGCTATCGCCGAATACGACGCCGCATTCGACTGGTATCTGGAGCGCAGCCCGGATGCCGCTCTCAAGTTCGATGCGGAAGTAAATCGCGCCTTGGAGCAGATCATTCGCGCCCCGCAACGTTGGGCCGCGGGCCCGTACTCCACTCGCAGGTTCCTGCTCAGACAGTTTCCGTTTACTCTGATTTACCGGGAGCGAACCTCGGGAGACATTCAAATTGTGGCGGTTGCCCACACGAGCCGGAAGCCTGGATATTGGAGGCAGCGGCTGTAGTTCCCGAACTTGTCGAGGTCCGTGGTGCCCACGTTTCGAAAACCGCGAAACGTGGGGCAGCCTCTATCGTGGTAGCGCAAATGTGGGCCAGCCCCCTCTTTGGCAAAGAACGCCAAAGATGGGGCACCCGGCTTGTTGCGAGCACAGGTGGGCCAGCCGTTTATCGTGGAGCCGTATAAATATATAAAACGGTAAAGAGTGAGCACGTTGCCAAGCCGAGGAATAGTACGGTATAACCTAACGCTTCTGTTGCCGTATCGAATCCGGACGTAGGAGGCTCGGGGATACCCTTTTGCTTGAGATGCTTCTTAGTACTTTCGTTCAGACTCAGGTATCCCATACCAAGCTTGTGGACTCGTTGGCTAATGTAGTGGTACTCGGAGCTATCTGTGCTTTTTAACTCCTCAACGGCATTAAGAAATCGGGCCTTCCAACGTCGCCTCCAGTTACTAGCAATGACTGTTAAGCCAAAGGCATATGTCCAAATGCCGGCCGATAGCACAGCAAGGGCGGCGTTGATCGCGATTAATAGCCAGAATAGAGTGGCTCTAGTGGAACTATTGGAGATAAATTGAAGAGGACGTGCTCGGGCATCCTGAGCATCGGATGCCTGCGATAAGTTAACATCGACGACTCTTCCGCGGAACCTTGGATATTTCGGCTCCGAATTATAGACGTACACACCCAGGTGAGCCTCGTCACCAGGATTGAGAAGGGAAAAGCCAAGGAGGACTAAATGACCGCTCTGTGCCGCACTAAATGAAAATTCCGAAGGTAAGGTTTTGTCAACGCCGACGCTGAGTATCTTTGTGCCATCAGGATATTCCAGCTGTAACGCTTCGACAACGTCGGTCCCTTTAACCGCAACCGCACCAACATTTCGGATTACATAGCTCATCTTCGTCAATGATGCAACTGGTTCCCCGTGATATCTAATCGTCAGATCGGGAGCAAAATTGTTTGACACACTCACGAGCTTCTCGGAACCTGTGTAGATACAGGTGAGTTCTTTCCTTCGTGCCGACAAGCCTATAAACAGTGAGGCGAGAGCAATCGTTACGCTCGCGATCGGCACAATGATCTGCAGAACGCGGGTCGCTGTAAATTTGTGTTCATCAGACATTTGCAACCTGGCGCGGACAATCGCAGTCTACCGAAATGCCGGGTCGACTCGCAACGACGAAATACTCGGCCCCAGCTTCGCAACGATACAGAAAGGAAGAATGCCAAGTTCATCTTCTGAACGTAGTCTTTAATTTATGCCGACAAAGACCTGCACTCGCACATACCTGTGTTCGGCAAAGAATGGGATTTGCTTGATGAAAATGTTGAGTTGTATTTTTCTTGTGGACGGTGCGGACAGAAAAGAGAAAGGCCAATCATATTTCCATGACTGGCCTTTATTAATGCCGGCAACGACCTACTCTCCCACACACTTTCGCGTGCAGTACAATCTGCCCAGCGGGGCTTAACTTGGGGCGCCTGGAAGGCGTGAGCGCGCGTTCTTTGCGCGCGGGAGCCTTCTGCCGAAATCCTGAGCGCTCTTTGCGAAGGATCTCTGAGACGAACTTGCGGGCGTTCCGTCGGAGGATTAGTCTTTGGCATAAAGATGAAGAGCTGGTGGGAACTCGGCGAGTGGTCCGGATTCCAGGGCAACAGACCAGAACTCTGGCGCATAGAGTGTGCGTTCTGCGGCGAGAAGGGGAATTTCGGCCTTGCGTACCACGGCGAGAAGAAGAAAGCCAACACGGACAAGAAGCTGAACTTTGATGTCTATCAGTGCCGAAACTGCATGGGGTTCGTACACGTTCTGTGGTCTGCTGGAGAACATGCCTTCGGCCATGGTCTCTACGGTATGAGGATTCTGCCTTGGCCGTTGGAAGGGAAACCGGAGCCTTCTGAAAACTGGCCGGACGGCGTCAGGAGATTCTGGATTCAGGCGCACGATTCGCTGACTCATGAAAATTGGGATGCGGCGAATATCATGGCGCGCAGCGCCGTTCAGTTCGTAGTGCGTGACAAAAAGGCCAGAGATGCGCGTCTCAAGGACCAAATCGACGATCTTGTTGCGAAAGGCATCCTGCACCCCTTGATGAAAGACTGGGCCGATGAAGTACGCTTACTTGCTAACGAATCGGCACACCCGGAAGCTCCGATCCCAGCTGACACGACCCCGCTGGACTCACGGGACATCGTGAACTTCATGGACCTGCTGCTGTCGTATCTTTATGACCTCCCTAAGCAGATTGAGAACTACAGGCAGCGGAAGGCACCAGCAGCATCAGGCTCCCCATGATCCTCGGTCGCGAAGAAATGAACTCAAAAGGAAAAGGCTACCAAACATTTCTGTTGATAGCCTTTATTAATGCCGGCAACGACCTACTCTCCCACACACTTTCGCGTGCAGTACAATCGGCCCTGCGCGGCTTTGCCTGTCGATAGGAGAGCAGATTCCCTTCGGCTGCGCTCAGGGCAGGCTCTCCTGGCTCGCTCCGCGCTCACCTGTCGGAATGACAAGCGCTTGGTAGTGATAGACTGACCAATTATGGAAGTACACTTTCGACCCGAGACCGAGTCCCGGCTGCAGGAACTCGCCAACAAAACTGGGCGCGCGCCGAACGATTTAATCGAGGACGCGATGGCTGGGTATCTGCAAGAACTTGTCCAGGTTCGTGAAATGTTGGATGGCCGTTACGATGACCTTAAAAGCGGCCGTGTGAAGCCGGTTGACGGCGAAGAAGCTTTTGCCAGTCTGCGGCGAAAGAGCGAAAAGCGTCGCGCTTAATCCAAGGCCAGTGTCACCCGATCGCCTTCCTCTTCGCCCCCCAGACCGTGCCTGCGAATGATGTCGGTCAGCCAATCGAACGCGGTTTGATCCTTTTCCTGCTGGGCATCCCTTAAATATCGAGCGACCGTCTCACGGTTGCTCGGATGGCATCGCTCTAATCGAAGCTTAAGTTGACGAGCGGTTTCCGGATAACCAAGCCGCTCTTTCGAGATGTCGTGATTCTTCCACCGGATTGTGAATCCTTCCTCTGGAGTTCCGAACCCGCCACGCAAGATGTCGTCAAAGGCCTCCAAGTTGTGACCCCACTGAAAGGGTCGCATCACGCGATCAATCTCACCGTAGAACTCCTCCAGCGTCGAAAATCGCTCGCCGTCGATTTCGTATATTGTCAGATCGCGCTCCGCCAAAGAAACATCTTTCGGAAGATTACACCAAAGGAAAAGGCCAATCTGATTTCTCAGACTGGCCTTTATTTAATGCCGGCAATGACCTACTCTCCCACACACTTTCGCGTGCAGTACAATCGGCCCTGCGGGGCTTAACTTCCGTGTTCGGGATGGGAACGGGTGGAACCCCCGCGGTAAGATCACCGACGTCTTTAGCAGCTTCTAGCTATTAGCTTCTAGCTCCTAGCCTTGCCGTCCTGGTGCACAGTTTGTGCTCATCCCCCAGCATACTGGCGCTGCAAACTTGTCAAAGATCGCGAGGACGATCTCTCACAACTGAATAGATTGGGTGTGGCTTACTTTCTTATTTGCTTATTTCCGATTTCTGCCACATCTTACTTCGGCTTTGCTTTCTTTTGAAAAGCGTCGGCGCGAAACTTCTGGCTGAACTTCTGCTACAGCTCAGGTTCTAGCTAGGAGCTAGAAGCTAACAGCTAGAAGCTTCATCTGCACCGAGTAAATTTTATGGTCAAGCCGAACGGGCGATTAGTACAGGTAAGCTTCACGCATTACTGCGCTTTCACCTCCTGCCTATCAACCAGGTAGTCTTCCTGGGCCCTTCTTATCCCTTACGGGTTGGGAGAT
>WNFG01001564.1_pt1 | contig 19042 bp, 19 predicted proteins | sample 5400431 | NCBI WGS metagenome assembly WNFG01 (sample SAMN13153346, study PRJNA577476) | soil metagenome | isolation source: 120 cm saprolite under Douglas fir tree site 2 hole 3 replicate 2 | place: USA:California | collected 2015-04-18 | reverse complement strand
CGTCCGACCAGGATCGAGAGTCGATCGCGGAAGAGGTTCTGTTGGATCCAGCCCTCATACAACATCGAACGAGCCGGCCCCTCCAGATTGCTCACCCCCTGCGCATCACCAGCGAAGCTGCTGGGATGACCTCCATGGAGGTTCAGACCTTCCACATAGACGGTCATCCCGGGAACGCCGGCCAGGCGTGAGCCATCGACTGTGAGCCGGAAGCGCAGCGTCCCAAGATATGTCGTTCCACGGCGTAAGCCGCCCGTCAAGTCAGCGAACGCCTCACCGTCGTAGACGAGATGAGGGACAACCGCAGGCTGAGTGGCGTTGTCAGCGGCTTGGGCGCTCCAGGCCAGAGTGGCCACAACCAGAGCCGAGCTTAGATGAGCGAGCTGTGTCATGCAGGTGAGATTCCAGCAATTCGTCTCCAACACGGCGAACGGTTTCGACGCGGCGACAATCACGGCACTTTCTGGAGGACGACCGGCATCGAGTCGGAATCGTATGAAGAGCTCCCTGAAGAGCTCGAAAACCCGTCCAAACGCAAGAACGCCCGAGGCGCGGAACCTCGGGCGTTTCAAGGAGTTACGTTTGGTAGGCGCTAGCGGACTCGAACCGCTGACCCCCACCGTGTGAATTAGAGGCCCCGTTCGGGGATATCCTGGGATGTCCGTGGTTTCAGTGGTTTACGAGCGTCCCGGGACGTCCCGGGATAGCCTAGGATGGCCGTAGGCGGACCCGTCGAACACTTCGCGAACACTACTCGATTTTGGCAACACACTGATCCGCGTGGGTTATTTGCATTGCTGCCCAGCACTTTGACGCAAAGAAAATCCGCTCGCGGCTTGGGTGCACCACTTCGCGAACATCAACGCCGTCGCAACGCTACGCCGAGCACGGTTGTGCGCACTGCAATCTTGTCGCTGGAACCGTGCGACACCGAGAGCGAACAGCTCAGATGCCAGGTGTACGATGACCGTCATGACCGCTCAGAAAAGAAAGCAGTCCGCCCATCACGAGGTGCTGGGTCTTCGTGTAACCGGCGGCTTCCTTGGGGGCGCTCAGTTGGAGTTTGCTGACGGGTTGAACTGCCTGATCGGCGGGAGAGGGACTGGCAAAACCACCGCCCTCGAGTTTCTTCGGTTCGGCCTTGGGCTGATGCCCGACCAGAAGGCGCACCAGCAGAGGTACCGGACGATCGAGGGTTTGGTGAAAGCCAATCTCGGAAATGGCCGTCTCACGATCGACGTGCGAACCAAAACTGATATGCGGTATACCGCCGGTCGCGGGGCTCACGACACGGTCCAGGTTCTGAACGAAGCCGGAATGGCTGTTCCGATTTCGCTCGATCGAGATCAGATCTTCGGCGCAGACGTTTTTAGCCAGAATGAGATTGAAGAAATCGCTTCCAGTCCCGCCGCCCAGCTTGAACTTCTTGACAGGTTTCGCGAACACGACACCGTAGCGATTGCTCGCGAATTGGAACAGTTGCAGCGTCACCTGGAACAATCGAGTCGGGACCTCCTCGGTGTGGATCAGGAACTGGACGATGCCCGTGGCAGGGCGTCCGAACTTCCCGTTCTCCAGGAGAAGCTTAAGGGTCTGGCAGAGGGAGCCGGTCCTGACGCGAACCGGATCAACGCGGCTCACGCCGCAAAGAGTGAACGCGCTCGGCAGGAGAAGGTGCCGGACTCACTCATCGCTGCCTTACACAAACTCGTACGCGACGTTCGCTCCAGTCAGACAACGTTTCAAGCCAGCGTCGACGCTCAACTCAGTGGCACAACTCCTCAGACAGCAAATCATGAGCTCTTCGAACAACTTCGGCGCGACCTCGAATCATTTAAGAGCGGTCTGGACACGGCGCTCGGGTCAATCGAAGAGGAAGCGCGAAACGTCGAGGCTCGCACCCAGGGTCATGCATCGGCGCTCGCCGAGCGGCACGCATCTCAGGAAGCCGAGTACCGGGCCCTCGTCATGGCGTCCAACGAAGAGGGGACAAGAGCGGCAGAGCGGCAAGCGTTGCTCAGCGCGCTCGCGACAGCTCAAGCTGCCACCAGTGAACATCTGGCGAAAATGCAACAGCAACACGATCTTCTGAAAGCTCGTGGACAGCTGCTGAAGCGGACCTCGGAATTGCACGACCAGCGCTTTGCCATCAGAAAACAGATCGCGGAAGGCCTGACACAGCAGTTTCCAAGCATTCGTGTAACAGTCAGTCAGGCCGCTGACGTCGATAAATACCGAGAGTTGGTAACCGACGCGCTCAAGGGTTTCGGTGTCAAGCAGGGGCCTACAGCCGAACGTCTGTGCCAGGTCTTTCTGCCGGGCGAATTGGCCGAAGTGCTGGCGAACGAAGACCTCACGGCGCTCATGCAACGGTTGTCGTTCGACGAGGATCGCTCAAAGAAGATTATGAGCGCTCTGCGGACCGGCGGTACTCGCTACACGATCGAAGCCGTTGCGCTGGACGATCGGCCCAGCATCGAGCTTCTCGATGGAGACACATTCAAAGAGTCCACGCGTTTGTCGACGGGCCAACGATGTACGACGATTCTCCCAATTTTGCTGACTCAGAACGAACGACCGCTGTTGATCGACCAGCCGGAAGACAACCTTGACAACGCTTTTGTTTACGACACGATCGTTCGCGCACTGCGGGATATCAAAGGTAACAGGCAGGTGATCTTCGTGACCCACAATCCGAACATACCGGTGCTTGGTGAAGCTGAGCGTGTCTTCGTGTTTTCGTCCGATGGCCAGCATGCCACGCTCAAGCAGGTCGGTACGGTGGATGATTGTCGGGAGGAGATCGAGCGAATCCTCGAAGGAGGCCGTGAGGCATTTCTGTTGAGGAAAGAGCGATATGGTCACTAAAGAGGCGCCGGCCCAATCCGAACTGCTAACGGCGCTCAAGGCGACCGACTGGACTGTTGTGCTCCAGGCCGTGGGCGTTGCAGCCAGGCGGCTGCCTGGCGCCGTCGCTGGCGATCCGGATAGTGACGAACTTGTCGCCAAGCTCCTGCCGCTTGCAGGTCACCCGAAATGGGAGGTGCGTCGGGCGATCGCAAATGTTGCAGCGCAGACTCCTCACGCGGCCTTCGAGAAGGTACTGGCGACGCTCGCTCACGACGACAACAGTCGCGTCAGGCAGGCGGCTGAGCATGCTGCTGTTCGAAGACGAGACTCACGGCATGCAAGCACGTTGGGAAAGCAGCACGAGGAACGTATCAATTCCGCGTTGGACGACATCGAGGCACGCTTTGGCTCCAAGGGCCGCGCTGCCGTGCGGCGTGCAGCTGAACAGATTGCCAATACCTATGCTCGGGAGCTGTACCACGAGGTCATCAACCTTCTCTCGCCACTTGCCACTGCTGCGGAACGTCTACGCACCGAGCTCCTGGCAGCCGAAGTGTCTCCCGAACGGCTATCCGAGCAAGCCGATCGTATCGGACAGCGTGTCACACAAGTTCGCGCAGTCCTGGATGGCATGCGTGCTTATACGGCGCAACCGATCCTCAGCTTCACGACAGAGGACATGCGAGAAGTCGTTCAGGAGGCAGTAAACGTAGCTCTTGAGAGCGACGCGAACAAGGCGTCACGGCTGTTGATTCAGAACGATGTGCCATCGGACCTTGTTGCTCACGTGGCTCGCGTGCGCCTGGTTCAGGCTCTGACGAACGTGTTGTTGAACGCGATCGAAGCCTATGACGGAATCGATTCGCGCAAGCCGATCGTCGTCGGTGCCGAGTTTGACGCCGGATTGCTTCGGCTGGTCATCGAAGACTCTGGACGTGGCATGTCTGCGGAAGTGCAGCGTGACGCGATCACTTTGTTTGCGACCCACAAGCCGAACGGAACAGGTTTCGGCCTGCCACTCGCCGTGAAGATCATCGAATCGGAACACGGCGGCCGGCTGAGCATAGAGAGCGCAAAAGATCGAGGCACCACCGTCCGCATTACCTTCCCGACACATCGTCAGGTCGATCGCCATGAACCAGCGCCATAACGCTTTGATCGTCGAGGACGATTCGGCAACATCAGACGAACTAATCGAGATCGTCCGCTCCATCGACTGTACGGGTGTCGTCGTCGACAATAGTGAGGATGCCTTACTGAAGCTCCAAGATGAGTCGTTTTGTTTTGTGCTCCTGGACTTGCAAATCAAAGGAGCAGCGGACGCGATCAAAGGTCATATTGAACATGGCAAGGCTCTTCTGCGTAAGATACGCCAGAAGCAAGGAGAGCATAACGGCATCCCTTTCTGGTTTCCCGTTCTCGTGTTGAGCGGATACGCACGCGAGGCCGATGACGCGGTCGAGGTCATGAAAGACGGGGCGAGCGACGTCATCCAAAAGCCGTTCGATACTCAGCACGTCTCCGAAAGGATACGCAGAGCCCTTGAGAAGAGTGGTCGCCATACCCACGAGCGGTGTCACCAGAAACCGTCCGCCCCGCGTTCAATCTTCAGCGACGGAGTGGTAATCTCCATCCCTGGCGACAGAGTTCGCCGCCGAACCCGTGTAATGGTGGGGGACATGGCGGTGGAGCTCACCGATAGCTTGCTTAAGGTGCTCTTAAAGTTACTAGTCGCGCATCGGAAAGGTTCGGCCGTTCACAAGGTGGAATTGGGCGCCTCTTCAGAGCAAGGGTTCAAAGGTGTTTCCATACTGCGGAATGAGCTGAAGCCGGTCCTCGCGGGCATAGAAATCATCGAGAACGACTACCACGGAAACTACAACTTCACGAATCAAGTAACGATCGGCGAATGTTCCATCGATAAGCTGCGCAAGATCGGCGACGTCGAGATATCCAAACTTGCCAATCAGCTTGCGCGTGGCCCGCAACAGCGTCGCCAAAAAGTCTGAAGGAAACTTCGTAAAGTTTCCGACACACCACCGCCGTCGCCAGGGCTGGCAGTCGGGAGTTAGTGTCTTCGGCGATGACTAACCCCACCCGCGCCGCCCGCCGCTGCTGCTGTCTACCCCCTGAAGATTTTTCAACTGCGTGGGCGGCGATCAAAGTGGCCGATGCGATTCGGGACTTTCACTCTGGAAAGGACAAGCCATGAGACTGACAATCACAAGCATCAAACCGAATCCCGCCGGAAAGGATCACCCCCGCTACGGCAGCCCGTCACCGACGCAACTCGCCGGTGAATGGGTCGACTTTCGCAACGACACCGGCCAGACGGTGAACATTGAAGGCGTCGCCCTCTACCACCGCGCATACACCGGCAGCCAGTGGCGATGGGCGAAGATCATGACGTTCACGGGCAACCTCGGAAACGGCGAGATCGTGCGTGTCCACAGCGGCCAGGCGCGGACCGGCGTGATCAGCGCCGAAGACCTTCCCGGCGCCACCTACCACCTCTTCACCGGAAGAGACGAGTACGTCTGGAACAACAGGGAGGGAGACGCGCCTCTCCTCCACATCGAGCCGCGCAACGAGACGATCGACACCGCATCCTACGACCCCAACCCGCCCGAAGGCGTCGTGCTTCTCCGTCAAGCCGACAAGCTGGTCGCGAGAGCACGCGCAGCCGGCTGGTAAGAAACCGCAACCCATTTAAGGACAGCAAGGAGACCCATACCATGAGCGACAAGACCATCACGATCATCGTGAACGGCAAACCTCACGAGTGGCCGAAAAACAGTGTTATCACGTACGCGCAAGTCGTCACACTCGACGTGCCGGATTACGCGCAGCACCCGGAGATCACGTACTCCGTGAAGTACCGCAACGGACACGGCGAGAAGCCCGAAGGCATCCTGTCTCCGGGCGCTGACGTGAAGGTCAAAGACGGGATGGTGTTCGTTGTTAGAGAGACTGGCCAGTCATAACGACGACATCAAGCGCCTGTTTGACCGCGGGCATCCGCTCGCGGTCGACAGCGACTATCTCGTCGTTCGCGATATCCCATACCTCGACGCAAGCGGCGGATTGCAGTGGGGCGCGTTCGTCACGAAGCTTGTGTTCGTCGATCAGCAACGAGTCACGCAGGACGACCATCAGGTCTGGTTCGCTGGCGGCGTGCCGCACAACCTCGATGGCACGCCCGTGCCCAATCTCGGCGGCGGTCCTACAGAACTGCACCTCAGCGACGCATGCAATGACGTTGTGGTGCAGCGACGGTTCTCCCATAAGCCACGCATCGTTGGCCACTTTACCGACTTCTTCGATAAGATCGACACGTATGTCGGGGTCATCTCCGGACCGGCAATCGAGCGGCACACCGTGACGCCCTACACGTTCCGGTCGGTGAACGAGCAGGAAGAAAGCTCAGTCTTCAAATTCCGGGACACACTCACGAGCCTCGCCGAGATCAGTGACCTCTCCGCGCGCCTGCATAACGATGTCGTCGCCGTCATCGGCCTAGGCGGCAGCGGCGCGTACCTCCTCGACTTCCTCGTGAAGATGCCAGTACGAGAGATTCGCGGTTTTGACCGCGACCCATTCCATGTCCACAACGCGTTCCGCTCTCCCGGACACCTGCAAGAAGGGGAGCTTGGGCAAGCGAAGGCAGCCGTGTACCAGACGCGATACGATAACTTCAGGACCGGCCTTTCCCTCCAGGCGAAGCATATCGACGGGAGCTGCGACACCGATCTCGATGGCGTGACCTTCGCGTTCGTGTGCGTCGACAAGGGTTCATCACGTGCAGCGATCTTCGACTTGCTCATCGCCAAGGGCATCTCTTTCATCGACACCGGCATGGGCCTGTCGCGCACCGACGCCGGCATTAATGGCCTGGTGCGCTGCACGTACTATCCTCCCGCAGAGGCGGCAGCAATGCGCGACCGACAACTCGCGCCTCTCACGGATGGGCCAGATGATGTGTACCGAACGAGCATCCAGATCGCTGAACTGAACGCGCTCAACGCGGCACTCGCGATCGTCCGGTTCAAACAAGTACGCGGCTTCTACACCGAAGAACTCTCCATCACTCATCTCCTCTTCGGTATCGGCGACATGAAACTCGCGAGCCAGTGATCATCATGCGCACGCACCTCGTTCGTTTCATCCCTAACGATCTCGAACCGGGCGTGCTGTACGTTTCCAATGAATTTTCTATCGCAGTACATCTTTGCGCCTGCGGTTGCGGTTTAACAGTCAGAACGCCACTCGGACCGACAGAATGGAAATTCCAAAATACCCCAACCGGCCCAACACTCTCCCCATCCATCGGGAACTGGCAACGCTGTGGCTCGCACTACTTCATCTCCGCAGGGAACATCATCTGGTCAGACAAGTGGACTGCGTCGCAGATCGCAGCCGGACGAGGCGCGGAGGAACGCCGCAGCCAACAGTACTTCGAGCAACGCGAACGCCCGCCGCTTCGCCGCGCTTGGCGCTGGTTGAAGTCACGATTTAGCTGGTAGCGCTGATACAAGTTCCCACGGCGTAAGAAAGGGCTCTACTTCGATGTCGGCGGGCCGAGGAACTTGTCGCCGTTGAAGTGGATCATGTGGTCCGGGTTCTCGGCGATCCAGACTTCCGTCTCCCAGGCGATGTTGTCGATATGGCGCCGGAATTCCTTGAAGTCCGGGAAGGCCGAGACGTAGATGCGCTCGGCCGTGCACGACTTGAGTGCCCGCTCCATTTCGAGCTTGCGCTTCGGTGAAACGGGGCCGTGGGAGGTGACGGCCTCGATGAGGAAGAGCCAGTTCCGTGTCTCGTCGTACAGGACGATGTCCGGGAGCTTGTCGTGCTTCGTGATCGGGACGCAGAGTTTGCGCAGCGCGTCCTCCTCAAGAATGATCGTCTTCTTCGCCGTGTCGCCGAGGTAGAGGATCGTGGAACCGGGAGCGAAGCGCGCGGCAAAATCGCCCACGACCGTTGCTTGCACTTGGTTGTGCTTCCCCGGCGAGAGCGTGAACTCCCTTCCGTCCGCGAGCTTCACCGGCACGAGGTGCATGCGCTTGCTCGCGGTGTAGACGGCAAGCAGGCTGCCGTGACTCTCCCGAAAGGCCGCGGCCTCCGCATCGAACTGCTTCGTGCCGTAGCTGCGAAGCACCGCAAGTGCGCTACTCGACAATGCGTACTGTGTGTTCGGGCTGTTCGTCGCGAGATCGTCGGAGTCCACGTTGCGATCGACGACGCGCGCCTGCTCGAACTGATGGATGGCTTGACGCCGGAAGGTCTCGCGCGTGTTCTCCTTGTACGGTTCGATGCTCGCGGGCACGCGATACTCCGCATTCGTGAAGACGATCATGTCGTGAATGCGCAGGGGGCGTTGCTCGGCTGCCGACCACTTTGTCGTGCGCCGAATGCCGCCGAGCGCGAGCAGCGTGTAGGCAGCGACGTCGTTTTGCTGCTTGGGTGGAAGCCCGAGCGCCTTTAGGACTTTCTTCGCGTCCTCAAGTTTCGCCATGCGCTGTCCCCGCCAAGTCTTCGTTGAGATCAGCCGGGACATCTAGCGCGTCGGCGATGACGCGGTCAAGTTCCTCGGTACCGTCGCGCTCGATCAGCCGCCCGATCGCTCTGATCGTGTCGGCCGGAGGGAGGGGGAGATTGCGCAGTTCCACCGCGCTCACCTGGGTGTTGCCATTCGAGATGCGGAAGAACCGGTCGATGATTGCGCTGTTCAGGAGTGCCGCGAGTCCCCACGCCTCGGCGCGCGTCAGCTTGCCCTTTGGCCGGTGCACATAGTTGAGATGGTTCTCGAGTCCGATCATGCTGCCGGGAAGTTGGCCCTCGAAGAGGGGAGCGGCGACGATGCGGCGGTGCTCCTCTTTTGCGCTGAAGCGTCGCATGACGACGTACGTCGCGTTGGGGAGAAGCAGGTACTTCGAGTCCGCGCTGTTCGCGATGTACTGGCGCTTGTTCGAGCCGTCGACCGGCCACCGGATGTCCATTCTCCGTACGTGCTGGAGCCAGAGCAGCGGCACCTCCTTTGCGCCGTTGGGTGCCTCGTGGAGGAACTCCAGCGCGCGGAAGGCAACCACGGGACCGGTGGAGACGCTCAGGCCGAGCGTGTGCAGCGTTTCCGGCCACGATCTGATGAAGGTGAGCACGCGATCGTCCACGTCGGTGGTCGGGATGTGGATTGCGAGATCACGGGAGCGCAGGGCGACGACGTCATGGAGTGGGACGCTGCGGCTCATAGGGTGGTCGAGGTCGCGAACGCCTGCGCTCGTGGTGATGGTGACCGGTGACTCGACGCGCGTGCGGCGCGCGCGCAGGATGACGTTCTCCTGCAAGATTTCGTCTTTGCGGAACGCATCCTTGCGTGATCCGAAGAGATGGATCGCTTCCGGCAGCACGGTCGCGAAGAGGACTTCGCGGAAGCGGCGGAAGTATTCGCCGGTCGTGAAGCTGCGCGGCGTGATCGTGACCATTACGCCGTCCTTGCGGAGCAGGCTGGCCATGATCGCCATGAAGATCGCGTAGATGTTCGGTTGGCCATGCACGATGTGCGCTGCTGCCCTTGCGCGACGGTCATCCTTGAGCAGCTTGAAGTACGGCGGATTCGCAATCGCGATGTCGTACCGCTCGCGATGCTCGGTGAAGAGCGAAGGTTGGAGGAATGAGGCGTTCTCCAGGACGAAGTCACCTCGATGCACGATGAACGTGCAGGCGATGTCGTGATCGGCCAGCCAATCAGCCGTGTGCGTCAGCACTTGCTCGCAGACCATCGCGAGTCGTGGGTGCAACTCGTACGCGTCGATGTGGACGGTCTTGGCGCGACCGACGAGCCGTTCGCAGACGGATGTGGTCAGAATCGCGGTGCCAGCGCCCGGTTCAAGGATTCTGATCTCTGGCCCGACCGGTAGCGCGAGGTTGGCCATGAACGCTGCGACCTTGGGCGGCGTGAAGAACTGGCCGAGCTCCCGGCGCTCGTCCATCGAGGCGCTCGCGCAGTACTCGGCGAACGCGCGCGCAGCGAATACCGAAGGAACTTCTTGCGTCGTCGATTCTTCGTGGCGTTGCGTCGCTGCCGAACGTCTCACCAAACTGCCTCCCGCACGCGATGGTACCTCGGCACCTCGCGAAGATCGAGAACATCGGCGCTCGGCGATCGCGCTGTCCGTCTGGTTGCCTCTGCGTTCGACTTCATGCCGCAGCCTCGCTCGGGCAGGTTCTTAAACTTTTTGGAACCATCAGCCGCGAATCTACGGTTCGTGGAGTGCCTACTCCTGACCGGGGAAGAGGTACGCGCGTCGGAAGCCGGGGATTGCTCGCTCCATGTTTGTCGCGACCGTGCCGGCGAAATCCACCAGCTCGTGGTGGAGCCAGTCGTCGATGGTCGTTGCATCTTCAGCAGCCATCGCCTCCATTGCTCGAACGATGTACTCGGGTAGTCGGATCGTTAGCGTGCGTAGCGAGAGGAGCGGCGGCAGGACGGTCGCGGCCTCAGACCCGAGGGCATCGTGGATCTCGGCGAGTGACCATCGCCGCAGCGCGCTGCAGGCGACCTGTCGCCAGGTGAACTGCCAGGAACCGTTCGAGCGGTACGCGTCGCGTTGGTCCTCTTCTGCTTCACGTCGGAGCACGCCCGGCGAGACGCCGATCAGCCGAGCAGCCTCGCTGAGATGGTACGCCTCGGCGGGATGAAGGAACAGCATCTGGATGCGCTGCTTCTGGTCATCGGTCCGTTTGCTCATCTTCTTCCTCCAGTTCGGGGAGTCCGTACTCGCCGAGGTGTTCCTTTGGCTCGTGTCGTCTTTGGCAGGCGCGGCAGACCTCGCGGACGGCTTCGGTGATCATGGTGTTGCAGTACCGGCAGCGTAAGGAGATGCTGTCTGGACGTGGCGTGTAGTAGGGATACTGGAGCGCCTGCAGGAAGCCGGGAATCTCGCCGTCGAGTGCCGCCGTGTCGCGCCCGTCCGCAAACTCGCGCAGCACCCGCTCGATGATGTCGCTGGCGTTGCGCGGAACGTTGCGCGTTGCTGACTCGAAGCGCGCTTGGTAGTCGAGCAGCCGAATCAAGTAGATCGGAAGTGAGATCTGGATGAGGCGGTGCTGGTTGAGGAGCGGAATAACCTCGGAGGACTCCTCCCGCAGTGCCGCCTCGATCATGCGCGGCGTCCACTCGTCAAGCGCGAGATGGGCGACGTCCTCCCACGAGATGACTGAGGTGCCCACGTCGTTGCGCTCCGGCGTGACGACGCCGTCATCGATTGCACCGTTGAGTTGCCCGCTGCTGATGCCGATCAACCGGAGGACGTCATCCGACCCGTACGCCGGCTGGCGTCGCGCGAAGAGTTCGGCGATCCGTTCACGATCGGAGTGGAGGTCGGCGACAGTGCGAAGCGTTCGTTTCAAGACACTTGTTCGTACCTTAGCGTCCCGCGCTTCTCGTAGTGCTTTCTTGGGTTGCTTTCACCTTGTTTCGGCACGTGCGATGAGCGTCACGGCACCGAAGACGCGCAATTCGGGCGCGTTCACGATCACGTGAAACTCGTCGTCCAGGAGCGCGCGTGCGCCGTGCTTTCCCCACCAGCGGCCCACGAAGGTGAGGTCGTGGAGTGTTGCGACGACGAACTCGCCGGTTGCCGCTCGACCGTTACCTCGTCGCGCAACGATGAGGAGATCCCCAGCCAGAACGTCGAGATTCCAAATGTCGGCAACACGGAGCACGATTTCCCCTGGCTCAATCCTCTCGGCCGGAAGCGTGACGTGCGCATCGCACTCGGTCAGCGGCATGCCTTGAGAAAACACCCCCGTGACGTGAACGGTGGTGGAGCCGGTAACGGTTCGGTGCGCAGGTGAGCGTGTGCGTCGCGGCATGCGACCCTGTTCGTACCTTAGGTCCACGCTGTTCGGATAATGGCCTTCTTACCCCTTTTTTCCAACGCGTTTATCGGGAACGTAAAAGCCCACGGTGGTGCCGAATCGTGGAACTACAGCCTCGGAAACGCGTAAATCGCTACGGCAACTCGCGCAGGCCGGCGGTCGTCAGGAGTCGCGCGGCAGGGAGCACGGCACGCACCCTCTCCGCGTAATCGTCGCGTACACGCGCATCGGTGAAAACAAAAAGCACGGTTCCGCCTAACGCCGCGCACTTCGCAGCGTTCGCACCGATATCTGACCGGCCAGTTTCTACCTCGACGAAGAAGTGCTCCTCAGCACGGACAGCATGCAGGTCGACGGTCTTGCCGCCGCCGAGCGGGTGCTCCGCAGTGACGGTGAAGCCCCGCTTGCGCAGCTGATCAGCGATGACGAACTTCCAATACTCATGCTCTGGGCCGCCATGCCGGGATCGTTGGACGGAGATGCCGGCGCGCTCGAGGTGCTCGCGCGCCTGCTCCGTGAGCCCGAGGATCTTCACCTGGCCTGTCGGGATCGTGACGGGGGTGAAGCTTGCGTATCCTTTGGCGATGATGCTGTCCTTGGTCGCGTTGCCGGTCTTCGCGTTCCAACCGAGCCGCGCGTAGCGCTGCGTGATCGTGCTGATCGGGTGTTGAACGACGTCGTGGAGGAGTTGCAGGTCGCGCTCTGTCGGCGGCTTTAGCGGTTGTGTCGTTTCGCCTAACGGGAGGTTCGCGCGGTCCCAGGCCCGGTGCACTTCGTCCTCAGTGATCGTCTGGTTCTTGATGGGTTGCGCCGTGAAGGTGAAGAGAATCGGGCTGTAGAAGCGGACCGGGAGTCGCGCGATGCCCGTGCCGAGCGCCAGCTTGGGAAGCCATTCAGGTTTGATCTGCAGGAGTTGGCTTGCGAAGTGGACGTCCTTGGGGTAGTCGCAGCGGAGAATCAGCTTGAACCCGGTGTTGGCGATGAGACTTTCGCTCACGTCGGCCTGCTGTGTGGCGGCGATGATGGCTTCGCCGTACTCGCGCACTTCGCGTGCGAGTCGCGCGGGCACGCTGATTTCGCCAAGGCGTTCGCGGGGGAAGACGTTGTGACCTTCGTCGAACACCAGGACGTGTTGCAATTCCTCGCGTCGCGCGTTGCTGTTCTTGCGCAGGAGCAGCACGGCGTGGAGGAAGAAGAGGCAGAAGAAGCGTTTCTGGTCGTCGCCGAAGCCGTGGAGTTCGAAGACCACGCTGCGACCGAGTAAGTCCGCGACGGGTGTGCCGTTGATTGCGTTTAACGCGCGACCGAACGATCCCTTGGTGAGTTCTTCGACGCTTCTCGTTGCGCTCTCCAGCCAACCGTAGCGTCGGCTCCCTGCTCTGATTGCGTCTAACTCCCGCGCGAGCAGATCGTGTGCATGCGCAAGTGTCGCCTCCTTGCCATGGCGCTCGTGTGCTTGGAGCAGGCTTTCCTTGAGGACGTTTCGTGCTCCTTGCATGAGGAGGTAGCTTGTGCTGATCGTGTCGGTGAGTGCGTCTGCCCATTCTTCGAACTCGACGCCGGGTGGTGGTGTGAGGGCGTTGATCGCGAGTGGCGCGGTATTGCGTCCAACGCTGAAGACAACGAGGTCAGCGCTTCCGCGTGCGCGCAGGAGGCAGCGGTAGTTGCGTTTGAAGTCGAAGATCATGAAGGGCACGTGTGCCGCGAGCAGTTGCACGAGGAGACCGAGAAGCAGTGTTGATTTGCCTGTGCCGGTCGGCCCGAGGATGAAGACGTGCCGGAGGAGTTCATTGCGTCCAACACGAAACGGGTAGGGTGGGATGCCGGGGTAGCTGACGTTGCCGATCGTGAACTCTCCCTCGCCGATGAGCCATGCTGGTGGTGCGTCGAGGACGAGCTTTTCGTCGCCGATCATCATGCCGAGGCGTTTGATCGCGAGGATCGTCACGAGCTCGTCGATCTCGCGCTTGCGTTCAACATCGGCGGTCTGGTATTCGATCCAGAGTCGCGCGATCGCGCGAGGGTAGAGTGGCTTCAGCCGGCGAAAGAGTTCGTACGGCATCATCGGCGTGCCGCCGGGGATCATCCGAACTCGCCCAGCCGCTTGTCGCGCTGGCGTAGTTGCAGGAGTTCTTTTTCGACGAGTCGTGCTTCTGCCTTGAGCGCTTGCGTGTCGTGCCAGCAGGAGCGTTGCTCCTCCGACAGTTCCCGCACGAGGGCACGGAATTCGCGCTGCAATCCCATCCGCTCGCGGAGCGTCATGGGATCATCACTCATCCCTTCGTGGAGTGGCTCGATGCGGAGCTGATCGGCCCGAACATGTGCGATAAGTTCATGGATCGCGTGGCGCGTCGTGAGATTGATCGCCATGCGCGTCACGATCTCCAGCTCGATCCGCCGCAGCTGGTCTTTCAGCACTGCCTGTCGGTCGCCGGTGAGTGCTGCCGCGATGATGTCGATGTCCTCGGTCATGAGGGCACCTGCCACGTCTTCGTCCGTGGGTCGAAGAGGATCTCGTAGGCGAACCGTACCGGTGGGGCGTTCGCGGTGCGCTCGTGCTCGACGAACCACCAGTGCCGGATGCCGGGACTGGTGACGAGGTGTTTGATCATGGCCTGATCCCCGCGCACCCGCAGCAGATAGCCATCCTTGCTTGGGTACGCGTCCATCGTGGGGCAGAGGCCAGCGAGGTGATCGCGTAACGCCTGCGTGTCGTCGGTAAGAAGAAAGAGTTCGATGGTGTGCTCAGCTAGGGGCGCATAGTGCACCACGTGCTGGAGGACGAGTCCGTGCCCGTTGAGGTGGTCGAAGGCGCGGCGGACGTAGGCTTTGCCGTTGTGTGGCCAGCGTCGGGTGTGCCCGGTGAAGTACGCCCAAACGTCTCTGCCAAGCCGCGCATGAATCGCACGCCAGAGTTCATCCATGCTCGCCGGAGACCGGAGGAGTTCGCACGCGACGGGCAGCACGAAGGGATGTTCACGCCACGCGGTGGTGACCGGGACCTGGGGAATTGGTGACGCGGTGGCCTCGCGCGGAACGGGCCGTCCGGCGTGATCGAGCGCCTGCTCAAGAGGAGCGAGATCTTGCCAGCCGTCACCGCTGGTGATGCTGGTGATGCCGTCACCTTGTGGCATGAGGTCGAGGTGCTCCAAGGGCATGAGGCAGTGCAGGTAGAGTGTGTAGTGGCCGGGATGGTCGATCGTCCAGGCGCGATCGATGGCGTACGGATAGTCGAACCACTCGCTCCCGGCGTTGCTGATGAAGAGGTGGACGTGCGCGAGCCCCAGACCGGCGAACGCGATGCGGGGGTAATAGGTGACGTGCTCGCGCAGGCGCCGCATCCACCGGTAGACGGAACGGCGTTTACCGATCTGGCGGCTGAGGTGCTCCAAGCCAATTGCTTTCCGCGTGTGATGGACGCGCGAGAGGAGGCGCAGCGCCCGAGCATCGTGTGTCATCACCATGCGGGGGTAGGAGCCGGGAACCGTTATTTATGAGGGACGTGTCAATTGTCACCACTCCCGCGGCACGCGCACCTCAAATACCCGGAGGGCCAAGCAATGGGCTATGACACCCTACCTCCAACCCAAACTCGGGCGGCTCGCCGTCCACCGACAGCGCCGTACGTTGTATGCAGAAGAGGCACGCTCGCGCGCGCTGCCGGCAAGCCTCTTTAGTATTGACACCATCATCGCAGCGGCACGCGCCGATGTGGCCGAGGAGCGCCGATCGTTTCGCGAAGACTTCGGCATGCCGATGCCGGCGCATCTGGACTACGCACTCCAGACCGAAGATGGCGCGTGGGAGCGCCTCGAAGGCGGCGTCATTCTCTTCGGGCAGGCCGACCCTGGCGCCGGCGAGATCGCGACGTATGCCGGCAACGTGCGCGCCTACCTCACGCACCAGCTCGACCTCCTCGCGACCGAAGCCGAGATGGTCTACAGCTGCCTCACCGACCACTACGTGCACGAGGTCGATGACCTCAGCGCGCGCCTCGCAGGGGTGAGCCTATGACGTCCCTGCAAACCATCCATGAGCGCTACCTCGCGCTCTTCGGCGATCACGATACCGCGGCGGTTCGCGGCAACGAGGAGCAGCCCACCACCCCGAAGTTCTCCAGGGCTCCTCCTCGCTCTTGCTCGGAGGCGCGCCCATGATCCCGCGCGACCAAGTCATCGAGGGCGACAGCATCACGCTCCTCGCTGACCTCCCCGACGCGAGTGTCACCGCGATGATCACCGACCCGCCATACCCCAACGGCATGAACCTCTTTACCGAGGAGATCGCCGATGGGCTTGCGATGCTCTACCTGGCAACGAAGAAAGTCACCGGGCACATCGTGTTCTTCTGGCGCGCAAGCGAGGTTCCACGACCACCGCCGGGATGGTACGAGATCGCCCGACACCTCTGGCACAAACCGGACAGCAACAGCCGCGTACCCTACGAAGCGATCGTGGTCTGGAGCCGCGAGCGCAAAAACGAGCGCTGCCGCTTCTGGAGCATTCCGCTCCTCAGCCTGCGCAGCCTTGGCGACTGGAAGCCACACCCCACGCAAAAGCCCGTGCAACTCCTCCGGTACCTCGTCGAGGACTACACGAAGGAAGGCGACACGGTCTTCGACCCCTTCGTCGGCAGCGGCACCACAGCCATTGCGTGCCAGCAGCTCAAGCGACACTTCATCGCCATCGAGAAACACCCGGAGTTCGTGGCGATCGCCCGAGAACGACTGGCGCGACGCGAGCAGCGTGAAGAAGAGCGGCGACAACGTGCTGCGCAGGCGGGGCGGCGCGAAGAGCAGCACCGATTCGATGGCGAAATAGGCGAGGAGCAACAGCCAGCTCCCAAGCACGCGAAGCCACAAGTGCCGCCGGACGCGGTCAAGCAGCGGCCAAAGCGGTAGCTTCCGCCTAACGCGACTCCTCTTTTTTCTCTTTCGCTTAACGAGAGTTCTCTTCAACCTTCGGCGCACTTCGATTGCGCCTAACACCACCCGCCGGGCACGCGAGCGAAAGAACTAAATACTCAGCACGCTCTCCCGACGATCAGATCGCACGGCAACAAGAGCCACATCTTAGACAAACCACCCACCATCGAGCGTCGGCGTTAACCCATTTGTCCAACGCCGAGGGTGTCGGTGGGGTCCGTTCCTGTGGCACGCGCGAGCTAAAGCGAGGCGACTCGCAGGGAGGCGACAGCACTATGGGACTCGACATTCACCAGTACGCGATCCAGTACGAGCGCGCGGTCGCGCTCGTGCACGCAGGCACCATTAGCGAGCGGAACAAGGAGCTCATTCTCGGGTATCGGGACGCTTGTCTTCTGCAGCAGACCTGCGGGAAGGTCCGGCTCATTCGCACGCTGGGAGCACTCATCATGCATTCGCGATTGCTCGGGAAGGATTTTGATGTTGCGACGCGTGAAGACCTGCAGCGGCTCGTGACCGGCATGCTCAATCGGCAACCGGCGTACAGCGCCGAGACCTTGGGCACGTACAAGGCTATCCTCAAGCGCTTCTACACGTGGCTCGTGAATCCGATCGAGTTCGGTCGGCGTGCGACGGCTCCGCCGATCGTGAGTTGGATCACGACGCACGTGCGCACCCGCGACAAGCATCGGCTGGAGCGCCACGACCTGTTGCTTCCCCAGGATATCCAGGCGGTGCTGCAGGTAACGCATAACCCCCGTGATCAGGCACTCGTGAGCAGCCTGTGGGAGAGCGGCGGCAGGATTGCCGAACTGGGGAACCTGCAACAGCAGCACGTGAGCCGCGCAACGCACGGCTTTCAGGTGGACCTCACCGGCAAGACCGGCAAGCGCGCGATCCTCCTCATCAGCAGTGCGCCAATGCTCGCGACCTGGCTGAACAACCATCCGTTCCGGGACGATCCCAGCGCCCCGCTCTGGGTGCACTACCAGTACACCGACGAGCCACGCCACATCGGGTACCACACGATCCTCAAGCTGCTCAAGCGCCACTTCCAACGCGCCGGGATCACGAAGCGCATCTACCCGCACCTCTTCCGACACAGCAGGGCAACGTACGTTCTGGCCACGGGACTGATGACCGAAGCGCAAGCAAAAGCCTACTTCGGCTGGACACCGAGCACCGACATGCTCAGCACGTACGCGCATCTCCTCGCCAGCGACGCGAACAACGCCATCCTGCGCGAGAACCACCTCACCCCACCAAGCCACGCAGCAACCGACGTGAGCACGCCCCGCTCCTGTCGCACGTGCGATACGCTGAATCAGCACAATGCGGCGTTCTGCAGCAAGTGCGCGACCCTCCTCGACGAACGACGAGCCATTCTTGCAGGTGAGCGCGATGCTGCGCGCGAGGATCTCCTGCGAGAACTCTGCACCCTCATCGTGGAGCGTGGTCTCGCCGACGATGTTGCGCGGATCGTGCATCGCGCCGGCTTGGGTCATGGCCTCGGGCAGCTTGCGCGTAACGAGCCACCGGCCCTATAGCCACTGGAGAAAGCGTGAGAAACCCACGCAGGGTTTCGTCTAACGCACCGGGACAGGTGTTTCGTCTAACTCGCAGGGGTCAGATGTTCGTGATGTCGTACGCTGCCGCGGCAGCGAGAATGGCTTCGCGCTGGTGATCGTAGTGCTGGACGAGGCAGCTGATGACCATTTCCTCTTCCATGCGCAGAAGATCCGCGTGGCAGGCGAGGTACGAGCGCACGCGCGTCGTGTACGCGTCGAGCACGTGCTCGGTGACTTGCGTGTGCGCGAGCGTGGTCAAGCCGGCTTCCAAGCGTTCCCACATGTCGATCTCTGCTTCGAGAGACCGGCGTAGGTGGTACGGCATGGGTTCACCGAATGTATCGGCGAACTCCCGCGCCTCCTCGCGGGCAAGGGGGAGCGCGCGCTTGATCACATGTTCGACCAGGTAGACGTTGTCAGCGGCAGCTCGCTGCGCTTCGCGCACGGATGTTGAACGCGCGCTGCGCGCCGCTGCCAGTTGGACTAGCTTTTCTCTCGTGAAGTACGCCATGAGCAGGTGTCCTGGATGCACGTCGTCTTAAGTTGCGCGTGCCACTTCGTGATAGCCGCGCGCTCGCGCTGCGTCGAACAGAAAGACTCGCCCTTGCGGCGAATGCGCTCCGCGATTCTTTTGCGTGTGAAACAAGACCACGATGGCAGGTGAAACAAGACCCGCCGTCGCGTGAAACGAATCCGGCCGTGTGAAACGAATCACGTAAAAGAAATCTAAGTTGCTGCTTGCGCACAACTTCGGCGATTCGCCTCCTCCCCGAGAGTCGTGCATCTGAAGAGTTCGCGCACCTGCCGGAAAGGCGAGAGC
>WNFG01001560.1_pt1 | contig 19052 bp, 21 predicted proteins | sample 5400431 | NCBI WGS metagenome assembly WNFG01 (sample SAMN13153346, study PRJNA577476) | soil metagenome | isolation source: 120 cm saprolite under Douglas fir tree site 2 hole 3 replicate 2 | place: USA:California | collected 2015-04-18 | reverse complement strand
ATGACCTGGCTCGGACTCGCGTTCAAGTCAACCGGGAATGGCGTGCCGCGGTCGCGGCTGGAGTCGAACTTCGTACCGTCGCTCAGCCACCCGGTGTACTGCACCGTGACGGTGTCATTGCTGTGGGCGACGGCGCCGGTGCCGACCGTGAGCTCGATGTACTTGAGCCCATCCGGATAGGTGACCACGGGCAGCCCGTTGCCGGCGTTGAAGTCGTCCGCTCCAGGCGACGGGCTGACCACGCCGGGGCTCTCGTTGGCAACCGGTCCGGAGGTCGCATATGGGTCGGCGTAGCCGCAGGCCGCCAGCGCGAATGCAGCCGTGAGCGCGAGCGCCAGGACGCTGCGCGGCGCCCCCCTCACGAGGCGGTGATGTCGATGGAGGTCATGCGATCGCCGACCTGGATCGAATCGATGACGTCCATGCCCGAGGTGACCGACCCGAAATGGTTGTAAACCCCGCTGGTCGCTAGAAACGGCGCGTCGCCCGTGGTGATGAAGAACTGCGAACCGCTCACGCCGGCCGCGCTCGAAGCCATCCCGGCGGTGCCGCGCGGCCACTTGGAAGGGTTGGTCTCGTTGGGCAGCTTGTAAGCGGGACCGCCGGTGCCGTTGCCGAGCGGATCGCCTCCCTGGACGACGAAACCAGGCACCACGCGGTGGAAGGTGAGGCCGTCGTAGAAGTGGTTCTGCGAGAGGTAGACGAAATTGTTGACCGTCTGCGGGGCCACCTTGGGATCGACGAATGTGATCGTGAAGTCGCCGCGCGAGGTGTGCACGGTCGCGGTGTAATTCTTGGTCGCGTCGATGACGTTGGGCGGGGGCGTGGTTCGTTGCTCCATGCAGGTGACAATGCCATTGTCGCAGCCTGGGGAGCTCGAGGTCGCCGGCGCGAGCTCGGCGCAGGCACAAGCCGCAATCGTCGCGAGGGCCAGCGGAAGGATTCGTCGCACCGGTCTGAATTTAGAGGATCTGGTCGGTTACGGCCGCTCGATCCGGGGCTCGCGGGTTCCCAGCACAACCAGGAACGCAAGTCCTAATGCCAGTCCCGCGGTCACGGCGAACGCAACTCGGATGTCGCTGGCGGCCGCGATGCCGCCGCCGACCAATGGGCCGAGGAAGAAACCAAACGCAACCGCACTGGCGTTGAAACCGAAGACCGTGCTCTGCGCCTCGATCGGAGTCTCGAGCCCGATCATGCTCGCGGTCGCCGGCACGAACGCGCCGTAGAGGAGCCCGGCGACGCCGACGGCGATCACCACCCATGCGGCATTCGGGGCCACGACCAGGGCGCCGATCGTGACCGCGAGCAGGATCGACGCCAGCGTGAGCATGCGCACGTAGCCGATGCGGCGCGTCACCGACGTGTAGCCGATGGCGGAGACGCTGTTGGTCAACCCGGCGGCGCCGAAGGCGATTCCGGTCACAGACGAGGCGGCGCGGCCGAGCATCTCGATCAGCCTCAGGACGATGAGCTGTTGCGCTGCGGTGTTGACCACGGTTATGAGGCCCTGCGCGCCGATCAGCACGGCCAGCGAGCGCAAAGCACCCGGGCGCTGCTTGATCATCGCGAGCGTTCCGGGCCGCGACGCATCGCGAGCTTTGAGCGGGCTCTCACGGACGACCAGGAGCACGGGGATCATGGAGATCACGAGGAGGACCCCGCCGCCGAGAAATACCAGGCGCAAACCAAAGGCATTCCCGGCCAGGCCCCCGACCACTGGCCCCACAGCGCTGCCAAGCGCAACCGCGGACGTCACTACCCCAAGCGCCCAGCCGACCCGATTGCGGGGCGTTTCGACCGCCACCAGTGCGGTGGCCGCGGCGACGGTGCCGCTCGTCGCCCCCTGTAGGAAGCGAAGGACGACGAGCTGGATGGGCGTCTGCACGAAGAAGATGAGGCCGACGGTGATCGCGCCGCCGAGCATCGAGCGGATGAGCATCGGCTTGCGCCCCAAACGATCCCCGAGGACGCCCCAGATCGGGCTGGCGACCGCCATCGCGAGCCCGGATACGCTGCCGGCGGCCGCGGTCCAGAGGTCGAGGTCGCGCCCGGGACGGACGCCGAGGTCCTGGGAGATGAAGATCGACAGGAAGGGGAACGCGAAGCTGAAACCGAAAATCGCCATGAACTCCGCGAACCAGAGCGCAACGAGGTTGCGCCGCCAATCAACAGCCGGAGTCAATCGCTCCCGCTCTCGCTCCGCGCCTTCGAATCCTTCGCGATTGGAGCCCCAGGCACCGACCTAGAATAAGCGTCCACTCCGTTCGCATTCCGCCGCGGGCGGCTAGCTCAGTTGGGAGAGCGCCAGCTTGACATGCTGGAGGTCGGGGGTTCGAAACCCTCGCCGCCCACCAAAACAGAACGGGGTGGTGCGGTTTAGTGCCTGACCCTACGGGACCGGCGGATGAGGTCTGGCGTCAAACGGGGCGACGATCGCAACGCCAAGGGCCATGCCGCTGAACAGCCCGAAGATCACCGCGCGAAAAATTCCTGACTGCGACTCGGATGCCGTTTGCAATGCAGTGATCCCAGCAAAGATAAACACGGCCATGACACCAAATCGAAACCGTCCACGCTTCTGTGCCTCATGCAAGCTCGTCGGCGGCATGATTCGCCGGGACCACCACTCAATTACGACCATGGCAAGCACCCCAGCGACCAGAGAGCTTGCTGCAGCCAGTGCGACCTGGTAGGTGATGGCGCCTGTGAGAGTGGCCCCGGGCCCTCCGAGGGCGATGATGGCAGCCACCCCGCTACCGAGGGCATAGCCGGGGGTCACCCACCAGGGGTATTTCACTCGCTCCATCGGTGCACCCATCGTCAACGTTGTAGGCGCTAGCTTATTGGCTACCGCAGTCGGGTGGTAGCCCCAGCGGGATTCGAACCCGCGATCTCAGCCTTGAAAGGGCCGCGTCCTAGTCCACTAGACGATGGGGCCTAGCTAGGTACTCTAATTACCGGCGTTGCCTGCAAGTTCCAGCGGGCAGGCGAACGTCCCAAAGCGGGTGTAGCACAATGGTAGTGCGGCAGCCTTCCAAGCTGTTTACGAGGGTTCGATTCCCTTCACCCGCTCCAATCGCGCGGACCTAGCGGGGCGGGGGCAGAGCCCCGAGCACGGCCGCTGCGGCGATGACGGCCAGCACGACGCCCAATTCGAGGCGGCGCCGGCGGATCAAGGCCATCGACAATGCTGCACCAACGACGAGCACCTTGATCATCAAGGCCTGTCCGTAGGGAGTCGTCATCAGTGACTGCAACAGGCCGACGTGGGCGACTCCGAGCAGAAGCCCGCTGATGGCGGCGACCGCGAATGTCAGCGCAGCGTAGCGCCCGAAGCGGCGGTCCGGGACGAGAAGAAACGCGGCGAGCCCACCCACCCACAGGCTCATGGCGAAGACGTGGATCGCGACCAGGGCCTGGCCGGCCAGCGGCAACCCCGGGATTGCATGAGCGCTCGCCCCGTCGATCAGCGCCACCGCGACGCCGACGGCGAGGACGGGCCACGGCGACTCTAGCGACCACACCGCCCAGACCAGCAGCGCCCCGGCGAGGCGTAGGCCGAGTAGGCGGCCGAATCCCGAGGCGAGGACTGCGATCGCAGTGTCGGCGTCGAAGGAAAGGCTGGCGAGCTGACCGAGGAGCGCGAGCGGTTCGGCGGCGATGAGCAACACGATGCCCGCGGCGATGAGCCGCCTCAACGGGCGATTGTCGGGCGGCTCGTGCCGCGTCAAAACGGAGTAGGCGACCACGCCGAAGACGAGCGCGAAACCAGCGAAATGCACCCAGCGGGCGAGCGCCTGCAGCACGAACCCGAGTGGAGTCGCGGTGCCGATCTCGCCACCCGTCAGCAACGATGAGTAAGGATTGGCGCTCGGGCGGCCGACCGAGAAGCTGAAGGCCCCTCGGGATGGATGCGTATCGGCTGCCAGCACCTGCCAGCTCACGATGAACGTCCCCGAATCAACCGAGCTCATCGGCGCATAGAGCAACGCCCCCCGCGAGATGGCGGGCCCGGCGATCTGGTGGCCTGACGGGCTGAAGACTTTGATGCCCGCCCCCGCGGGCGAGACGGGCTCGCTGAAAACCAACTCGACCACCGGGGGGAGCGTCGACATGATTGCGTCCGGCGGTGGGCCCGACTGGATCAGTTGGGCGTGGGCGAAGGCGATCTGGGGCAGCAGCGCTGCAGCGATGGCGATGCCGGCGATCGCGAGGCGCCGTGATCGGCTCAGGAGTAGGCGGGAGCCTCGGCCCCTACGGGCATTGCCGGCACCTCGACCGGAGCGGCAGGGCGCAGGCGCGCGATTCGAAGCACGAGTCCCGCGGCGATCAGGCAGAGAAGGCCCGAGCTCATGAATGCCAGCTGGTAGTCGCCGAAAACCGTCCTGACCGCGCCCGCCGCGAAGGCAACCGAAGCAGCGCCGAGCTGGTGGGCGGCGAAGATCCACCCGTATACGATCGCGAAATTCTGCTGTCCGAAGATCTTGCGCGCGAGCTGGACCGTCGGTGGCACGGTGGCGACCCAATCGAGCCCGTAGAAGACGATGAACAGGATCAGGCCGAAGTAGGCGCTACCGAAGACGTAAGGGAGCAGCAGGAGCGACAGGCCGCGCAGGCCGTAATAGAAGAACAGCAGCCAGCGGCTGTCGAAGCGATCGGTCAGGTACCCGGACGCCAGCGTGCCGATCACGTCGAAGACTCCGATCACAGCCAGCAGGCTGGCGGCCGTCACCTCGGCCATCCCGTGGTCCATCGAAGCTGGGATCAGGTGGGTGCCAATGAGGCCGTTGGTGGAAGCCCCGCAAATGAAGAAGCTGCCGGCGAGGAGCCAGAAGTCGCGCGAGCGGACTCCGACCTTGAGGCCCCGAAATGCGTTCACGATCGGGCTGCCGGTCGCGAGCGGCACGTTGTCGGCCTCGGTCGCTCCGTATGCGCGCAGCCCCAGGTCGCTCGGGCGGTTGCGGAGAAATATCGCGACCACCGGCACGACGGCGAGCGCGGCGAGCCCGACCGAGACTGCGGCCACCCGCCAGCCGAGGTACTGCGCCATCCAGCCGAGCGCGGGCAGGAATATCAACTGCCCGGTGGCCCCGGCGGCCGTCAAAGCGCCCAGGACCAGGCCGCGGCGATGCACGAACCAGCGGCCGGCCACCGTCGCCGCGAGCACCGAGGCCATGCACCCGGTGCCGAGGCCAACCACAACCCCCCAGAGCAGGTAGAGCTGCCACGGCGAGTTCATGATGGTCGTCAGCAGCGCGCCGGCGGACACCGTCGCCAACGCGCCCACCGTCACCTTGCGAAGGCCGAAGCGGTCCATGAGCGCGGCGGCGAACGGACCTGTCAGGCCGAACAGGATCAGGTTGATCGAGACTGCGACCGAGATGACCGCCCGGTTCCAGCCGAATTCGTTCTGGAGGGGCACGATCAACACGCTGGGTGTGGCGCGGAAGCCGGCCGCCCCCATCAGCGCGATGAACGTGACCGCGGCGACGATCCACGCGTAATGAATTCGTCTCAAAACGCCAACTGTAATTGGCCCCCGCGGCGCGGATATTCCTCTGGGTTGGCTAGGGCGTCGTTGGGGCGGCGTCCGACCCACGGCGGAAAGCCCAGTTGCGGCCGGTCAGGTATCCGCCCAGGCCGATCATGATCAGCGCGTTGACGCCGTGAAGCCCCGCCACAACTGGAACGTTGATGTACGCCAGGAAGGACTGGATTACGAGCAGAACAAAGAGCACCGAGGTCAAGATGGTGGTCCGCCATGGATACCGCGCCCCAAATGAGCAGCCGATCATCACAAGGATGGTGATCCCGAGGAGGTCTCCGTTCGCCCTGTGTAAGCCGGCAAAACTGTCCGCGGTCTTGAACGCCGAATAGACGTCCTTCGCATTGTCGTTGGCTTGGAAGATCGTGACCAGCGCCGCAGCCACGAAGTAGAGCTGCAGGACGAACTGAAGCATCAATATCGCGCCTGCCACGGAGTAAGCCTTTCGGAAAATGCTCACGACGCGCGCCTCCTTCTAGCCCAAACCGCCGGCGTCGGTCCGTACTTTAATCTGCGGTCCCGGGTTGGCGGGCGGGATCGCCCTCGGGCAGCACGTCGCAGGCCCAATCGGAGCGCTTCCAGTCCGGCACCGGCGGCGGACCGGTCCTCCTGGGCACGAACTTCGACCGCTCGACCAGCTGGTAGCGATGGATGTAGCGCGGGCAGTTGGGAAAGACCTGCCGAACCGCTACCCGGACGATGAACTGCGCGTATGGGTAGGCCTCGATGAGGTCGTCGTTCTCGGTCACGGTGGCGACGCCGTTGACGCGCATGCGGTGGCGCTTTTCGAAATCGATGAACAGCATCCCCACCTCGCCCGTGGCGAGAGCGTTGCCCATCGAGAGATACATGCCGTTGCCGTCGTAGTTGGGAAACGCCAGCGTGCGGTCGTCCACCACGCGCACGAAGCCCGGGTCGCCGCCCTTGTAGGAGCAGTTCGGCCTCCCCTCCGGGTCAACCGTCGCGAGGAAGAACATGTCGCGCGCGGTGATGAATGCGACGTTGTCTTCGTCAAGGTGGTCATGGACCAATCGCTCCTCGATACGGTCGGCGAGGCGTCGCGTGTCGAACTGGTCCTGCAGCCGTCGTTGGGCATCGTGATAAAGGGCCGTCATGGCCGAAAGTCTAGGCGTGCCCGATCGGGGTTAGGGTACGTTTGGCCGCGATGCCCGCCATCCCCGTCTATCTCGAAATCGGCGAGAAGCGAGTCTTTGCGTCAGCACTCGATTGGCCCGGCTGGACCCGATCGGCCAGGGACGAGCCACGGGCGCTGGAGGCGTTGGCGGCCTATGCCCCCCGATACGCCGCGGTGCCCAAGGCTGCGCGCATCGAATTCGCCCCCGACCCGAAAAGCACATTCAAGGTCGTCGAGCGTGTGCAAGGCAACGCGACCACCGATTTCGGCGCCCCCGGCCTGCCCGCTTCGAGCGACACGAAGTCGCTGACGGCCCTCGAGGCGGAGCGAATTTGCGCGCTGCTGAGAGCGTCGTGGAAGGTGTTCGACGCTGCGGTCGCCAAAGCGCCGGCCGAACTGCGGAAGGGACCGCGCGGCGGAGGCCGCGACCGCGACAAGATCGCCGACCACATCATCGACGCCGAGTCCGCGTACACATCCAGGCTCGGCGTCAAGCTCAAGACGCCAAGGCGGGACGACAGGGTCGCGGTGGCCGCGACTCGCAAGGCGATCCTCGACGCGATCCGGGCGGCGGCGGGAGCTCCGCAGACGGGCGAGAAGAGATGGCCGCCGCGGTACGCTGCGCGGCGCATGGCCTGGCATCTGCTCGACCACGCGTGGGAGATCGAGGACCGCAGCGCCTGAAATTGGCTGGACTTCTCGCGGTCATGGCTCATCCGGCTGAGCGGTACCTACCGATCGTTGCCTGGCAACAAGGGAGATCGCGCTCCCGGCGGGGGTGGGCCCTGAAGTATCCTGTGACCCTGCTTCGGGCGGGACCCGAGGTCAATATCAAGGCGGGGAGTACAGGCTCATGGATACACAACAAGCCGTGGCTGAGGGCACGCACACGGACGGCCAGTCCGAATCCAAGCGTGATGGACAACAGAAATTCACGCTCGGTCCGAACGACGTACTGGAAGGCAAGCTGACCTTCGGCGGTCACATGGCCGTCGATGGCGGGCGGGCCGAAGGCGAGTTTCGGGTCGGGGGCAACTTGGACGTCGGGAACGGCTCGGTCGTGAAGGCCCTGATCGAAGCCTCCAACGTCACCATCAAGGGCGTGGTCGAAGGCAAGCTGACTGCCCGAGACAAGCTCACGCTCGGAAAAGCGGCAAAGCTGAACGGAGACGTCCAGGCGCGCCGGCTGCAGATCGAGGACGGAGCCAGCTTGAACGGCTACGTCAGAATGGGCGACTTTGAGCAGCACCCCGGCTAGGCGTCCAATTCCCGCATCGGCGGACGCGCCGCCGACCTCCCGCCCTGTCGACTCGAATCAGCACAACGCGGTCACGCTGGGGCCGCGTGACCGCGTGATCGGGCAGATCTACATCGAGGGTGACCTACGCGTCAGTGGGATCGTCGAGGGCGAGGTCGAGGTCACGGGTGATGTAGCGATCGACGACCTGGCCAAGGTCAAGGCCTCGGTCACGGGCCGAGACATCAGCATTTCCGGCCAGGTGGTGGGCGCGGTCATAGCGCGCAAGCGCCTGGAGGTGACGAGGTCGGGCTCGCTGATCGGCGACGTCCGCGTGGCGCGCCTGACCATCCAGGATGGGGCGACGTTCAGCGGCAAGGTTTCGATGGGCGCGGCTGCCGAAGCGCCGGTAAAGGCCACCGAGGCGAAACCGGTCATGCCCGAGCCGAAGCCGGCCGTTGTCGAGCCCAAGCCGGTCGCACCCGAACCTCAAGCTGCGAGCAAGCCGGCGGCTCCGATCGTCGCCACACCGATGGCGTCACCACCGGCCGCCAAGGCTCCGACCGCGCCGCTTCCCGCCGCTAAGGCTCCGATCGTCGCGCCTCCCGCCGCGAAGGCTCCGATCGTGGCGCCTGTGGCCGCCAAGCCGTCGATCGCGCCGCTTCCGGCCGCCAAGGCCCCGGCCCCGCCCCCGGCCACCGTCGGTAGATCGGACGGCAAGGGCGGAAAAGGCAAAACCCAACAGAAGAAGGGCAAGCCGAAGCGCCGCTAGCTCGGGGCTACCTTCGGGCGGACGGCTTCTTAGCCGGGGCCTTCTTGCCCGCGGCAACTTTGGGCGGGAGGCTGCGAGCGAACACGAGCGAGGCGGCTATCCACGCCTTCGCCGCGGCCGGTTTTGTGCGCCAGGTGCTCGGAACGGTCACATAGCCCTTCATCGCGTAACCGGGCCTCGGCTCGAAATCGCGACCACCCTGCTTGCGAATGGGCGCGCTCTGCTCATCGGGCAACCGGACGAAGAGGTCCTCGCCGAACAGCCCCGCGAACATGTTGCCGTTCACAAATGCCGACAGGTTGCCGAACATTGGTCGCAGCGTCACCGCGGGCTCGTCGGGGACAAGCTTGGTGAACGCCGCTTTGGCCTGCTCGCTCGGTTTGGGCATCATGCCCGGGCTCATCCTGCTCACGTTCAACTCTCGGGCGTATTTATAGATGCAGTGTCGCCACGCGTCAAACCATGGTCGCGGTGAGCCGATCGAGACATCGCAAGACTGGCTTTACACTGCCCTACGAATGAGCGAGCAGCCGCCAAACCCGGACGACACACCCATCGAACCGCTCTACACGCATCCCGCTTCGCCGTTCCTGCGGACAGAGTCAACGGCGCCGGCACACGTCGAGATGCCCACGCCGGCGGCCTTCCAATCGACCTGGATCACCTACCGGTCGCAGATCGAGTTCGGGCTGGCGATGCTGGCTTACCTGATGGTTCTGGTGGGCACAGTGACCGTGCTGCAGGCGAACCCAGGCGCGGGGTGGCGATACGTCGTGGCGGTGCTGCCTGTAGCTCCAGCCGCCCTGACCATCTGGATCTTCGTCCGCGCCCTGTCGCGCCTGGACGAGCTCCACAAGCGCATCCAGATGCAGGCCTTCGGGTTCTCGTTAGGGGCGACTGCCTTGCTCACGTTCGGCTATGGGTTCCTGGAAGGAGTGGGGATGCCTCATTTGAGCTGGACCTTTGTCCTGCCTCTGATCGCCATCCTCTGGGCCGTGGGGACGGCCATCTTCACCCTCCGGTACCGGTGAGGATTCGGCCGCGGGTTATGATTTCTGCTCTGCCCGAGCGGGAGTAGCTCACTTGGTAGAGCGCGACCTTGCCAAGGTCGAGGTAGCGGGTTCGAAGCCCGTCTCCCGCTCCAGCTTTACCCACCTCGCACTACTAGCAAGCATCCCACAGGCTTGTTTGACAGGCCAACATGTCGGGACTACGCTGCTGCGCGGTAGCGCTGGCCGACTGCTCTCGGGCGCGGCGCTACCGAGGAGGGCTCATGGTCAGTCAGGGGTGGCGCGGGTCATTGGTACGGCTTGCCTCGGCGACGGTGGCGAGTCTCGTGGTTGGCGTGTCGGCCTACTTTGCGGCCGGTCCCGCGCCTGTGCTTGCATGCTGTCCTGGCGGGACCACGGTTCTCGTATCGGTGAGTGCGTCTCCTACGACCGTAACTGCCGGGGGCTCCGTCACCGCCGCAGTCCACCTGACCAACGCTGCAGCCGATGTTCTTTCGGTCGCGGTCTGCTACGCGCTCCCCGACGGATTTGCCGCTCCCGGCTGCCAAGGCCCGCAGATCGGCCCTGAAGGTATAGCGCTGTCGCTGGCCTCCGGCACCCCCCAAGACGGGACCTGGCAAGGGTTGGTAGCTGTGCCGCCGGCGGCCGCCTCGGGAACCTGGACATTGCAGTTCGTGAATGTCGATGCAGGCAATGGCTTCACGCAATTCGGCTTTACCAACCCGATACTTGCGGGCGGAAATTTCACCGTCATCGGCGGGACCGACACCAGACCACCCACCATCTTTCCCCCGACCATCTCGCCCAACACGGTAGGGTCAGGTGGCATTGTCACGATTAGCGCTCGCATCACCGATGACAGCGGTGTCGTCGCCGCCGCGATCCAAACGATTCCTAATACGGCTCCGACTGTCTGTTGTGTGCCCCTCACCCTGGCTTCGGGTACTCCTCAGGATGGGATCTGGGAGATCAAGCTGAATCCATCAGCACCCGGAGTCTACGGTTTGACCCTCGTGGCCGCGCAGGATGCGGCCGGGAACTTCGGTCAGATTGGCGGCACGCCATTTCTGGGGTCTTTCACAGTTACTGCCAAGCAGGACCAGTCCATCAGCTTCGCGCCGCTCGCCGACAAGATCTTCGGTGAGCCGCCTTTTGCGATCACCGCGACGGCCACGTCCGGGCTATCGGTCTCGTTCTCAGCTTCTGGTCCGTGTTCGGTCTCGGGGAACACGGCGTCTCTGGGCGGAACGGGCGTGTGCACGATAACCGCGGCGCAGGATGGCAATGCCAGTTTCAACCCCGCCCCCAGCGTCTCGCAAAGCTTCAATGTGCTGTCGCAAGCGCAGTTCGCCCAGGGCGTCATCGATGCGATCTCCGGGATGGGCCTTCCGTCAGGAACCTCCGAAAGCCTCGACAGTAAGTTGGGGGCTTTCATTGACTCGACCTCGCGCGGCGACCAGACTTCCGCCTGCGGCCAGCTTGGCGCTTTCGTCAACAGCGTCAACGCCCAGTCGGGCAAGCAAATCCCTGCGGCCGATGCCTCGCTCTTGCTGACTGACGCCGCGCGTCTGACCACTGCCTCCGCCTGCTGAGAGGCGGTAGGCGAACTCAACCTCAACCGTGATATCCGGGGCATTGGCACTCGGCCCGATGAACCCCCGTCTCCCGCGCCAGCTTTTGAGCGGCAAGACGAGCGGCGACTAGTCATCCTGTCCAGGAGTGTGCTGGAAAAGGTCAAGGGCAGGCGCAATGGGCTCGAGGATGGGAGTTCCCCTGGCGGCCATGTTCCTTACTGGCCTGACCACGACAACCCGATCACGGCGACTAGCCCCCTCCGCACAACGTGCCGATGGCGACGACGCTCACCGGCAACCAGATGAAGGCCGCAACGGCCAGCAACACCGCGACCTTCGTGACCACCGGCTTGCGCCGGCCGCTCAATACAGCAGCAACTACGTAGAGGCACAGAGTAGCAAGCCACATGAGATACGCGAGCCCAAGGAAGGCGCAACCCACGACATGCTGGACGGTCCACGCTGCGACCCAGAGGTCGGCGCCTGCGGCGAGCGCGCCGAGTGCCGTTGAGGTTCGACCGCCCCAGCCGGCGGCCACGGCCGTTGCGTGCCCGAGGCCAGCGGGCGAAGCTGTCGTGGGGACGCGATGGTCCGCGCCTGCACCGAGCGGGCGCCGGCGAACGATACCCAAAGCCGCGGTGGCGGTCATTAATCCGCCGAGACCGAGACCGAGAATCACGAGGGGGCCGTACGCTGGCAGAGGGGTGGTCGGGTTCAGGTCCTCACCTCTGATGGTGGCGACCCACGTCCCACGACTTGACTGAAGCTTTATAGCCGCCTCAAAACCAACGTAATGCTCGGCCCAGATCGTGACCTGGTCTCCGACCCTGACGTCCGGAAGGTTCGGATAGTCGGGGCTGTCGAAGAAGAAGTCCAGACTCCGATCGCCCGGCCCGTCGAGCATCACGTACGTGCCGACCTTGGGGTCAGAAGAGACCGAGACGACGGTCCCCGAGTAGACCTGGATGCCTTGGATGCTCAGTGAGGTCGTAGACGACGCGAGGAACCAGCACCCCAGCCCGACGAGCACGTTGACCCCACCAGCGGCCAGGAGTGGAACGATGATGGGCCACGAGAGCGACCGGGTAAACCTGTCCACCCAGCCGAGCATGTCGGGCGCATTATCTGTCTTCGCTGAGGAGATCGACCTCATCCTGCTCTGGGGCTCCAACGCGCGCGAGACGCACCCGTTGTTCTTCCACCGCCTGCTGAAGGGCGTGCGCAACGACGTATGAATCGGCCGTCGATCATCGCCTCGCGACTGCACTGCCTCCGCCAGCGTCGTCGGGCGGTGAGATCGTGAGACCTACCCCCGGCCGGGTCCGCTTTCATTAAGTACGAAGGACAGAATTCGCTCATGAAACTCCCGGGCTCGGCCCACAGTTAACTCGGGCAAACACCACCGCGATGAGCCGGCGTGCATGCGCCCTGGGCACGTTCACTCATGCTTTACGAGCACTCCGAGCCGGTAATTGGACTCAACCCGGGCCTTGGTACCCGGGACGACAACCCCGTCTCCCGCTTACTCGGCTTTCCACTCTCGCCAGCCGAGGGGCTATATCGGGCGACGGCAGGGCCACTCGTTCACGAGGCTTGTCTAATGCGGCGAGGCACATTTTCGGCACTCGGTAATGGCGCCGGCATATCGAGACCGACCGTCAGTCTTGCCGCTCTGCAATAAGGACCAGGGCCGAATCGAGCCAGGGTCGGTATGAAGTCGGCGAGAAAGTGCGTCGGCGATCTCAATCGCAGATCGTGGAGTAAACGAGATCGCCTATGTTTACTCCTCGCCTCGGCTTACATTGCGAGTCGAGAGACCATCGCCAACACTAGGACCGACGCGATAGGTGCCCTGGCCCGCCCAAATCTCCGATGCCGTCTACCGGCGCTTCGTCACGATTACTCGGAGGGTTCCACCGCCTACGTTGCGGTGACCGTTTGACATAGGAGGTTCCCATGGCGGCCCGGTTACGGCGATGGGTGGTGCTGGCACCGCTGCCCGGCGCGCTGCTGGTCATCCTGTTCTACGGACTCGACCCCTCCTACGGGACCCTTGGATACCCGGCTCATGGATTGAGCACATTCGGCGTCATCGCCGGCTGGTGCATGCTGCTCGTCGCGCTGGCCGCCCTCGCTCCGAGCCAGATTTCGCGTTGGCTGGCAGTGCTCGCCGCTCTTTCTTTCATTGCGGGACCACCCAACCCAGGCGCCGCAGGGACCATTCTGTTTGCGGTCGGCTTCTCCTTGACGGCGCTCCTGATCCTCATCGCGGCCACCACGGTGGTCGTCGGCACCTTTGGTTGGAAGGGCAGGGTGGTCTGGTCAATGGCACTCGTCGCGGCCGGTGCGGCCGCCGCCTCGAGCTTGGGTTATCCGGAGAATCCATACCTCGACAGCCCGGCGAGGCAGGTCCTGGGCGTGCTGCTGCTGTCGCCAGTTTTCATTGGGCTGGGATCCATCTGGGTAAGACTCGACCGACGTACCGCGCCCGGCGCGGCGGTGGGCAACCCGGCGAACTTAGGCCGTCGATTTCTCGCCGGCTTCATCAGCTGGATCATCTTCGCTGTAATCGGCACGAGCCTCACGGGCATCGTCACTCAGGGCGCATCGTTCCTGCCGAACTCCGACTCCGCTGCAACCGATGCCGGAGTCGTCAATGAGGCCGTCTACGTTGCCGAAGTCGTACTCCTCCAGATCTTGCCGACGGCCCTCTGGGGCCGGACGCTGGGCCAATGGGCGGCCGGGGTACGTGTGGTAAGAGTCGAGGATGGCTCACCGCCTGCGTGGCTGCGCACGATAGTGCGCTTTGTCGTGTTCCAGACCGTCCCGGTTGTGGGCCTGATCTATCTCATCGCCCTGCTCGTGAAATTGCGATTTGGTCTGGGTGGCGGGGTCCCGGACCGCATGTTGTGGGACCATGCGTCCGGCACGGTCGTAGTCACGGCCACAAAGACGTCCGTCAACGAGCTAGGCCCACCGGAGGAGCCACCACCGGCTGTAGCTTCGACTCGCGACGCCACCTGGGAGTCATACGAATAGAAGCCGCTGCGCTGGCCCTCTGGATCAGAAGTTTGAAGGTTCCAATCCTTCCTAAGAAGGGAGCGAAGATCCAGCCTTCACCTGTGGCGCCGTGATCTCCAGAAGTTCTGTGGGCGTAGTTAATTAAGCGGACTCAGATGATCGCTGGGTTTTCGCGGAGCTCTCACACCGAGATTTCCCTAGTGGGCTTGGGTCGGCTGCATTTGTGTGGCGGTGGCTGGGCTAGGGGTTTAACGCGGTGATTGATACTCGTGGGGCCTGACCCCGTCTCCCGCTCTCCCTCTCGGTTCACCCCAAGAAGGGTCATCTGGCCCCAGGCCACGGGGATTACGCCAGAGGCAACCCGCTCCATCGACGGTCCAGGCCCGCGACACTCAAGGCCGTGATCGAATCGGTAGAGGAAAACCGACTCCTGCGACGTGGCCGCGGAAGTTGCGGCCATAATGCGACTGAACAGCAGACCCGCCTCCAGCGCGGGCGACCGCAGAGACGGAGGGCGCATTGTCGAGCTTGCTTGCGCGGGCCGTGGACCGGCTGCCGGCGCCGATCATCTGGCCGATCATCGTTACTCTGATCGTGGCCGGCGCGATTGCGATCCCGATCGGGCTCTTGTTGTGGTCCGATGCAGCTTCGATGACCGTCCCTTCGATCTCGGAATACTCTGGCACGGTCGCGTCGGTTTCTTCTGACCCAAAGTTCGGCACGCACATGACGATCCGGGCCGAGAACGGCCCGAGCCCCGATATCTTCTTCGACGGTGTCGTGCTTGACGTGAGGGTTGGCGACCGAGCCGCGGTCTGGGCCGAGAACCAAGCCGGCGGCGAGTGGGGCCTCAAGTTCCAGTCCGACCGCGAAACCTGGATCGACCCGTCGTACGGCGATCTGACGAAGCCTGTGCCGCCGCGGGGACTTTTTAGCGCGCTCGCCCTGGGCGGCGGCGTGGCCCTCGTTATTGTCGGACTCGCGGGCGCTTACCGCCGGATTGCGAAGAGCTCCGTGGCGCGGCCGCTCCCGGTGTCCGCGGGTCCGCCGACTGACGTTGGAAGAGCGGGTCTTCAGGCCGCGGCTATCTCCGGTGCGGAAGCAGCATCGGCTCCGACTTCGCCGTCGCCCACAGCGGTGGGAAGGGCCGGCACAATCGCGCAGATCGCCCTGGCTCTCGGTGGCGTGATGTGGGTGGCCGCGTTGATGGTCCGCGCGACCGGTTGCTACGGGTTCTTTATTGCCGGGCCAGTGTGGCTCGTGACACCAATACCGTTCGTGGTCGGCGCCGTCTTCGCGCGATCGGCGGCCTCGAAAGCACGACGCGCGCCGGGCGGCGATGGCCGCAACTGGCCGGCCATCGCCACACTTGCAATCGCGCTAGCGGCTGCGGGACTGGCATGGATCCCGGTCGCTCTGTTCTATTACGTGTTTTCGTGCATGGGTTGATCGGGCGCCCATTGTCGGGCCAGGCGCCCGTGTTCACGTACCAGTCGGTCGCTGCCCACCCGGCCTGAGGCTGCGTAACGCGCGGGTACCGCATCCTGTAACGCACGTGAGGAGCCTCAGCAGAGTCGATAAGCGATCTTGACGTGGTGATTGGTACTTGGGGCGCAGGACACCGTCTCCCGCTCCAGCTCAGTCGCCTTACGCGATATTTGACTGACGTGGCAAGTAGATGTAGGTTCGGGTCAACACTCGTTCGCTTGGGTTCTGTCCTGCATTGCAGGAGGAGGTGCGAACATGCCTGAATTGCTTGTCAGCCGCCGCAAGATCCTTACCGCCGGCGCGGCCGGAGCCCTGGGGGTCTTGCTCAATCCCTCGGCGGTTTTCGCCGATGACGGTGAGGAGGTCAGCCTCCTCCGATGGGATCTGGTCCAGATCATCCAGGGGACTGTCCTCGTCGGAGGGTTGGTCCGCGCGAGAGATGCCGCCACCGGCGACGTGGTGACGCTCACCGGATCAGGTGAGGCGAGACCTGATGACCGAACCGCAGCGGGTGGCGGGACGTTCGTGCACAAGCACGCCGACGGCTCGGAAGTTGCTCACGGCGTTTATGTAGTAACGGCATTCAACCGTTTCAAGGACGGTCACGGAAGTCTGGCCCCTACCCCCCTGCAGGACGGCATCGGTCACAAAAACCAGTCAGATTCTGGAATCCTGAGGCTGGGGATCAAAGCCTTTCCAGCGACAGGAGGCTCGATCGAAGCGAAGTTGGGCGTGGAATGCGCTCTGCCGGGTGACACATCGGGTGCGGTCGAGGGAATCACGCTCGATGTCCTTACCTTCCATTTCAGGCAGGTGCCCGAGGGAGGAGCTACCGTCTTCCATGTTCTCGACGACTAGTTCTTCTTAGCGCGGGGAGCGTTTTGGCAACTGACCCTCCTGACCCATCCAGTAGATGAATTCGACGGGGCTCGTGGCACCTTGGGCCTCGAGTCCCGTCTCCCGCTCCAGCTTCTGATCTCGAAATCGCCGCCGAAGGGCAGTTTTGACCCCAACGCTGACCCCTACCGGACACAAGGAGCGACGAATCCCTCCACAGGTGGGTCGTGAAGGTCGAGATGCGCGAGCCGCTGGTCATCGACGAGGTGCCAAGCACCGGCTCGGCCGACTATACCGAGGAGGACGTCGCGCACATGCACCGGCGGCTCCGTGATGAGCTGGCGTTCAACGCGCCGCGCCGTCTCGTCAACGCGACGATCCAGGACGGGGTGTTCTGGTCGCTTTCTTTGAGACGCCGAACGAGCCCTCAGACGCGGAGTGCCGCGAGTTCTGGCGTCTGACGATGCAGGCGCTGCCCGTGTTTCGAAGGCCGCGCGCCTTCCGGTGCGTGAAGACCTATCCGGTGGGCACGACCGACGTGGCGTACATCGGTTAGGTTCGCGTCGGCAAACTGCGCAGTAGACTGGCTTTCATAAGCCCCGCGGTCCGCGGGGAGCCAAACTCCCTCCGATCTGTGGAGGTGGGTCGCGGTTGGCGCCGTTGCCCTCGCAGAGATTTGCGCCAGGCTCTCAAAACTCACGGAGTCGTGGGCAAGGAGTGCATCGCGATGATCACACCGGACAAGAAGTGCGAGCTCGAACACTTCAAGTGGTTGAGGGACCACGCGGAAGAGGCGTCAGCCAGCCTGCGGCCTGGCGACATCCGAACGCCCGAGAAGCTGCGCCACGGCGCGCAGCAGATGATCGACCTGATCGAAAAGGGCCAGATCCCCCGCCGTCGGAAGTAAACCTCGCAGGCTCCCGCGCAGCGAGTGCTGGGGGGCTGATGTTTCGTTAGCTGAGGAGCTCATCCATGACGCGCGCTGCCTCGCGGTGCATCGCTGGCGTGACGTGGGAGTAGACGTCGAGCGTAATTCGCCAGAACCGGTTCGCCCAAGCACTCGACCCAACACCCGATTCTTCACCCGGCGCTATATGCGCTTGGGGTTGCCGCTCGCCAGGGCTTCCAGGTCGTCCACGCGACGAGCGGTGCGAAACAGTAGGGAGGCCAGGGAGCGGCGGCGAGGCAAAGCGGAACCAAGCCTAGCCGACCCCGGGCAAGTTGCCGAGGCGAGGGATCAAGCGTTGCGTTTGCCGATGAAGCGCGGAGGCCCGCTCATCGTACGAGCGGGCCCCACCCTTCGGCCTCGGAACTAGGACTTACAGGTGGTCGCCAGCGGCACAACAACGTTCAGACCGGGCACAGGCGTCATCGCCAGCGGCACAACAATGGTCAGACCGGGCACAGGCGTCGTCGTCGCCAAACCGGAAGCAAGAGCTCCCAAACCGCAGGTAGTGGTCGCAGTGTCTGCCGAAGCAGGAACCGCAAACACTACCGAAAGGGAGAACACGACCAAACCGATGAGGATCAACCGTTTGTACATTTTGCATACCCCCGTTTGAATTGACAGGCTGCCCTTAATGGACTGAACGTACAGACGACCAGTGATGATGTCAACTCAAGCCGTGGGGCCGCTTGTGCCCATAGGCTCGTAGGGCGGCTTCTTCCGATGGGGATGAGCTCAGGCTCTCAAGTCGGTAGACGAAGTCAACGGGGTGATTGGTACTTGGGGCCCTGGACCCCGTCTCCCGCTCCAGCTTTACCCACCTCGCACTACTAGCAAGCATCCCACAGGCTTGTTTGACAGGCCAACTTGTCGGGACTACGCTGCTGCGCGGTAGCGCTGGCCGACTGCTCTCGGGCGCGGCGCTGCCGAGGAGGGCTCATGGTCAGTCAGGGGTGGCGCGGGTCATTGGTGCGGCTTGCCTCGGCGACGGTGGCGAGGGGAGCGAAGATCCAGCCTTCACCTGTGGCGCCGTGATCTCCAGAAGTTCTGTGGGTCTGTCGGGTGCTGGTCCAAGGTGCCGGCGACGGTCCCACCTCCCGGCGCCGGGAGCCTTACCCGAGCCGATAACTGAATTCAACCCGGACCTTGGTACCTGGGCGCCAACCCCCGTCTCCTGCTTAGCCGACTTCCCACTCTCGTCAGCACGGCGCCATGTGGGCGACGGCAGAGGTAGATGTGGTTCGTCCACCACGGCCCATCATTCACGCGTTTCGGCCGAGCTTGCGTCCGAGATTGACCTCCATCACACTCCTCGCTATTACCAATTTCGTGCATCGTGGAGGTGACTAAATGGGTGGAGTCGGAGGCCGTGCGTTAGTTCTCCGGCCAGGGGAAGGCCGGGCAATCGACCTCGGCGGCTTTCAGATGTCCGTCAAGGCAACGAAAGAGGAGACCAACGGTGCTTTCTCGCTTCTCGAAGCAAC
>WNFG01001631.1_pt1 | contig 19057 bp, 15 predicted proteins | sample 5400431 | NCBI WGS metagenome assembly WNFG01 (sample SAMN13153346, study PRJNA577476) | soil metagenome | isolation source: 120 cm saprolite under Douglas fir tree site 2 hole 3 replicate 2 | place: USA:California | collected 2015-04-18 | reverse complement strand
TGAGCGCGCCACCGCGCGCCCGGCCCGCGTTGGGCGTAACCCTGCTCCGCTTGTTCACGGTGCAGGGCTCGTGGAACTACGAGCGGATGCAGGGCGTGGGCATGGGCGTGGCCGAGGAGGCGCTGCTGCGCGACTTGAAAGCGGGGGACGACGACACCGCCTACCGGGCCGCGCTGGGCCGGGGGGCGCACTTCTTCAACGCGCACCCGTATCTGTGCGGGCTCGCGGTCGGTGCCGCGGCGCGCGCCGAGCACGAGGGCGTGCCCCCCGACCAGATCGAGCGCCTGCGCACTGCGCTGTGCGGCCCGCTCGGATCCTTGGGCGATCGCCTGGTGTGGGCGGGGTGGTTGCCGCTCATGTCGGCGCTCGCGCTGATTGGGGTGGCGCTGGGACTCGGGCTGTCGGCCACGCTGGGCTTCCTCGTGGTCTACAACATCGGCCACGTGGCGCTGCGCTGGTGGGCGCTCAAGGCGGGATGGACCCACGGGGCGCGGGTAGCCGTGGCGCTGCGCCAGCCGTTCGTGCAGGGCGCCGCGGCGCGCTCGGGCCCGGCCATGGCGCTCGCCGTGGGCGCCGCCCTGCCATTGGTGGCCCATCACCTGAGCGGCGGGTTCGTCGGCTGGTCGCGCGTCCTGCTCACGGTGGTAGGGGCGGGCGGACTCGCCCTGTTGTGGTGGCAGCGCGCCTGGCTTACGGGGCTGCGGTTCGGTCTCGCGCTGCTCGCGGTAGCGGCGCTCGCGGGCTGGTTGTGGCCGTGATCGAGCGCGAGGCGAAGATCGTGAACCCGCTCGGCATGCACGCGCGCCCGGCGGCGGAGTTCGTGAAGCTCGCGAACCGCTACAAGTCCGCCGTCGAGGTCCGCAAGGACGAGCTCGCCGTGAACGGCAAGAGCATCATGGGCGTCATGATGCTGGCCGCTGAGTGCGGGTCGTCCCTCAGCATCAAGACCGATGGCGAGGATGCCGAAGAGGCGATGGTCGCGCTGCTCGCCCTCGTGGCTGACGGGTTCCACGAGATGCACCTGACCGAAGACCTGCGCCAAGCCGAGCTGCGCGACGCCGAGGAAGAGGACGAGGAGCGGGCATGAGCGATCGGCTGCTCAAGGGGATCGGCGTCTCCCCCGGGATCGCGATCGGCCCGGCGGTGGTGGTGCGCTGGACCATGCCGGAGGTCCCGCACCGGGTCGTGCCCCGCTCCCAGGTGGAAAAGGAGGTGCGGCGGCTGCGGGCCGCCGTGCGCGACGTCAAACGCTATATCCAGGACCTCAAGGCCAAGGCCGCGGATCGCGCCGGCGCCGACGAAGCCCGCATCTTCGACGCCCAGCTGCTGATGCTCGAAGACAAGGAGTTCCTCTCGGGCGTCGCACACCTGATCCGTGAGAACCATCTCACCGCCGAGAAGGCGTTCGAGTTCAAGGCGCTCGAGGTGCGCGACCTCTGGACCGCGACCGGCAACCCGCGGCTCAAGGACCGGCTGGCCGACTTCTCGGGCGTCACGACTCGCGTGATCGAGCACTTGATGCACCGCGGCGCCGACGAGCTGTGGGAGGGGATCGGCCGCTCCTCGGTGGTGGTGGCGCGGGAGCTCGGCCCTGGGCTCACCGTGCAGCTCGATCGCGAGCTGGTGGCCGGGCTCGTGAGCGAGGAGGGCACGCGCACCTCGCATGCCGCGATCCTGGCCCATTCGATCGGCATCCCGGCGGTGTTCGGTGTCACGGGGGCCATGGAGCGCATCCAACCCGGCACGACGCTGGTCTTGGACGGGACGCGCGGCACCGTGTTGCTGAGTCCCACGCCGCAAGAGCTCGCGGCGGCGCAGTCGCGCGAAGTGTGGGACCGCGAGCTCGCCACCCAGCTCGAGCAGGTCCTCGAGCAACCCGCGATCACGACCGATGGCGTGCGCGTGACGCTGCGCGGCAACGTCGATCTCCCCGACGAGATCAGGGCCGCCCAGGAACACCGCGCCGAGGGCGTCGGGCTGCTGCGCACCGAGTTCCTGATCACGAGCCGCACCAGGCTCCCCGACGAGGACGAGCAGGCCGAGTACTACCGGCGGGTGGGGGAAGCGTTTCCGGGTCACCCCGTGGTGGTCCGGACCTACGATCTGGGCGGCGACAAGCTCCCCGGCCCGTTTCGCGTCCAGACGGAGGCGAATCCCCAGCTGGGCTGGCGCGCCATCCGCGTGTGCCTCGATCGGCCCGAGATCTTCCGCACGCAAATCCGGGCGGCGCTGCGCGCAGCGGCACACGCCGACATCCAGCTGATGATCCCGCTCGTGACGCGGCTCGATGAAATCGACCGCACCCGGGCGCTCGTAGCGGAGGAAGCCGCGAACTTGGCGCGCTCGGGCGTCGCCGCGGCGACGTCGTTGCCCGTGGGCGTGATGGTCGAGACCCCGGCCGCCGCCGTCATGGCGGACCGAATCGCCGCGGCGAGCGACTTCCTAAGCGTCGGCACGAACGACCTGACGCAGTACACCCTGGTGGTGGACCGCGGCAACGCCCGGCTCGCCGACCGCTTCAACCCCCACGATCCCAGCGTGCTCCGGCTCCTGAAGACCGTGGTCGATGCGGCGCGCGCAGCGGGGAAACCGGCGAGCGTGTGCGGCGAGATGGCATCGGAGCCGCTGGCAGCGTTCTTGCTACTGGGACTCGGGTACCAGACCCTGTCGGTCGCGCCGCCGGCGTTGGCGCGCGTCAAGTGGACCGTGCGCCAGGTGAGCGCCGCGCGCGCCCAGAGCGCGGCGCAGCAGGCGCTCGCCGCCCGGTCCGCGGACGACGTGCTCGACCTGTTACGGCTCGCGCTCGCCGAAGCGGTGGACCTGCGCCTGCTCGACCCCGACGCCCGGTTGCCGGGCGCAGCGCGCACCGCTAGTTTGAACGTCTAACTCCGCGTCGGATAAACACATGCCTGCACAGCGCCACGTCTTCACCTCCGAGTCGGTGACGGAAGGCCATCCCGACAAGATTGCCGATCAGATCTCCGACGCCGTCCTGGATGCGATCATCGCCAAGGACCCCGCGGCCCGCGTCGCCTGCGAGACCCTGGTCACAACCGGGATGGCGGTCGTGGCCGGCGAAATCACGACCTCCACCTACGTGCACATCCCCGACATCGTGCGGGGCACGATCAGCGCGATCGGCTACACGGACGCGAGCTTCGGGTTCGACGCCCAGACCTGCGCCATCCTCACCACGATCGACCGCCAGTCGGGCGACATCGCGCTGGGCGTGGACCGGGGCGGGGCGGGGGACCAGGGGATGATGTTCGGCTACGCCTCGGACGAAACCGCCGCGCTGATGCCCTTGCCGATCGTGCTGGCCCACCGGCTCGCGGAGCGGCTCGCCACCGTGCGCAAAGCGGGCGACCTCCCCTGGCTCCGGCCCGACGGCAAGACGCAGGTGAGCGTCGTGTACGAAGGGGCCACGCCCGTCGGCATCTCGAAGCTGGTCGTGTCGACCCAACACTCGGACAAGATCGATGCGGGCGAGCTGCGCGAGGGAGTGATCGCGCTCGTCGCGCGGCCGGTGCTCGCCGATGCGGGGTTCGAGGTCCGCGACGCCGATATCCTCGTGAACCCCACGGGCCGGTTCGTCGTGGGCGGGCCCCAGGGGGACGCCGGGCTCACCGGTCGGAAGATCATCGTGGACACCTACGGTGGCATGGCGCGCCACGGGGGCGGGGCCTTCAGCGGCAAAGATCCGTCGAAAGTCGACCGCTCCGCCGCCTACGCGATGCGCTGGGTCGCGAAAAACGTGGTCGCCGCGAAGCTGGCGCGACGCTGCGAGGCGCAGGTGGCCTACGCCATCGGGGTGGCCCAGCCGGTCTCGGTGATGATCGACACGTTCCGCACGGGCGTCGTGCCCGACGAGGCGATCGAGGACGCGGTGCGCGAGGTGTTCGACCTGACTCCGCTCGCGCTGATCCAGGCCCTGAACCTGCGCAACCCGATCTATCGCGCCACCGCCGCCTACGGCCACTTCGGTCGGGCGCCCGAGCGGCGCCGCTTCGTGGACAAGGACGTGGACCGCGAAGTCGAGTTGTTCACCTGGGAGCAGACGAACCGGGTCGAGGACCTGCGGCTCGCCGTGCAGCGCTCCAAGCACTACACCACGAAGAAGGTGACGGCATGACGACGACGGCCCCGCGCACTGCCTCCGACATCAAAGACCCGCAGCTCGCCGCCGAAGGACGCCGCCGCACCGAGTGGGCAGAGCGCTCGATGCCGGTGCTGCGCCTCATCCGGGACCGCTTCGTCCGGGAGCGCCCGCTCGCCGGGCGCCGCCTGTCCGCCTGCCTGCACGTCACGACCGAGACCGCGAACTTGGCCGTCACCCTCCAGGCCGGCGGCGCGGACGTGGCGCTGTGCGGGTCGAACCCACTCTCGACCCAGGACGACGTCGCGGCCCACCTCGTGCGCGACCACGGGATCAAGGTGTTCGCCATCAAGGGCGAGGACCACGCGACCTACTACGAGCATATCCAGGCGGCGCTCGCGCACCGGCCCGACATCACCATGGACGACGGCGCCGACCTGGTGGGCGCGCTTCACATGATCGCCCTCAACCGGCTCGACGATCTCGCGCCACCGGTGCGCGCGTGGGTGGAGACCCTGTCGGGATCTGCGCGCAAGGCGCTCGTCACGGGCGTGGCGGGCTCGACCGAGGAGACGACGACCGGCGTCATTCGCTTGAAGGCCATGGCGCGCGACGGCGTGCTGCAGTTCCCGGTCATCGCGGTGAACGATTCCGACACGAAGCACCTGTTCGACAATCGCTACGGCACCGGCCAGTCCACGCTCGATGGCATCCTGCGCGCCACGAACCTGTTGGTCGCGGGGAGCACGGTGGTCGTGGCGGGGTATGGGTGGTGTGGGCGCGGCTTCGCGCTGCGTGTGCGCGGGGCGGGAGCGAACGTGATCGTGACCGAGATCGATCCGCTCAAAGCGCTCGAGGCGCAGATGGACGGCTACCGGGTCATGCCGATGGCTGAGGCGGCCCGCGTAGGGGATGTGTTCGTGACCCTGACGGGGAACACGCACGTGCTGCGGGTGGAGCACATGCGCGCGATGAAGGACGGGGCGGTGCTCGCCAACTCGGGCCACTTCAACGTGGAGATCGACCTGGACGGATTGAAGCAGGCGGCTCAGGGCCCGACGCGGGCGCGCGAGTTCGTGGACGAGTGGCAGCTCGACGGCAAGCGGGTCTTCGTGCTCGCCGACGGCCGGCTCATCAATCTCGCCGCGGCCGAAGGGCACCCGGCGAGCGTCATGGACATGTCGTTCGCGAACCAGGCACTGGCCGCCGAGTACGTGGTGCAACATGCCCGGGAGCTCGGCAAGGACGTGCACCGCATTCCGCGCGAGCTCGACGCCGAGATCGCCCGCCTCAAGCTGGCGGCAATGGGAGTCACGATCGACACGCTCACGCCCGAGCAGCAAAAGTATCTGGCGTCGTGGGAGATGGGGACCTGAGCGCGAACGTGATCCAGGTTCGGGTGGCCCACCTGGGGCTCGACCGGACCACCAACACGCCGGTGGTGATCCTGCAGGAACATGAGGGCGAGCGGGTGCTGCCCATATGGATCGGGCCGGCCGAGGCCAGCGCGATCGCCATGGAGCTCGCCGGCGTCAAGTTCGCGCGACCACTTACCCACGACCTCTTGAAGCAGGTGATCCTCGGCTTGGGCGCCGACCTCCGCAAGGTCATCATCACACAGGTGAAGGAGAACACGTATTACGCCGAGCTGCACATCTACCGCGGCGACGCCGTCATCCAGATCGACGCCCGACCCTCAGACTCGATCGCCGTCGCGCTGCGCCTCAAGGCGCCGATCTTCACGAGCGAAAGCCTGCTGGCGCTCACCTCGGTCGAGACCGGGGAACCGGGCGCTGAGACGGGCCCCGCGCCGCTCGGTCCCGACGACCTGAAAACCTATCTCCAGAACCTGGATCCTGAAGACTTCGGGAAGTTCACTCCCTAGCGTCGTGGCGCTGCTCACGCTCGCCGGGGGCGGGGGTGGGGCGAGCGGCGGCGCGGCTCTCACGGCGCAAGCGCAGTTGGTCGTCTCGGGCCGGGTCATGCACGGACCGCTCGGCCGACCGCTCGCGCACACCGCTGTCGTCCTGCACCAAGTATCCATGGGTGGCACCGGTCGGCCGATCGACTCGACCCGCACCGACGCGCTCGGGCGCTACACCCTCACGATCCCGCGGCCGGACTCGACCGCGCTGTACGTGGTGAGCAGCTGGTATGCGGGGATCGCCTACTTCTCCGAGCCAATCGCGCCCGGGCGTGACCGGGCGGTCCGGCTGCGGCCCCTGTACGTGTACGACACCAGCACCGCCGGCCCGGCGGTGCGCGTGCTGCGCCGGCTCGTCACGGTGACGAAGTTCAAGCGCGACGGCAGCCGGGACGTGCTCGAGCTCCTGGAGCTCGAGAACCCGGGCTCAGCAACCCGGGTGCCCGCCGATACGCTGCGGCCGAGTTGGGCGGGCGCCATTCCGGGCCCCGCCATTCAGTTCCAAGTGGGCCAGGGCGACGTGTCGCCGCAGGCGGTGGCGCGGCGCGGTGACTCGGTCGCCGTGTACGGCCCCATCCCGCCGCGTGAGCGCAAACAGCTGAGCTATGCGTACGTGCTGCCCGCCCCGGCGCGCGCCCTGCGCCTCCCGATCGACCAGGCGACCGAGGAGGTCGACCTCCTGCTCGAAGACACGACCGCGGTCGTGACGGCCCCGCGGCTCGACTCGCTCGGCGTCGAAGACATCGACGGACGGCGCTTCGCGCGCTACCGCACGCCGCCGCTCTCGGCGGGCGCGCCGCTGGCGATCGCGTTCCCGGCACCGCGGCTCGCACCCGAGTCGCTCGTCCCGGTGATCGTGGCGATCGCGGCGCTCGTGCTCGGCGTGGGATTCGTCATCGCGCTGCGACGCGCACCGCCCCCTTCCTTGCGCGACGCGGCGAAGTGACGTAGACTGGTCTCGTCGTTACAAGCGAACGGGGAACCACGGAAGCCGGTGCGAGTCCGGCGCGGCCCCGCCACTGTGACGGGCATGTCGTAGCGGCTCAACGCCACTGGGCAACCGGGAAGGCGAGCCGCTCGCCCGAAGCCAGGAGACCTCCCTGTTCGCGCCACCTGTAGATCCCTCGCGGGAGGGATGGTGGCGCTCGCGCACTGCGCGCGCGAGGCGCTCGCCCATCTCCGCTCCGTCGGGGGTGGGCTTTTGTGTAATGCGCCGCTGGGCACAGCACACCCACCTCGCGGGCCTCCTCGTCCTCGCCCTCACGGCGTGCGGACGGGGAGGGCGCCCCGCGCCACCCGCCGCCATCACGGTCACCGACGACGCCAGTCGCACGGTCGCGCTCGCGCGGCCCGCCGCGCGCATCGTCTCGCTCTCCCCCGCGATGACCGAGCTGTTGTTCGCACTCGGCGCGGGCGACCGCCTCGTGGGTCGCACCACGTGGTGCGACTACCCCCCAGAGGCCCGGGCTATTCCGAGCGTCGGCGATGGTCTCAATCCCAACATCGAAGCCGTCGCAGCCCGGCAGCCCGACTTGGTGGTGCTGTATCGGTCGGCCCTGACCGAGACCGCGGCGCAGGCCCTCACCCGGCTCGGTGTGGCGGCGACGGTGGTTAAGCAGGACCGCCTCGAGGACATCGCCCGCGCGGCCCGGCTCCTCGGCCGGCTCACGGGCCGAGCTGCCGTGGGCGACTCGCTTGCCCGGGTGGTGGCGCAGCTGCTCGCGCAGCCCGCGCCCGCGGCGCGGGCGCGGGTGGCGTTCGTGGTGTGGGACACGCCGCCGGTCGTGATCGGCAGCGAGAGCTATTTGGACGAGCTCGCCACGCTCGCCGGCGCCGTGAACGTCTTCCACGACCTCGGCTCCGCCTCCGCCCCCGTGGCGCTGGAGACGATCGCCGCGCGTAACCCGGACGCGATCGTCGTGCTCCGGGACTCCCTCGAAGCCGAGCCGCCGCGCTATGCCCGGCGCCGCGAGTGGCAGGTGGTGCCCGCCGTGCGGAAGCGGCGCTTTGTGTATCTCACAGGTTCGCTGTTCGGGCGCCCCAGCCTGCGCGCGGCCGACGCGGCGGCCCAATTCCGCCGCGCGCTCGCGGAGACGCTCCCGTGAAATGGCTGGGGCTCGCTCTCGCCGCGACGGCGGCGTTGGTGCTCGCCGTGGTGCTCGGACCGGCGCACGTGCCGCTCGCCGCGCTCGCCACATCGGACATCGTGCGCTCGCTGCGGGTGCCGCGGGCGATCCTCGCGTTTCTCGTGGGCGGCGCGCTCGCGCTCGCCGGCACGGGGCTCCAGGCCCTGGTGCGCAATCCCCTGGCGGACCCGTTCCTGTTGGGCCTCTCGGGCGGCGCGGGGTTGGGTGTGGTCGTCGCCATAGCGCTCCATCTGTCGAGTCCCTGGGCCCTGCCGCTCGCGGCGTTCGCCGGCGCCCTCGGCGCGATGACGCTCGTGTATCGCCTGGGGCTCGTGGGTGGCGCCGAGCTCGACCCGCGCGTGTTGATTCTCGCTGGCGTGGCGGTGGGCGCGTTCGCCGCCGCGGTCACCACCGCCATCGCCTCCCTGTCCGATGCGGCCGAGCTCCGCAACGCGTTTCTCTGGCTCTGGGGCGGCCTCTCCGGCGCGTCCTGGGACACCGTGCTCATCCTGTGTGTCTACGCACCCATTCCCATCGCCGTCCTGTTCGCGGCCGCGCGTCCGCTCGACTTGCTCGCGCTGGGCGAAGAGCCGGCGCGCCACCTCGGGGCCGACGTGGCGGCCCTCAAACGGCGCGTGTACCTCGCCACCTCACTGCTCACCGCGGCCGCCGTCGCGGTTTCCGGTGTGGTGGGCTTCGTGGGCCTGGTCGTGCCGCACGCCATGCGCATGCTGTGGGGGCACCGCCACCGCCCCCTGCTCCCGGCCGCGTTTCTCGGCGGCGGCACGCTGCTCGCGCTGTCGGACACGGTGGCCCGCGTGGCCGTGGCACCGCGCGAGCTACCGGTGGGGATCGTCACGGCCCTCGTGGGCGTCCCCGTCTTCGTCCTGTTACTGCGCCGATGGACCGCGAACTGATCCTCGACGTCCGCGACGTCCGCTATCGCTATCCCGGCGCGCCGACCGACGCCCTCGGCGGGGTGAGCCTCAGCGCGCGCGCCGGCGAAGTCGCGGCCGTGCTCGGGCCGAACGGGAGCGGCAAGACGACGCTCCTGCGCGTGGCACTCGGCGTGGTGGCGCCGAGCGCGGGCGGGGCCGCGATCTTGGGCCGGCCCGCACCGTCCTGGTCGCGGCGCGCGCTCGCCCAGGTCGTCGGCGTCGTGACGCAACGCGAGGAGAACCTGTTCCCCCAGCGCGTGCGCGAAACGGTGCTGCTCGGCCGCTACGCCCACCTCTCGCTCTGGGGCCGGGAGCGTGCGGTGGATCACGCGGCGGTGCGGCGCGCGCTGGCGCGCGCGGATGCGCTCCACCTCGCCGAGCGCTGGATCTGGACGCTCTCGAGCGGCGAGTATCAGCGGGTGCGGCTCGCCCGGGCGCTGGCGCAGGAGCCGCGCCTGCTCGTGCTCGACGAGCCGACCATGAGCCTCGACGTGCGGCACGAGATGGAGCTGTTCGAACTGGTGCGGGCGCTCGCCGACCAGGACGCGCTCGCGGTGGTGCTCATCACGCACCACGTGAATCTCGCCGCGCGCTTCGCCGACCGGGTGCTCCTCCTCGCCGAGGGGCGGCTCGCCGGCAGCGGGACGCCGGCGGAGGTGCTCACGCGCGAGACAGTCGAGCGTGTCTTCGCCTGGCCGGTCTCGATCGCGCCGTTCGAGGGCGCGCCCCAGGTCATTCCCCTTCGCAAGAGAGAGGACGGTCCATGAAAGCCGTGCTGCGCGCCATCTGGCTCGTCGTCCTGCCGACGATCGTCGCGGGGCAGACCCCGCGCGATACCGTCGAGCTCAATCCCGTGGTCGTCACCGCGACCCGGATCCCGACCCGCGCCGGGGACCTGCCGATCGCCGTCACGGTGCTGACCGGCGCCGAGCTCGAGGAGCGGGGCATCCGCACGGTGGCTGATGCCCTGCGGAGCGTCCCCGCCGCGAGCGTGGTCATCACCGATGCGTATGGTAGCCTGACCTCGCTGTTTCTCCGGGGCGGCCAGAGCGACTATGTGAAGGTGCTGATCGACGGCGTACCGCAAAACGCGCCGGGTGGGTTCTACGATTTTGCCAACCTCACCACCGATAACGTGGAGCGGATCGAGGTCGTGCGCGGGCCCGCGAGCGTGTTGTACGGATCGGACGCCGTCACAGGCGTGGTGCAGGTCTTTACGCGGGACGGGCGTGGCGCCGCGCACGGCAGCGTGGCGCTGGGCGGCGGGACGTATGGCAGCGGCGCCGTCGCCACAACCCTGGCGGGCGGCGACGGGCGCGCCGGATACGCGTTCAGCGCATCCCGGTTTGCGAGCGACGGCGTGTACCCCCTGAACAACTCGTACCGCAACGAAGTCCTGAGCGGCCGCCTGCAGTTCCGGCCCGACGAGCGCACCGAGGCCGCGCTCTCGTTTCGCTACGGCGACGCCCTGTACCACTTCCCAACGGATGGGAGCGGCGCCGTGGTGAGCAACAACCAGCATCAACTGGAGCGCGGTCCGTCGGTGGGGCTCGACCTGGGGCACACCTTCTCCACCACCGTGGACGGCGGCCTCACCGCCACCTGGCACCGCGACAACTACCAGTACGCGATCGCCCCGAACGACTCGAGCGACCACACGACCTTCGCCTCGTCGAGCTCCGACTGGAACACCCGGACTGGGCTTGACGCACGGGTCAACGCGAGGCTCCGGCAGCAAGACGTCATCACGCTCGGGGTAGCGCTCGAGCGGGAGGCGGTGCAGGGCACGAGCCTTGCCACGGCGCAGTCTCGGAACGACGGCGCCGTCTATCTGCAGGTCGTCACGCCGCCTGAGCGCCCCGCGAGCCTCACGCTCGGGGCGCGACTCGAAGACAACGAGCGCTTCGGCAGCTATGCCACCTATCGTGCCGGCGGCTCCGTCCGGCTCGCGGCGGGGACGCGGGCCGTCGCCTCCATCGGCACGGGATTCCGGGAGCCGAGCTTCTATGAGACCTTCCCCACCCCGTTTTCGCACGGCAATCCGAACTTGAAACCCGAGCACTCGTTCAGCTGGGAGACCGGGCTCGAATACACCACGCCGGGGCGCGCCCTGGCCGCGCGCGCCACGTACTTCCATCAGCGCTTCCGCGACTTGGTCCAATACAGTTTCGCGCTCGTCGGGCCGGACTACTCCAACCTGGCCGACGCGACCGCCGCGGGGCTGGAGCTGGGGCTCCAGGGCGCCCTCGGCGCAGGCATTTCGCTAGACGCGAGCTACAGCTACGTGGACCCGCGCGACGCCACGACCAACCTCCGCCTGCAACGCCGCCCCTCGCACACGGGCAGCCTCGGGCTCGGCTACTCCCTGGGCGGGCGCGGGACAGTGTCGCTCGGCGCCGTGTTCACCGGCGATCGCGACGACCTGGACTACGGGCCGTTCCCCGCGCAGCGCGTGACGCTGCCGCCGCACACGCGTGTGGACGCGTCGAGCACCTACGAGCTCGCGCGGCCGCACGGCACCTGGCCCGGTGTGGCCCTCATGGCCCGGATCGAGAACCTGCTCGACGCGCGCTACCAAGACATCGTGAACTTCCCCGCACGCGGCCGCAGTCTATTATTCGGGGGCAGGATGCGGTTCGGGACGTGACGTCCGGACGACCGGAAAACGCGAAGGGGGGTGGGTGGGGCGACGGTACGCAGTGCTGGCCGTATGCGTGGCGGCGAGCGCGTGCAGCGACGCGCTCGAGCAGACGAGCTCGGCGGGGCAGGTGATCGCGGCCGTCAACGCGGGCGATCACACCGTTTCGTTTGTCTCGGCCACGGACCAATCGGTCCGGACGCTCGACCTGCAGACGCCGGCGAGGGCCGCGACGACCGCCGACGGGCGCGGCAGTACGGTGCTCGTACCGCTCGGCACCGACTCGGTGGCCGTGATCCACAATACGGGACTGTGTGCCGGGACGTGCGTGCGGCCGGTGGTCGTCTTCCCGCTCGCCCGGGGCGGGGGGGCGACCGGCGTCGCTATCCAGGACGACTCGATCGCCTGGATCGCGAACCCGACCCTGAACACGGTGACCCGACTGAACTACCAGAGCGGTGGGACCCGCAGCGTCGCTGTGGGCGTCTACCCTGATGCGGTGGTGATCGCACGCGGGCGGGTGTTCGTCGTGAACGCGAACCTCGTGAGCGGCAGCCCCGCCGGCCCGAGCTGGCTGACGTCCTTCGACTGCTGCGGCAGCGGCCCCACGCCCGCCGATTCCATCCCGCTCACGGGTGCCCGGGCCCGGGCCATCGTGACGGGCGGGGATAGTCTCTTGTACGTGATCGCCGGCGGGCACGCCGGCGCCGGGGACGGGAAGCTCTCGATCGTGGATCCGGCGCTGCGCACCGAACTGGCGGTGCTGAACGGGCTCGGCGAGTCGCCCGGTAATGCGGCGTTCCACCCCTCGGGACGCCTGCTCGTGTCCTCGCTCACGAACGGGATCCTCGAGGTCAACACCCTGACCCGCACGCTGTCGCGCGGCCCGGGCAACGGGGTGAAGCCGGGGGGGCAGGGGGTCTCAGACGTGGCGCTCGATCTGCGGGGACACGTCTATGCGCTCGACCCCGGCACCTGTGCCGCGGCGGGCGTGGTGCACGTGCTCGGCGGGCCACCCGACTATGTGGAGATACGCCCGGTTCCGGTCGGCGTCTGCCCGCAGAGCGCCGCCGTGGCGACGACGCCGTAAGCCATGAGCCTCATCTCCACCCCCGCCGTCGTGCTGCAGACGTACCGCTACAGCGAGACGTCCAAGGTGGTCCGGCTCGCGACGCGCGATCTCGGCGTGCAGAGCGCGATCGCCAAGGGGGCGTTGCGGCCGAAGAGCCGGTTCGGGGCGGGGCTCGAGCTCCTGAGCGAAGGGGTCGCGCAGCTCTATTTCCGCGAGACGCGCGAGCTCCACACGCTCGGGGCGTTCGATCTTGTGGACCTGCGGCGCGAGCTGGCGGCCGACGTCGGCCGGTTCGCGGGCGCCACGGCGCTCGCGGAAGTGATGCTCAAGATGGCGCCTCCGGCCCCGCTGCCGAGCGCCTATGAAACCCTCACCGGCGCCCTCGACGCACTGGCCGCGGCGCCGCCCGAGCGCACCGACGCCGCCGCCGTGCGGGCACTATGGCTGCTCCTCGCGGTGCTCGGCTTCGCGCCGTCGCTCACGGCGTGCACGCGCGACGGCACGGCGATCGCACCGACGGGGCCGGATCCGGTGTCGTTCAGCGTGGCCGACGGCGGGGCCCTCTGCCCCCGCTGCGCTCCCGCCCAGCACCACACGCGGCTGCCGACCGGCGCCTACCGGGACCTCGTGGCCCTGAACGACCCACGCGCCGAGCTGCCCGTGCTCGAGCCGTCGCATGCGGCAGCGCACCGCCGCCTCGTCGCCCGCTTCGTCCGCTACCACCTCGGCGAAGCCGGCCCCCTTTCGGCCCTCGACTTCTGGGAGCGTCGCGCGTGGGCACCCCCCACCCCCAGCCCCAACTCCACCCCCAGCCCCACGCCGATCCCGTCCGTCGCTTTGTAGTCGGCACCGCCGGCCACATCGACCACGGCAAGACGGCGTTGGTGAAGGCCCTCACCGGGGTCGACACCGACCGCTGGGAAGAGGAGAAGCGCCGCGGGATCACGATCGACCTCGGGTTCGCGCCGCTGCCCTTGGCGGCGGAGCTCCAGGCCAGCGTGGTGGACGTCCCCGGGCACGAGGGGTTCGTCCGCAACATGCTGGCCGGTGCGACCGGCATCGACGTCGCCCTGCTCGTGATCGCGGCGGATGAGGGGATCATGCCCCAAACCGAGGAGCACCTCGCGATCGTCGAGTTGCTCGGCGTGCGGCGCGGCATCCCGGTGATCACGAAGCGCGACTTGGTGGACCCGGAATGGCTGGAGCTGGTGCGCGGCGAGGTGGTCGCGCGACTGGCGCCGAGCCGCGTGCGCTGGGAGTCGCCGGTGGCCGTGTCCGCCCTGACAGGGCAAGGATTGGACGAGCTGCGCGCCGCGCTCGCCCGCGTGGCCGAGGACCTCGCGGCGCGCCCGCCCGACGACTTGTTCCGGTTGCCGATCGACCGCGTCTTCGCGGTGGCGGGCGCGGGGACCGTCGTCACGGGCTCCACGTGGAGCGGCAGCGTGGCGGTAGGGGACTCGGTCTGGCTGCTGCCGCTCGGGCGCGAAGCCCGGGTGCGCTCGATCGAGGTGCACGGCGTCGCCGCCGCGCGCGCGGCGCCGGGACGGCGCACCGCGCTCGCGCTTGTGGGAGTCGACAAGCAGGAGCTCGCCCGCGGCGACGTCGCGGTGACGGGGCCGGGGTGGCGCGCCACCACGCTGATCGATGCCGCGGTCGAGCTCCTGCCTACGGCGCGCCACCCGCTCGCGTCGCGCGCGCGCGTTCGGGTGCATCTCGGGACCGCCGAAGTCCTCGCCCGCGTGGTGCAGACCCGCGCGGTGGCGCCGGGGGACCAGGGCCCTGCCCGGCTACTGCTCGAACACCCGTTGGTGGCCCGCGGCGGGGATCGCTTCGTGTTGCGCTCCTTCTCGCCAGTCACGACGATCGGCGGGGGGGTGGTGCTCGACCCGTTCCCACCTGCGCGCACCAAGCGCCGCCAGCGCCGGATCGCGACCGGTCAGCCGAGCGCGGCTCGCCTGGTGACCTTCGCCGCCGAGGCCGGACTGGCTGGACTCGCGACGGATACGCTGGCCGTCCGGCTCGGAGTGGCACCAGCCCGGTTGGCGGCGGTCATTGCGGACGCGGGCCCGGGGCTCGTCGCCGCCGCCGAGACGGTCGTGGCCGAGCAAGCGGTGGCCGCTGAAGCCGGACGCCTCGTCGAGCTGCTGCGACATTACCACACGGAGCACGCGCTCGATCCGGGGATGTCGCTGCAAGCGCTCCGGGCCGCGGTGGGCGGCTCCGGATCGCCGCCCGCCGTCGTCGACGCGGTCGTGGCGCGCGGGGTGCGCGAGCGCCGGTTCGAGGTGCTCGAGAGCGTCGTGCACCTCCCGGGATGGCGACCCGCACTCGATGCACGCACGAGCGGCGCCCGCGAGCAGCTCGCGCAGCGGCTCACGGCCGCGAAGTGGCAGGTGCCCACGGTGAGCGAACTCGAGCGGGAGCTGCCGAGCGTGCCGGTCCGCGCCCTCCTCGCCCACCTCGCCCGCGATGGGGTGGTGGAGTCGATGGATCAGGAGCGCTACGCTACGAAAGCCGCCCTCGGGGAATTCCGGACCGCGCTCGAGCGCGCGCTCGGGGAATTGGGCCAGGCGACACCCGCCCAGTTGCGCGACCGCTTTGGCCTCACGCGCAAGTACTTGATTCCGCTGCTCGAATGGGCGGACCGCCGCGGGGTGACGCGCCGGGCGGGCGATGCCCGCGTGCTCGCCCCGTTGACAGCGGGGAAACGCGGGCCCTAGCTTAGTCCTTGCGCCCTGGCAGGACCGAATCACCTGCGATCTAAGGAGAGCGGTCTCGAGTCACAATCTCGTTCGCACAGGAGCGGTGGATGAAGCGGTACGCCTGGGCTGTGCTGGGGCTCGGGCTGTGGGTGGCTGGGGGCAGCACACGCTTGGCGCTGGGACAGACCCCGCGACCCACGATTGAGCTTCAGCCGGATCGAACAGGTCCGTTCAACCTGGTGGCCACGATCCCGTTCAAGCTGAGCGGGGAGCTGTTTCTCAAGGGCCACAAGCCCGTCGTGTCACTGCGGATCTACAATGTCCTCGCCCAGTTGGTCGCGATCCCCATCCTGCGCGGCACGGGCAAGGCCTTGGACAGCCTCGCCTTGAGCTGCCCCACCCAGTTCGGCTGCGCCTACAGCGCGTACTGGGACGGCTTTGTCGCTAACACCGGCAAACCCGCAGCCTCTGGCGTCTACATCTATCAATTAGTGGTCGACGGCCAGCGATTCACGAAGAAGATCGTCGTCAAGCAGCCGCAGCCCTAGCCCGGCCGCCCGCCCCCGCCGGCCCCCTCGCCCCCCCGCCCCCGTCGATCGGGGCCCGCGTCATTTCGGATGCTCGAGCCCGAGGTAGCGAACCGACGAGCTTTGACGCGGGGTCTGCCGATTCGGCATCTTTGACCGGCACGAAGGTTGCCCCCAGGGGTGGCACGATGATCAATCCCGATCGCTTGACCGTGAAAGCCGCTGAAGCGCTGCAGCAGGCGAGCGCGCTGGCGCGCTCGCGGGGCAACCCCGTCGTCAACGACGCGCACCTGTTCTACGCCCTGCTCGCCCAGGACGACGGCATCGTCGTCCCCCTGCTCCAAAAGGCGGGCCTCAACGTCGCCCAGCTCAAGGCCGACACGGAGCGGGAGCTGGCCCGCTTCCCGCAGCAGTCCGGGGCCGCCGCCGAGCCGACCCTGGCGCGCGAGCTCTCGCGCGTGCTCGATCGCGCCGAGGCCGAGGCCAAGGCGCTGGGCGACGCCTACGTGTCGACCGAGCACATCCTGCTCGGGCTCGTCGAGGAGAAAGGCACCACCGCCAAGCAGCTGCTCGCCGCGGCGGGCCTGGACCGCGCGGCGCTCCTGGCGGCGCTGCAGGGTGTGCGTGGGTCGCACCGCGTCACCGATCAGGAGCCCGAGCAGAAGTACCAGGCGCTCGAACGGTTCACGCGCGATCTCACCGAGCTGGCCCGCAAAGGGAAGGTCGATCCCGTGATCGGCCGGGACGAGGAGATCCGGCGGGTGATGCAGGTGCTGTCGCGGCGCACCAAGAACAACCCCGTGCTGATCGGCGAACCCGGGGTCGGCAAGACGGCGATCGTCGAGGGGTTGGCGCAGCGCATCGTGAACGGCGATGTCCCCGAGTCGCTGCGCAACAAGCACCTCGTCGCCCTCGACCTGGGCGCGCTGATCGCCGGGACCAAGTACCGCGGCGAGTTCGAAGACCGGCTCAAGGCCGTGCTCAAGGAGATCACGAGCGCCGAGGGCAAGTACATCGTGTTCATCGACGAGCTGCACACCATCGTGGGCGCGGGCGCGGCCGAGGGCGCGGTGGACGCCTCCAACATGCTGAAGCCCGCGCTGGCGCGCGGCGAACTGCACGTGGTGGGCGCAACCACGCTCGATGAATACCGCAAGTACATCGAGAAGGACGCGGCGCTCGAGCGACGCTTCCAGCCGGTGTACGTGGGCGAGCCGTCGGTCGAGGACACCATCGCGATCCTGCGGGGCCTGAAGGAGCGCTACGAAGTGCACCACGGAGTGCGGATCACCGATAACGCGCTCGTCGCCGCCGCTACCCTGTCGCACCGCTACATCGGCGATCGCTTCCTGCCCGACAAGGCGATCGACCTGGTGGACGAGGCGGCGAGCCGCCTCCGGATCGAGATCGACTCGCTGCCGCAGGAGATCGACGAGGTGGAGCGCAAGATCGTGCAGCACGAGATCGAGCTCGCGGCGCTCGCCAAGGAGAAGGACACGGCCTCGAAGGCGCGCCGCGCCAAAGTCGAGCACGAGCTCGCCGAGCTACGCGAGCGCTCGAACGTGATGAAGGCGCAGTGGCAGGCGGAGAAGGACGCCATCACCAAGTTGCAGGCGAAGAAGGCCCAGCTCGAGCAGCTCCGCGCCGAGGCCGAGCAAGCCACGCGCCGCGGCGACCTCCAGAAGGCGGCCGAGACGACCTACGGCAAGATCCCCGCGCTCGAGCGCGAGATCGGTGAGCTCGAGAAGCGGCTCGCCGACATCCAGAAGAAGGGCAAGTACTTGAAGGAAGAGGTCGACGCCGAGGACATCGCCGAGATCGTCGCCAAATGGACCGGCATCCCGGTGACGAAGATGCTCGAGTCCGAACGCGAGCGGCTGACGCACCTCGAAGCGGAACTCGCCCAGCGCGTGATCGGGCAGCCCGAAGCCCTCGCGGCGGTGGCGAACGCGGTGCGCCGGGCCCGGGCGGGCCTGCAGGACCCGAATCGCCCAACGGGCTCGTTCATCTTCCTCGGCCCCACGGGCGTTGGGAAGACGGAGACGGCGCGCGCCCTCGCCGAGTTCCTGTTCGACGACGAGAAGGCCATGGTCCGCCTCGACATGTCGGAGTACATGGAGAAACACGCCGTGGCGCGCATGATCGGCGCCCCGCCGGGCTACGTGGGCTACGAAGAAGGCGGCCAGCTCACCGAGGCGATCCGGCGCCGTCCCTATTCCGTCGTGCTATTCGACGAGATCGAGAAGGCGCACCCCGACGTCTTCAATGTGCTGCTCCAGATTCTCGACGAGGGCCGGCTGACGGACTCCCAAGGTCGCACCGTGGACTTCCGCAACACGGTCCTGATCATGACGTCGAACCTCGGCTCGCAATACATCCTTGAGATGGGCACCGAGAACTGGGAGCAGGTCGAGACCAAGGTGATGGAGCTGTTGCGCCAGACCTTCCGACCCGAGTTCCTGAACCGGGTGGACGATGTCATCATCTTTCGGCCGCTGTCGAGTGAGGATATCGCGAAGATCGTCCGCGAAGCAGCTGCTCGTGGCAGAGGGCTACGATCCGGTATATGGGGCGCGGCCCCTGAAGCGCGCGATCCAGCGGCTGTTGCAGAACCCGCTCGCCCTCGCGGTGCTCGAAGGACAGTACTCCGAAGGGGACCTGGTGCGGGTGGGCCGGGCCAAGGACGGCCAACACCTCACGTTCGAGCGGATACCGGCCGGCGCGACTCCCGAACCGGCGCGTGCCTAAGCGCGCAGGGCGGGGCGCCGCGCGCGCGCCGCAGCCGTCTCCGCCGCTCGGCCCGGCTGATCGCGCCGGCATGGCGACGGCACTGGACCAGGCTCGGCGAGCAGCGGCGGTGGGGGAGGTGCCGGTCGGCGCCGCCGTCATGCGGGATGGCGCGATCGTCGCCCGGGCCCACAATGAGACGGTCCGCCGTCATGATCCCACGGCCCACGCCGAACGGCTCGCCCTCGAGCAGGCGCTCGGGACGCTCGGGGCCGATCGCCTCACCGACTGCACTCTCTACGTGACG
>WNFG01001558.1_pt1 | contig 19062 bp, 20 predicted proteins | sample 5400431 | NCBI WGS metagenome assembly WNFG01 (sample SAMN13153346, study PRJNA577476) | soil metagenome | isolation source: 120 cm saprolite under Douglas fir tree site 2 hole 3 replicate 2 | place: USA:California | collected 2015-04-18 | reverse complement strand
ATCGGCCGCGCCTCGTGAGCCAGACGAATGGCCTCCTCGCCGTGGCGGGCGCGAACGGAGAGGTAGCCGGCGGAGCTGAGCGCGGTCGAGATCAGCTCGTAGGCGTGGGCATCGTCCTCGACGACCAGCACGCGCTCCTGGCGCTGCTCGGCCGGCACCAGCTCCGGGATGCGGCTCACCACCGCGGCGCGCGAATGCACCGGCAGCGTGAAGGAGAAGGTGCTGCCCCTTCCCGGGGCGCTGTCGACGCGCACCCAACCACCCTGAAGCTGCACGAACTTCCTGACCAGAGCGAGTCCCAGGCCTGTACCGCCGAACTCGCGGCGCGCGCTGCCGTCGATCTGTCGGAACTCTTCGAAGATGACGTCGTGATTCTTCGGATCGATCCCGATGCCCTGATCACGCACGGAGATGGTGATCGTGCCGTCGGCCGGTCCGTCACCGAGGTGCATCGCCGAAATTTCGATCGGCAATTCCGGCGGCGAGAACTTCATCGCGTTCGATAGCAGGTTGTAGAGGATCTGTTTGAACTTGGCGAGGTCGGTCTCGATCGGCGGAAGGGCGGGATCGGCCTGGATGATGAACGACGGCATCTTCGTTCGTCCCATCCCGCGCATGACGGTGCAGACGCTTTCGATGACCGGCCGGACCTCGAAACGCTCGGCGTAGACCTCCATCTTGCCGGCCTCAATCTTCGAAAGGTCGAGGATGTCGTTGATGATGCCGAGGAGGTGCTGGCCGGATGTCAGGATGTGGCGGAGAAAGCCGACGTGTTTCGGATCAAGCGTGTCGCCGAGCCGGTCGATCAGGATCTCGGAGAAACCGATGATGGAGTTCATCGGCGTCCGCAGTTCGTGGCTCATGTTCGCCAGGAACTGGCTCTTGAGCCGGTCGGCCTCCTGGATGCGGCGGCTCGCTTCCTCCAGCTCCTTGCCTCGCTGCTGCAATTCCTCGGTGAGACGGGTCAGCTCGGCCAGCTCGCGCGCCTGCTCGATTTCGAGCTCGCGGATGAGCAATCGCTTCTGTTGCAGGTTGGCGATACCGGCCAGGAAAAAAAACGACGCTCCGAACAGAAACAGCATGCGCACGAGAGCGAGGACCATCACCGCATTGACGAACGTTGCCTGCCCCATCGCCACAAGCACAGCGATGTACGCAATCGTGTTCGCGAGGCTGACTAGATACGACGCCTTCTTGCCAACGGCGAAGGCCGTCGGGGCGGCGGTGGCGAGATACCAGATGAACCACGGACTTGCCGCGCCACCGGACGCATAGACGCAGAGGGTAACCAGGAAGATATCGTTGCCGATCCAGATCGGGTTGAGGATCCGCCGGTCAATGCCGCGGCGGAAAAGCGCGTACATCACGGCGGCGCATGCGAACGAGATCAGCCAGATAGCGAACCCGGCCCGCATGTTGAGAACAAAGACACCGAGCGCGTGGCCGGCCAGAGCGGTCAGGAACGCCGCCGTGGAGACGAGCGGATGGCTCTTCTGCACAGCGAGATCGAAGCGAAGAACGCTCTCGCGATCAGATGGCATGGGGATGGAGAAGTGTACGCCCGGAACTACTTCGTCGGGAGTAGCACTGCCTGCGAAGGCGGCCTCTGATCCAGCGTGACGCCGTCGAGCGTGATGCCGAGGAAGGCGATGCACATCTCGTCCGTGGTCTGCTCGCCCCAGGAAACGGCCTTGGGCGGAACATTCGGATTGCGCCAGTTGCCTTCCGAATTATCGTAGCTGGCTTCGAGGGAGAACTTCGTTCCGTAGGGAATCGTCAGCGGCTCGCTGAACATGTACATCCCCTGCCAGTTGAAATCCCAATCATCGACATTGATCAGGCACTTCTGCGCGCCGCCCGGCATCGTGGCCATCACGTTCATCTTCCGTCCGAGGAGATGCATGTGCGGGGCGATGAGATAGAGATGCACCGGCCAGCCTGCCGTGGCCGACGCCGTCACTTTGTAATTCGGGTCGTTGGGCGGAATGGTGAAGGTCTGGTTGATCAGCGGCAGGATGTAGACGAGCTGCTGCGGCTTCTTTTTCGCGAAGTAGATGCCGATCTGCGTCTGATCGGGAATCGTCTTGAGGCCATGCGGGTGATAGTGAACCTGCAGCACGACACGGGACTGTGCCGGCAGCGACAAGGCGACGTTCTCCGGCAACATCGACGGACGCGCTCCCGGCGCCCATCCGCCCAGCGTTGCCGCGCCGAGGCTCGAAATCGTGAACCCAGGGCCGCCAAAGCATGTGTATCCCGCTCCGGCAGCGTCGTCATCCAGTTTCTGCGAGGCGCCGGTGGTGTCGACGTAGGCGATGACGTGGTGCACCGTCTGGCGGTCGCCGGGCTTGATGTCGATCGCCGAGACGTAGGTGTCGCTCGGAAGTGTTGTCGGAATCGGGAAACAGCGATACGTGTCCCCTGTAACCGGCGGCGTATACGTCTCGGGATACGAGAGGACCAGATCGGGCTGCCCGAGAGCCCAGCCGCCGTCGAAGTTCTTCACGGGCGGCAGATCGGCAACGTTTCCTTCCGGTGCGCCGTTGTCAGCCCACTTCGAGATCAGGTCGATCTCGTCCTGTGAGAGAACGCGCGCGTCCGCGAAGTCACCGCAGGCAGGCGTCGCTTTCCATGGCGGCATCTGCCGCGTCTGCGTCATGTACTTGATCGCATCGATGTGCGGGGCCGCGTCGGCGTACGTCATCAACGAGAAGGGCGCGATGTCGCCCGGGTGATGACACGACTGGCAGCGGTCCTGGAAGAGGCGGACCACTTCCTTGCTGAATGTCGGTCCGCCCAGGACGGCCGGAGGAGGCGCGGGATGTATGACCGCACGCTGGCGCGCGGCGACGAACGCGAGAACGAAGGCTGAGGCGATGACGATCCGGCGCATGTTCAGCAGAAGGAGAAGATCATACGCCTTTACGACGAACAGCTAGATTGAGCGTCCCCGCGTCATAGGCGACCTTCCCGTCGACGATGGTCAGGACGCTCGTCGTAGCGGGCAGCGCCTCGGCCGGCACATGGAAGATGTCCTGCGACAGGACGGCCAGATCGGCCAGCTTTCCGGCCGCGATGGTCCCTTTGTCGTTTTCCATCAGCTCCGCGAACGCCGCGCCGCGCGTGTAGGCGTCGACTGCCTCTTCCCGCGTGATGGTCTCGGCCGTGTTGCCCGGTGCAGTCGTGGCCAGCATGATGTTCAGCCCCGGGTTCATCGGACCGTCGGAGCCGATGGCGAGGGGGATGCCGGCTTTGAGCAGCGATTTGACCGGCATGTACGCGCCGGCGGGATAGGCTTGCCTGGCGACGATGTGCGTGGGATTGATGACAACCACGACGCCGAGATCCTTTGCCGCCGGGATGAGATCGGGCTGCAGGCCGTCGCCGTGCTCGATGCGCAACCGCTTCTTACGCCACTCCTCAGCCGGTCCAACAGCACGCATGGCATCAAACACCACGGCGGCGGTCCGGTCGCCGGCCACATGAAGCAGCGTCTGTTCATTCGAGTCGAAGGCTTCTTTCAGGATGGTCTTGAGCTCGTCAGGCGGAAAGTTGAGCCTGCCCGTGTTCTCGCCACCGCCCGGGTACGGCCGGCGAACGGCCGCTCCCTTCTCAACCGGTGTGCCGTCGAGAATCCACTTCGTTCCGCTGATCAACGTCAACGGGCGTTCTTTGTCGGCCACGGGCAGATCGCGACCTTCCGTCACGCGGCCGTTTTCCGTCATCGGAAAACGGATCATGCGGATGCGGATGGGAGAGGGGCCATGGCGTTCCACTTTTTCGAAACGCGCCAGAGACATGGGTGACATGTTCTGGATGGAGGTGATGCCAAAGGCCAAGGCCTGGTTGGAGTAGTTCTTCAACGCATCGATGGCCTCGTCGTCTGAGACGGTATCCGCCAGGCGCCGCCAGGCGTTCCAGCCGGCATACTCGAACATTTTCCCTGTGAGGTGTTTGTTGGCGTCGCGCTCATACCAGCCGCCCGGAGGATCGACGGCGTTCTCGCGAATGTGGAGCGCGTTCATCGCCGCGGTACTGAAGATCACCCCGTGGCCGGTCCACGACTCGAGCATCACTTTGCGGTTTCCGGACGCTTTGTCGAGCATGCCGGCAGTGACGGAGGGGTCGGCGAGAAGCTTTGGGCCGATCGTGCCGTAGATCCAGGCATCGCCTGAAGTTTCCTCGGCGCCGTTCACGATCCCGGCGCTCGTAAATGCCCACGTCGGGTCGGGGTCCAACGACAACGCCAGGCCTTCCGGACGCGGTCCCTGATGCGTGTGCGCGTCGTTGAAGCCGGGAACGACGACCCGGCCTTCGGCGTCGATTCGCTTCGTGCCGTCGCCGGCCAATGCCAGGACCTCGGCGTTTGTCCCGACGGCGACGATACGGTTGCCGCGAATGGCCAACGCTTCCGCCGACCGGTGTGCCGGATCGGCGGTGAAAATCTTGGCGTGATGAATGATCAGGTCGAGCGCGTTGTCGGCGAACGCGACGAAGGGGAACAAGAAAACGACCGCGGCGAGCAGCGCACGTTTCATGACGGACCTCCGGAGGCCCGAAAGTTTAGCGCGATTTGAGGCTCAGATGTTGTCGACGATGACCCGCCCGAACTCGCTCGTGGAGACCTTCGTCGCCCCCTGCATCTGACGCTCGAGGTCGTACGTTACCTTCTTCTGGGCGATCGTTTTGGCGATGGCGCTCTCGATCGCGTCCGCAGCTTCGACCCACCGCAGGTGGCGCAGCATCATCACGCCGGAGAGGATCAGCGAGCAGGGGTTGATCATGTCCTTGTTGGCGTACTTGGGCGCGGTGCCGTGCGTCGCTTCGAAGATGGCCACTTCGTCCGACTCGTTCGAGCCTGGCGCCATCCCGAGCCCGCCGACCTGCGCGGCGAGTGCATCGGAAAGATAGTCGCCGTTGAGGTTGGTCGTGGCGATGACCGAGTACTCGCTGGGCCGCAGCAGTACTTGCTGAAACATCGAGTCAGCAATGCGGTCCTTGATGACGATCCTGCCGCGGGCGCCGTCCGGCCCGACCTCGGATTCCGGGATCGTGACATCGCCGAACTCGTCGCGCGCAAGCTGGTAGCCCCAGTCTTTGAACGCCCCTTCGGTGAATTTCATGATGTTGCCTTTGTGAACGAGCGTGACCGAGTCGCGCTTCGCGGCGATGGCGAACTGGATCGCTTTGCGCACGAGACGCTTCGAGCCAAACTCGGATATCGGCTTGATCCCGATGGCCGAGCCGTCGCGGATCTGGGCGCCGCCACGGCGCTCGATAGAGTTGAGGAATCCGATGATGCTGCGCGCCCCTTCGGATTCAGCCGGCCATTCGATCCCGGCATAGACGTCCTCGGTGTTCTCGCGATAGATCACCATGTCCACCTTGCCCGGCTCCTTCACCGGCGAAGGGACGCCGTCGAAGTAACGGACAGGGCGCACGCAGGCGAACAGGTCGAGGACCTGTCGCATCGTCACATTGAGCGAGCGGATCCCGCCGCCGACCGGCGTCGAGAGCGGTCCTTTGATCGAGACGCGATAGTGCGCGAGAGCGTCGAGCGTCTCCTGCGGCAGGTATTCGCCGCTCTGCTCTTTGGCCTTGTCACCGGCCAGCACCTCCAGCCAGTGAAACTTCTTCCTGCCGCCGTAGATTTTGGCGACCGCGCCGTCGAGGACGTATTGCGTCGCGCGCCAGATATCGGGACCGGTACCGTCGCCTTCGATGAACGGAACGATCGGATCATCCGGTACGACGATGCTGCCGTTGCGAAAGTCGATGCGTGTGCCTGATTCAGGCCGCGGAATGCTATCTGTCATAGCGCCGGAGTCTACCCCGACAGAAGTGACCGAAGCAGTGACAAGTTCTTTCTGTCCGATTCATGCTCGATCGGCTTGGGCGTCTCGAGCAGTTTCGGGATACCGCGGAAACGCTCGTCGTTCAGGAGAAGGCGGAAGGCCTCCACGCCAATCTCTCCATCGCCGATGTGCTCATGGCGATCGACGCGCGAACCGAGGGGTTTTTTCGAATCATTGAGATGGAAGGCTCCGACGTTGATTGTGCCGACGTGCATGTCGAGCGCGTCGATAGTCCGCTCGTAGTCGTCACGATTGCGAAGCTCGTATCCCGAGGCAAAAACGTGGCAGGTGTCGAAACAGACGCCGACCCGAGCCTTGTCGTCGACGAGAGCGATGATCCGCCCGAGCTCTTCGAACGTGCAGCCGAGGCACGAGCCCTGGCCCGCGGCCGTCTCCAGCAGAGTTACGACTTTGTGGTTTGGAATGGCGGCGTGAATCCGGTCGAGTGACCGGGCGATCTGTTCGATTCCGGCGTCGACGCCGGCGCCGAGGTGTGCGCCAGGGTGGAGAACGACGGCATGAATTCCAAGCCGCTCCGCGCGATCGAGCTCGTCGATCATGGCCTCGATCGACTTGCGATGAAACTCGGGGTTCGTGGTGGCGAGGTTGATGAGGTACGAGGCGTGCGTGAGGATCGGGCCGACGGTGCGCTTTCCCGAGAAGAGCGTGACGTCATCGTCCGTCATCTCCTTCCCCTTCCACTGATTCGAGTTCTTGGCAAAGAGCGCCAGCGCGGACGCGCCGATTTCCGCGGCACGCTCGAAGACGGTGTGCAGACCGCCTCTTGTGGAGATGTGCGCGCCGAGAAGGTCGCCGTGCGTGTCAGGGAAGGTGAAGCGGGTCATGGAGGATGGGGGGAACGTCATCGCAGCCCCTGTCATTCTGAGCGAAGCGAAGAATCCCCAGGTCGGTATCCGCCGACGGCGTTTTCACGCATTCGTCCCGAGGGTGGGCGGTCTTGCGCAGAGCGTACGTTTCGCGCCTGACCACCACCCGTCCACAGACCGCGAATGCGACTGAGCGGCGGACGCCAGCCGGGGATTCCTCGCGTCTCTCGGAATGACAGTGCTACTGCAGTCGGAAATTCACCGTCACCGTGTAGTAGACGTCGATCGGCTCTCCGCGATAGGTGGCGGGGCGGAAGTGCCATTGACTGACCGCTTCGCTCGCTGCGTCGCCGAGGCCGTACGGGAGATCCTTGATGACCTCGACGTTGTCGATGGTGCCGTCGCGGCGGACGATTCCGCGTACGACGACGGGTCCCTGAATGCCCGCCCGCCGGGCAATCATCGGATAGCGCGGCACCATACGGTCTGTCTCTTCCGGCTGCGTCCCGCCCGGCGGCACGGCGGAGTAAACGCCCCCGTTGTCGGTCGCCACGTTCACCTGCGGAGCAGGCTCCGCCGGCGTCTGCGACTCCGTAGGCACCGGCGACGTGGCTGTAGCCGACGGGGACGCGGTATCGGTGGCCGTGGTGTCGGTATGCACTTCGACCTGGCGTGTGCCGGCGGAACTGACGTCGATGGCGTCGACGTCGGCGTAAGCGATCTGGTTGTCATGATCGATGGCGTAGAAATCGTGGTCGCGTGTGTAGACCTTGACCTGCGTCTCGGCGGTCAGCTCTCCGATGATCGGGTAGAAGATGCCCGGCCCGGCATAGAGCGGAGTGCGCGCACTGACGAGGGCGTTGAGCGCGGGTAGTTTGCGGATCGCATCGTAGCGCGCCAGACGCCGCTCACGCTCCGAGGTGCGCTCGAGCGAATTCCTCTCGGCCCAACCGGTCATACCGTCATCGTCCTGCACCCGCACCCAGGCGCCGCGGTCTTCGAGAACGATGAGCTTTTCGCCATTGGCCGCGGTCGCTACGACAGGAGCATTTGCCGTCGGTTGCGTACGCAGGCGGAGGCGGAGAGAAAGAACGGAAAGCGTCTCCGACGATTGTGGCGCCACTTCCTTTGGCTTTCCGCTGCGCAGAATCAGGAGCGCCAGCAGCGCGAAAAAAATCACGCCGAGGATGATCACGACGGTGAGTCCGCGCGTGTGGCGAGTTTGAGCGTCAGGCATGAAGGTTTGGGAAAGCAGTGGATTCGTAGATTAGTGGATCAGTGGATCAGACTCCTGATCTACTAGTCCACTGGTCACTAATCTACTTCCTCATCAATACGTACATGATCGCTTTCTGCACGTGCAACCGGTTTTCAGCCTCGTCGTAGATGACCGACCGCGGTGAATCGATGACCTCGACGGCGACCTCTTCGCCGCGGTGCGCGGGAAGGCAATGCATGAAGATGGCCTCCTTCTTCGCGAAGGACATGACGCGCGTGTCGACCTGCCATCCTTCGAAGTCCCGCTGCCTTTTCTGCGCCTCCGCTTCCTGCCCCATCGACGCCCAGACGTCGGTCGTAACGACGTCGGCATCGCGGACGGCCTCTTCGATCGACGTCGTGACGATGACTTCCGTTCCGGCATGATCCGCGTCCGCCTGCGCAGTAGCGACGACGAATGGATCCGGCGCGTAGCTTCCGGGCGTGGCCACGGCGATGTGCATGCCGACCTTCGACGCGCCGAACATCAGCGAATGGGCCATGTTGTTGCCGTCGCCGACGTAGGCGAGCTTGCGTCCTTTCAGATCGCCGAGGTGTTCCCAGGCCGTGAAATAGTCCGTCATCGCCTGCATGGGGTGCGAAAGGTCGGTCAGGCCATTGATGACAGGGACGCTGGCGTACTCGGCAAGCTCGGTGACGGTCTTGTGCGCGAAGGTGCGCGCCATGATTCCGTTGACGTAGCGGGAGAGAACCTTGGCCGTGTCGTAGATCGGCTCACCGCGCCCGAGCTGGATGTCGCGCGAGGAGAGGAAGAGCGCGTGGCCGCCGAGCTGGAACATCCCCACTTCGAAGGAGACGCGCGTTCGGGTCGACGATTTTTCGAAGATCATCGCCAGGGTCTGCCCCTTGAGCGCGTCGCGGTACTTCTCGGGGCTCGCCTTCATGTCACGCGCGGTCTCGAAGATCTCGCGGACATCATCGGCGCTGTAGTCGTGGATCTCGATGAAGTCTTTGTGCGTCATTGCGCCGCGCATTGTATGGCGTAGGCGCCCTTGTGCTCGACGACGCGGCCCTCCTCGATGAGCTTGTTGAGGTGCGCGGTGATCTGAATCTCGGCGGCGCGACGGAGGAGGAAATTGAGATCGGGATAGATCCGCTTGCGCATTGCCGAAACCGAGCTCGCGCCTTCGGCAAGGCTCTCGAGTACCTGCTTCTCGCGTTGGAGACGGTGTGCAATATAGTGCTCGATCAACGTCGGGGCCTCGTCGCGGTTGGGGCCGTGTGCGGGAAAGATGCGTTTCGGTTCGTGGGTGAGAAGACGGCGCAACGAAGCGATGTATTCACGCATCGATCCGTCCGGCGGAAAGATCGCGGTCGTTCCCTCGCCGAGGACCGTGTCGCCGCTGAAAAGGTCGCCCGCTGAGGTTAGGAAGCAGACATGCTCGCGGGTATGACCGGGCGTGGCGATGACTTCGAGCGTTTCGCCTTCAATGGCGATCATCTCGCCGTCGCTGATCCGCTGATCGACGATCTTGTCATCGAGCACGCCGTGCGGAGCGAGGATCCGTGCGCCCGTGGCGCGTTTCAGCCGCACCGCGGCCGGCGCATGATCTTCGTGACGGTGGGTGATCAGGATCGTGCGCAGGCTCGGCATGGCCCGGCCGATCGCCGCGACGTGGGAACGAATGTCCGGCCCCGGATCGATGACCGCGGTCTCGCCCAGGAGATAGGTTCGCGTCCCGCTGAGCGTGAACGGTCCCGGATTCGGAGCGGTGATGTCGCGGATGATCACGGCAAAAAGATTCGTTTCTTCCCGTTTTCGATGACGAGCACCGGTCGCGTTGTGGGGATTTCCTCTCCTCGCCGGGATGCGAGCAATTCCTCGGCGGATGCGAATCCGGCCATGGCTTCGAGGTTCTTCTGCGTCGGGAAGACGATCTGCAATTTTTCGATGGCTTCCGCCGGGATAATCCATGCGACCTCGACGGCCTCGACGTTTTCGGCCGACGCAACCACATCGCGGCCGGCGATGGCGAGGAAGAAGTAAGTGTCAAACCGTTTCGGCACGCCGACCGGCGTAATCCAGCGCGAGGTCCAGACGAGGCCTTCGAGGTCGAGCCGAGCCTGGCGGACGAGCGCCGCGAACGTCGTCTCGCCGGCGAGCAGCGCACGGCGTTTTTCATCAGCGTCTTCGAGCGTCGCACCGAGCCAGATGCCGCTCTCCTCGAAGAGCTCGCGCGCCGCCGCGACACGCATCGTGCCGAGCTCTGTTCCGTCGCCGAGCTCGTAGTCGGCCGCATCAACGGCGCCGCCGGGAAACACCCATGCGTCTGGGACGAAGGTCGATTTCCCATGACGCCGGATCATGAGTACCTCCAGCGGCGAATCGCGCAGCAGGATCACGCTCGCGGCGGGAATGGGCGGCACATCCGCCGCATCACCGGCGCCGCGCGGAAGCTGCCGGTCGGAGACGTCGTGAGAGGTGGTCATATCAGCACTTGCCCTGCCAGCCAACCCATTCTTCGCCGTCCGGGCCGCGCTCTTTTTTCCAGATCGGAACGGTCTCCTTGATGCGGTCGATCATGATCCGGCAGGCGGCGAACGCCTCGGCGCGATGCGGAGAGGCAGCACAAATGGCAATGGACGAATCGCCGACGACGAGATGACCGAGTCGATGGACGACCGTAATGGCGACGTCCATGAATTCAGCCTGCACCTCTTCGACGATTTTCTCGATCTCTTTCTCGGCCATCGGCCGGTAAGCATCATAGAAAATCGATTCGACCGCCTTTCCTTCGTGGTGATTGCGGACAACGCCCTCGAACAACACGTAAGCGCCGTCGGACGGGCGCATGACACGCCGTACCAATGCCTGGCCGTCGATCGGATCATCAGTCAGATACGAGATGCATCACCTCCGAGATTCGCGCGGTGGCAACCGCGGTTGGGCGGAAACGATCTCGACGCCCGCGTTGCCGCGGCGTCCCGCTCCGCCGCGCCGCGCTTTCTCCAGCGTGGTCCATGTTGGGATGATATGCCTTCGGCCGTTGTCGGTTGTCGGTTATCGGTTATCGGTTATCGGTTGTCAGTTGTCGGGGGTCGATCGTCGGCCGCGGATCATTCTGACAACCGACAACCGACAACTGGCTCAAGACCATCTCTTCCCGTACACTGCCCTCTGATGGCTTCCTACGATTGCTCGAAATGTCCGGCGTATTGCTGCAGCTACGACCGGATCATCGTCAACAAGCGCGATCTGAACCGGCTGGCGAAACATTTCGACGTCGACGTCGAGGTTGCTCGCAAGCGATTCACGAAGACCGTCGACGGAGAACAGGTTCTCCGCCACCAGAAAGACAAGGTCTACCGCAGCGTCTGCATGTTTCTCGATACCAAGGCCCGGCGCTGCACGATTTACAACGCCCGTCCGGGCGTCTGCCATGAGTATCCGGACTTCTCCCGTTGCGGGTACTACGACTTCCTCAAGTGGGAGCGGATTCAGCAGGACGACGAGACGTTCGTGCCGCTGAATTGGAAGTAGCTCCGAAATGCGGCGGAACTAGTTATTTGTTCATGATGCGCATGAGTCGGGTAACCGTATGTGCCGCCGCGCTGCTTCTCGCCTTTGGGGCGCTTGCGCAGAGCGTGGTCCCGACCGGGACGATGTCCGAGTCGGTCAATGTCGGCTACGTGATGATCCCGTTCACGGTCATCGGCGATCACGGAAAGCCGATCACAGACCTTCGCGATGCAGAAGTCGATCTCATGGTCGACGGCTCGCCTGTCACCAGGGATATGTTCGAGAAGTCGCAGAACGCGCCGGTCTCGTTCACGATCCTGCTGGATGGCTCCGGCTCGATGGCGCTGGCAGGGAAGATGGATTCCGCGCGCGCGGCCATCGGTGCGCTCATCGCGCATCACCGGCCCGGCGATGATTTTGCCCTGTATGTTTTCGCCGAGACGCAGGCGCGGGAAGTTGTCCCGTTCACCGAAAATCCCGGCGACATCACCCGCGCGCTGGCGAAGCTGAGTCCGCCCTACGGCAAGACGGCGTTTTTCGACGCGCTGGCGACGATGCCGGAGCGTAGCCGCCTCGGCCGTAACCCGTCGCGCGCCATCATTCTCCTCAGCGATGGCATCGACAATGCTTCGTCGATGACTCGCGGCGCGCTGGCCCAACAGCTTCAGGGCATCTCCGTACCGATCTACTCGCTTGGTTTGCGGGAGCCCGTGGAACAAATGGACAGCAAGAAACACCCGCGAGAAGATCTGTCAGACATCGGTCTGCTGAACGAGGTGGCATCGCTCACCGGCGGAAAGCTTTACCTCGGCAATACGCCACAACAGATCGCAGAAGCCGTCTCCCACGTCGAAGACGACCTCCGCGCGCAGTACCTGATCGGGTTCGCGCCCACCGGTAAGGGTGGGGTAAAGTACCGTACGATTTCGCTCAAGCTCAACGGCCGCGCGCGCGCCGTCCGGGTCCGCGCGGGATACCTCGGCACCGAACCTCCCCTGGTCGCCGCCCGAAATAAACACATGGAAAGGAAGAGAAGTTGATGACCCAGAAAATTGGATTTCGCATCCTCGCGGCCACGGCGCTGGCCGCAATGCTCGGCGCATGCGCCACGTCAAAGTCCGTCGATCAGAAGATCGCCGAAGCGCAGTCGCAGTCGACGAAGAAGATCGAGTCGGTGGAAGGACAGGTCGAAGATCTGCAGACCAAGCAGAAGGCGACCGATGCGCACCTCTCGCAGAACGACGCCGCGATCGCACAGCTCAGCCAGGAGGCCAAGGACGCACTCAAGCGCGCCCAGGACGCCGGCGTGCTGGCGAAAGGAAAGGTCGTTTTCCAGGAGACGTTCAAGGAAGACCGCATCAAGTTCAAGATCAACTCGTATGAGCTGAACAAAGACGCGCAGGCCGCGCTCGATGACTTCGCCGGCAAGGTGAAGGCGCTCAACGAGCAGTACTACATCGAGATCCAAGGCCACACCGACGACACCGGCGGCCGCAAGCTGAACGACGAGCTCGGCGAGCGCCGCGCCGACGAGGTGCGCCGCTATCTCTCCCGCACCGCCCAACTCCCCCTGAACCGCATGTCGACGATCTCCTACGGCGACACGCTTCCCGCCGCGTCCAACAAGACGAAGAAGGGAAGAGCGGAGAACCGGCGGGTGGTGATCGTGGTGCTGGAGTAGGTTTCCGTTTCGCGCATAAGGATGAAGGGCGGACTTCGGTCCGCCTTTTTCATTCGCGAAATGTGTACACAAGTGGTACACTTATGTTCATTCATTTTCTGTTCGAGGTGTGAGTATTCGAAATGAAGACCACAACGATTCGAGAATTCCGCGGCAACATAGCCAAACTGATCGACAGCGACGAATCCGTTCTCATCACGAAGCACGGCAAACCGGCCGCTGTCATGTATCCGTTACGAGATCCGGCCAAAATCCCGTTGGAGGTACGGCGAAAGCTGTACGTAGCGATGGCGGGGGAGATCGCCAGGCAACTCGACGCGAAGAACGTGTCCGAAGAGGAGATCGAGCGTGACTTCGCCGAATTTAGGAAGCGTCGCCGCCGATAGCAACGTTCTTCTCTCCGCCATTGCCGGAAAGGCAGCCATTCGAGTATTCGCAACGCCCGATCTCATGATCGTGACAACAGACGAGAATGTCGCGGAGGTGCTTGAATACGTGCCTGAGTTCGCTGCCCGATATGGCCTCCCAAAAGAAACACTTCTCGACGCACTGGAATTGTTGCCGATCGTGGTTTATTCAAAACGCGATTACTCGACTCACCTCTTCGCCGCTCGAGCTTTAATGGCGAACCGTGATCCGGATGACATTCCGCTGGCAGCACTGGCGTTGAAACTCGGAGTACCGGTCTGGTCAAATGACAGGCACTTCAATGACTTTCCAAACGGCGTGGTCACTACCGCCAGACTGCTCAAGCTCCTGGGCGTTTAGCGTACTACTTGAACGTTGCCCATAACTGCTCTCGATCAGCGCTAAAGAGTTCTTCTGTCCGGCGAAAGCGTTATTCGTTTGCTCTAAAGCTGACGAGGATCAGCACGACCTTCATCCAAATGGAGCGCGGACTGAAGGCACCGAACCTGGAGGCCGTCGTCGCTATCGCGCATGCGCTGCGCGTCAGTGTCGCAGAGATGGTGTCGGGTTTCGCTCCGACCGGTTCCTGAAAAGGCTGATCGTCTGTCTACCGGGAAGAGCGTGGCGAGGCCATTTCCACGCCTTCGTAGATTCGCGCCACTTGCAGATCGATGCCGACTTCAGAGAGGTGGACGATCTGATCGGGCGAATCCTTGATCTCATCAATCCACGAGCCGCCGGTCTGGAGATGCCGGTGTTCCACGTGACTGAACGCCTGCTCGATCAGCAGGTAGTGCCGCAGCGCCGGAATCGAACGGTAGAGCTCGAACTTCTCGCCGCGGTCGTAGTTGCGCGTCGAGTCGGAGAGAACCTCAACGATCACGATCGTGTTGCTGATCGTTTCCGATGCATCGCTGACCTTTGGGCCGCAGACGATGGACGCGTCGGGGTAGGTATAGAGGCCGGATGGCGTGCTCACGCGCATGTCGCTGCCAAAGGCCTCGCGGGAAGAGCCGGCGAGAGCGGCATCGAAGAGTTTCAGAACATTCCGGCTGATCCGATTGTGACCGGCGGATCCGCCTGCCATGAGGTAGATCTCGCCATTGAAGTACTCGAGCTTGACCTCGATGCCTCGCTGCAACGAAAGGTAGTCGTCGAGGGTGTACTGCCTGCGTGACTGCTGCACCGTTTCATTCTACTCGCGGCTCAACAGCGGATCGAATCGCTACTCGAAGGTAGCCACAACCGGCGCGTGGTCGCTCGTCCCGATCTCGCGGTACGAGGGGCAGGAAACAGCCCGCTCCGCGAGCGACTCGCTGGCCAACACGTAGTCTAGGCGCCAACCGATGTTGCGTTGGCGGAGATTCCGCCATGGCGCCCACCAGGTGAAGTAATCGTCCGCGTCGGGATAGAGCTTTCGTCCGACATCGACGAGGCCCTCAGCAAGCATCGCTTCGAGCAGGTCGCGCTCCTCGGGACGCTGGCCGATGATGTTCGGCTTACGCTCCTTCGGATGGACGTCCATGTCGGTTCGGGCGATGTTGTAGTCACCGCAGATGACGAGCTTCAGCCCCTGCTCGCGTTGCGCGCGCGCGTATCCGATGAGCGATTTCATGAACTCGATCTTCGCGACGTAGTCCTTGCCGCCGTTCGGAACGTACACGGATGCGAAGACCGTGTCACCGGCGCGGGCCTCGACGATGCGCGTTTCGTGATCGAACTTCGGATGCGTGAACTTCGGCTCCTCGGGAAAGGTCTCCCGGCGCATGTGCAGTGCCACTCCCGAATATGCAACCGCGCCGTGCCAGTAGCACCAGTATCCGTTGAGACTGCAGATCGCTTCCGGGACCTGAGCGATGGAAGCCTTGATCTCCTGCAGACAGACGACGTCGGGCTGCGCGCTCTCCACCCATTCCAAAAACTGGGTCTGGCGTGCGCGGATTCCATTGACATTCCACGTAGCGATTTTCATGAGCTCAATCCGGATCGCCGGTATCGAAGAGCACTTTCCATCTACCATCCGGTTGCTTCTGCCAGACGGTCATGTACGTCCCTTCACCGGCTTTGCCATTGAAGTCGGAACGGTAACGGCCCCACGTGTAACCGAGCTTTCCTCCGCGCGAGATCTCCCCGCGCAACGGCTCCCATGACAGCGTGAAACCGCTCCCGAACGCGGCCAGCATGTTGTCGCCGATCTCCTGCGGCCCAACCAGCACCCGCCCGCCGTTCGCCGGTTTCGCCGCATCCGGCGCCATGAACTCCTGCCAGGCGAGGCTGCCTCGCGCCGCTGACTGCTTCGCAAATTCGCGGTCGAGCTTCAGCAGGACATCGGCATCCGGCGCATTCGACGGAGCAGTGGCGCATGCTGTCAGAAGCAACAAGGTGATTGCCGCGAACCGTTTCATTGCCATCGGAAGACCTTCAACCCGATTACGAATGTAACGATGCCCCACACGGCAAGTATCCCGAGCTGGAAGGCGATCCGCGGGATACCGGCGGCATCGTTGATGACCGCGCGCAACGCGTCGTTCAGCAGCGTCAGCGGCAGGATGCGGATGAACGGCTTGACCGAATCCGGGAAGCGTTCGTACGAAAAGAAGACGCCGGAACAGAGCCACATCGGCATCATGATCAGATTCATCAGCCCGCTCACCGCTTCGATCGATTTTGCGCGCGACGCCGTCAGGAGACCGATGCCGGAGAAGGCATAGCCGCCGACGATGCATAGAAGAATCAGCACGAGGATCGAGCCGTTGACGCGCACTCCAAAAACGATCCAGCCGAAGGCAACCAGTACCGATATCTCAAGGATCAGCCAAATGAGCCGCGACAGAAACATCGCCATAAGATAGTCGGTCTTCCGCATCGGAGTGGCCACGAGCCGCTTGAGCAGCTTCTTCATCCGCGCGTTCGCGATGGTGAAGCCCATGCTCCACATACCGGTCCCCATGAGGTTCATGCCAAGGAGACCGGGGATCAGAAAATCGATGTAACGGGCGCCCTGCTCATGGACGCGCTCCTCGCGCGACACAACGATGTCGCGGCGGCCGGCGGCAGTCTGCAGGGCATCGTCGGCTGCCTGCCGCGCGCTCAGCGCGTCGGGCCGCGTGGCATCGAAGCGGTAGACGATGGTGTCTGGTCCTGCCGATTCTGCGATCAACAGCGAGACCTTGCCACGTCGCAGCGCGTCGCGCGCCTCCTGCTCGTTCATGACACGTGGAAGTAACGTTGACGACTTCTGCAGCGCGGCCAGCCGTTGCTGCGTATTGGGTCCGGCCACGACGGCCACCGGAACGCGGTCAGGGGGCTTCTCGCGGAAGGCGAATCCGAGGGCAAGAGCAAGGATCAGCGGAAAGCCGAAGACCCAGAACATCGCCTCTTTCTCGCGGAGAAACTCCTTCGTTCGCGTCGAGGCCAGCTCGAAAATGGGCGGCCGGATGCGCGTTTTCTCAGGCATCGCGAAGCTCCCTTCCCGTCAGCGATACAAAAAGATCTTCCAGCGTCGCTTCATGCGTCGAGAGCGACACCAGCTTCGCGCCCTGCCTCTCGACAGCGCCGATCAGTTGGGGCACGGCCTCGGCGAGCGAGTGCACGCGAATCTGCCAGCCGTCGCGATGCGCGGTAACGCCGGCGCAGCTATCGATGGCCTGGACGACCTCCTGCTCGAGCTTCGGCTCGCTGGTGAATTCGATGACGTTGCGCGCCTGGAGCTTCGCGATCAGCTCGGGAGGCGTGCCGAGGGCGATGAGATGGCCGTGATCGACGATGGCTACGCGGTCGCAGAGGCGCTCCGCTTCTTCCATGTAGTGCGTCGTCAGAAGCACTGTTCCTCCCTTCTGACGGAAACGCTGCACGATGTCCCACAACTGCAGCCGGCTTTGAGGGTCGAGGCCGGTCGTCGGCTCGTCGAGAAAGAGAACATCGGGATTGCCGACCAACGCGCAGGCCACGGCCAGCCGCTGGCGCTGACCCCCGGAGAGTTTGCCGACGCGCGCATCGCGTTTCTCGTCAAGCGAGAGATCGCGAAGCAAATCCTCGGGATCCGCTCCGGATCTGTAGAACGAACGAAACAACCGCAGCGTCTCGAACACGGTCAGCTTCTCGGTGAGCTGCGTTTCCTGCAGGGAGATACCGATCCGCTCGCGCAACTGGCGTTCGTTCTTGCGCCAGGTAAGGCCGAGGATCTCGACGTCGCCGGAGTCGGGGCTGGTCAGCCCTTCGAGGATCTCGATCGTCGTCGTCTTTCCCGCGCCGTTCGGGCCGAGAAGACCGAAGCATTCGCCGCTCTCGACGGACAGATCGAGCCCGTCGACCGCTTTCACGTCGCCGAAATACTTGCGCAGACTACGGCAGGCGATGACATCCGGCATTTGGACCGGAGACGATACACTCACTTCCCTGATGCGCGCCATCGTCTTCGATCATTACGGTGACGAATCGACACTCCGGATCGGTGAAGTGGAGTCGCCTCCAATCGCATCCGATGAATTACGGATTCGCGTCCGCGCGGCCGCCGTGAACCGCGCCGACCTTCTGCAGCGGGAGGGGCACTATTCTCCGCCTCCCGGCGCCTCTCCAATCCTCGGCATGGAGTGCGCGGGAGAGGTCATCGAAGTGGGCAACGACGCCGGCGGCTGGAGTCCAGGCGACCGCGCCATGGCGTTGCTCGCCGGCGGCGGATACGCGGAGGAGGTCGTCGTCCACCACGGGTCGGCGATTCATGTACCGGACGCGATCAGCGATGAAGAAGCCGGCGCCATGCCGGAGGTTTTCCTGACGGCCTATCTCAACGTCTTCGAGCTGGCCCGCGCGCGGGCGGGCGAGACGCTTCTCGTGCATGGTGGCGGGAGCGGCGTCGGCACCGCGGCGATCACGCTCGGAAAACTGGCCGGCCTGCGCGTCATCGTCACCGCGGGATCCCCCGAAAAGTGCGCGCGTTGCCTGAACCACGGCGCCGATCTGGCCATCAACTATAACGATGAGGACTTCGTCGAGCGCGCCCGCGGCGCAAATGTCATCCTCGACCATATCGGCGCCCGTTACCTTGCCCGCGATCTCGAATGCCTTGCGGTCGGCGGCCGGGTGGTAGTCATCGGTTCCATGGGCGGACCAGGCACGATCGAGCTGAATGTCGGCGCGCTTCTCAGCAAACGCCAGCAGATCATCGGCTCGACCTTGCGTGCGCGATCGAAAGAGGAAAAGGCGGCGATCGTCGCGTCATTCGTGAGCCGTTTCGGCGACGATCTTCGCGCCGGGCGGATCCGGCCTGTCATCGATCGGGTCTTCCCGTTGGCCGAGGCCGCCGAGGCGCATCGGGCGATGAAAGGAGATCATTTCGGCAAGATCGGGTTGCGGGTATGACGGAGGGATCGTAACCACTCCTACGCCCCACACCTCTTCGTCTTCATCAGCAGGCGCGCGATGGGGGGTAGGTTGCCGGTGTGGTCGGGAAGGTTCGGATCGGCAGCCAGAAGCGCCTTCACCGTATCGTCCTGACAGTCGAACACCGTGAAACGATCGATGTCGGGGACACCCGAGCGGGCCAGATCGATC
>WNFG01003526.1_pt1 | contig 19065 bp, 15 predicted proteins | sample 5400431 | NCBI WGS metagenome assembly WNFG01 (sample SAMN13153346, study PRJNA577476) | soil metagenome | isolation source: 120 cm saprolite under Douglas fir tree site 2 hole 3 replicate 2 | place: USA:California | collected 2015-04-18 | reverse complement strand
GCAAGCAGCTTTGCCTTGCCGGCTCAGTGGCGAGCGCCGTTTTCGCTCTGTGCTGTTCGGCGTCGGCGGCGGAGACGACCTATCAGCGCCTCCTGAATGCGCGTGCCGAGCCGCAGAACTGGCTGATGCGGATGGGCAGCTACGGCAACTGGAATCACTCAGGCCTGGACCAGATTAACAAAACCAATGTCGCCAACCTCAAAGTCAAATTCATGGCCTCCCTGAGCGACCCCAATCGTCCAAGCAAGGGTAGTCAGTATTTCACGCCCCTGGTCGAAGACGGCTTCATGTACGTGGGCAACCAGTACCAGCAATATTGGAAATTCGACGTCAGAGACGAGAAGCCCAAGCCGGTCTGGAAATTCGATGCCAAAGTGCAGGGTGGCGCGCAAAGCTTGCACAGCGTCGCGCTGCTCGGCAACAATGTGTACATCAACACCGGTCGGGACGGCCCCAACCCGCGGCTGATTGCACTCGATAAGAATTCCGGCGAGGTCGTCTTCGACATCAACACAGCAATCGACGGCCTCGCCGGTTCCGGACATTCCGCGGCGCCGCTCGCCGTCAAGGACAAGATTCTGGTCGGGTCGACCGGCCGCAACGAGAGCGGTCGGGGCTATGTCACCGCGTATTCGGCTGACACCGGCAAGTTTCTGTGGCGGTTTTCGGTCATCCCTGAACCGGGTCAGCCGGGATCGGAGACCTGGGTCGACCCGCGCACCATCCCGTTTGGCGGCGGCGGGGTGTGGACCGAGCCGTCCTTCGATCCGGAGACGAATCTCGCTTATTTCGGCACCGGCAACCCGGTGCACATGTTCGACCCGCAGGGGCGGCCGGGAGACAATCTCTATACGAGTTCGATCATCGCGCTCGATGTCGATACCGGTCAATTGAGATGGTACTTCCAGACCATCGCCAATGAAGGTTGGGACTATGACGCCGTCGCCATCACGCAGCTTTACGACGTCAATATCGGCGGCGAGACGCGCAAGGTGATCTCGCAAACCAACCGCAACGGTTTTCACTACATTCTGGATCGCACCAACGGACAGTTCATCAAAGGCGAGCCGTTCACAGAGGTAAATTGGACGGCCGGCCTCGATCCGAAGACCGGCAAGCCGGTCGACTATGATCCCGGCAAGACCGTTCAGGACTATGCCGGCAAGGCCATCAAGTATGGCCGCAAAGCGATCGACGTGCGTCCGGCCCATTACGGGATGCCCACATTCATGCCGAACACCTATGATCCCTCGCGCGGGATCACCTACTTCCAGGCCATGATCGGCCAGGGCAACTACTTCAACTCCCGGGCTGCGGATCCGGCCAAGGGCGTTCCGGGCACCGGCTTCCGGGAAATCTTCTGCGGCAGCCACAGCAAGGACAATGCCGTGGAGTCCGTCGTGCGGAATGTCACAAATCCCAATTGCAAGGTCAGCCATGGACTGCTCGGCGGCATCGATGTCCGCACCGCAAGCGTGGTGAAGAAGCTTCAGTCCTACTATCCGGCCTATTCCGGCGTGCTGGGCACGGCCGGAGGCCTGCTCTTCATGGGCGATATCATGGGTAAGATATCGGCCTTCGATAAGGACACCATGCAGGAGCTGTGGAGCTTTGAAACCGGAACGCAATTCGCCGGGAATCCGATGACCTATTCGGTCAATGGAAAGCAGTACATCGCCCTGACGCTCGGCGGTCGGCCCGGTCGCGATGAAGGGTCTTTCCCCGAGGCGGCGGCGGTTCCCCAGAACGTGATGCTGGTGGTGTTCGGCCTCTAGGGAGCGTTCCGGTCGGTAGGGTGGCAAAGCGAAGCGTGCCCACCAAAGGCCGCGGCGGCCCGGTGGGCACGGCGCGCAGGAGCGCGCCTTTGCCCACCCTTGTACTAGCGATTCCAACCGATTGGAACGCGGGGGCTGCCACTCCGACGGTTCATTCCGTTGTGGTGTCATGCCCTGCGCCCGAGCAAAACTATCTTTTCCCCGCAAACGGAACCGCGATACACTAAGGCCAAGCTCGCACCGGGGCCAGTTTGCGTTCAGGGGAGAACTTCGTTGCAGTCGCACACTGCAAGGCACAAGGAGATCATCATGCGCGACCGCTTCTCGGGCTCGATGGTGACTGTCGCCATTGCCGCCGCCACTGTCGCCGCCGCCATTTCGGCGCCCGTCATGTCCATCACACCTGCCTCGGCGCAGGTGGCGCTCAAAACACCTTGGGGCGAACCAGACCTTCAAGGAATTTGGACTGACGAATTTGATACGCCGTTACAACGTCCCGCCAGGTATGCTGCCCAAGAATTCTTCACCGCGGCGCAACGGGAAGAATTGGACAAACAGCGCGGAGCGCTTTACGGCGACGACCCGCGTCAGGAGCGCGGCACCGCGGTCGACGTCGGCGGCGCCTACAACACCGCGTTTTTGACGATAAAGCACGTCGGGGCACGCACGTCGCTCGTGGTCGATCCGCCCGATGGCCGGATTCCGCCGCAGACGCCGGAGGCTCAGCGGGCTGCGGCAGCCGACCGGGAATTTCGCCTCGCCCTGTTGCAGTCAACAGACGCGTGCAAGAACAAGGAGCCGGCGTGTGCCGGAGGCAAGTACGATCCGACGCCCTCGCCGCGATTCGCCGAGCCTCCCCCTCGCTACCACACCGGCAACTTTGTACGTCTCAATCGCAGTGATGGTCCGGAGGACGATGGGTTGGCAGACCGCTGCCTGCACAGCGGGCTGCCCGAGTTTGGCAGCTTCTTCGGCGGCAGCTTCCGCCGCATCGTGCAGACGCCCGGCGGCATCGCGATGTTCTACGACATGAATCAAGGCCAGGGGTGGCAGCGCAACATCGTCATGAACGGGAGCCCCCACTTGCCGGCGAGCGTCCGGCAGTGGTTCGGCGACTCGCGCGGCCATTGGGAGGGCAACACGCTTGTGGTCGACGTGACCAACTTCAGTCCGAAAACCGATGTGTTTGGATCGCGCGAGAATCTGCACCTCACTGAGCGCTGGACGCGCACCGGGCCAAAGACCCTCGCGTACGAGGTCACGATCGAAGATCCAACCGTGTGGACTAAGGCCTGGACCGCCAAGCAGGAGTTCACCAGGCAGAGCGACGAGGAGAACAGAATTTATTACGAGCCGCGCTGCATCGAAGGAAACTATGGCTTGCCGGGGCTGCTGCACGGACGGCGCGCGGAAGAGCGCGCCTTTGCGGAAGGACGAGGTGCCGATCCGAGAACCAAGGACAGCGTAGGTGCTGTGTTGTCGGTTCAGCAGGATCCGTTGCAGTAGGATGCTTCAAGGTTGGTGGCCGGTCGCGCCCGCGCTGGGCCTCTCCTTGAGCCGGAGGTCGATATTCTTGCCTCCGGCAATCTGCGGGTTGGACGGCGCCAGTCCGTAACGCGTCTCGCGCATGCTGACCAGCGTGCGCGCCGCCGCAAATGCGCTCCTCAGATCAGCGGCATGACGGAGCGCCGTATTGAAGAAGGCGTCGCCGAAATAAGTCCATTTGACCTTGTCCCGGCAGCCGAACGACGCGTGATCGGAATCCGCCGCGGTGATCACCAGCGTGTCGTCGCTCGCCAGGGGCCCGAGGAAAACGCCTGAATAGCAGGCCGAAATGATGACGACACGGTGCCGCACGCCGGCGCGGTTCAGCATCAAGGCGAGATCGGCGGGCGAGAGGATTTCCACCCGCCTGCCGGCCTGCACCGCAACGCCGTCCTGTGAACCATGGGAGGTCAGTATCAGCAACAGGACATCGCTGTCGCGATCCATCCGTTCGCCCGCGGCTTGCAGTGCGTCCGCGATCGACGCGACGGTCACGTCTGTGCGGGTTTTCGTATTGGCGCGCACAATGACCGCGTTCGCCCCCAGGCGCTGCGCGACGATGCTGGCCGCCCCCTTTGCCTCGCTCTCGAACACGCTCTGGGCACCGAACAATCCAAAGGCCAGGACCGTCACATTCGGATTCTCTGCCGCCGACATCGATGCCGACGCAAAGAACACGACCGATGCAAGAAGCCCCACGGTCAGGGGTTTGATGAGCTTGCTGAAAATCATGAGCCATTCATCCTTCGATCGCCGGGAGCGAAATTACCAAACCCGCTGAACGTCGGCAGCAAGAGTCTCTACCGCGAAATGGGTCTTGTCGGCAGCATCTGCTGCGTGAGCCAGCTCACACGATGATCTCCTATTCATGTGGTATCCTTGTGGGTGGCCACCTGGAGCGCGTTCCGGTGAAGTTGGTCCACCCCCTGACCCCGTCACCCGCGGGCTTGACCCGCGGGTCCATCTTCTTCGCATTAAGATGGATTGCCGGGTCAAGCCCGGCAATGACGCTGGATGAATGTCAACGGGACGCGCTCTAGGCGGAGGGAGATGCGCAAGGTCTGGATTGGATTGCTTTCGCTGTCACAGTGCTCGTCCAATACCAGCGTGGGACGACTACGCCTGCGCTTAACTATCATCCGTTTCGTAGCGCGTCGGCCGTCTTGCGGGGGATCGCATGTCGCCCAAGGTGATCTCGCTTTTATCGCACACAAGCTTGTTCGGGGGCCTCAAGTCCGACGACCTCGTGGCTTGCGCCCATGCGTTCACGGAGAAGCACCTCGACAAAGGCCAAACGCTGTTTCTGCGCGGCGATCCGGGCACTCACCTCTACTTGGTCGAGGCGGGACGCATCAGATTGGCGATCTCGACCGCGAACGGCCGCAGGCTGAGCTTTCAGCTCGCCACCGAAGGTGACCTGTTCGGCGAGATCGCGGCGCTTGACGGCAGGCCCAGAACTGCCGACGCGACAGCAATCACCGAGGCGAAGGTCCTATGCCTGGAACGCGGCGCATTCCGCGACTTGTGTGCAGCGCGGCCGGCGCTGGGGACCGGCGTGGTGACATTCTTATGCCGACGGATCAGACAAATGACCACGCAATTCGAGTCGGTCGCTCTTGAGCCGTTGGATGTTCGGCTGGCTCGGTTCCTCTTGTCGGCGATCGGCTCGCGCACCGCGCCCTCCGGAAAGCGCATTCCGTTGGAACTCGGCTTTTCCCAGAGCGAGCTGTCGCAGCTTCTTGGCGCCAGTCGCCCGAAAGTCAATGCTGCGATGGCTTCGCTCGAAAAGACGGGCGCGATGAGACGGACGTTCGACCGCCTGTTTTGCGATCCGAAAAAACTCGCCCGCATTGCCCGGTCCGGAGACGATGCCTGACGGCACCGTGGGGCCGGAGGCGATAGACGTTTTCGGCTGCTGTCCCCCAGGTAACAGATACTGTGCCGACGTTGCGCTACTCCACTGCGGTGGCCTTGCATCGTCCAGCGCCACTTCACGAAAACTGGGAAGCCAGATCAATGGAGATATTACAATGCATATGACATTTCCGATGTCCTGGGCCGCCGCCTTGATGGCCTTGAGCGCAACGACCTTAAGCTCAGTTGCGCAGCCCACAAACTCTGCTGCGCAGCCCGCGTCACACTCAAAGGTCTTCGAGTTCCCGATGGTCGTATCGGCCGGCGCGAGCGCTTGCCTTCCAAAGGCCAGCGGGCGCGTGACAATCCACTCCGTAGGCGCGGTCGAGATTATGCATGTCGCTGTTACCGGCTTGCCTCCGGAGACTGACTTCGACTTTTTCGTGATTCAAGTTCCAAAGTCGCCGTTTGGAATGTCCTGGTACCAGGGCGATATTGAAACCAACCGGCATGGAAATGGCCATGCCACCTTCATCGGCCGTTTCAGCATAGAGACCTTTGTTGTGGCACCCGGCACTGCCCCGGCGCCGGTTGTTTTTGGCGGACCGTTCCCCGACGCAAGTTTGAATCCGCCAACTAATCCAATCCAGATGTATCATCTCGGGTTGTGGTTCAACAATCCCGCCGATGCCCAGAAAGCGGGCTGCGCTGGCACCGTAACTCCGTTTAACGGGGAGCATAATGCCGGCATACAGGCGCTGAATACTTCGAACTTCCCCGACGCCGCCGGACCGCTGCGGAACGTCGAGTGAAGCATTCGGGCGATCCTTACGTTCTCGCTGCTTGACGCACGGCACCATCGACGTCAGCGGAGCCTCAAGACATGAAGAGCCCCGGGCAGAACTCTGCCCGGGGTTATTTGTCAATCATCGGAAAGGTGGATACGGTGTTCGAATAAATGTGTCGGAGCTCGGCGTATCCGGCATCATCGTCACACGGCCGGGTGGACTCGCAAGAAGGAGAACTCGCATGGACAATGCGCTGCGGAATGCCATGGCTGGCCGCCAGGAAAACTCGCGCCGGCAATTCCTGCGCGACGTGGTTACGGGCGGCGTCTCGGTGGTGGCGGCGACGTCGCTGCCCGCCGGCGCGCAGGAAAAAGCTGAGCTCCCGCCGGCGCGAAACGAACCAGCGGCGACGAGCGGCCCGGTCGCAGAGACGCTCGCCGACTTCGCCGTCAAGCTCCGCTACGAGGACTTGCCGGGGGACGTCATACGCACGGTGAAGCGCACCATTCTCGACACCATCGGTTGCGCGATCGGCGGCTACGACGCCGAACCGAGCCGGATCGCCCGCAGGCTCGCGAGCCGCGTGAGCGCCACGCCGGCCGCGACGGTCCTTTGCAGCGGCGTCAAGACAAGTCACGATCTTGCCGTGTTCGCCAATGGCGTCATGATCCGGTATCTGGATTTCAACGACGGCTACATCACGCCGAAGGGGGGTGGTCATCCGAGCGACACCATCGCGGCCCTGCTGTCGTCAGCCGAAATCGCGGGAAGCAGCGGGCGCGATCTTATCCTTGCCGCCGCGCTGTCCTACGAGGTCTTCTGCAAGGTCGCCGATGTGCTCGATACCAGAGGCCTCGGGTTGGATCAGTCGACCATCCTTGGGCTCGCGAGCCTCGTCGGTGCAAGCCGGCTGATGGGGCTGAGCAAAGAACAGATCGTCCACGCCATCGGCATCACGGTGGGCGGGAACACTGCCATCAATCAGGGGCGGGTTGGCACGCTGTCCAACTGGAAAGACTTTGCCAGCGCCGAAGCGAGCCGCAAGGCGATCTTCTCGGCGCAGCTCGCCCAGGCCGGCATGACCGGGCCATATCAGGTGTTCGAAGGCCCCTCGGGGTTCTTCAACACCATCAGCCATCGGGCCTTTGCGTTGCCGCCCCTTGGCGAACCCTTCGGCATCATGAGGGCATTCACCAAGCGCTTTCCGCTCGGACAATATTCGCAGACCGTGGCGGAAAGCGCAGCGCAGGTGCGGTCGGTCTTTGCCAGCGCGGACGAGATCGACGAAGTCAACATCCGGGTGTCGCGGAACGCCATCAAGGTGATGGCCGACAGTCCCGATAAATGGCGGCCACAAAGCCACGAAACGGCGGACCACAGCATGCCTTATGCGGCCGCTGTCGTGCTGATGTTCGGCACGATCGACGATCATCACTATGAAGATCCGTACCTGCACGATCCGCGGCTGCTCGATCTCGTCAGCCGCGTGCGCTGCATCCCGTCGGCGGAAGCCGATGCGCACGAAAAGGATTACAATCTCTGCGATTTCGAGGTTGTTCTCAAATCAGGTCAGCGCAAGGCAGTCCGGGTCGAATATCATCGCGGGCACCCGAAAAACCCGATGACGGATGCCGAAATGGAAGAGAAGTTTCGGTCGCTGGCGCGCCGACATCTCGCTGCCGATCGGATCGATGCGTTGCTGCGGCAGCTGTGGGCGCTCGAGAGCATGCCCAAGGCGGGATCGCTCGTCGAGATGACCAAGGTGTAACGCCCCCTCAATCCGGCCTGACCCCTGTCGACTGCTGCTCTGCGACCATCCGGCAGCTAAGGACAGCCGCAATTTAGTGGCATCCAGCGACTTCAACCGACATGATTCACCGACCTGACTGTCGGACAAAAGGAGTCGTCAATGCCTTTGGCAGATAGGGCACGGATCGATCGCGCAATTGCCGATCTGCGACCGCAAGGCCCCTGTCGTCCTCCGCAGCACAGTGTACGCAGGCTCGGCGATCGGATGCACGAACTCTGTACTCCCGGTGTCAGCGTCGCCGTTATCGAGAACTTCGAGGTTGCCTGGGCCAGGGGCTTCGGAATCCGAAGGATGGGAGAAAGCGCGGCAGTTCAGCCGGATACACCGTTCCAAGCGGGTTCGATCAGCAAGCCTGTCTTTGCGCTGGCGGTGATGCGGTTATGCCAGGACAAACGGATCGACTTGGATGCCGACATCAGAACCTATCTCAAATCGTGGCAAATGCCCGAGGGCGATGACGGCTGGGTGCCAAAGGTCAATCTCCGCCAACTGTTGAGTCACACTGCAGGGACGACCGTGCGCGGCTTTCCGGGATATCCGGCCGGCGGCACTTGGCCGTCGCTTGCGCAGATTTTGGATGGTGCCCCTCCAGCCAACACACCGCCCATTTTCGTCGACCTCATCCCGGGCATGCAATTCCGTTATTCCGGTGGCGGTACCACTATTGCACAGTTGGCAGTGACTGACCTTCTCGGTCTGTCGTTTCCGGACCTCATGCGCGAACTTGTGCTCGCTCCCCTCGGGATGGAGGATAGTGATTACAAACAGCCGCCGTCAGCGAGGCTAGCCGATCGCGCCGCGGTGGCTCACCCATTAAACGGCGTTCCGATTCCGGAGCGTTGGCACGTCTACCCTGAAATGGGAGCGGCCGGACTCTGGACCACGGCCGGCGACCTTGCCCGTTTGGGAGCCGCGCTCATGCGGAGCCTCCGCGGAGAGGTCACGGGTTTGGGCTTATCCCGGGAAAGCCTTGACGCTATGTTGCGCCCGCAGCTACCGGACCAAAAACAGGGCAGCGAATTTGTCGGACTAGGTTGGTTTTGCGAGGGAGAAGGTGACGCGTTTCACTTCGGACACGCCGGTGGCAATCACGGATTCTTAGCTAATCTGCGCCTCTATCCGGCTACCGGCCAAGGCGCAGCGGTCCTGATCAATTCGAATCAGGGCTGGTCGCTAATGGAAGAACTATTTCACTCCTTCGAGAGAGAATATCACTGGCCTACCCTGACACAAACCACGACCGACGCGTCAATCGCAGCTCATCTACTCGACGGTACCTATCGCGATAGTGCCGGTAGGGTGTTCCGATTTGAGCAAACTGGCGGAAAGCTTCTGCTGCGGGTTGGCGATCAGGACCCCATCCACTTGACGCCCTCCTCGAATGGAGTTCTCTCCGCCCAAATACCACAGATAAAGGTTCGGCCTGTGTCCGCGTCCGAGGGATCTCCAGCCATCGCCCTGACGCAGGGCGGAAGGACATTCGAGGCGGTCAAGGTGCCCGAGGAACCGCATGGCTGAGCATTTCGAGAAATAGCTCATTATACTGCTTTTTGGGCAAGCGACCGTCCGCAGATGGCCGACCCTGCCGACTTGCGCGATCCAGCAAGTCGGCGGCCATCCGGGGTACACCGGTCGTGATGGCCGGGACCAACCCCGGCCATTGCGCTTTCATTGGATTAGGTTCGCGTCAATCCAGCGGCTCGACCCTCACAATGGAGGCGCCGTGATTGCTGCCGACCCAGAGCATGGTTTGTGGTCCGATTTCTTGCACGAAGACGCGCCGGATGTTGGTCGTGCGCGGCAGCAAGTATTCGGTGATCTGCCCGCTCGTGGTGTCGAGGCTCGCGACGCGATCATTGAGCATGGAGCCGGTCCACACTTGCGAGGCATCCTTGTTCGGCACCACATCGTAAGGGGCGCCAAACTTGGTCGCAAGCCGATATTCCTTGATGGCCGCCGTCTTCGGGTCGAACAGGCCGATCGCGTTGCCGCCATACTCTGCGAACCACAGACGGTTTTGCTCATCGACCCGGCCGCGCCGCGGCCGCGAATTCTTGATCGGCGTATCATAGATGGTGACGGCGCCGGTCTTGGCGTCGCGTAGCCCGATGCTGGTGCCGCCGAATTCCAGCTGATAGACGTTGTTCTCATGATCGGTCGGCATCCCATAGGCGGAGATCTGCTTGCCGCGCAGATCCTTGGAAGGCCCGAGGTCTTCGTAGTGGCCGGTCTTCACGTCCAGGCGATACATGGTATGCACATCCTGGTTGTTGCTCCAGACCTTGCCGTCAACGTCGGCGTGCTGCGGCGACACCATCGAGGCTTGCGCCGAGGTTGATTGCCACTCCTTCGGATACGGGTACGTCGTGACTTCGTGGGTGATGCGATCGATCCGGGCGAGGCCCGCCTGGTACATCAGCGCGAGCCAGACATTCTTCTGGCCTGCCTCCAGCTCGATTTCGAGGCTGCCCTTCGGCTGTTCAGGCTTCAGGACCGGGATCGGAATGTCGATCGCCTTGCCGGTCTTGGGATCGAGGACGCCAGCGTACTGATTGCTGAAGTCCGAATACCACACCATCCCATCCTGATCGACAATCACGTCGTGGGGCTGCGTCTCTTTGCGCGGCAAATCGTATTCGGTGTAGATGACCTTGGTCGCTGCGCCCTTGGGCCGCGGCAGCGTCTGCAGCTCAAAGGACAGCGTTTCGGCAGAGTTGACGTCGACGCTCGCGAGCCACGCCGACGTTGCTTCCCATTGAGAGCGGGGCATAGGGGAGCGGTCGCCGCGCGGTCCCGGAAGGAGCGTTTGCGGATGGACCGGCGTGCTGCCCGGCGCGTACGTGCCCATGCGCCCGAAGATTTGCTTGAACTCCTCGGCGTCATGGGCCGAGGCAAAGACGCGCTGCAGCGTGTGGCAGCTCACGCAATTGGTCATGTTGGCCTTAAGGTTGTCGGGGCCAGGCGCGCTGATCAGCCATTCGGCGTTGGAGAGCTGGTTCGCCAAGTTCTTCGTCTTGACGAGCTTGATGTCCGCCTTAGCGCCAACCCCCGCAATATCCACCGCCGTGGGGCCGTCAAGATTGTAACCAACCGCGCGGATGGCGATCGCATAGCGACCGGCATCGAGCCGATCTGCCGGGAAGCTATATTGACCCTTGGCGTCGGTAACGACCGTCACCGTGATGGTGGAGCTTTGCTTCTTGGCGCTCACCAGCACGCCTTCCATGGGACCTTCCTCAGCCGAGGTCACCTGTCCAGCCAACGCCGGGGCCGATTGCGCCAGCGCGCCTGTGGACAATCCGGCGTGGACGACAAGGCCGAACACGCCGGCGCTCGTTAAAAGCAAAAGATGTTTCAATCGCATGGTCTGTCTCCCGAGTCGGACAGCGTGGGCAAAGGCGCAGGCCGGTCCGTGCCAGCAGTCCTGCTTTGAGCGATGCGCTTTTGCCCGCGCTACAAGCTATCGCGGTCCGGGCTAAAGTGGAACTGGGGTAAGAGGGCAAAACTCGTGGCGGCGGCCGATTCGTCATCTCCGGGCTTGTCCCGGCGATGTCGATCAGGAAGGCCCAGCGCGCCAATTATCGAGATGCCGGGTGGGGTGCGCATAATCCCTTGATTCGACGCTATTTTTTAGGGGTATTTCGTTTTGCTCAAATGGCGCTGGCCGACGTCGGGAACCAGACTCCGGAATAATAGGTATAAAGTCCTATAAATGAAGTCCTATAACGGAAGGCCCAGCGCGCCGATTATCGAGATGGCCGGGATAAGCCGGCCATGACCAAGTAGAAACCGCCACGCGTTTTGCCCCTCCTACGAACTGGGTCGCTCACTCGTCGCCCGAGACGGCACTTTCCGCGAAAAGCGTCCCTCCTGCCATGCGCGCCACTCGCCCCCGAGCGGTCGAACGCGATTCTTTGTCGAATGTGTCGAGAAGCCGACTGACAACATGCCCTGCGGCCGGTGACTATTTCGTCGGAAGCGCTGGGGGCTTTGGAGGTAACAGGGCTGGACCTGCGCCACTGGGAACATGAGGGGAGTGCCGATGGGTGCCATGCCGAGCCCCGAACAATCGAGGCTCTATGCGGGCTTGTTGCCCGCCGTCGAGCTGTCAGTCGAGACGCCTGTTCGCGCGGCCGACCTGGAAGCCGACCCGGAAAATGACCGTTCGGCGAACGATGAGCCGGCCTCCCGCGAGGGAACCTCGCGCCGCCTCGCCCGCTCTGTGATCACGTTCTACATTGGTGTAGCGGCCACCTTGGCTTGGCAGTCCTACAGCGACGAGGCCAGACAAATCGTCGCCAGCTTGTCCCCGCAGCTGAGTTGGTTGGCGCCGCAGGCTGCCGTTGCGCCGGCCGTTGCCGACGCCAACGAAGAGATAACGCGCAGCGTCGATCGCATCGTCGCCACCAATCAAGAACAGATCGCGCGCAGCGTCGACCGGATCGTCACCGCCAGTCAAGAGCAGATCGCGCGCAGCGTCGCCCAGCTTGCGGCCGACCAGGAGCAGATGGCGCGCGAGATCATCAGACTCCAGGCCATCTCGCAGTACGGCCTTTACAAAATCGCAGAGCCGCGGCCGGCTCCTGCCCCGGCGCCCAGGCCCGTGACGCGGCCGGCGCACTGACGACGAGATCAGGCACCTGCGCTTCATCATGTCGCCATCTCCCCGCGTGAACGGGGCGCGCCGCGCTCGCAGCAATCGAAATGTTGCCCAGTGTTGCAGGGCGGACACGCCGCCCGCATCCTTGTCGACAGTGTCGAGAAGCAGACCGACAACGCGCGCCGGCGGCGGCGACTATTTCGATGGAAGCCCGGTCCCAGCGGGGGCTCGAGCTGACGGGACTGAAGGCTGAAGCAAGAATCGGCCCCCAAGGGGGCATCGTAAGGCGGCTGGTCCGCGTAAGTGGGAGGGTCAAGGCCAATGAATGACGATCGCTCCACCATTACAATTCCTCACCACGGCTTTGCCGTGATCGTCGACGCGGTCCAACGCGCGGTCCTGGACAAGGGGGCGTCCAAAGCCACCCGCAAGGCCGCCTTCTCGGCCATACTGGCACTGGTCGACGCGGGATTGATAATAGGGGTGACGCCGCCTGGTTCGCCGGGGAAGGACGTCCGCGCTTGTCATGCGCGGGCTTGACCCGCGCATCCATCACGTTCGCAAAAATCTATGCGAAGCGGATGGACCCGCGGGTCAAGCCCGCGGGTGACGGCAGCGGATGGGCGAGCGCCGATTCAAATCGACCGGGAACCGCTGTAGCCGTGACCGCGGGCTCAATCGATCTTGCGCAGACGCTTCACCAACTGAGCGCCCGAAATGCCGCCATGGTCAGGGTCTCGATCGAAGGCAAAGAGCAGAGCACGGTTATATTCGATGAATTGCTGTAGCTGACTGAGCAACGGGGCGGAAGGCAACGCGCCGCCAGACCGGCCGGGCCGCGGCGGGTCGAACGATCCCGGCGCTTCACCAAATAGAATCCAACCCCAATCGCCTGTGCCGGTAAAACGGTCGGAAGGATTGAGCGCAACCTTGATCCGAGGTCCGTGGGCCGGATTGCCCGGTATTATCTTGATTGCGCTGGGGAGCCCCGTATCGTCCGGCCACGCCGAAACCTTGTCTTCTTCCGCCTGATCTTCGAGTTCGTCCAGCAACACCGCAAGCTCGCCCGGTCTGACGCCCTTGGTGTTGATTTCGCGAAGCCACTCGATAGGTACGAGCGCTGCTGCACCGGACGACACGCCCGTCACCGTACCGGGAGGCGGGATCGTGATAAGTTCACCAAGCGGCGGATTGAGTTTCGACGGTCGTTCATTCATAGGAACAGAGATAGCAAGCAAAGCTTGACAACGCCAGTCGGGGTGCGGCGCGGATGACGTAAAATAAAAGGCCCGGCGCGAAGCCGGGCAAGGTGTCGTCAACATTGCAATGTCGATCTTTGCGACGCCACGCCCGTTTGTCCAGGTGAGAACTTCGGGGCGAAGCGCCCGACGGCCTGTTTTGGAGTTGCCGCATGACCATCGCCCCTGATGCGCCACACGACCGCCCGGCAATCTCTAGCAGCCTGCCGCTGGCCGGCGTGTCGGCACTGGGGATTGTTTTCGGGGACATCGGGACGAGCCCGCTTTACACGCTCAAGACCGTGCTTGGGCTCACCGGAGAAAACCCTGATCCCCAAGTGATTCTCGGGTCGCTGTCACTCATCATCTGGACCCTGATCGTGGTGACGACGATCAAATATGTCTCAGTCGCGATGCGCGTCGACAACGACGGCGAGGGTGGCATTCTCGCCCTTATGGCGCTCCTCGGCGTCAAGCGCGAGCGGCGGCCCATCATCGTGGCCGTGGGCCTGTTCGGCGCCGCCTTGATTTACGGCGACGGCGCGATTACGCCCGCAATCTCGGTTCTCTCGGCGCTTGAAGGATTGACGATTGCAACGCCGGTCGTTCAGCCCTACGTCGTCCCGGCTGCGGTCGCCATTTTGATTGGGCTGTTCGCATTGCAGCCCCAGGGTACCTCACGTATCGGCCGGACCTTCGGGCCGATTATGACGGTCTGGTTCCTGTGCATCGCTGTTCTGGGCGTGTGGGGGATTGCGCGGCACCCCGCCGTGCTGCTCGCGATCGATCCGCGGCACGCGCTGACCTATCTATTTTCCAGCGATGCTCGCAGCTTTCTGGTCCTCGGCGGCGTATTCCTTTGCGTCACGGGGGCTGAAGCGCTTTACGCCGACATGGGCCATTTCGGGCCGCGGCCGATCCGGTTTGCCTGGTCAGCCTTGGTATTTCCGAGCCTCGTCCTCAACTATGCGGGTCAGGCTGCGCTCGTTCTTCAAGGCGAGCCCAGCTCGGGCAACATCTTCTTCAGGCTTTGCCCTTCGGCGCTGCTCATTCCCCTCGTCGTGCTCGCAACCGTTGCGACGATCATTGCGAGCCAGTCAATCATCACCGGCGCATTTTCGATGACGCGGCAGGCTATTCAACTTGGCTGGATGCCGAGACTGCAGATCACCCAGACCTCGGCCGAAGGATATGGGCAGATATACGTCGGGGTCGTCAATTGGCTCTTGATGATCGTGACAGTCGGCCTCACGATCGGGTTCGGCAAGTCCGATAACCTTGCGGCAGCCTACGGCATCGCGGTCTCAGCGACCATGCTGATGACTTCGGTTCTGCTGTTCATCGCCATGCGCGAGATTTGGCGGTGGAGCGTGCCCGTAGCGGGCGCGCTTGCGGGCCTTTTCTTGATTGTAGATGCGGCTTTCTTCTCGGCCAATGTTGTGAAAATTGCCGAAGGTGGATATGTGCCGCTCCTGCTCGCGGGCTGCGTCTATTTTGTCATGGTGGTCTGGCACGTGGGAGCAGCGGCCGTATCAGGCCGCCTGCATGAGACCGTCATGCCGATCGGGAGTTTCATGGCAAAGATTGAGGAGGCGCAGGTTCCGCGCGTTCCGGGGACCGCGGTTTTCTTGACGCGCACGCAACGCGACGCCCCGCCGGTGCTGGTCTGGCACCTCAAACACAACCGGTCGCTCCACGAACGGTTGTTCATATTGACCGTCGAGATCGAGTCTGTCCCCAGGATCCGAGGCGCCGCGCGGCTCACCGTCAACGAGATCGCACCCAACTTCTGGCGTGCCCGCGCCCGCTACGGCTTCATGGAGCGCCCGGACATCCCCGCCCTCTTGCGCGAGGCGCACGCCGGCGGATGCATGGTCAGCCTTGATGACGTGACCTATTATGTGGGGCATGAGACGATCGTCCATCGTGACGATCGCCAGGCGTTGCCCCATTGGCTGGAAGGGCTTTTCGCATTCATGCAGCGCAATTCCGTTCACGTCAGCGATTTCTTCCGTCTGCCTCCGGACGCGGTGGTGGAGATCGGCCGGCAGATTTCAATCTGAACAGAGCCCTGCGTCGACGCAACAAGGCGGCCTCAGATGCTGATCGCACTCACCGGCGCCACCGGTTTCATCGGTCAATATCTGCTGCGGGAGATGCCAAAGCGCGGCTACCGCGTTCGTGCACTGCTGCGCCGGCCCGCTTCGATGCCGGTCCAGACCTCGAGCGCCGTGATTGGCGATCTGACCAGGCCTCAAAACATGTCGGCCGCGCTCGAGGGGGTGGATGCGGTCGTCCACTCGGCCGGGCTCGCGCACGCGATGTCCGGCGTTCCCGAAAACGACTACCGGCTCATCAACACGGAGGCGACCGTCCGTCTCGCCCGCGCTGCGCGACGAGCCGGAGCCAAGCGCTTCGTATTTCTCTCCTCTATCCGCGCCCAGTGCGGACCGACAGCCGACACGGTCTTGACCGAGGCGGCTGAATCGCGACCGACCGATGCCTACGGACGTTCCAAGCTCGCAGCGGAGCGCGGTCTGGCGGAACTTGACCTCGACTGGGTGTCGCTGCGGGCGGTGCTGATTTACGGGCCTGGGGTCAAAGGCAACATGGCGCAATTGATTAAGCTCGTTCGATCGCCCTTTCCATTGCCGCTCGCCAGCCTCACAGCGCGCCGTTCGCTGCTCGCACTGGAGAACCTTTCAGCGGCAATCGAGACCGTGCTGGCAGCGCCGGGAACGCTGCGGCGAGCCTTCGTCGCCGCTGATCCGCAGGCGCTGACAATCGCGGAAATGATTGCGGCCTTGCGCAGTGGGCTCGGGCGTCAGCCGAATGTCTTTCCGTTCCCCCCGGCGCTCCTCGAAATCCTGTTCCGCACCGCCGGCCGAGCGGAGATATACCAGCGGCTATCTGGCTCGCTGGTTGCCGATGCCACGGCCTTGACAAGTCTCGGGTGGGCGCCCCCGCTCGCCACGCTACCCGGACTCGCAAAGCTGATGCAGGCAAACGGCACTTAAAGGCACGTCCCCAGGAACCGTCCCAGACGCACCGCCTCTCGCGACATCGGGAGCTCTTTTGCAGCGGGAGCCTGTTGTGTGTGCGCGGCGCCAGCTGGTGAAACGCGCGCGTCGGGCATCGAAAGTCGACAATACGACCGTCGGATCAACAGACGGCCCCTTCGAATCGAAACCCGCCCGGCTTTGTCGGCTGGGCGGGTTCCTTCTTCCGGTGATTGCCGGCCAATCAATAGCGTGCGCAACCCCAGTAGCGGTGGTGGAAGCGGTAGCAATCGCCGCGATCGCTGTATCCGCGATAAAAGCCCCCATAGCCGCGCCCTTCGCAAATCGCCGGCCCGGCTCGATCAATATGAAGACGACGCCCGCGTCATTCGCGAGGCGAACGCCAGAACGACGCCGACGGCAGCTTATCCTCCAATAACTTCCTTGCCCGGCGGATGCCGATGATGGAGGCAGGGGCCCGTTCCAAAATCTTCCGGACGGACACTTTGACATGGCGCGCCTGGCATCAAGGTGCCAGCTGAGAAAAAAAGACGCGCTGTGTGAGGTATCTCACATTTGATTGCCATGCTCTCGATATGATTGAGATCGCGAATAAGCGCGACATCACAGGAACCGCCGACGCTTTGCCCGACGCCGCTTTCGAGAGCGAGCACATCGGGAGCCGAAGCATCGAAGGGGGGCGCCATGGAGGAGATTCGGCCGAGAGGATGGGTCGCGGAAATCTTAATCGGCCTTTCAATGGTCGGCCTGATCGTCATTGCCGCAATTATTGTTGCAAATGATAAAACCCCGGATAAACATCTGACCTTGCTGATATTGGCCAGCGTATTGCCCCTCCTTGCAGTGGGGATCGGCATTGTCACCGCCTACCATTTCGCCTCTTCCAATTTTGCGCTGGCGGCCAACACCCTTCGAAAATTAACCTCACCCGCCACGGCTCCGGTGGACATCCCGGTCACATCGGCGATGATCGACCGGGACAAAATTGCCGCAATGGTGCCTCTAGCGTTGGCAGCCAAAATAAGCATCAAAAAAGATCTCCTGCCCAGGTACGAGCCGCCAGTAACGCGCATTCCGATCGTCAACGCGAAGGGCGCTGTAGTTTACGTCATTCATGAAAGCACGCTGAACAAGTACGTTGCCAAAATAGCCGCCAATCCGGCCGCCGGTGTCCACCTCGATTCCGTATCGTTGCAAAGTTTGTTGGACGACCCCCTCGGGGAACTTCTGGAGTCCTTCATCGCGGTGCCGAGCTACTTGAGCCTCGCAGAAACCAAGAGGAGGATGGATCGGAAGCCGAACTGCAAGGACGCCTTCGTGACTGACACTGGAAAGGAAGGCGGTCGGATAATAGGTTGGATCACGGACACCAGAGTGGCGCAGTTCACCCGCGCGTAATCGAGGCTCGCGGGCCTGCGGAGCTGGCGAGGGCAGGATGTTCTATCTCTGGCTAGGCGTGATGGCTGGCACCCTCCTCGTGTATCTGTGGATGCGCGGTCATGCTATTCGCAGCCGACCGTGGTGGCGATCCTGGCGCTGGTGGGTCGCGACATTCGCGGCACTGATATTGCTGATCCCAGTCCTATGGGACGCCGGCCGGGTGGCATTTGGTAGCTTTGGCGTGCTGGAGGCATTCAAGGCCGTGCTCCTTCCCTGGGCCGCCGGAATAGGCTTCGGCATCTGGATTTACCTCACCATTGGACCTCTCTCACTCTCTCACGCCGTTGCACCAGCGCCAATGGCGAGCGCTGAAGGCGCCGCGGCCCCGCGCAAGGAGCTATCGTTCATTCCGATCGCCGTTGCCATGCTGTTCGTGACGGTGATCGTTTCCGACGACCGATATGGATGGCTCGCGAGATTGCAGAAAGTGGCAATTGGAGGCGGCAGCCTCGAACTCGCACCCGCGCCTTCGCGGGAGCAATCGCGAGCAGATTACTCACCCGGCGAGGCGTCCAAATTCGGCCAAACGGGCGACAATCGTGTGCAGATGCTAGTCGAGTTTATGACAAATTTGGGAGTATCTATTAGGCGCGACTTTAATTACGCACAGGAGGTTTTCGGTGAGACGGAGGACGTTTTCAAGAATGACGAATCCTTTGCCTTGAAAGTAATATTCCCGCTTGGAACCCATCTCGGAAAAATTCGTAAAGCGCGCGGCTACAATGATATTGGTGTTCTGATTGATCGTCCTTTCGTCGAGAGTTTTCGCGTCTTCGTTCTGAGTCACCGCGAGCGTTCGAAGAGAGATGAATTGTGGCCCGACTTAGCCGCGGCCGTAAAGAGCAGCATAAAAACAATCTGGTTGAGAGTTTGCCGAACCGAAACGCAATTGCGGGCGCTTGGAGATATCGAAGAGCTAAAGGCCGAAGATAAACCATGTGATAAGGAGGCCGAGGATGCAATAGAGTTCCTGGATGCACCCGCTGCTGCCGGAC
>WNFG01005387.1_pt1 | contig 19081 bp, 16 predicted proteins | sample 5400431 | NCBI WGS metagenome assembly WNFG01 (sample SAMN13153346, study PRJNA577476) | soil metagenome | isolation source: 120 cm saprolite under Douglas fir tree site 2 hole 3 replicate 2 | place: USA:California | collected 2015-04-18 | reverse complement strand
TCATCGGAAAAGCGACAGCCGTAAACTTTAGATCACGAGCTAATGACGCGGAAATAAGCTATTGTGAATTGTGATTGGTAAAGCCCAAGGCAAAAGCAACAGCAATACTCACCACTGATCAACACGGATGACACTGATCAAAACCTTTTTTACCGCGGATTAACGCGGATGGCCGCGGATCAGAAAAGTCGATAGGAATTTCGGCGAGCTTCTGGGATGTATCGTGTAAGTCCTTTAGATCTTGGGATGAACAGGGAGGGGTAGGGCACAAAGATTGCGGTACGAACGTTTTAACTTTATGAAAACAGAAAAAAGGTTCGGCTCCGTTCTTCGGCGCTCACCTCTGTCTCACCGCGCGGACACCCACAAACCCTCGACAGCTCTGGGCGTGCTTTGTACAAGCCCAGCGACACGCGTCCGGCTGTGCGGATTCACCTTGCCGCTTGGGCTCGCAGCACGTCCATTCGCCGGATTTGCAGTGGAGCGCCGCATAACCACCGGTGATCGCGTTGTATTGCAGACCGAGCGTTACGATACGCTTATCCACCTCTGACGCCGCAGTACCGGCGCGAGCTGGACTATCGGCTGAGCTGACATCCTTTAACGCCGACTGTACGGAGGCGGCACTTGCTCGTAAGCGGCCGAATAATCGGGTAGCAAATGATTTCCCGCGATACCGCCGCCGCAGCCGTAGCGCTAGTTTTTCGATTGTCGCCACGGTTTGGTCCATCTGCCGGGCGGCGCCGCGCCACGCGGGCCTGGCGGTTTTCGAATTCGCGGGCTGCGGCGCGCTTACGGTCTTCTGCAGGGCGGCAGACTGCTGGCTGAGGACGCTGAGTTGCCGATCGAGCAAGTGAAAAGTGGCGAATGGTTCAGCCCCAGCACGCGTCTTTGTCTTTGCCGTGCGCGGTTGGCCCACCAACAGAGAGGCGAAGGCGCCGCAGCTCAAGACGGCTATGGCAACCAGGAGTGCACGAGCGCAATTGCGATTCCAGACGCGTTCCATAGCTATCGGTCGCGTGCCACTTGGGAAACAAGATATTGAAATGGGAAGGTGTCCCCAGGACATTCTGTGGGCGCGACGTCACTATGCCGAAGGATGTGCTGCACGGGGATGTGGTATTGGTGGCGTAACTTCCGGCAGAGTTCGATCACGGATTTGATCTGCATGGCGGTCGGCCTGGAGAGTCCCTTTGCCCCGCGCTGGTTATCCGCACTGCTGAAGTCACCCGCCACCGAAATTCCGAGGTATGAGTTGTATCCGAGAGCATGCGCACCTTCACAGCGCTCGGGGCGGCCCTGCTGGATCTTGCCGTCGGGCAGTACGAGATAGTGATACGCGACATGATATTCCTTACCGAAGCAGAGCACGTTGAAGCCGCGCGCCTGGTGATAGTGATCGACTTCGCGTTCGCTGGCTGGAACTTTACCATCCGTTGGTATAGTCGCGGTGTGATGGATGATGATGCCAGTCGGCACAATCGTATTGAAAAAGGACACCAGCGCTGCTGAGTACTGTTTGCCTTGCTGCTCCGACCACTGCTGACCCGATTCCCCTCGGATACTGCCGCCAAGTGCGACGCCTCTTAACTGCGCCCCAACGCGGACGTAAGCCACAGCGTCTGATCGAAGTTCGACGGGTGCAATAACGGAGCTGATCCGCACCAAAGGCCCCGGCGCGGCGGACGGCAACTTGAAATTTCCCGTTTGCAGCGCCTTGGGTGCGGAGCGGCTTAGCAGAAAAATGAGGAAATCGGTTCCTTTCGCCGGCCGGTTGCCTAACAGTGTCACCGCGCCAGGCCTGTTCCACTCCTGGGCAGCTTGGCGGCAACTGGCGACGCCGTGGAGGCCAGCGTGCTTCGCGTCCTCATTCGACGGAAACACCAGCAAGCATTGCGTGTGGTTCAAAACTGCGTCGGGGATTGCATTTGCTGGGGTGCGAGCAAGATCATAGAGAACTGCTTCTGCACGCCCGAGCGGCGGCGTGCTGGTCGTGGCTCGGTTCGTGTTGCGCTGGTTGCAGGCGCTTCCAAGAACCAGGAGCACAGGGAGCGCGATGAGAATACGAGAGCGAATACAGGTCAGGATTGTTCCCCCTCGTCTTCTGACCATCTTCGCTCACTGCGGGTTGCCTTCTCTGAACCGTGGGGAGCGGTGACACTGGCGCAACAGCAGAGCAGCTGCTTGTGAGTAGCCGGAAGATTCGATGCACCGCCGACGATCGCAAATCGCTGCGGTATACTACTTGATAACGTCAGAGTAGCAAGCCGCAGCCCAGCACGCCTTCTGCGGCGAACCGGCTCAACCCAGCGGCCTTACGAGGGAATCGCCCATGCCAGAAAATCTTCAGGACATCGCACTTGCGCCAGCCAAGGCAACTTCACCCGACACCTATTTCAAGCTGCAAGTCAGGGCTTGGACCCGATTTGATCCCAGCAAAGCAGAGCTGATCGACATTGCCCGCGCGGTGGAAGCGGGTACCGCGTTCGTTTCCGCGATCGAAGTCTCGCAGATAGCAGCGGGAATCAACGACGTGGATGATCCGGACGTGCGCGAGCAGTTCGAAACTCTGGCAGCGGCCGAACGTATCCTGAGAAGCTTCGAGCAGTTGCCGGCAGCCGTGCGCGACAAGCTCCGTAGCGCACTCACAAACAGTGAGACCAGAGAGCGCGTCGCCAGCTAGCTTTAAGGTGCTCTATGGCTTTCGACGCTGCAAGGTTGATTTTTTCAAACGCTTTCGAGCCTCGCCGGCCCACCGCCACCAGGTTCGCCAGCGACACGGGAAATTCTGAGTGGTTGTATCTTGGCGGTAGATACGCCGAGATCCTGGATTTCCTATGCTCCCCGTTGACTGGCTTGGCCAACGTCAAAGTGCTGGTTTCCGAACCAGGACTTGGCAAGACAGTACTGCTGCATTCCGCAATCGAGCGAATGAAGGGAGAGGCGCGAACCGCGTTCGTGTTCTGGACGCTATTCAACCCCAAAGAGTTCGTCGAACACTTGTTGCTTGAAATGGGATCAACTGAACCGCCTCCTTTGGACCTGAATGCAGCGCAAGACCAGTTTGAAGACCTGCTACGACGTGCAAAGGCAGACGGAAAGAGATTGGTGCTCGCAATTGACGAGGCGCACAACCTCAGTCCCGCCACCCTCCAAAGCCTTTCCGCTCTCCTCGACCGCGACACCGCCCGTCCGCCACAACTCACTCTCTTGCTTGCCGGGCTGCCTGGCCTGCATGATCAACTGGCCGACTCAGACGCGAGCGGGATACGCGAGCGAATAGCGGAAGTGAGGACCATTGCGCCATTGAACGCCGAGCAAACGGCCGAGTACATCCGCGCCCGCATGACCGCACTTGGTGTTGGCCACGTTTCCCCGGAGCAGTCAGCAAATATCGCGGCCAGCAGCGGCGGAGTGTTGCGGACCATTGACAAACTCTGCCACGAACTTCCGCCGCAAAAGGAGAGCTGGCAGCAGCGCATCAAGAATGCACTTCGCGTAGATACACCCGATGCGCTTCGAGCGGATACACCTGATGCACTTCGAGTAGATACACCTGAAGCGCTTCGCGCAGATACACCCGATGCGCTTCGAGCAGATGCATCTGATGCGCTTCGAGTAGATACACCCGATGCACTTCGAGTAGATACACCGGCAAATGAGAGGTCCATCACGACGCAGGCCCACGTGGCGCGGATTGCCTCCTGGGCAACAGATCGTCCGGGAATGTGGTCCGGCACCATGGGCGAGCTCGCGGCCGCTACTGGCATTTCGGTGGAAGAAATTTCTGACGCCGTCGAAAATCGCACACAAGAGTTATGCCGAAGTGGCATCGCCGCTGCTGTCCAGCGCTCTCCCGGCAGGCCGCGAATGATTACACTCTCCAAGGTCAAGGTTGAGCGCGAGCCAGCGCCTGAATCGCATGGGCCAATTCCCGAGCGCGTCGAGCCAAATCCGCCCACGCTCGCTGGGCTCGCTTTCCCAATTGGAAGGACGGATTCGTCTCCGCACGAAGAGGATGCCAATCCCTGGCCGAAGCACGAAGTCCAAAAGCACCAAGTCCAGGCACTGGAAACTGAAGCAAGGCTCCATCAAGAAGCAGGGCTCCATCAAGAAGCAGGGCTCCATCAGGAAGCAGGGCTCCATCAGGAAGCAGGGCTCAATGAAGAACCTGCCAGTGAGACAGGCCTGCATTGGACACACGCAGTTGAAGAGCCGATTTCTGGTTGGGCATTCACACCCGCAGTCATCTTCGCCGTGATATTCGCCTTGATAGTACTGGTGGCAGCGGGGCTCTTTTACCTCGGGTCTCCCAGTTCCGCGCACCAGGTTTCGTCCACCAGGCAGCGCGAGAGCGAGGGGAGCCGGCAGGTTGAAAAGGCTGGCACCGCCTTATACGCCTTATACCAACAGGCAGCTAACAAAGGTGATTCTGTCGCACAGCACCGGCTGGGGCTCGCACTCGCTTCGGGAAGCGGCGGGGTGGCGCCCGACCGTGTCGCCGCGTACACATGGCTGCTGATGGCCCGAAATGGCGGCCAGGCAGTGGATAAGGCAAAGCTGGATTCGCTCACTCGCAGCTTTACGCCCAGTGAAATACGAGATGTCCGGCACAGGCTCGGACAGATGTACGAGCACGGAATCGGCTGCGTCCCCAATTTAGTCTCCGCTGACGAATGGTTTTTATTGGGAGCGGCCGTCAATGACGCTCGTAGTCGCGCCGAAAGTGCCGCACTGGAACAACGTATGTCGCCAGGACAGATCTCGCAAGCGCACACCCTATCGAATGACTGGCTGCGCCGACACACCAATAAGACCGCAAGCAATGCTGCCGCTCGATGAATCGCACCAGTGCTTTGTTCCGATCAGTGTTATCCGTGTTGATCAGTGGTGAGTCTTCCCTTCGTGACCTTTGTGGTTTCTGATCCGCCGTCCCGGCCGTCCTATAGAAATCGCCCCAAGAATATTATCGCTAATAACGGAATGTCCAACGCAGTTTCACCGCAAGCAGATCACTTTGGGGAACCAGACTCAGGTCAGGTCGCGTTACCAGGCGCTGCCAACTTCGGTTCCAAACTACGAAAAGATCATTACCAGGTTTAATGGTCCAGCGCAGCCGGGTGTTGGTGCCTACGTTCTGCGAGTCTGTGTCATATTGGATGAAACTCGTTAGGATGAAGTTTGGACTCCACGCGTACGCGGCCTGCACCTGCCAGAGCCGCTGGACGAAGTTGCCTTCCGGCATGTGAGCAAAGTCATTCTCGGTGTTGAGTTCTATCTGAATTTTCCCTTTTGGTGAAGTCCACTTCAGATAGTTCTCCTGCTGGGTGAGGTGACCGTTGTAGAACTGTCCAAACCAGGTTGTCGTCCCAAACTGAAGTGGACGGTGGCCGCTCGTCTGGGCTTCGGCTCGCCAGCGTGTGAACGTGTAGTCGCCGACCGGAATGATGATGCCGGGCGCGACTTCAAAGGGTGCGAGCACGGTTTCGCCGCGAGGGTCCCAGTTCAATTCGAAACGATCGCCAGATTCCAGCCGCACGTTGATAGGCGCCATGAAATATTCCCATGATTCAAGAATGCCTCTTGGATCAGTAACTCGGGTGTACTCATTCTCAAAGAATTCCTGGCGAATCCAGCTAAACGGACCGTCTTTGGATGGTCGAGGTTGGTAGGCGCAACCCACATCCGTCTGGCGTGTTCCAGGTCGCGGCAGGAATCCCAGCAGTGCCTGGAAGCCATCGCCGTATTGATTCATGTTGATCTGGCAGGCCAGCAGATCATTTGGATAGTCAACCCTGAACCCCCAGCCGAGTTTGTCGCCGGGAGACACTTCGCCCTGAGTAGTGGCAGTCCAGCCGCCGACCAGGAGATTCTTGTCTCCGCGAAACTTGGAAGTACGCCAAACCGCGTCAAAGCCACCGAGAGTGTTCTGCCGGAGTGCCTCGGGGTCGCCGTGTGTGACGATGCTTCCAACGCGAAGGTTGTCATTCACGTCGTAAGAAACACGGCTTGCCAGTAAATTGGTTCCGGGAACTCTGTTCGAAGCCAAACCGAGGTCCCGCACAACCTGGAGCGGAACTGCGGTTTCGCGCGTCTGCACATCGAGGAAGGCGAGGTTCCATTTGCCGGCGCGACCGTTAAGCTTTACTCCGCCATCGAGCGGGATCTGTGCACCATCCAGCAATCCGATGTTGCGGCTGAAGAAGGGAATGAACTGCGATCCAAGACTTAGGCCGAAGGTGTATTGATTGGCGCCTTCAAGAAAAAAAGAGCGCTTCTCCGGGAAAAACAGTGGGAAGCGCGTCAGGTTGATTTGACGCGCATCGACCTCAGTCTCCGCAAAGTCGGTGTTCGCCGTAAACACGGAGACTAGCTGCGGCGTGATCTTCCAGGTCAAGTCGCCGCCTTCACTCGCTTGCCAAGATCTCGGACTCACTCCGTAGAATCGAGTCGTTTTCCCAGTGGCATACGGAATCAGCTCGATGCCCTTGCCCTGCTCAAGCGCTCCTACACCGTTGAGCACGCCGGCACGGCTCAGGTCGTAGAGAAAGGAATCCAGTGTGGGTGAAGACCAGCGCAGCCACGTACGCCCGCCACGCGCAATGAATCGCTGGACGTTCAGTCCCCATTTGTCCAGGCCACGGGCGAAGCTCAAGGTGCGCGACGGAATCACGATCTCGGCGGACCAGCCATCCGCTGTCTTCGCGGTACGCGCGTCCCAGATTCCATCCCAGTCCAGGGAGATGTTCTGCGGATCGTCGATCAACCCGTCGACGCGGGCGCCAGCTGCGTTGATCTGGAAAAAATAGCCGGTGCGATGGTCGCCGTAGGTGTCAAGCACGATGGAGACGGTGTCGTCGCCCGACTGGTCGCCGTCCCGGCGCATGCTGTGGATCGCGATAGCATCGGGTTTGGGATCATGACAGATAAAGCCGAAGTAAATGGCATCCGATGCGACGAGGACTCGCACCTCGGTCTTATATGGTGTGGGTTGGTCCGGGTTTGGCGCTTGCTGCGTGAGGGTAAAGCTCTGGGCGTCGCGCCAGGCGGGTTCATCGAGTTTGCCGTCGAGCGTTATGGAACTTGAAACGCGCGTCGCGATCGCCGACGGAACCGGTGCGGCAAGAGCCGTGGCAGCAAGCGTGACACAAGACAGAAGCAGGATTGAGTGTCGAAAATCGAGCAGGAATTTGGACCAGCATGCACAAAACGACGTCATGGGCGAATTTGCGTCTACGAGTTGCACTATACCCGATTGATTTCTAAAGTCCGAGGCGAATAATGATTCCCAACAAGCCTGCAACACCAATGATGAACGGCTCGGGAATCTTCCATTTCATCAGAATCAGGAAAGTCGCTAGCGCAATCCCGACTGTCCAGTAGTCCTGGATTGAATGCTTCCCGAGCACGACAACCGCTCCGGCGATGGCTCCCGTTGCTGCCGCAGTGACGCCCTGGACGAAAGCACGGACTTGCGTATTTCCGGAGAAGCGCTTGTAGAAGGGGCCGACGATTACCACGAAAAGATATACCGGCAGGAAAACACCCAGCGCAGCAGCGCACGCGCCGGTGATTCCAGAGACGAGGTAACCGATGAAAGCAACGGTTATCACGACAGGACCAGGTGTAATCATGGCCACCGCTACGGCATCAAGAAACTGAGTTTCGGTCAGCCAATGATGTTCCTGGACTACTCCTCCATGAAGAAATGGAAGAATCGCGAGACCGCTGCCAAACACAAACAAACTCGACTTCAGAAAGAATATGAATAGTGGACCTGTTGTACCGAGAATCCCTGTGAGAGAAGGTATGAAGAAACACATGGATGTTTGCCGTTTCCATGCCGAGAAATCGGTCCTGGCAATCATCACCAGGAGGCCGCCGGCCAGAAACAGCCAAACTATCTCCTTTTCCGTGACGGCAGTTGCGACCCCCAGGACGAGGAAAATCGCCCAAAGCAGCTTGTCTTTTTTCACCGATGTTTTGACCAGCTTGATTGACGACCGCGCAATAATTGCAATGACGGCAGCTCCTATCCCATAAAAGAGGGCCGAAATGATGCGGGTTCCGCCGAAAGAGACGTAGGCTTTGCCGATGGCGAGGACCATCAAGAAGGAGGGCAAAATGAATGTCGCCCCAACGATGGTTGCGCCGACAAATCCTGCGCGGACAAAGCCCAGATACATGGCCATCTGTGCCGCCAGTGGCCCAGGAGCGAGCTGTGAAAAAGCCAGGCCATTCAGATAGTCTTCCTGGCTCATCCATTTCCGCTCTTCGACCAGGTCCTTCTGCATGTAACCCACAAGCGCGATGGGACCGCCGCGTTGTGCTTGAATCTGAGTTGCCACCATTTTCTCCCTAGGAGGACGGTACAGCTTCGAAGACTACGATTTGTGCGGCGGGCGCCCCGTTCTCTTCCTGTTCGGGCACATATACCTTAAGCGTCTCCAGGTCGACCGCCAAGCTGTGGACCTTCTTTTGTACGGGCACGTCCCCCAGCTTTCTAAAGTGGGTTGGATCATCTTCCTGAAAGACAGAGATTGCGCCGTCATAACAGGCGACATAGATGCGCTTCAGGCCCGGATCGTACGCGATCACATCCCCGCCTTTCGCCTGAGGGAAATATGCAATCGGCTCATGCGTGTCCAGTCGGAAGACGGTCATGAGATCGTTTTCTTCGCATGAGAGAAACGCAAGACGGTGCTCTGGATCAAGCGCCATGCCATGGTTGCCCCGGCACTTGCCGACCGGGTACTCAGCGACTTCTTTGTCGGTTGCTGGGTCAATTTCGGCGATCACGTTCTTATCCTGAAGATTTAGAAAAACGTGCTTGGAAACCGGATCGTAACGGGGATTCCCGGTCTCGCTGCCGAAATGAAGAGTTGTAATGATCTCATCCTTGGTTACGTCCACCACGGCTTCGGCCTTGGCACGTTCGTCTGATACGTAAATCTTGTGGAAAGGCGCCGCGTAGGCAATTCCATCGGGCTTTGATTCCGTAGGGATTTTCTTGATGACCTTCATCTGTTCAAGGTCGATCACGCCGACCTTGTCTTCTTTCCAATTTGATGTGTAGGCCTTGTTAACATCGGGAGCGAGTTCGACGCCTTCGATCCCAGGCAGATCCTCGAATGTCTTCACCAGCTTGTTCGTTCGCAGGTCGATCGCATACAGCAGCCCTGCACCCAGGTGGGTGGAAAGGAGCAGATGCCGGGAAGGGTCAATGGTTAAGTAATCAAAGCGCTTGCCTTTGGGGCCAGGCAGGTCAATCGCGGAGATTTGCTTGAGGAGTGAACCATGAGTCCCATCTGCACCGGCCGCGCTACCGCTTGTCCAGCGCTGCCACAAACTGGGACCTTCATCATTGTCTGTGACCAACAGGAAAGTTGCACCTCCGAACAGAAGGACCAGAAAACCCGCCACTTTCAAACGACTTCTTATCTTTTCTTTGTTCCAGGGCATCTTTAAACCTCGCAAGTTGTGGGTGGGTGCAATTCGCAAGGGATTGCCCCCACCAACGATCAGCTATTTCCCTTTTTGTGAATTCGTTTTATCCAAGGCGGCGCGCAACCCTTTAGCCAGTTTGACCGCATCGTCATTGGCCCAGAAGTGCATGAAGAAGAGTCTCGGTTCTTCGTCCAGCATGTGGCTGTGCACGGCCGTCACTTCGATACCATTGCTGCGCAGTGCCTGGATCACGGGATTGACCTCCGTGCCAATAAGCACAAAGTCACCCGTGATAGCCGCTTTGCCACCACCTGTAGGCTGGAAATTGAGAGCTGTGGCCAGTCCCATGGAATTTGGAACCTTCATTCCGGCTTCGGTGATCGATTCGGCCCTAGGAACTCCTACCTGAAAAACGCCTCCGTTAATCTTTCCTTTGGCCCCCAGCGCTTGTTCAATTCCGGCTGTATCGATTCCAATATCCTGCTGCGCGGTTGCGGGCGCCTTTGCAGCCGGAAGTTTTGTCAGCGCGAAGGCCTCTTTCACGGCGGTTGCCAGTTTGACGGCATCGCCGTGCCCACCGATATGCATATACATGACGCGGGGAGACTCGTGTAGTACGTGGTTGTGGAGGGCAGTCACCTGCACGCCATTGCGTTCAAGTGAGGACATGACCGGAGTTACCTCATCCTCGGCCAACACCAAATCACCCATGATCATGGAATCTGCACCGGGTTTGCTAAAAGCAACCCATCCGCCCAGAGCCAAGGCCGGTTTTAGTTCTACACCATTGACAGTCACCTTCAAATCGCTGCGGGGGAAACTTAGTTTGTAAGCGCCATCTGGCTGAACCTGGCCCGAGCGTCCAATTGCCTGCTCAACCGCCTGCCATTCTCCGGACTTTTCATTGCTGGGGGCTTGCGCAACAAGTTGCGAAACGCAACCGATAATAAAGGTAACAAAAGACAACGCCAACATTCTTTTCGTTCTGTTCATGTGCTTTCTCCTAAGAAATTTGAAGACCCTTCAATGGTGTGGGGGGCGTGTCACTGGCAGGTTCGGTCCTCGCTGCTGCTTCATTGGACAATCGCGGAATTTCAAATCGGAATGTGCTGCCCCGCCCCTCCGCACTCTCCACGCTCACCTGCCCGCCGTGAGCTGCGCCAATCGATTTCACGATCGAGAGGCCCAGGCCCGTCCCACCCAACTGGCGGGACCTGGCTTTGTCGGTTCGGTAAAATCGTTCGAAGATCTGGGTCTGGGCTTCCTCCGAGATCCCGATACCGGTATCTGTGATCGTCAAGACAGCTTTCTCCGCCTGGGCGCGCACGCTGACCATGAGCGATCCGTCTTCTGGCGTGTACTTGATGGCATTATCAAGCAGATTTACAACCACCTGCTGCAATCGCGATGGATCACCTTCCACATGGACCGGATCCGCAGCATCAACCTTTAAGACTAGTTTCTTCTCGTCAACAAGAAGTCGCATGTGTTCAACAGTTGTTCTTACCATTTCCGAGAAATCAAAACGGCTGATCTCCAGAAACGCCTCGCCTGCATCCAGCCGGGACATGGTAAGTAGCTGATCGACGATCTTGGATAGTCTTACGGTTTCCTCTAGCACGGCTCCGAGTGCCTCGCGCGCTTCAGGCTCGATCTTAGAGTTCTGAACAGCGGCTTCAAGTTCACCGCGCATGATCGTCAACGGAGTGCGAAGTTCATGCGACGCATCCGCCGAAAAACGGCTGATGTGATGAAACGCCTCTTCAAGCCTTTCGATCATGCGGTTCAAAGATATGGATAATTGCTGCAGTTCATCCCCGGTGTTGGAAATTGGCATTCGCTCATGCAGACTGCGGGAGGTAATCTTCTGGGCGCGAACCGCCATATTATCAAGCGGCTTTAGCGACGACCGAATCAGAAAGAACCCGCCGGTGATTGCAATAACTGTTGCCAGAAGCAGAGCAAGAGCCAGAACGCCCAACAGGTCCCTGAGGATTTCGTTGGTAGGTGCAAGGGAAGCTGCTACCTGCACGTAATATTTCTTGCCCGAATCGGCGAGGACCCCTTGAGTTCGGATGAGGACCTCTGATCCGCCCGCGGGACGATAGGTCACGTCAGAAGCTTGGTTCCGGACGGGTGAGCCATTCCAGGAGGGAAGCATTTGCTCTGGGCCAGACAAGTAGATTTGCCTGCCGTCCGGACCCAATACCCGGATAGCCCGATCATTGCTTTCAGCCGAATAGTGTTCGCCAACTTCTCGTCCGATGGCGCTTTCGTCCGCTTCATTCGCGTTCTCGCGAACAATTGAACCAACTTCCTGGGCATCTTTCGCGACAGACTCGTGCAGATTACGCCTAAGAAAGTGATTCAACCCGGCATAAACCGCGACGGAAAATAAAACCAAAATCCCCGCAAGTACGCCGGCATACCAGAGGGTCAAGCGAAACCGGATTGAGCCCGAGTTCATCATTGTCTCTCATCGCTGATAGCGTAGCCTACGCCGCGGACAGTGCGGATCAGGTTGCCTTCGCTCCCGTCGTCCACCTTGTCGCGCAGGTGACGCACATATACGTCCACAATGTTGGTTGCGCCATCAAAGCTCTGATCCCAGACATGCTCAATAATCATGGTCCGCGAAAGAACGCGCCCGGCATTTGCCATCAGGTATTCTAAAAGGCTGTATTCTTTGCTCGTCAGTTCGATTCGTTTACTACCGCGTCGGACCTGCTGGGACAGGCGGTCGAGTTCAAGATCGCCAACCCGCAAAACGGTCTCTTGTCGGGTAGCGCCTCGGCGGAGCAGCGCTTTGATCCGGACCAGGAGCTCGGCAAACGCAAACGGCTTCGTTAGATAGTCGTCTGCGCCGGCTTCAAAGTGAATAACTTTATCCTGTACAGCATCGCGAGCCGTAAGCACCAAAATTGGAATCTGTGAATTAGTCCGCCGTATCTTTCGGAGCACTTCGGTTCCGTCGAGCCTGGGGAGAAGTAGGTCCAGGATCACCAGGTCGTAGTCGTAGCTTTGGGCCAGTTCGAGCCCGGCCGCGCCGTCTCGCGCGACATCTACGGCGTAACGTTCCGCCGTGAGTCCACGCTGGACGAAATTGACGACCTTCTCTTCGTCTTCAATTAGAAGCAGGCGCATTTACCATCCTCTGAAATCGTAAGCCTAACTCATTAAGCGCAACTGAACCGTTCATGAAAATCTGTTCAGAATGTTTCTGAATGCATTTTCATTCTGCGTTCAGGGCCGCTTCATCGTGCAATGGTATCTTTTTGACGATTGAAAGGAGAATCCCCTACATGCTCTTAACCATGAAACGAAATATCATTCTCATAATGGCCGTCTGCCTGGCTTTTGCGCTCTGTGCATTTGCGTTAGCCGCGAACGCACAGAAAGGCGAAAAGAAAGGCAGCACCAAGACCGTGACCGGCTGCCTGCAAAAGGGAGACGAAGGTGATGAATTCAGTCTTACTGGAGACGACGGACAACTCTACGACCTTCGCAGTTCTTCAGTAAAGCTGTCCGAACATGTCGGCCACAAAGTGACTGTCAGCGGAAGCTTCAAGCCGGAAGGCGGCGAAAAAGACGAAGACGAAGCCAAAGAAAGTAAGGAGGGTGGAAAAAAGGAAGCCGGCGATATTAGTGTCACGAAATTAAAAATGGTCAGAGAATCCTGCAAGTAGACTTTGGCGATTCGTCCGCTTATAAACCCCCATATGCAGCAGAAACCGTGCCAGCAAAACACAGTCTTTTCCCACGGATAACTCCCCTGAGGGGCTGGGTAGAGGGACAAACAATTCAGGAGAGCTCAAAGCGTGGTTGGAACATTCGAGCCAACCAGGCGCGCAGCCGACAGGATGATCCCAACGGATGCTAGCAATTTACTCACTTGTTTACATTGATTGAAGTTGGCGCGCATATACATAGAGCGCGTCGTAAACAGGAAACTGCCGTGCCAGGCGATCTTCATCGGATATACCCATCGCCGCGAATCCTTCAGCAATGGACCGTAACCCGATGCCTTCGGCAGCCACGCTCTCCTGCCCTTTGATGTCTGCGGCTCGCACGATCAACGCCAGCCTATGGAGAGCCGGATCAGAGATCTTGTAATCTTCGATGATGGCCTCGAATGTGCATCTCTCGCCCCGGTGGTTTAACCTGATCTCTGGAATTCGAGGAGCATCGTAGGGGATCGCTTTCATGCTTTCAGCTAGGCTCACGAGTTTGTCTTCGTCGACAAAGATGAACTCAGCATCTTTGTCGACAAAACGCACGATCAGCCATGGGCACGCGACTCGATCCACTTTCACATTTTTTCTGGTTATCCATTTCATTGATTTTGCTCCAGGAGAGCTCTTATTTCGCGATTACGTGGAAATCATCAAACGAGGTTACTGAATCCGCCTTGGTCCATACACCGATTTTGCCTGCATCCTTGAATGTGTCATCCGTGGTCTCAATCTTCTTCTGGCCATCGTAGTAGCACGTGATCCGGGTGCCTATCATTTCCACCCGAATCTCATGCCACTCACCAGATGTCACTCTTACATGTGATCCGGTGATTTCACGTCGGCTTCCCCCGACCACATGATAGAGGTTGTAATTGTCTTCCAGCGCGTTGGCGCGAACCAGATAATAATTGTTTGCATCCTTCAGCCGAAATACCAGCCCGGCGGCACGGTCGATTTTGCCGGATACTGCTTTGAACTTGACGCTCAAGTCCAGGTCGCCGAACGAGCCATCATCCAGGACCGCCAGAGGGAACCGATAATCTGTCCGGTCGCTGGAAGTTTGCGTCAACACGTTAGGCTTCGACGGAGCCGATGAGTCCGCCTGTACGACCCATTCAGGCTTTGGTCCGCTGCCTGTGAGCGCGCTGTGAAAGTGAGGCGGGATCTCTCCCACCTTATCCTGATCGAAGTTGTATGTGAACTCTTTTCCTGCCGCCTGGATTGGGGCTGTTGGTTCCGCAGTATTGGTGGCCGCAACCGGTCTGCGTTCATCATCATCGTCATCTCTTTCTCCACGCTCTCTGAGCACAAAGAATGCGATGATTCCGGTAAACGCTGCCAACAGTAAGATCAGCTTGCTTCTACTCATACCACCTCCCGGCATCATTGCCGAACACAGCTATCTCTCAGCCATTATGGAGATCTGGGGTTAAGTCAGCCTGAACCCAGGATTAATTTTCATTCAGAGTAATGGAACGTTCAGTTGGGAACCTAATGCGAAGAGCGGTGTGCACACGCCAAAATCTCGGCTGGCAAGCGAAACCCGGGGACAGGAACATGTGAAAAAATTGATTCTGGAAATCTCGGGATAGGCAAGTGTAAAAAATCTGTCGTTTAAACGCCCTATAAACCGCTGCGACACTATTCCTATACATTTCCGGTCACTTAGAAAGACGCGCTAATTCAGAGAATTTCGATTTTTTCACGGCTTCCAGACGGGACGTTTTCTGCAAGAGGCAGTAATCAGCAATCAGCATTCAGTCACGACAGTTGAAAGTGCGCTCGGACGCATTTTGAGTACAGTCTTCTTTATGATTGCTTAGGCCCTGATTGTCTATAGTGGACTTCTCGAATGCTGGATTCGCCCATGACTTCGGTTGCCATGCTGGTTCAAATTCCTGCTGCGGCGGCATCAAAGGCCCTAATGGAGATCAATACCTTCATCCATGCCCGGTTGGACGCAGAGTCCATCTACTGGATACTACGTAGAGAATCGGCTTGAATTGAAAGCGCTCCCGGAAATCCGGCAGGTTTGTTTGTGAATCGTAAGAGCCAGGAGGTTGAATTATGATTCGCACATCAACTTGCATTCTGGCAGGAGCTCTCACTGTATTGCTTCTGCCCATGGCTGCCACGGCCTCTGAGAAAGACAGCAACGCCCCGGAAGATAAGCGGCGAGAAACCGAAACTACGGCTGCACCACCAGCCGCACCAACGGCAGGAACCGCGAACGTCGCCGATCCTCTGTTGCGCTTGCTGATGACCAAGGGCGTCCTCAACATGAATGAAGTCAGCAGTCTGGCATCTGGACCGGCCGGTCAGTTGCGTGAGCGCCTGGTTCTTATGCTCAAACAAAAAGGCATCCTCTCTGACAAGGATGTGAACGCGTTGAACACAGCGATAGTCTCCACAAGCAACACTACAACCTTATCCAATTCTGAATATGCATCTGCACCGAAGACCGAGAACACTTCTGGCGCGCCGCAGACTCCTCCGCCATCCGGGCCGATTCCGGCGATCGCGCCCATCCGTCCATTCCCGGTTGATCCACCTAAGCACGAAGGTGTCATCCCCGTAATTAAGATCGGCAAAAACGTCAACATTCAGCCTTACGGATTTATCAAAGCGAGCGCCGTCTATGACACCTCGTCGCCCTACGGCAATGACTTCCCGCTGCCTGGATTCATCAGCGACATCAATGGCCCGGACGCGTTCCCTGAGTTCCATGTCAAAGCTCGCTTCATCCGCTTCGGCTCCAACTTTGAGTGGCTGGATACACCCAATGTAGTGGTCACCGGAAAAGTGGAAGCTGACTTTGAAGGCAATTTCGGCCGCTCCAACAACCGCAACATCAGCACCATTCGTTCCAACATGTTCCAGTTTCGTTTAGGTTACGGCCGTGTGGACTGGAAGCGTTCAGACAACAACAGCTTCTTCTTCCTGGCCGGCCAGGACTGGACTCCATTCGGTTCTTCCACTTTGCCCAACCTGTTTGAAACTACCGGCCTGGGGATAGGTTTTGGAACGTTGTACGAACGAGCAGCCCAGTTGCGCGTGGGCTTCGAACATAAACTTGGCGGCAGGCGTAAGTTCGCCGTCTCACCAGAATTCGCGATTGTGCTGCCGTCATTCGGCAACCTGCCTTTGGACATCGTAACAGCAGGTGCAGTTTCTCCTAACAACGAAGGGATAAGCAATCAGCTCGGCTTCGGTGAGCGCCAGGGTGCCGATTCTGGTCGACCGGAAATTCAGGCTCGCTTTGTGACCCAATTCCAGCTTGACGATGCTCCCGGCGTTGCCCCTGCTCAAATCATCGTGAGCGGCGTGCATGGCACTCGCAGTGCGAAGGTGCTGGCAGCTTCCGTTCCAGAAGCATTTAGGACGGCGTTCCCCTCTGGCGCGCAGGTTGAATCTGACCGTAATGCCTGGAGCGGCGAGGTACAGCTTCCCACCCGCTTCGCTACTGTCATTGCCAAGTACTGGAACGGCAGTGACCTGCGCTTCTACTTTCTCAACGAACTGTTCTCCAACTTCAATGACACCACGGGTCTGACAGGAACCGCTACTGCACAGTCGATAGATGGTTCGTCCACAGTAGCGTTCGGCCTGTTGCGTGGCGTCCCAACGGTTGCCCCCCAGCGCCCGGTTCGAGGCCAGGGTGGCTTCGTCAACGTAGGGTTTCCGCTCTCGCGCTTGGCGCATGCAGACCCCGAAGGACGCAATGCTGGCTGGCAATTATTCCTTCACTACTCACTGGACAATGCACTCACCCGTGATGTCCGCCGTTCCGGCGGTGGGCGGCAGAAGAGCGATCTTGCCGCAGGCACGCTCTACTACAAACTCAACAACCTGGTGTCCTTGGTCCTGGAAGAGTCATACTATCGCACCCGTGCCATCCCTCTGACAGCGACCGGTGTCTTGCCCTCATTTGAGGGTCGGCCCAATCGTGAGTGGAAAGACTTCCGCACGGAGTTCGGACCGATATTTAGCTTCTAGAGCTTCTAGCTGCTTTAAGCAGATATGCTTTAAACAGATAGAAGATGAATGGGCCGGGACCATCCCGGCCCGCAGTTGACGGAATTGCAATCGAATTCGAACATATGTTTTCTCCGGACAAAGACTGTCGGGGGATGCAAGTCATTGTTCGGCTTTCCACCCGCCCGGCTGAGCCGTTTGATTTGTCACAATGCGAGCATTATCCTCCGAAGATGCCCATCAGCGCATGGTTCCACTGCGCATCCTCCTGACGGATCTGTTGTTGCTCTTCCTGATTTGCCTTTTGCTGCTCCTGTTGGTTTGCGCTGTCGGCGGACTTTAGCTGTTCTACTTCCGTCTGCAGCTGTTCTAACTCAAGAGAGGCATTGGATTCCGCCGGATCGGTTGCCTCCTGGCTGGGAGCATTGGGCTGTGTGTTACTGCGTGTGGTGACTGGATCGTTGCTCTTTGTGTTGGTAGCCTGGCCAAAAGCCGGAATTGAACTTGCGAGAACAACAATAGCCATAGTGCGTATCAAATTGGTTTTCATGATTGTTCCTTTCAATTAATTAATAAGCACCTGGCGTGCCAAACTTGGCCGCCTGGCTGGCTGCGAAGCAAGAACGAATTTCTCTCAGGTCGTGCAGGCTACTTACCCAATAGCTGTCGAATTACGGACATATGTCAAAAATTCGACTTCGCAGTTGACAGTGCCGAGGGGGCAAGATTGCGACCAGGGTTGCAGTCACCACTTAGCACTCAGCAGTCAGCCATGACAAAGTTCGAAAGCAGCACCTTACCGCTGATTAACGCATATAAAGGCTGATGAAAAAGCAAAACGGCTTCTGACCAGAGGTAGTTCGGTTCTGAAGGATGGATGTGTGGATTGTTTCCGTTGGCCGTGGCCAGAACGTTGTGATAATTCGTGGCGAATGAGACCTACTCACTGATCAGGACATCGCGGCCATCCACTTTGGCAACGGCGGTCCCGTTTACCAGGCTGTTGATGAACGGCGCGGCGGGATTCTGGAAAATCTGTTGGATACCACCGTTGAACTGGTTCGCGGGCTGGGTCCAGTTGTGGTTTTCCATCGCGATCACAAAAACGGTTTTAACTTCTTCCGCGCTGGCAATTGAATTCCCCAGCGTAATCAACAGCGCAAATACAGACAGCATGAGGAGACGTCTTACGTGCGACATTAAAAGCTCCGTATATAGAAGATGTGAGGCGTACGCTTGAACCTGCTTCAGGCCACCTGCGCGGTTCTGACGATTACTGCGCCCCCGATATACGGATAACAGTTATGTCTAACGGAACGGTGAATGCCATGTTACTTTTTGATGAATGCAACTTTACGTTCCAACAGCCATCTTTGCTTTGGAAAGGCTGTGGAAATCTAGGCAGGTTTATAGCGTGACGCCACGAGACCTGTCGCTGCGGTTAAGTCGATGTCCGCGATCAGCAGCCCGGATTTACCGTATGGCTGGTAGTTGAGCAGTGTTCCGTCGGGCCGCACCACTGCGGATGTGGTCGGCGATCCAGCGCTGGCGAAGTTGACCGTGGCGAAATAGCAGGTATTCTCTGCGGCGCGACACAATGCCGCTTTTTCATGGAATGTGTTTGCAGGATCAGCGAAACTGGAAGGCACGTAGCTGCCGGGCTCAGCCTCGTGGAAATGTGGATGAAACACAATGTGTGCTCCTCGCTGGACCGGCCAGCGGACTGTTTCCGGGTAACGCCAACCCTCATGACAGATCGCGATGCCAAATTTCAATTGATCGCACTGGAAGAGCTGCCTTCCCTGGCCGGGTGAATAAGTTCCGTCTTCAGAGGGATCGATCTGGACTTTGTCCTGGAAGCCGGCAATCGTGCCATCGCGATTGACGACGAGCGCGGTTGCGAGCAGCGCGCCATCCATCACGCG
>WNFG01001556.1_pt1 | contig 19091 bp, 17 predicted proteins | sample 5400431 | NCBI WGS metagenome assembly WNFG01 (sample SAMN13153346, study PRJNA577476) | soil metagenome | isolation source: 120 cm saprolite under Douglas fir tree site 2 hole 3 replicate 2 | place: USA:California | collected 2015-04-18 | reverse complement strand
GTTCCGGTAAAGGCCGGGTTCGCGTTGCCGTAGACGCGCGTGGCGTTCCTGACCGTAAATGTCAGCGGCGTGGGGTTAATCGTCAGCACGCCGTTGATCAGAGTCACTGAATAATTTCCCAGCTTGAGCATCGGGTCCACCAGAGCGGGAATGATCGGATACGTTCCCACATCCGTCGTCAGAGTGGCCGGAGTGGACCAGGTCGCGGTAATCGCATCTCCGTTTTTGATTCCCACAATCGTGCCGGTGAAAACCGGATTGGCCGCGCCATACAGCCGGCTTGGGTTCGCCGCGGTCACAACCAGCGGCGCCGGAGTGATGGTCAGGATGCCGTTGTTGATGGTGACTCTATAGTTCCCGAGTTTAGCGGTCGGGTCAACGAGTATCGCGATAATCGGATACGTCCCCACCGGGCTGGCCGGTGTCGCCGCGCTGGAATAGGTCGCCGTGATCGCGTCCCCGTTCTTAATCCCCGCAATCGTTCCGGTGAAGACCGGGTTCGGATCGCCATAAACGCGGCTTGTGCTGTCGACGTTCACCGTCAGCGGTGCGCGGGTAATGGTGAGCGTGCCGTTGACATCGGTGATGGTGTAATTGCTCGACAGAGGACTCGCAACAATCTGAGGAACGATGGGGTAGGTTCCCACCGGGCTGGTCTGATCGGCCACAGTTGAGTAGGTCGCGGCCAGAACGTCGCCGTTCTTCTGTCCGGTGACGGTCCCGGTGAAGATCGGATTGGGGTCGCCGTAAACGCGAGTCGCATCGGCGGCTGTGACCGTCAGAGGCGCCGGAGTAATGATCATCGTGCCAGAGACGGGTGAGGCAAAGATTAAAACTTGCTAATCACATTTGCCATTTCGTGCGGATGACAAACCCACAGCTGTCCGCCGCGATGCCCTCGCGCTCTCGGGTCAACTCCAGGCAAAGAAAGGCTCTTTCAGTTTTTGCCGACCCGGCTGACTGCCGATTATGATGAAACTCGTGCGATCCCAAAAAGAAAAGGCCCCTCTTCAGCATCATCATCCCCTCACCGACCCTGAGTTTCGTCGGCTTGATAAATTCCTGTCCGGCTGCGCCGAAGGACCGGCCATGTCCCTGGAAGAAGTGGACGGCTTTTTCTGCGCCCTGATCGCCGGGCCGGCCATCGTGCCCCCCGAGGAGTATCTGCCAGAAGTCTTCGGCGAAGATCTTTCCGAAGTCGCGTCGTCTTCTTCCTCGCTCGAAGAGTTCAACGAAATTCTCGCGCTGCTGCTAAGGCACTGGAACAGCATCGTCAGCGAGTTTGCCCAGGGCAGGTTTCATCACGTTTTCATGTTTGCAGAGAGAGAGCCCGAGGGCAGTGAATGGGCCAGAGGTTTTATGGCCGGCGTGGAGATGCGGCGCCCGGCATGGGCCGATCTGTTGAAGAACGATCCTCCAGGTTATCTGTTTCCCATGAAGTGGATCGCATACGAGAACGACCCTGCTCTGCGGCCCCCGCCTATCGCGGATAAAACGCGGGCCGATCTTGTGCTGATGATGGAAGCGGCCCCCCTGGTGATTTATGAGCACTACGCGCCACAGAGAAAAAAGAACGCTACGAAAGCGACCAACGAGTCGATAAGCTTTAATCCGGTGGGTGCCGAAGAAATTGAGCAGCCTGTCGTCGCGGATGAGCTCAACGAAGACGAGATTGAGCGCATCCACCGATTTCTCATCGTCCATGAGAATGACGAGTCAATGAACATCGAGGGACTTAACGGCTTTTTCTGCGCTCTGGCCGCGATACCGCGCGAAGTCCCGGCTGCCGAATATCTTCCTTTGGTCTTCGGCAGGGACATTGCCGAAGTTCGCGGCATCATCAGCCCAAAGGAGTCTGGCGAAATTTCGCAATTGCTCCATAGTCACCTGAACTACGTCATCGCCGCCCTGGCCAGTGAGACCTATGCGCCAATTCTCCTTGCCGATAAGGATGGAAATGTCCTCGGCAATGACTGGGCCCTGGGATTTCTGAAAGGATTTACACTCCCTGCAAATGAACGTTCGAAGGAAATGCACGCCGCCGAAGAGGAAGAATTTGCGCCCCTTCTTCTGCCGATGTTCATGCTGGTCCACGAGCACGACCCCGATCCGAAGATGCGCACGCCGCCCATTCTCGATCGGGAAGAATTGATGCAGATGATGACCGTCTCGGCCAACGCCATCTATCAGTACTTCAGACCGGAGTTGTATCCGCGCGAGGAAAACTTCATCCCCGAACCTCTTCGCGCGGCACCTAAAGTCGGACGCAACAAACCCTGCCCCTGTGGCTCGGGAAAGAAATATAAGCGGTGCTGCGGCGGGTGAGAATTGCGGCGCGACGCAACGCAACCGAAACAAAGACTTACCACAAAGGTCACGAAGGAACACAAAGGAAGAACAACTTAACGACCGCAAAAGGAGCGCCGGCAAATTTGATCGATGCGGCTTTTCCTTTGTGTTCCTTCGTGATCTTTGTGGTGAATGGATTCTATGTCCTCCTTACCTCGCTCTCGCCGCCTTCGTCCTGGGAACCACCACAAACTTCTCCAGCGCGCGCGCCAGCGATTCGGGCGCATCCACTTCCATCTGCACGGAACTGTCGCGATAGGCCCGTTTTGTGATCCGGGCTCGCGCTTCGATCAGGGCCAGCAGTCTGCCCTCGGTCTGGGGCACGCGAATTTTCATTTTTCGAATGGCGTCGACCTGGAGCCGGGCGTCGATGGTCGCCAGCAGTTCATCCAGTCCCAGTTTCTTTGCCGCCGAAACATAGGCAACATTGGGGCCGTTGAGCAGTGTGCGGCGCTGGGCTTCGGGCAGCAGATCGATCTTGTTCATCACCCGGACCGCGGGTGTGTCTTTCACCTCGAGTTCCTCCAGCACATGCTCCACCTGCTTTTGCTGTTCATGAGCGATGGGACTGGTTGCGTCCGACACATGCAGCAACAGCGCGGCGCGCTGCACTTCTTCGAGGGTAGCTCGAAACGCGCTCACCAGCGTAGTCGGCAGGTTGCGGATAAAACCCACTGTGTCCGACAACAGCACGCGCCGCTTGCTGGGCAGAATCGCGCCGCGCACCGTGGGGTCGAGCGTGGCGAACATCTTCGTCGATTCCAGCACGCCCGCGTCGGTCAGCGCGTTGAACAACGTGGACTTCCCGGCATTGGTATAGCCGACCAGCGCGATGGTGGGCAGCGGCACCGCCTCACGGCGCTGCCGCTGCTGCGAGCGAATACGCTTGACCTCTTCGAGCTGCTGTTTGATGTGGCGAATGCGCCGGTAAATTTTGCGGCGGTCGGTTTCGAGCTGCGTTTCTCCCGGACCGCGGGTGCCGATGCCGCCGCCCAGCTGCGACATCTCGATGCCGCGTCCCGCGAGCCGGGGGAGCATGTATTCCAACTGGGCCAGCTCCACCTGCAACTGACCTTCACGAGTGCGCGCGTGGCGGGCGAAGATGTCGAGGATCAGCTGCGTGCGGTCGATGACCCGCGCATCGACTTCCTTCTCGATGTTGCGCTGCTGCGAAGCGGTCAGTTCGTGGTCGATGAGAATCAGATCGGCGCCGGAAGAAGCGGCGGCCCCGGCGATTTCCTGAAGCTTGCCCTTGCCGATCAGCGTGGCCGGATCGGGCTGGTCGCGGCGCTGCACGAATTCCCCGGTGATTTCCGCGCCCGCGGAGCGCGCCAGCTCGCGAAACTCCGCCAGCGATTCCTCCAGGCCGGTTGCTGCGGCTTCCGCCCTCGCCGCGCGTTCTTCGCCCCGGGAAGCGTTGCGGGCCATCACCGCACCCGGCGGAAGATCGATGTCCCTGTCCCGCGCCGACCGTCGGCGGAATTCCACGGCCACCAGGAATGCGCGCTCCGGCTGGTTGCGCCCGGTCAGCAACATGCGGTCGGTTTCACCAAAGCCGGCAGAGCGTTTTTTGGGAATAAACTATCCCTCCGCTTTGACTGTGCCCGCTTCGGTCTCGGCGCCCCCGGCTTGAGAATGAGAACGGTGTTCGCTGTGATGACCGCCCCGGGCGACCACCACGGTGGAAATGGCGTGCTTGAAGATAAGCTGTTCCTGATTGTTGGTTTCCAGCACCACGGAGTATTTATCGAAGGAACGAATGCGGCCCGAAAGCTTCACTCCGCTGAGGAGATAAATGGTGATCTGCAGCTTGTCTTTGCGTGCAGTGTTGAGGAACGAATCCTGTATGTTTTGCGCCGGCTTATTGTCCATCTGCCGATCTTTCTCCCGTGTGTTTTCCATACCTGTTTAGGCCTCGTCGACAGCTCTGACAGCTTTACATTTTTCATTGTAGCCCTTCGGCTCCCCGGCGATCAAAAGCTGTTGGGAAAAGCACTCAGCAGTCAGCACTCAGCAGTCAGCCATGGAACTTCCCTGGGTTGTCGGCGAATTCTGACTCGGGTATACTCCGGCGCGCGCGGATTAGTGAAGGAAGGGGCACGACTCTCGACTGAACGAAAAAGTCTCACGGCTGAATGCTGAGTGCTGAATGCTGATTGCTGAGTGCTACCCCGATGAGTGCTGATTGCCGCCCACAGTGTTAGAATTTCCATACACAATCGTGAAAACGCCAGCCACAAAAACAGCCCTTCAGGTGCCGATGCTCGACCTCTCGCGCCAGTACGCCTCCATTCGGGGCGAGATGCTGGCCGCCGTCGAGCGGGTCTGCGATTCACAGCGTTACATTCTCAGCGATGAAGTCGCCGCGTTTGAGCGCGAATTCGCCGCGCTGTGCGGCACCGGCGATGTCGTGGCCTGCGCTTCCGGCACGGACGCCCTGTGGCTGGCCCTTGCCGCCGCCGGAATCGGCGCCGGCCATGATGTCATCACCACGCCCTTCAGCTTTTTTGCCACCGCCAGTTCCATCGTGCGCGCCGGGGCCCAGCCGGTCTTTGTCGATATCGATCCGCTGACGCTCAACCTCGACCCCGCACAGGTGGAACGGAAGCTCGGCACAAAGTGCTCACGCCGTCGCGCCATTATGCCCGTGCATCTCTATGGTCAGTGCGCCGACATGGAGTCACTGAACCGCATGGCCGCGGAGCACAAACTCGCGATGATCGAAGACGCTGCCCAGGCGATCGGAGCCTCCTGGAACGGCAAACCGGCCGGAGCGCTCAGCCTCGCGGCGGCTTTCAGCTTCTATCCCACCAAGAACCTGAGCGCCTTCGGAGACGCGGGAGCGCTGACCACCAGCGACCCCCATACCGCGGAACGCCTGCGCCTGCTGCGCAATCATGGCGGGAAACAGCGCTACTATCACGACGAAATCGGGGCCAACAGCCGCATGGATTCAATTCAGGCCGCCGTTCTGCGCGTGAAGATGCCGCACCTGGCCCGGTGGAATACCGGGAGACGTGAACGCGCGGCGGTCTATGATCGCCTGCTGGCCACATCCGGACTGACCGGCGGCCCCGTGATCCGCCTGAATGTCAGCAAGCAGGCTCACCACGTCTACCATCAGTATGTCGTGCGGGTGCAGAAGAGGGATGAACTGCGCAAATTCCTCAGCGAGCGCGGCGTCAGCACCGAAATCTACTATCCTGTGCCGCTGCATCTGCAAAAATGCTTCGCCTATCTCGGATACGCACCGGGCGATCTGCCCGAAGCCGAACGCGCCGCCGCCGAAGTCCTGGCCCTGCCCATGTTCCCCGAATTGCGCGAAGACGAACAGAGATGGGTGGTTGAGGGAATCGCGGAGTTCTTCTCTTAGCAGATTGATAATTGCCAAAATTGGTAATTGGCAAAATTGAAAACTAGGAACCACGCGGTCCGACCGCGCCGGCTTTCAATTTTGGCAATTACCAATTTTGGCAATTACCCGATCTGCGCGCTGTCAGCGCTTTCGTCGCCCTCTGACCGGCTCCTGCCCCTCCGCATAAACTCTGTGCACCATGGGCGTATTGAACGTGTACTTTCTTTCCTCAATTGCGCCGGTCTGGTCATTTTTGACTCGCAGAGTAAAGATCGGCACATTGTTTTCCCGGCCCACGGACGCGGGCAGCATTCCCGCGAGACGTTCGTGGTAAGCGGTTTCGTAGCGGTGCTTGTGCAGGCTCCAGCTGAAGACACGCACCTGGGAGAAATCGTCCGACAAACCGTCTTTGTTTTCCGACATCAGAGCCATATACTCAGGGACCTTCTTGTCTTTGTCCTGCACTTCGTTCAGCACGAAAAAAGCGACAATGCGCTGCCCTCCGGCATACTGTCCGATTTCAATGGGTACATCGAAAAACAGTATCCTTCCCAGTATCCAGCCAACCCGCTTTTGTGAGCTGCGGATAAGCCACCAGTCCTCCATGATCGGCGCAGCCGAAGGCTTCTCCGCCTGGTCCTCGATCGGCAGATCGCTGCCGGACTCCTTGTCCTTTTCTTTTTCCTTCTCGGCGTCTTTCGCTTTGTCCTTCCCGCTCTTCTTCACCGGTTTTGAAGATACCGGCGGCGGAGGAGGCGCGGCATTGCGGTCGGCAACCTGACGCACCAGCAGCTCAACCCGCTCATTCTCATTCAGCTGATAGATGTGTTCCGTCTTGCGTCCGGGAGTCGCATGCAGATTCACCGCCGCCCGCGTCACACCCACGGACTGCGCCGGAACGTCTTTATATTTCGCCGCCAGCTGCTCCAGTTGGTCGTAGGTCTGCTGGCCGGCGAGATAGCGATCCTGCACCCAGCCTTCTTCGTTGCGCGGAGAACGAATTTTGACAAACCTCTTGCTCTGCAGCCTTTCCAGCACCTGCACACGCTCACCGTTATGCACCGTGCCGGTTTTGTTGTAAACCGCCGCGACGCGGTCGCGCAGCGCCGCCTCCGGGGAAGCAACCCAGGCATATTCGACTTTGCCGCCGGAAACCCCGCCGCACCCCGCGAGAACGGCCAGTGAAACCGCGGAAAGAAACGCCACCGCGCCGCGGAAGAGGCGCACACGTCCTGAAGGCTTAAGCGAAGCAGTGCCGGGGGTTTGCATGGGATTACCGATAAATATAGCAGTTTCGCCGCAGACCCGGCATGTGCCGAAAGGTCAAACCAAAGTCAAAACCGAAACCTGAAAACGCAGAGGTAACAGAGGTTTTTAAGGGGCTTGTCGCGGGGCCGATAGGCGCGCGAAAACGTTCAAGCATCGTTACAACCCCAAAAAACCTCTGCTACCTCCGCTTCCTCTGCATTTTCAGGTTTGGGTTTTGGTTTTGGGTCTGATTTTTCAATCCCCGAAGCTGATCCCGATCGCCCTTGCGGCTTCCACCAGTTCTCCCTGGGGGTTGACCAGCTTGGTGACTCCGATGGCTTCGGCGATATCCACGCTTCGAACGCTGTCGCCTTTCAGGCAGACCATGCGTCCGAATTCGCCGCCCGCGATCAGGGCCGTGGCTTTCACGCCGAACCTTGTGCTCAGAATGCGGTCAAAGGGAGAAGGCGAACCTCCGCGCTGAATGTGCCCGAGCACGGTCACTCTGATTTCCTGTTTGAGCCGCCGCGCCAGTTCGTCGCCGATCTGTCCGGCACGCAGACCGCCCCGCGGGACAGCGCGCCGTTCAGGATCGGCGGCGTTCGCAATTTCCGCCGGCAGCTTCACGCCCTCGGCCACCACCACGGTGGTGTACTTCCGACCGTCGCTCTCGCGTGCCCGGACGAAATCGCAGATTTTGTCGATGGAAAACGGAATCTCGGGAATCAGAATCACATGGGCGCCCGAGGCCAGGCCCGCTTGAATCGCAATCCAGCCGGTGTCGCGTCCCATGACCTCCACCAGCATCACCCGGTGGTGCGATTCGGCGGTGGTGTGGATTTTGTCGATGGCATCGGTGGCGGTGTGCAGGGCCGTATCGAAGCCGAACGTAAGATCGGTGGCCGAAAGATCGTTATCGATCGTCTTGGGGACACCCACCAGATTCAGGCCCTTGCGATAAAGCTCGAGCGCGATCTTGAGCGTGCCATCCCCGCCGATGACCACCAGCGCATCGAGTCCCGAGGCCTTCGCATTGCGGATCACGTCGTCGGAAAAATCCAGGACATTTTCCTGGCCTTCCTCAACCACCTTGTAATGAAACGGATCGCCCCGGTTGGTGGTGCCCAGAATGGTGCCGCCGCGCGGAAGCAGCCCGCTGGCGTCTCGCAGCGTCAGCTCGCGCTGCTTGTTGGGCCAGATCAGCCCGTCAAAACTGTCCTCGATGCCGATCACCTGCCAGCCGTACCGGATGATCGCCGATCTGACCACGCCGCGAATAACAGCATTCAATCCGGGACAGTCGCCGCCTCCGGTGCAAATTCCGATCTTTCTTACAGACATATCGCGATTCTAGCAAACGCCGGTCGGACAAAAAACACTTTCACCGCAAAGGACGCGAAGTGCGCAAAGGGAAAACCCAAAAACCCGAAAAAGTAAAACCTGAAAGAAAAGAACTGATGGCTAAAAGCCAGTAGCCAGCAGCCAGGAGCTGCTTCCTTTGCGCCCTTCGCGCCCTTTGCGGCGAAATGCTTTTGTCCGAGTCGGCGTTTATACTGTCCCTCCGGAGGAAAAATGACTCGTCGCTCGGGGTTCCTGTCCGTTGTAATGTTTACGGTTCTCTTTGGTCTTTCATCTCTCAGCTGTGCCGCAGGTTATATTGAGGACCCGCAATCGCATGACACCCTGGCAACGTCGATCCATGCGGAGCTGGGCTTCCTGGCGAGCGATGCACTGCACGGACGAGGCAGCGGCACCCCCGATGAGTTGATCGCCGCCGCCTATATCGCCTCCGAACTTGAGCGGATCGGCATTGCCCCGGCGGGCGACAAAGGCGGTTATATTCAGAATGTTTCCGGCAAGTTCCGGTTCCGTGAAGGTCCCAAAGACTGGACGACCCGCAATGTCATCGGCATTCTTGAAGGCAGCGATCCGAAGTTAAAGAGCGAAGTCGTCCTGCTCACCGCCCATCTGGACCACCTCGGCGTGGGCGAGCCGGTGGAGGGCGACGCCATCTACAACGGGGCCGACGATGACGCCTCCGGCTGTGTCGCCGTGCTGCAGCTGGCGCGCGCTCTGGCCTCTCAATCGCGGCCCAAAAGGACTGTGATCTTCGCCTTCTTCGGCAGCGAAGAAACCGGCGGACAGGGGAACCAGTATTTCCTGCAGCATCCCCCGGTGCCGCTGACGCAGATTATCGCCAACCTGGAATTCGAGATGATTGGCCGGCCTGACGCCGCCGTCAAACCCGGCGAACTATGGCTGACCGGTTTTGAGCGCAGCAATCTCGGTACGGAACTGGCCAAACATGGCGCTCATCTGGTGAACGACCCGCATCCCAATGAGCATTTCTTTCAGCGCTCCGACAACTACGCCCTGGCGAAAAAGGGTGTCGTGGCCCACACGGTTTCCAGCTTCGGATTGCACGCGCAATACCACCGCCCCAGCGACGATCTCGCCCACGTGGACTTTAATCACATGGAACACGCCATCGAATCGATGATGAAGCCGGTGCAATGGCTCGTCAATTCAGATTTCAAGCCGGAGTGGGCGGAGGGGAAGAAACCCTAGAAGAGATTGCCAAAATTGCCAAAATTGGTAATTGCCAAAATTGAAACCCTGCGCTGCCGACAGAATTGAAAACCCGCGAGAATTTCGCGGGTTTTCAATTTTGGCAATTATCAATTTTGGCAATTTTGGCAATCCGTCTTCAGTTTGGTTTTTCTTTCTTCCCGCCCTTTAAAATCCGTTCATCGATGGGCTTGCGGCCGCGATAGCCCTCTTCGATTCCGTGCCAGTACTCGATCTTGTCCTCGCCCGCCTTCCAGCAAAGCAGCACGATCTCATCATCCACTACGCAGGGAAAGTCGAGCAGTCCGATATCCAGGTCCTTGATCTGCACCCCGATGGCGTCGATCTCGGCCAGCACATCTTTGGCTTCCTGAAGGGCTTTGTCCCGCTCGGCCCTGCGCCGCATGACCTTCGGGACGTTCACGAAAAGTCCTCCGCTCAGCAGGATGCGATAGCGCAGGTCTTCCAGTTCCTTTTCCACCGTCTCAATGAGACGCTTGCCTTCCATGGCCTGCCTGATCAGCGATTTGAGGACCGGCAAAAGCGCCTGTGCTTCTTCGAGAGTAAAAGTCCTGGTCTTCGACATTGTATGTACTGCCTTCCGCTGGTTGTAATTGGCCCGCTATTCCGGTGTTCCGATTTCCCGATGTCCCGATGACACAGGCTCATTAATAGCACATTCCGGCAAATCGCTGCACATTACCAGCGAAGTATTTATTGAATTTCCAGCATCCGGCCCAGCGCGACCCGGGCCCAGTGCTTTACATCGTCCTCAACCTGGATGCGATTCACGACCCGGCCTTCCTCCAGGTTTTCCAGGACCCAGGCCAGATGCTGAGGCGAAATCCTGAACATCGTGGTGCACAGACAGCCCGAATCGTCGAGGGTCATGACGTGTTTCCCCCGAAGCGCGGCCTCTTTTCCCATGCGGTTCACCAGATGGATCTCCGTGCCTACGGCAAACCGGCTGCCCTCGGGCGATTCCTCGATGATTTTGATGAGCTTTTCCGTGGAGCCGATGGCATCGGCCTTTTGGCAGACTTCCAGCCTGCACTCCGGATGCACGATCACCCGAATATCCGGGTACTTTGCGCGGACATGGTCCACATGCTCGGGAAGAAAACGCTGGTGTACCGAGCAGTGCCCTTTCCACAGGATGACCCGGGCCTGTTTCAGCCTCTCCGGGGTAACGCCTCCGCCGATCATGTAAGGGTCCCACACCACGCACTCGCTCAGCGGAATACCCATGGCGAAAGCCGTGTTGCGCCCCAGGTGCTGGTCGGGCAGAAAGAGGATTTTTTCATTCCGCTCCAGCGCCCAGCGAAAGGCCCCGGCGGCATTCGACGAAGTGCAGACCAGCCCTCCGCGTTCGCCGCAAAAGGCCTTGATGGCCGCCGTGGAGTTCATATAAGTCAGCGGCGTAATTCCCCGGCCCGCGGGGTCGGTAACTCCGGCTTTGACGAGTTGTTTCCAGCACGCCTCCACCTGGCCGATCTCCGCCATATCCGCCATGGAGCAGCCCGCGTTGAGGTCGGGCAGAATTACCTGCTGGCCAGGCTGCGCCAGAATATCGGCGCTCTCGGCCATAAAATGCACCCCGCAGAAGACAATGTATTTCGCGCTGGTGCGCGCCGCCTCTTCGGAAAGCCTGTAGGAATCGCCGCGAAAATCGGCGAAACGAATGACTTCATCCCGCTGATAGTGGTGGCCAAGAATCACCGTGCCCGTGCCCAGGCGCTGCCGGGACGCGGCTATTCTCTGGTCCATGGTGTGGTCAGGGAGAACGAGATAGTTATCGAGCGAGCAGCTTTCCGCCCGCTCCATCGCTGGAGCTGTCAGTACCGACATCGTATTGCCGCCTTCAGTCCCTGGACGCCTGTAGCGCCCGGAACGGAGATGTTGAAAGCATCCGCGGGCTCCAGTAAATCCACTGCGCCTTTTTCCGGCGCCCGACCTACGGGGTTGTTGAAGCTCGCGTCCTACCTGCTTTGGATGCAACCGGTTCGGATTCGGCTCAGAATCTTTCCCTTCCCGAGGCCGATTGCAACCCGTTATTCTGCCATTGGGCTCTGCCATCATGCAAATCAAACTCAGTTCGCGACAGGGAAATCCGCTCCCAGGCCCCGCGGATTTCTCGCTCGGTCGTGGAAATGCCGTTACCTGCTTTTCGATCCTGCCATGCCGCTTTCGGACGGTTTGAGTAACACTTCGTTCAGTCTGACCGCATCGAATGAAACAAATTCGTCATTTTTGCATTCTGATTTCACGCGAATCGCAGCGTAAACAAGGCACTTCCAGCACTCTTAAAAATGTCTAATGAGAAATCCTAATGAGAAAGTTTAATGCAACCCATTCATGAATATTCTTGACAGAAATGCGGTTGCATCGCAAACTCAATGGCATGGTACGACGGATTCGTCATGAGTCCGGATTATGCCCAGGCTGACTCTCTGCCTAAAAGAAGTAAGTCCCGGCCACAACGGGGAGAAATCATGGATCGCACTGGAACCATGCTGTCGACTGAGACAGCCGAGCGCAGAAAGTATGAGGATCGCGCCCTGAGGCACGAACTGCAACTGCCCCTGCGTTATCGGGTGGCAGGCCAGAAAGACTGGTCCACCGGCGAAACGCTGAACCTGAGCGAGTCGGGCCTGCTCTTTTCCTCGGACGATATTCTTGAGATCAATACCCGGGTGGAAATTACCTTTCAGACCGTGAGCGTGCCCATGCTGCAAAGCAGCACACGCAGCGCCGATGTCGTCCGCCGTGTTCTGAACAACTGGCCCGAAACCCGCCCGATCTTCGGAGTCAGATTCCGTACCTAGCCGAGATTTGAAAATTCAAATTTAAAATTTAAAATCTTTATCAGCCCGATTGCCTTTCTGAGCACACCGGCATTGACCCGTGCGCCTCGCCCGCTTCATAATCGAATCTCTGGCCCCCGCTGAATAAAATGTTGAATAACATGAGGAAATCAAATGCCTTCCCAAGACGATCCGAAACCCAAGGCCCCGTTCGAGAACCTGGGACGCAAGCTGGACCAGGGGATCGGACACGCTTCCCGCACTATCGAGCAGGAGAGCGAGAAAATGATCGCGTATCTGAACGACGAGGTAGTGCCGGCCATCCGCTCCAACTCCACCAAAGCCGTGCGCATCGCCTCGGAGAAGCTCTCGAAGCTCGCCGAGTACATGGAAAAGCATGGCGAAAAGCCGGCGGACAAATAGCCATCGGCCTGGTCGCTCTGGTTCTCGCCGGATGCTCATCGCATAAGCCCGCGGCGTCGCGCGTGCCTCCGCCGCCCCCGCCGCAGCCCTCGGTCGGCTCGGACGAACCATCCCTGCCGCCCGCCGGAAGAAAGCCATCGACGGAACCGTCGCTGCCCCCGATTGAACCCTCTCCGCGCCGGACGGAAATCGACATTCCCCCTAATGCCCCGGTGCTCTATACCGAAACCGGTTTGGCCAGCTGGTACGGGCCGCATTACAACAAGCGACGCTCCTCCAACGGCGAAGTTTACGACATGGACGGCCTGACCGCCGCCCACCGCACTCTGCCTCTCAATTCCATCGCCCGGGTCACCAACGTGAAAACCGGAGAATCGGTCCTGCTGCGCATCACTGATCGGGGCCCCTTCGTGGGCGATCGTGTCATCGATCTGTCGAAGGCCGCCGCTCAGAAACTCGACGTCTACCGCCGGGGCACGGCCCTGGTGCGGATTGACGTGGTGCGGTCTCCATCGCCGATTCTCACCGGCGGAAAGTGGTCGGTACAGATAGGCCCGTTCAAGGAGCCTGAAGAAGCGGCACGCCTGAAGGAAAAACTCCTGCGCCGCTACCACACCGCCAAAGTGCTGCAGTTCACCAGCCCCATTCAGGAAGTCTGGCTCCGCGTAAAAGTCGCCGACGACGATCGCCGGCGCGCCGAATCGGTCATGCAGGAAACCCAAACCGACGCGGGAATGTATCTGACGCGAATGGACTGAGGAAAACCGGATTTTAAAATTGAAATTTTAAATTTTAAATTTAAAAACCTCGTTCTTCGGAATTCCCGTAAAGGGAAACCTGCGTGAGCAGGTTCTTGAATTTAAATTTCAAATTTGAAATTTTAAATTTAAAATCTTCCTCATGACTGACTGTCTTTTCTGCAAGATTCTTGCCGGCAGGATTCCCGCAAAGAAAGTTTACGAAGACGAACACACCTTCGCCTTCGATGACATCAATCCGCAGGCCCCCACCCACGTGCTGATCGTTCCCAGAAGGCACATCGTGGGACTCAAGGAGGCGGAAGATTCTGACGCGGAAGCCCTGGGCCGCTGCCAGCTCGTGGCCGCCAAAATCGCCCGCGAACGCGGCATTGAGAGCGGCTACCGAACGGTCTTTAACGTCGGTCCCGGCGCCGGCCAGTCGGTATTCCATCTTCATTTGCATCTGCTGGGAGGGAGAGCACTGGGGTGGCCGCCGGGATAAATTTGGTAATTGTGTAATTTGGTAATTGCGTAATTGAAAAATCGGGTAATTGGAGAACTGTCGCCTCACAGCTCTTCAATTACCCGATTTTCAAATTACGCAATTACCAAATTACATAATTACCAAATTCTAGGCCCTGTTGAAGTGATCCTCCGCCTCTTCGGTAGCGGCGTGCCGCCGCAGCAGGTTCGGCAGGTTCTGGGAGAAAGCCGAGCGCGGCATGACCGCGTCGCATCCCGCTTCCTGGGCCTTCAGCTTGAGATCGCCCTGCACATGAGACACGAATCCCAGAACGGAAGTGCTCTTCTTGAATTTTGCCTTGAGTTTGGAAATGATCGAGAGGGGCTTGGTGCTGGTGCTGTTCAGATCGACGATGATCAATGAAGGCTTCACGTCGGGATTTTCCTCGGCCCACACCAGGACTTCTTTTTCGCTCTTCACAAAATCCACTTTCACGTTCAGCTTGCGCCCGACTTCCTGGATTTTGGCGAGGAAAAAGAGATCGTCAACGAAAGCGAAGATCTTCGCGCCGGCGGTGTCGTCTTTGGTCACAACCGGATCGAGTTCGCCGCCCTGTCCGGTGCGGTAGCGGCCCTGAGGAGCGCCGTTGCCCTGGTTGCGGTAGCTGTGGTCCATGGGACCGACAAAGACAGGGGTGCGGCGGGGTCCGCGATTGTTCCGGTTATTGCGGTTGTTTCGTCCCTGTCCGCCGGAGCGGGACTGGTTTTGCTGCCCGTTTTGACCGCCTTGGCCGCCCTGGGCCGGGTTGCTTCCGAAATTGCGCCTGCGACGCCGCGGCTTCCCACCACGGGAAGGATTGTGCGGCTGATTCATTCCATCGTTCATCTGGGTACCTGTGAGTTTGTGGTCGCCTGCGCAGGGTCCTGCCGCAGGGAAAAACCATTTTGTTTGTATTTGCAAACTTCTCTTAATTGCGGCCTGGACGGCTGGTGCCGGCTGATTTATTTTCCTGTGAAATCTTCTTTTTACTGTCAGCGCTCAGTTTTCGCGCCGGATTTCCCGCGCAGAATGCGCGGCCTTTGAAGACCCTGTGATGTTATCACGAATGACCCATTAAGCAATCAAAAACTTTCAGCAATGCGAGCAGCCCGCCTCACAATGGGATTCCAGGATCAAAACCAGAAATCCTGAAACACGGAGGGAACGGAGGGAAAAACCGAGGAAACGGAGGAATTCTAATGATTCCCTGATAAATCAAAAATTGATTGGTGCCCGCGAGGACATTGAACTGACGAAATATCTTCATATTTCCTCCGTTTCCTCGGGTTTTTCCTCCGTTCCCTCCGTGTTTCAGGATTTCTGGTTTTGATTTTGATCGAAGGGGATGAATGGTGGGCGCTATAGGATTCGAACCTATGACTTCCACCGTGTGAAGGTGGCACTCTACCGCTGAGTTAAGCGCCCTGACAGGCAAGGTCAGTATATTTTAGCAGATGCCTTTTTCCGTCCGCCTTTCCGTGATTTTCGGCTCCCGCAGGGGTACCCAAATCAGGCCGTTTTACAATACACTTCTTAATGTAAAGCTCGCCCGCGCACCCCCGTTTTGGCGCAACTTTTTGATTGCCAAAGGGTTCTCTAGGGTGTGAGCAGCGTAGCCATAAAACCGGGGATGTTGATGCCCGCCTTCACGGGCGAGGGAGCGTCTATTTCGCACATGGCGGTCAGCCAGGCACAGGCACTGTACGAGTCGCTCACCGACGCGGAAGTCATGCTCCGCGCCGGGTGCGATGACACGGCCGCGTTCGAATACCTGGCCGTCAAGTTTCATCGTCCGATGATCGCGTTCATGTACCGCATGGTCCGCAATCAGGCCCTGGCGGAAGAACTTGCCCAGGAAGTTTTCCTGCGGGTTTACCGCTCGCGAAAAAGCTACGCCGCCGAAGCCAAGTTCACCACCTGGCTGTATCGCATCGCCACCAACCTGGCCGTGAACCACGCCCGCGACCACCAGGTCGAGCGCAGCGGCAAGGTGGTCAGCATCGATGAGCCCGATGACGAGACCGGCGTCACACTCGACGTGGCCGATGGCACGCTGAACGCCGAGCAGCAGATTCTGCGCCGCGAGCGCATGGAAGCCATTAAGAAGCACGTCACCGCCCTGCCCGAAAAGCAGCGCGCCGCCGTGTTGATGCACAAGTATGACGGCATGGATTATCGAGAGATCGCCGCCGTGCTGAAGTTAAGCGAGTCCGCCACGAAGTCACTGCTGTTCCGCGCCTATGAAGCGCTGCGCGAACGGTTGAAGGAATTTGTATGAACTGCAAAGACGTAAAAGAAAACCTGATTGAGCTGGTCCCCGCCGGTTCGGAAAACGAACACGCGGCCGATTCCGCTCTGCTGGCCCACGTAAAGGGATGCCAGGCCTGCGCCGGGGAACTCGATTCCCTGCGCAACACCATGGCCATGCTCGACGAATGGGAGGCCCCGGAGCCTTCCCCCTACTTTCTTAGCAAGCTGCAAGCCAATGTAAGGGCCGAAAGCGAACGCAAGCCTCAGGGATGGTTTGCCTGGCTGCGCCGCCCGGCCATGGCCGCATCGCTGGCCGCGGTGCTGCTTGTGGGCGGAGTTTCGATTCCGCTGCTTAGGCAGATGCGCGTCCAGGAACCGGTATCGGTTGCCGGCACCGCCGTGGGCGATCTCGAATCACTGGATCGCAATCACGATCTTCTGGTCAGTACCGACCTGCTCGATGAAATCAGCGGCGGACCGTCCGACGATGTAAGCGACACCGAAATTTAGCGGTCGCATGATGCTTTTAGCGGTTCGCACGATGTTTTAGCCGTCGCGTTATGCCGGAGGCAAAGAGACATCCGGTGCCGCGTTAATCCAGCGCCGGAGGCGCGAAATAACGTAGCCCAGCCCGGAAGGGCTGGGTGAGGCAGAGTAAGAAGATCGAGCCCCGGAGGGGCGGCAGAGGAATGTCTCCCTGAGATGCCGGGGGACACAAAAAATGACGAAATCCAAAATTCTCGGGCTCATTCTGACGGCAACCCTGCTGCTCCCCGTCGCCATCGCGCAGGGCGGAGGACAGGCGCGCCCACACCCCGGAAAAAACCCGCAGCAACAGCAACGCCCGGCCGGCAAGCCCGGCGACTGGATCAGAAACCATCAGGGCATGACGCCCGAGCAACAGCAAAAAGCCCTCGAAAACGACCCCGGTTTCAAGAATCTTCCACCGGCCCGCCAGGAAGCACTGCGCGAGCGCCTGCGTAAATTCAACAGTCTCGATCCGCAGCAGCGCGAACGCGCCATGAAGCGTTGGGAGTTCTTCGAAACCCTCTCGCCCCAGCAGCGTGAACAACTGCGCCAGTCCAGCCAGGAGCTGAAAACCCTCCCCGAAGGTCGCCAGCTTATGGTGCATAAAGCCCTGAGGTCACTACGCCAGATGACTCCGGAAGGCCGCGAAGAAGTCTTCAAATCCGACCGTTTCCGCAATACCTTCTCCGGCCAGGAGCAGGGCATACTGAAACGTCTTTCCGCCTTCTCACCCCCGCCGGAAGAACCGGGGAGTGAGCCGGGAAGGTAGAGCTGATTTTGTAATTGGGTAATTTGGTAATTGGGTAATTTACCCCCATGCCTTTGCTTATCTGTGTTCCTCTGATTACTTTCCGTGCGCTCCTTTTTCCGCTGGAGACACAGGGTCGAAATATCGATATTCCGCCCTCGATGAAGCCGCCAGGAACCTGGCGGTCCGAATAGAACCCATTTATTTTTGCTTTTCTCCGTGGCTCAGTGCCTCCGTGGTGCAAAGGTCTTGTCTTTTGGCTGCAGCGGCGTCGCGCTGCGGAGTTTTTTGCTTTTTACTCAGCATAAACAGAAATCTTTGATATTGTTCCGCTATGCGCACACCCTGGCTCCTCGTTCTTTTTCTCACCCTGACCGCTTCCGGAGCCTCCGATCAGTACCAGCATCCCGGCCCGCTCCATCTCGACAAAGAAGGCGAGCGCTGGACCCAGCGCACTCTTAAGCATCTTTCACTGGAACAGAAAGTCGGCCAGATGTTCATGGTGCGCGTGCTGACGCAGTTCATGAACGTCGAAAACCCTGAATACGAGAAGCTGCACAGCGAGATCAAACGGTTCCACCTCGGGGGCATCCTGATGACGATCCCCTCTGACGGACAGCTCCTGATGAAGACCGAACCTTACGAGACGGCCATGCTGGCCAACTCTCTCCAGAAAGCGGCCGATGTGCCGCTGATTGTGGGCGCGGACTTTGAACGCGGCCCCTCCATGCGTATGAACGGCGTCACGGCCTTCCCCCATGCCATGGCGTTCGGGGCGGCGGGCAAAGCCGATCTGGCCGAGCAATTCGGACGCATCGTGGCCCAGGAATCCCGGGCCGTGGGTGTGGAATGGAATTTTTTTCCCGTAGCCGATGTGAATTCGAATCCTGACAATCCCATCATCAATACCCGCGCGTTCGGTGAAGATCCCGCGCAGGTCTCCGTGCTGGTCGATGCCTACATCCAGGGCGCGCGTCACGAGGGCATGCTGACCACCGTCAAGCACTTCCCCGGCCACGGAGACACAGCCACCGATTCCCATCTGGGCCTGGCGGCCGTCAACCGCACCCGCGAGCAGATCGAGCAGATCGATCTCGCGCCCTTTCGCGCCGCCATCCGATCCGGAGTGGACTCCGTGATGGTCGCCCACGTCAGCGTGCCGGCTCTCGAACCCAACCCCGCGAAAGTCGCCACCACCTCCTCCGCGATTGTCACCGGCGTGCTGAAGAATGAGATGGGCTTCAAAGGAATCGTCGCCACCGACGCCATGGAAATGGGCGCGCTCACCCGGCTCTATCCCCAGGGCGGGGCCGCGGCTTCCAGCCGCGCCGCCGTGGACGCGGTAAAGGCCGGCAACGACATGCTGCTTCTGCCTTCCGATCTGGAAGGCGCATACAACGGCCTGTTGCATGCCGTCCGCTCGGGAGAGATTTCCGAGAAACGCATCGATGAATCGGTGCTGAAGATCCTGCGCGCCAAGGCCATGACCGGCCTTCACAAAAGCCGGCTGGTCAGCCTTGACGCCATGTCGGCCACCATCGCCCGGCCGCAGAGTCTGCAGGTCGCCCAGCATGTG